>LFIK01003592.1_pt1 | contig 12582 bp, 12 predicted proteins | sample 643401 | NCBI WGS metagenome assembly LFIK01 (sample SAMN03777447, study PRJNA286221) | soda lake metagenome | biome: soda lake; feature: Kulunda steppe; material: water; isolation source: sample T5-Br brine of Lake Tanatar-5 | place: Russia: Kulunda steppe | collected 2010-07 | reverse complement strand
TCAAGATGCGCTGGCAGGGGCATCCCGTTCTGCCGGTGATCCTGGCTCTGGGAGGGCGCCTGGAACTGCGTTCCAACTGGCGGCTCTACGTGGAGGAGTTCGCCCAGGCCGTGGTCCAGGCTACGGGTTGCAAGACTCCGGTGGTGGTTCACGAGCCGTGTGGTGACCCTCTGACGCCCTTCGAGCAGAAGTACCACGCCAGCGGTCAGACGCTATGGAAGCTCGCGGTCGAGTTGCCCCATGACCCTGGCCTGGTGCCCGGGGGAGGGCAGACGTAATGGTCTTCGTCTACCTGGCACTGGCCATCGTGGCCGAAGTGGTCGCCACCAGCGCTCTTAAGGCCACCGAAGGCTTTACCCGCCTGTGGCCAAGCCTACTGGTGGTGGCCGGCTATGCGCTGGCGTTCTACATGCTCTCCCTGGTGTTGCGGACGATGCCGGTGGGCATTGCCTACGCCATCTGGGCGGGGCTGGGCATTGTGCTGGTCGCCGTTGTTGGGCTAGTGGTCTACGGCCAGCGTCCCGACCTGCCGGCGGTGATCGGCATCGGCCTGATAGTGGCAGGGGTGCTGATCATCCAGCTGTTCTCGTCGATCTCCTCGCACTGATCCTTCAACTCTGACCCAAGCTGTGGTGCTGCCATGCGTTATCGCCTATCGAAGCTGCTGCTTTTCACTCTTTGCCTGCTGCCGCTGGCCGCCCAGGCTTCGGGCTTCGTCCAGTTGGACCGCCTGGCCGACAAGGGCTTCATGATCAGCGCCGAGGCGCGCCTGATCGATGAGGGCGAGGTGCTCGGCTCGATCGAGCCGGAACGCCAGCTGTCGCCGGCCTCGGTGACCAAGAGCTACCTGGCGGCGGCGGCGCTGGATCGCTGGGGACCCCAGCATCGCTTCACTACCCGGCTGGTCAGTACGACGCGCCCCGACGCCGATGGCCTGCTCGAGGGAGACCTTGTCCTCGATGGCGGCGGTGACCCGGCGCTGACCACCGAGGATCTGTGGCGGCTGGTGCAGCGCCTGCATCAGGCCGGCGTCCGCGAGGTGGAGGGGCGACTACTGGTCAGCCAGTGGCGTTTCGGTCCAGTCGAGTGCATCACCACCGACCGCTGCCAGGCTCGCGAACGCTCCGCCAACGCCTACAGCGCGCTGCTATCCTCGGCGGGGGTCAACTACGGCAGCTGGTGTGTCAGTGTGGCCCCTGGTGCCTCCCCGGGAGATGCCGCCCGGGTGACTGGCTGCGACAGCCAGGCGGCCATCCTGCGCATCGACAACCGAGTGGAGACGCGCCCCGACAATAGCGGTACCGAGCTGCGCGCCGAGCGGGTTACCCGTGACGGCCATGACATCATGGTACTGAGCGGTCAGATCTCCACCAATGCACACCCCCGTGACATCTATCGGGCGAGCTCCGACCCCGCCGACCAGACCGCCATGACGCTGCTGGCCATGCTCGACCAGGCCGGCATCGCGGTGCGTGGTGGTGCCGATACCACCCAGGCCGAGCCGCCCGCCGGTGCCCGCACCCTGGCCGCTGTTGAGGGCAAGCCGCTCCAGGAGTTGCTGCTGCGAGTGATGAACTATTCCAATAACTTCATGGCCGATACGATGGCCTTGAACCTGGTCGAGACGCCCCGCGCTGACCTGCGCCTTGGCGGGTTGGCCATCGAGCAGTTCGTGGCGGGCATTCCCGACCACGGTCCGGTGACGCTGTTCAGCGGCAGCGGCCTGACCACGGAGAACCGGACGTCGGCAAGGGGCACCAATGCGCTGCTGGCCAGCATGTTCCATCGTCCGTCGCTGTTTCCAAGCTTCGTTGCCACCCTGCAGTCTCCCAGCAATGGCGTGATGCGCTTCATCCGTCGGGGGTCATCCACTTTCCAGCATCACGTCATGCTCAAGACCGGCACCCTCAACCAGCCGGTGGCAGTGCGCGCCGTCAGCGGATACTTCCGTACCCGCAGCGGCCGCTGGGGCGTGTTTACCGCACTGGTCAACGGCACCGGCAGCACCCCCTATCTGAGCTGGTCGGAGGTGCTGGACCCCCTGGCCGTGGATCTCGAGCGGATGATCGATACCCATTGAGCGGTCTGACTTCCACCCTGAGGAACTCGCGATGAAACCCGGACATACCGGCTGGCGGCACCTTGTGCACTCCACCCGCTATTCCCTCAAGGGGCTCAGAGCCGCATGGCGCCATGAGTCAGCCTTTCGCCAGGAACTGGCACTCGGTGTGCTGCTGCTGCCGCTGGCCTGGTGGATCGGCCAGGGCCCGGTGGAATGGGTCCTGCTGATCGGCAGCTGCCTGCTGGTGCTGGTGGTGGAACTGCTCAACAGCGCCATCGAGAGCGTGGTGGACCGCATCGGCACCGAGCACCATGAGCTCTCCGGGCGCGCCAAGGATCTTGGCTCCGCCGCGGTCATGGTGTCGCTGGGCCTGGTGGTGCTTACCTGGGTGCTGCTGGCCGGACAGAAACTGCTCGGCTGATCATTCTGCCGTCGTGCCGGGTGCCCTTGGCGCCTGGGCTTCGCTATGCTGGGGGCGTTCGCCACCCAGATGCGAGAGACCCATGCCGCTGCCCGATGACTTCCTGCCGTTGATCGATATTCCCGAGCCCCTCAAGGCGCCGCTTGCGCTTAGCCGTGAGCGGCTGGTCGAGGCCCTGGCACAGGCAGACAACCTGGCCGACATGAACGGCCGGGAGTCGCCGCTGGAAAACTGGCTGGGGCTTTCCATGTCGCGGCGTGAGCAGCTGGCCCGGGTGCTGGCGATTTCCGAGTTCGTCGCCGAGACCCTGGTCCGCTATCCGGAATGGCTGCTCCACCTGGACGCCAACGGTGAGCTGGACGCTACCCCCGACGCCGAGAGTCTGCGTGGCTGGCTCGAGGAGCGACTGGAGTCGGCCGAGGACGAGGCCACCATGCAGGCTGCCATTCGCCGCTTTCGGCGCGCGCGCATGGTCGGCATCGTGTGGCGAGATCTCACTCGGCCCGAGGGCATCGACATGTGGGCCACCACGGCGGCGGTGTCACGCCTGGCCGAGACCTGTCTGGAAGTTGCCCTGGGCTGGCTGGAGCGTTTTCTCGAGCCGCGCTGGGGCCGCCCCGGCCTGCGTCGTGACGGCAGCGAGCAGCGCCTGGTGGTGCTGGGCATGGGCAAGCTGGGTGCCGGCGAGCTCAACCTATCTTCCGACATCGATCTGATATTCGCTTTCCCCGAGAACGGTGAGACCGAAGGGGGGCGCAAGTCCCTGGCGCATCAGGAGTACTTCACCAAGCTGGGGCAGCGGCTGATTGGTGCCCTGGACGCGGTGACCGCCGATGGCTTTGTCTTCCGGGTCGATATGCGCCTGCGCCCGTTGGGCGACGGTGGTCCCTTGGCAGGCAGCTTCTCGTCCCTGGCCGGCTACTACCAGGACCAGGGGAGGGAGTGGGAGCGCTACGCCATGCTCAAGGCGCGCCCGGTAGCCGGCGACCTCTGCGCCGGCGCCGAGCTGCTGGCCAGCCTGCGACCCTTCGTCTATCGCCGCTACCTGGACTTCGGCGCCATCGAGTCGCTGCGCGAGCTCAAAGCGATGATCAATCGCGAGGTGCGCCGCAAGGGTATGGAGGGCAACATCAAGCTGGGCCCCGGCGGCATCCGCGAGGTGGAGTTTGTGGTGCAGGCCTTCCAGCTGATCCGCGGCGGCCGCGACACCGAGCTCCAGGTGACCTCGCTGAAAACCGCGCTGGAGCGGTTGCCCGAACTTGGCCTGCTGCCATTCGAGGTGGTCGAGGAGCTCATGCCGGATTACGCCTTCCTGCGCGATCTCGAGCACGCCCTTCAGGCCCTGGAGGATCGCCAGACCCAAAGCCTGCCCGACGACGACCTCGACCGCGAGCGGGTCGCCCTGGCGCTGGACATGGAAGACTGGCCGGCGCTGATGGCCAGGCTCGACGAGGTGCGTGCCCGGGTCCGACAGCATTTCGATGCGGTGATCGCCGACCCCGAGGAGGAGGTGGAGGAGGCGTCTCAGGAATCTGCCGGCGGCATCGCCATGGAACAGTGGCGGTCGCTGTGGCGCGGTGAGCTCGATGATGAGGAGGTGGGCGAGCTGCTTGAGGAGGCCGGCTTCGACGAGCCCGCAGCAGCCGCCCGGCGGCTGCACGGGCTTTATCACTCGCGACAGGTACAGGGTATGCAGCGCATCGGTTTCGAGCGGTTGGAGGCGCTGATGCCGCTTCTGCTCGATGCCGTGGTCGACAGCGAAAGGCCGGACACGTCGCTCGAGCGCGTGCTGCCGCTGATCGAGTCGGTGCTGCGCCGCACCGCCTACCTGGCATTGCTGCGCGAGAATCCCGATGCCCTGGGGCATCTGATGACACTCTGCTCGGCGAGCCCCTGGATCGCCGAGCAGCTGGCCCGCTACCCGATACTGCTCGATGAGCTGCTGACCCCGGAGACCCTCTACACCCCCGCCGACAAGACGCTGCTGGCCGACGAGCTGCGTCAGACGCTGGCACGCCTTCCCGAAGAGGACGAAGAGGCCCAGCTCGAGGCGCTGCGCGTCTTCAAGCACGCCCAGGTACTGCACGTGGCCGCTTCGGACGTCGCCGGCACCCGTCATCTGATGAAGGTGAGCGACTACCTCACCTATATCGCCGAGGTGATCCTCGACTCAGTGTTGGCCATGGCCTGGAAGCACCTGACTCGCAAGCATGGTTTTCCGGAGCTGGCCGAGGGTGGCCGAGCCGATGTCGAGCCGGCCTTCCTGGTGGTCGGCTATGGCAAGCTGGGGGGCATCGAACTGGGCTACGGCTCGGACCTGGATCTGGTGTTCATTCACGACGGTGCCACCCAGGGCAGCACCGATGGCAAGCGCCCGCTGGACAACGGGGTCTTCTTCACCCGCCTGGGACAGCGAATCATCCACTTGCTCACCGCGGTGACGCCCGCCGGCACTCTCTATGAGGTGGACATGCGGCTGCGTCCCTCCGGCAACTCGGGGCTGCTGGTCAGTTCGCTGAACGCTTTCGCCGACTACCAGCGACGCGATGCCTGGACCTGGGAACACCAGGCGCTGGTGCGCGCCCGGGTGGTGGCCGGTCATCCGCGCCTGACCGAGGGATTCCACGCCATTCGTGGCGAGATTCTCGGTCGTGCACGAAAGAGGGAGGCGCTGCGCGAGGAGGTGGTCAAGATGCGCCACAAGATGCGCGACCACCTGGGTGGAAAGAGCGGGAAGGGAGAGTTCGATCTCAAGCACGGCACAGGTGGCATGGTCGATATCGAGTTTCTGTGCCAGTACGCGGTACTGGCCATGGGTCCGGAGACGCCGGAACTGCTGCAATGGAGCGACAACATGCGCATCCTCGAGACCCTGGAAGCCACCGAGCGCCTGCCGGCCGGGGAGTGCCAGCGCCTCCGCAACGCCTACCTGGCCCTGCGCAGTGCCGCCCATCGCGCCTCGCTGACTCGCGAGTCTGCTCGTGGGCGCAAGGATGCCTTCGAGGATCATCGCCGGGTGGTGACCGAGGTCTGGCAGCGGCTGCTGGAGCCGCCACATAACAAGGATGATAAAAACTGATGGAGCAAAATTTCCGGATGAACAAGATACTGGTCCTACATGGCCCCAACCTCAACCTGCTTGGCACCCGGCAACCGGAGATCTACGGCCACGAGACTCTCGAGGATATCAACAACGGGCTCTTCGAGCAGGCGGCGCTGGCAGGCTGGGAGATTGCCTGCCGGCAGAGCAATCATGAGGGCCAGCTGATTGACTGGATCCAGGCGGCTAGGCTGGACGGTACCGCCTCGATCATCATCAACCCGGCGGCCTATACCCACACCTCGGTGGCAATTCTCGATGCCCTCAACGCCTTCGAGGGCAGGGTGATCGAGGTGCATCTCTCCAACGTGCACAAGCGGGAGGGCTTCCGCCACAGCTCCTACGTCTCGCTGCGAGCCGACGGGGTGATCGCCGGACTGGGCAGCCAGGGCTATCGCGCCGCCCTGGAGGTGGTGATGCGCCAGGCAGCCTAGCGACAAGGGTCAGTGGCGGCGGCTCTCACTGTCCCTGACGTTGCCGGCGTCGCTCTCATCCCCCTTGACTTCATAGTCACCCTCCAGCACCTGCTGGTCGCGGCCATCGGCGCTTCGGGTCTCGTGATAACGGGTCTCGCGATACTCGGTCCGGTGGGCGTGAATGCCGTCGCCCACGTCTTCGGCCTGGTCGGCACGCATCTTTTGGATGCGCTTCTTCAGCCGGTAACGCAGCAGCGGCATCAGCGCCCAGCCCAGCAGCAGGAAGAGCAGCCCCAGCACCATGGCGATGATCATCATGGCGCCGAACAGCAGCCAGGCCAGCAGCATCTTGAGGCTGCCGAGCAGGCCGCCCCCCTGGATCTGGCGAGCTCGCTGCTGCCAGGCCTGAGCGGTGCGCCAGGCGGGGTTGTCATGAGGGTCGCGGCGGGAATCCCTCTGGGGGCCTCGGGAATCGGTCATCAGATTTTGCGCGGGATACCCGGTACTTTTAGTGCCGGGAGGGATAGCGCTTCGCCCAAAGGGCGACTGTTACGCCACCGCGTTTTCCGCGCCTCCTTTGTGGGTTTCGGTAATTGTTTGGTGGTAGCCGTAGCCATCACCCCGTTGAACCAGGGTGCAGTGCCGGTAGGAAATACCCTGCACCGCGCCGTCCTGGGTCTGGATATTGAAACTGCCGGTCTTGCGGATGGCGACGCGGCCAGTATGGGTGCCGGCCTTCTTTCCGCCGGGCACGATGGCCTTGACCATATCGCCAGTCTGAAAGCCCTTGGCACGTTTTTCACGCATCAAATAGCCACGCGGGAAGCCATATCGGTTGAGCCGTGTGCGCTGATAGCTTCCGCGCCCCATGGCCTTGATCACCAACGTCGGGCAATTCCCGTCGTGCAGCGTCCTGAAGTGACCGACGCACGCGGCATCCAGGGCGTGGGTCTTGGGGATGCCGAGACGCTGGCGGTTGTACTTGGTGAGGCCGCCACTTCCGACGCTGACCGCAAGGCCGGTGGCTTTCAGGGTATTGAACAGCGCCCAGCGCGTGGCATTGACGGCACTGGCATCACGCAGCGGGCGCTTCTGCTCACGGATGACGCGCTGATAGCGTGTTTGCGCTGAGAGAGTGTGCTTCTTCAAGCGGCGCTTGAGTCCCTGGTCGCGGGCGAAGAACGTTTCAAGGGCGTCGTTGCCTTTCGCCTGGTTGCAGGCGTGGCACGCCAGCGTCAGGTTGGTGATACGGTTCGAGCCGCCGTTGCTTGTGGCGACGACATGCTCGATCTCCAGCGGGGTATCCTTCTCCCCGCAGTAGGCGCACTCACGCCCCCACTTCTCCAGCAGATATTCGCGCACCTCGTAGCCCAGCAACGTGCCTTGCTGATACTCGACGCCGGATATCTCGGGGTTGATCAGCTTCTGGGTATCGAAGCGCACCAGCTCCTGACTGAGCGACGTGATCGGTGCCAGACGGCACAGGCGATCCACCCAGGCCGAGAGGGTATCGACGCGGTGTTGCAGACTCGGCGCCAGCCAGCCCTCACGCCGGGTACGGTTGTTGAAGCGCGGTGCCCGATAGCGGAGCTGGCTACGACGGCGACGACGAAACGCCCGGCGCTGATCCAGCGCCTCGCGAATCTGGAAGCCGCGATGTACTAGATCGAACAGGCACAGCACATGGCGCTGATCCTCGGCGCGTTCGCGCATCAGCGAAAGTCCGGTGGTGCGGCTACCGGGGTCGATGCCCAGGCGCAACGGCTGCGTCTCGCCACCGACGCGATCCTTGATCCGGATCGTGAACGGATAGCGCCGATGCACCAGCGCTCGGCCTCGCTGAAGTAGCAGCCGTGCGCGCTTCTCGCTGCACGGCATCAAGGGCCGTTTCTGCTTGTCGAGTACGAAAACCGACATGCGATTTTCTCCTTATCACTACCCTTACGGGCCTTGTGTCGTGGGCCTTGCGGCCCATCTCCCCTCGGGAGTGTCAGTCACCGGCTCCTGCGTTGCCGCAGCGATCAGGACCTTCGGCGCTTTACCTTTCGCCCGGGCGGCGTACCGCAGCATGATCCTGACCTTCCAGAGCGCCGAACTGAGGAAGCATTCGGCGGTGGGTCTTGACGACCTGTGACTCACGTAGCGGATTGATTACCGCTTTCCCTGGTCAACCTGGCTTGTTGTCACAAGCCTCTCCCGTCAGGAGAGGTAGTTGACTGATCTCTCCGGTCGGCGGCGCAGGGCGCCGCTGCAGTGATGCAGGACTCTGGCTGCCCTTTTGAAAGCCGGCGGGGCGCTTCGTTCCGAGGATGGATCAGGATGCGACCAGGCGCCACAGTGCGGCGGTCAGAATGCCGGCGGTGATCGCCGGCAGCGGCTTGCGCAGGGCCAGCATCACCGCCGCCGTGGCGATCAGCGCCATGCGGGCGCCGCCGTCGCCGTTCACGGCCATGGGAGTGATCACCGCCACCAGCACGGAGCCAGCCATGGCGTTGATGAAGCGCTCGACGCGGGGGCCGATGGGCACCCGCGACATCACGAAGACACCGCCGGCGCGGGTCAGATAGGTGGTGAGCGCCATGATCACGATGGCCAGCAGCACACCGCCGTTGGCGGCAGTCAGTGTCATGGGGCCTCCTCCTTGCGGCGGGATGGCAGCAGCAGCCCCACCAGACCCCCGGCCAGCGCCCCGATGATCACGTGGACGTGGGGCGGCAACCAGGCCATCGCGGCCAGGGCGGCCAGAGCCGCGGCCCCCCAGGGCAGAAGCACCCAGAGGTCGCGCTTGTCGCCCACCAGCATGGCCAGCAGGAAGCAGCCCATGATGGCGTCCAGCCCCAAGCGCTCTGGGTCTCCGATACCGCTGCCGAAGGCCACGCCCAGGCCGGTGCCGATCATCCAGGTGGTCCAGAGTGCCAGGCCACCGCCGACCAGGAGGCCCAGCCGCGCTGCCCTGGATCCGCCGCCCATGGCCATGGCCCAGTTGGCGTCGCTGAGCAGGATCAGGCTGGCGTAGCGCCGGCCGGCGGGCAGGTCACGAAGGTAGGGATAGAAGGCGGCGCCCATCAGCAGATGACGCGCATTGATCGCCAGGGTGATGGCCACCAGCGGCACCAGCGGAATGGTTTCGCTCCAAAGCTCGAGGGTCGCGAACTGCGCGGCGCCGGCGAACACCAGGCCGCTCATCAGCAGCGTCTCCAGAGCGGAGAGCCCCTGCTGAAGGGCGGCAACGCCGAAGGCCAGGCCGAAGACGATGACGAACAGCGACAGCGGGGCCATGCGCCGGAAGCCCTCGATCAGATGGCCAAGGGTCAGTCGCGAGGTATCGGGCTGGCTCACGGGCGCCAGAGCTCGGCGACGAGCTCATGGCTCTTCAGGCGGTCCTCCAGGGAAAAGACGTCGGTGTTGAGCATCAATTCGTCGGCCCCGGTCTGCTCCAGGAAGGCCTCCAGGCCATCGCGCACGGTCTCGGGGCCACCGACGATGGCGGCCATGGTGGGGCCGTCGGAGCCCGGCGCCCGGCCCAGGCCCAGGCCCAGATCGATGCGCCCGGGATAGAGGGTCTCCAGGGTGCCGAACTGCTCGGCGACCACCAGCGGCGGGTGGTTGGGCTGCATGATGCCGCCGCTGCCCACCCGAATGCGCTCGGTGGCGCCGGCCACATGGCCGATCAGCACGGCGGTGGCGGCGCTGGCGATGCCCTCGATGCTGTGGTGCTCGGCGAGCCAGAAGCGGGTGAAGCCCAGACGTTCGGTGAGCCGTGCCAGAGCCACGCTCTCGCTGAAGCTGTCCGCCGCACTGCCACCCTCGCGGATCGGAGCCAGATCGAGAACGGAGAGGGGAGTGTCGGCAAGACGGGGCATGGTATCTCCATAATGTTAGCCTGCTGATAAAGCCTACCATGGTGGTCGGCAAGTCGCCGTGCAATCCTACGAGATCGAGGGCGCTGCTTGACTGGCCTGGCGGCGGCGCAGGCCGTAAGCTCAGCGAAATGGTGAAAACGGACTTCGACCATGTCACTCATGCCTACCGCCCATGGCCCTCGCCGCGGGGCTTCTAAACGTCGTCAGCCTCGGCGCGGTTTCCGTGTGCCTGGCGGTGTTCTTTTCGATCGCTGGCTCGACCGCCTGGTGGACATCGCCGTGATCGTGGCGCTGGTGGTAGGAGGGGTGGCGCTGTTGTTGACCCTTCTCGCGCTCTCCCGGGGTTGACGTCGACTGTGTCTGGCGGTCGTCTCGCTCGACCGCTTGCTCTACACTCGGAATTTTCCCCGCCGGATGAAGGATATCGAGCCCCATGCTGGGATTCTTGCAGGGATTTTCCTACGGTCTCTTTATGACCTGCCTGCCCTGGCTGCTGGTGGGGCTGGTCAACCCGCGGCTGGCCGTGGGTACCGAGACCCCTGCCCGCTGGCAGGTCATCGTCCGCTACTGCCTGGTGGTGCCCTTCATCGGCATGCTGCTGTGGCTGACCTCGCTCTGGGGAGGTTTCGGACCGAGCCTGCCGGGGTGGCTCGCGGGGATCGTCGCTATCCCCCTGGCGTTGCCGCTGGAGCGGCGTCTGCGTGGCTGGCTGCGTCATCGCCGCGAGCGTCGCCTGCAGGCGCAGCGGGAGGCCGAGAGCCGTCAACGCCGAAATCGTCAGGCGGGCGAAGCCCAGGAAGCGGGCGTGGCGATACTCGATCCGGCCCGGCCGCCGGTGGATGCCGATAGCCTGGTACTGGCGATGTGTCGATCCAAGCAGGGCCTTCTCGATGCGAGCCGGCCCGACCTGGCCGTTCAGGCCGACCGCCTTTACAGCCGTTACCGCCATGTGCTGACCGTGCTGAGTGGTCGTTTCGACAGCGGTGAGCTGGCCTTCGAACGGGCACGAGGCCTGGTGGCCGAGGTCTGTCTTGGCACGGTGGACACTCTCAACGCCATGGCTTCCCAGGCCCGCGGGGTGGCCAGCGTGGATGCTGATTTCGTGCGCCGTCGCCTCGCCACCGCTGGCCAGCGGCTGGGTGAGGAAGAGCGGGCTGCCCTGATGCGGCGCCTGGAACTGGTCGAAGAGACCGAGCGCCGGCTGGGCGAACTCACCGCGCGCAACGAGTCGGCGCTGACCGTTCTCGACGATACGGCCGTGGCCATGGCGCGTATCGAGACCGGGCGCCCCCAGGCATCCTTGACCACCGATAGAGCGCTCGAAGAGCTGAGTCGTTTTGTCGAGGGGGCCGATCGATACGGTCACGGAAGCGGGTGACGGGAGGAAAGATCGGCTCGATCTACCGACCAGTGGCCAAGGGTGTTTCACGTCTCGAGAGGTGCTTATGAATCAGGAATCCGCAGGTGAACCCCGTCTGTCGTTGCCCCCGGTGGAGGAGATCGCCCGTGAGCTTGGCGCGCCGACACCCGGGGAGGGCGATAGCGAGGTCTCGGATGGCGATGCCACCCTGGCCGCCATGGCCGATGAGTTCGTCGCGGAGGTGATCCGCGGCGGCGAGGAAGGATCGCTGGCACGCCAGCGCCGGGCCGTCGATGAGATGGGGCTGGAACTGCAGCAGCAGGCCGCTCATCGCAGCGCCATGCTGGACGCCCCCCTTCGCCAGCTGGCCCACCAGGGCGACGAAGGCGGAGCGGTGGCGAAGTCGCTGCTCGAGCTTCGTGAGCGCATGCACCGGCTCGACCCCTCCCGGCACCGGCTTTCGCCGGGTCCACTGGATCGCCTGCTGGCGATTATTCCCGGCGTCGGCAGCCGCCTGCAGCGATATTTCCACAAGTTCGAGAACGCCCAGGAGGCACTGGATGCGATCATCGCCGACCTGCAGGCGGGGCGAGACATGCTGCGTCGCGACAACCTGACGCTGAGCGACGATCAGACAGCGCTGGGTGAGACCCTGGGCCAGTTGGAGCGTCAGGTTGCCCTGGGCCGCCTGATCGACAGGCGCCTGCAGGAGGCGATTGCACGACGCGACGAGTCGGACCCCCTGCGAGGCTTTCTCGAGGAGGAACTGCTCTTTCCGCTGCGTCAGCGCGTCCTCGACCTTCAGCAGCAGCTGACGGTGAGCCAGCAGGGGGTGCTGGCACTCGAAGTGGTCATCCGCAATAACCGCGAGCTGATACGCGGCGTCGATCGTGCCATCAACGTCACCGTCTCGGCCCTGACGGTGGCGGTGACCGTGGCCCTTGCCCTGGCCAACCAGCGGCTGGTGCTGGACCGTGTCGAGGCCCTCAATACCACCACCTCGACCATGATCGGCGGCACCGCTCGCGCCCTGCGTCAGCAGGGGGTGGAGATTCAGCAGCGTGCCTCCTCGGCGATGCTGGACATGCAGGCCCTCGAGGAGGCGTTCGACGACGTGATAGGGGCCATTGATGACCTGTCACGCTATCGCCAGGAGGCCCTTCCCCGGCTGGACGCCCAGATCGATCGCCTGGCCGACCTGTCCCGGCGCGGAGGGTCGGCCATCGACCGTCTCCAGCGGGGCAATACGACACCATCGATTGACGATGGCAAACCGGAAGATAAGCGGTCCGGCGGAACTTGACCCGGGCAACCTGGGCTATGCTCCTGGTGTGGTGCCTTTGCCAACCTGGGAGAGCAG
>LFIK01003590.1_pt1 | contig 12589 bp, 11 predicted proteins | sample 643401 | NCBI WGS metagenome assembly LFIK01 (sample SAMN03777447, study PRJNA286221) | soda lake metagenome | biome: soda lake; feature: Kulunda steppe; material: water; isolation source: sample T5-Br brine of Lake Tanatar-5 | place: Russia: Kulunda steppe | collected 2010-07 | reverse complement strand
CTGGCCGAACCACATCTCCTCGCCGACAAAAAACGTGGGCGCACCGAACACGCCGCGCTCCACCGCCTCCGACGTGGACGCCTTCAGCCGGTCCTTCACCTCCTGGTCCTGCATTCGGCGCATGACATCAGCGGGGTCGAAACCGGCGGCCTGCAGCACCTTGCCCACTTCCTCCGGCTCGTTGAGGTTGCGCGGCTCCACCCACATGGCCTCGAACACGGCAGTGAGGTATCGGTGGAAATCCGGTGTATCCCGGTAGGCCTCGGCGCCGCGCATCAGGAACAGCGTGTTGATGGGGAAATCCGGGTTGTGCTTGAAGGGGATGCCGTAGCGCTGCACGTAGCGCGCCATGTCCTTGCGCATGTACCGGCTCTTGGCCGGCACTTCCGCCGGCGAGCGGTTGCCGGTGGCCTTGAACACACCGCCCAGCAGCATGGGCCGGTAGATGACCTCCGCCCCGGTGCGTTCGGCAAGACCGGGCAGCTGGGTCCAGGCCAGGTAGCTGGCGGGGCTGCCCACGTCAAAAAAGAATTCCACTTGCTTGCTCATGCCATCTCCTCAGGTGATCCCGTAGAGGCTCTCGGTCCAGGGCCGCAGATCCAATTCGAACGTCCAGCAGTCGCGGGGCTGCTGGTGTAATTGCCAGTAGGCCTCCGCGATGTGGTCCGGGTTGAGGATACCGTCGTACTCCCGCGCCTTGTAGCGTTCGGGGAACTGTTCACGGATGAAGGCGGTGTCGATGGCGCCGTCGATCAGGGTATGGGCCACGTGAATGCCCTTCGGGCCGAGTTCACGGGCCATGCTCTCCGCCAGCGCCCGCAGCGCATGTTTGGCGCCGGAGAAGGCGGAAAACCCGGAACGACCGCGGAGCGAGGCGGTGGCCCCGGTGAAAATGAGGGTGCCCTCGCCCCTGGGCACCATGACGCGGGCGACCTCCCGCCCGGTGAGAAAACCGGCGTAGGCGCCCATTTCCCAGACTTTGCGATAGACCCGCTCGGTGGTTTCCAGAATGGAAAAGTTGACGTTGGCACCGATGTTGAAGACCGCCGCCCGGATCGGCCCGACCTCACGTTCGATGGTGGCCACCATGTCCACCACCTGTTCTTCCTTGCGGGCATCACAGGCAAAGGCCCGTGCCGCACCGTCCTCGGCTTCAATGGCCGAGACCAGCGGTGCCAGCTTGTCGCCATTGCGGCGGGCCACGCAGGCCACCATGCCCTCGCGGGCGAAGCGCCGCGCCACCGCTCCACCGGTGGCGTCCCCGGCGCCGACCACCAGCACCGCTGATCGTGTAGACATCACCCCTCCAGATTCTCCATAAAACTCATGCTCAGATGATCGCCTACCGCCGGGTCAATCGGCCTGTCCCAGCACGCGGAACGCCCGGGTGGCCGGGTCCTGCTGGAAGCCACGATCCAGACGCTGGAGTCGCTCGGCATGCGCCTGCTGGATGGCCTGCTGGTAATGGTTTCGCAGCGTGGCCTTGAGATCCTCCCGTGCCAGTTCCAGCGCCGCTTCCAGATCCCGCTCGAAGGCCGGGCCACGACGGCGTCGGTCCAGCTCCAGGAACGCGTACTCACCGCCCACCACGCCGACCACGAACACGCCCGCACCCACGGCCAAGGCTCCCGGCCCGGTGGGTGCAGCCGCCGCTCCGGCACCCGCGGCGGCGGGAGCTGCGGTTGCTGCCCGGCGGGCAGCCATTCCCGCCACGCTGCGCCCTGCCCGGGCAACCACGCCACGCAACACGGCGGACGCCGCCACCACGCGCCCTGCGACCGCGGCACCCGAGGCCGCCACGGCGGTGCCGGATGTGAGCTGCCATCGCGCCCAGTCGTCATCGCCGGCGGTGAGCGCCTGGGTGAGCGCGCTGGAGAGGTCAACATTGTGGGTGATCGCGGACTCGGGCGGTTGCCGGTCGGTATCATCCTGCGCCGCACGGAAACGCTGCAGCACACGGGCTTCGATCGAGGCGGCAAGGCCTTCATCCCGGGCCAGCAGGGTCTGGCTCAGTTCGGCCGTCACGGCCTCCAGCTCCTGCTCGAAGCCATCGCCCCCGAGCAGCCGCTGTTGCACGCTGCGGGCCGTGTACGAATCCAGGTCCCGGATCAGGAAGGTGCCCAGGCGCATGCCCGATGCACCCAGTGAATAGTGCCACTCCACGTAGTCGGGAATGCGGGCAAAGGCGGGTTCGAACAGCGCGTCCACCCGGGCGTCGATGGCGCGCTCGATGTCGGCATGGGTCTGCTTGTGGCGTTCGTCCAGGTAGCCGCGCAGGCTGGCACCGACCGTCTCCAGTTCCCGCTCCGGGACATGGATCGACTCGCCCTGCACCACGATCCGCACCACCGGGTGGTGGCCGTAGCCGTCGGCGGCGAACCGCGTCACGGCCTGCAGCGCGATAACCAGCACGACAAGCACCAGGGCAGCCATGCCGGCCAGCTTGAACTGTGCGGCCCGCGGCGATTCCGGCTGCGTCACCGGGCCGGCGCCCCCAGTGGTCGCCGGCTGAACATCATTACGCGGGGTCATCTTGCGCGTGTTCCGTCCACAACAGGCTGCTGACACCCAGCAGCACCCGGGTATAGGCCCAGCTATACGCGGAACTGAGCACGAATACCAGTAGCCAGGCCAGTAGCGCGACCGCGCCACCGGCGCGCGCATCATCGAATACGTTTTGCATCAGCCAGTACGTGAGTTCGCGATTGAGCAGCAGCACCCGTTCCACCACACCGAACAGCGCACAGGACCAGTCGGCAGACCGGGTGGCCTGCTGAATCACCACGTCCAACGGCGCGCCCCGGTAATCGAGCTGCGGCTCCAGCACACTGATCGCGGCCAGGGCCAGGGTCAGCATGATCACGTTTCCCCAGAGGGCGAACAGCCGGGACACCCGCAGCCGGTAGCCGGGCCTGACCTCCGCCGCCAGGCGGCCATGGAACCACTGCTGCAGCAGGTACAGGACCCAGATATCGGCGAACAGCAGCAACCAGACCCAGCCCCCCCAAAGCAAGGACTGCCCGAGCAGCAGTACAGCCAGACCAGCCGCGGTGAGAATAGTGACTAGCCGCATCAGCCAGCCGCCGCGCAGCAGGGTGTACAGCCGTCCCTGCTCCCTCAGGTACTGCCCCAGCCAGGCGCGGCGGCGCATGAGCCGGGCCTCCTGCAACCCTAGGGCGATCAGCACGGTGGCCGTGAGTACCAACACCAGCACCGCCAGGCAGTGCCAGGCGCCGGCGGTGCGGCTCCACGCCAGCAGCGCCAGCCAGATCAGCAGATAGCCGGCCGGCACCACGAGCACCGTTGGTCGCAACAGGGGACTGGTCATCACGAGGCCATGGTAACTGCGCCGGGATCGCAACGCTCCCCCGGGAAAGTGCCAGCCGCTTCCCACGGGATAGCGTTGCTGCGTAAGCTCTGAGGCATCTCATTCAGACAAGGGGCGGATCATGCGCACGGTGGACTGGTATTTCGACTTTATCTCGCCCTTTGCGTACCTGGGCCTCCACCAGCTGGGGAAACTGCCCGACGGGGTCCACATCCGCTACCGCCCGGTGCTGTTCGCCGGCCTGCTCGGGCACTGGGACAACAAGGGACCGGCGGAAATCCCGCCCAAGCGACGCTGGACCTACCGCTACTGCCACTGGCAGGCCAGGCAACAGGGCATTCCCTTTCGCATGCCGCCGGCGCACCCGTTCAACCCCCTGTCCGATCTCCGCCTGTGCATCGCGGCCGGGGCAACGGCTGATTCCGTGCGCGAGATATTCCACAGCCTCTGGGCCACCGGCGGCGACCCGGCGGACCCGGAACGGATCAAGGGGCTGGCAGACACACTCGGCGTGGACCTGGCACAGCTCGATACGCCGGCCGTCAAGCAGCGCCTGCGGGACGAAACCCGGGAGGCAGCGGAGCGCGGCGTGTTCGGCGTGCCCTCGCTGGTGATCGACCAGGAAATATTCTGGGGAACGGACGCGCTGGAATTTGCCCGCGCCTACCTGCAGGACCCCAGCGTGATCGACAATCCGGAAATGCGGCGGCTGGACAGGCTACCGGTGGGGGCCAGTAGGTGACATCCACCGGCTCATGGGCGTATGAGGTTCCCCCGTCGGCTATCAGCCTGATCCGGCTGGCGCCGAAGCGCATGGAGACCAACACAGGCCTGATCGTGCAGCGGGATGTGCGCCGCAAAACCTCTGTCGGCCGCCACCAGCGTGGCAAGGCAAGCGCTGATCCGCGTAGTATTCAGCAAAAACCGACAATGACAAAGGAGCATGACGATGAAGCCCTACCACGGTGAGATCCGCTTCACGATCACCCAACGCAGCGACGAGGAAGTACTTGCGGAAATGCCCATTCAGGAGGGCATTCTCAACCCCTTCGGCACCGTTCATGCGGGGGCAACGCTGTGGTTTGCTGACGTGACCGCCACGCACCTGGTGCTGTCAGGCCGGGAACCCAGCGCCGGCATGCAGGGCTTTCCGCTGGCCATCAACCTGAACGCCAACCTGGCAGGCAATCAGGGCGAGGGGGTCTTCCAGGCCCGCGCCCGTTACGTCAAACGGGGCCGCACGGTCAGCATCGTCCGCACCGTGGTCACGGGAAAGGACGACCGCCTCATCGCCGATGTCACAACCAGCCACGTGGCGGCGAAATGACGATCTCCGAGTGCAGGTAGTCAGACCTCGCTGCCGTCGGTGATCTTCAGCGTCAGGCGCTCCACCAACTGGCCGATGGACTGAAAGCCCTCATCCAGCACCACGCTCAGCAGCGGGTCGTCCCGGCAATCGTAGATCATGCAGACTTCCGGGCGGCAGGCGTAAACGCGGCAGCGGCCCGTGTCCGCATCCTGGTATACACAGCGCCCGGTGTCCGGATGCTTGTCGATGCAGGCAGGTCCCGTCCTTGTCCCTGCCCCTGGATCCTGCTCGCCCGGCTTCAACCGCACCATCAGTGCACAGCAGAAATTGGCACAGCCCAGGCGTCGTCCCTCATCGCAGTCCAGCGGACGATCGAGGCGCAGAAAATCGGCAATGGCTGCGGAACGATTGGCGGGGGCATGCTGGTGCATGGGCAAATCCTTGTCCTCTTGACGTTCTTCCTGACAACACCGGACGTCACTACAGGCCCCGCGCGGGTGCGGCGCCGTTTTCTTTTGACAACACTTTGCAAGCGCTACCCTTCCCGATCAAGCTAATCCGGCCAAAGGCCCTGCATGGTGAACTCCCTTTTTTCCGCATACATTCATGGTAGGCGGGCGGTACCACCCCGGGGTGCTGCCGCATCGGGCGAGACAAGCATGATCACGCACATCGCTTCTCGGGCAGGCCGGCTTGCCCTGAGCTTATTCACGCTGGCCATGTTGCTCATGGCCAGCGCGGTCGTGCTCGCCGAGAAAACCCTGGAGGAACGCAACGAGGAATGGCGTAACCGGCTTGAGGCTGCGCAGCAGGCGATCGCACATGACTTCCGCGAGCGCAGCACCAGCGAGGTCATGGCCGAGTTGCGAGCACTGCAGCAGGAGGCCCAGTCCGCAAAACGGACGGCCCAGGCGAGTCTCGATGAGGTGCGTCGCACGCTGGACCGCCTGGGGCCACCGCCGGAGGAAGGCGAAACGGAAGAGGCGCAGCCGCTGCGGGATCTGCGACGACAGTTGGAGGAATCCGCCGCAAACCATTCCGCCTGGGTGCGAATCGCCGATGCCACCGTCTCCCGAAGTACCGATCTCCAGGAACAGGTGGCCGGCTGGGAACAACGCCGGCTACGCGGCGAACTCCGCCAGCGGCTCCCCATTCCGGTGAATCCAGAAGTATGGCGGCAGTCGATGGTCGACACCCTCTCCTTTGCCGGTCGCTTGTCTGCCGCGCCGGTTGATTGGTGGGAGGAGCACCGGGAGGAGGGTGACGCCACGTACGGCCTGGGCCTGGTGATGCTGGTCACCGTGCTCGGCCTGCTGGTGGGCTGGCCGCTCCGCCGGATCATTCTCAGCGGCTTCGGGCGCGACCCCTCGGATCTCTCGCCGAGCTATGCACGACGGATTATCGGGGCGGTAGCAGATGGCATGGCGAACGCCATCATTCCCGTGGCGATCATCGGCCTTGGCGTGCTGGTTCTGGCGGTGCAGGGTCTGCTCACCGGCCTGATGGCCACGCTGGTGTATGTCATCACCCTCGCCCTGGCCGGCTATATGATGCTGTTCGGGCTCTCCCGAGCCGCACTCTCACCCCACTACGTGGCATGGCGCATCGTCCCGGTGGACCCGAACCGGGCCCATGTGCTGCTGCGGGCCATCCGTATCGGCGCGCTGTTCATGATGGTGGGCTCGGCCGGCTTCGTGTTGATGATCTATACCGGGTCGCGCACGGCGGAGCTGGAATCCGTCTACCTGTTCCTGGTCACCCTGCTGGTGGCCTTGGCGGCAAACTGGGTGCTCAGCCCCCGGTACTGGATTGCGTCCGTGGAGCGCTCGCAGGAGGGCGCAGCACCGCAACCTGACGTGGGCGCCACCAACGCCGATGTCGGCCCCTTGCCGGAGCACACGTCGGAAACCGAGGAGAAAACCGATCGGCGCCCGCTGCTGGATGTGCTCAGGGGCCTGCTCCGCCTAGTGGTCACGATCGCGCCGGTGGCGGCGCTGATCGGCTACAGCCGGCTCGCCTATTTCGCACAGAGCCGATTGTTGGCCACAGCGGCGATCATCGGTGTCGGCCTGCTGCTGCGGCTTGCCGTCCGGGAATTCATTACGCAGTTCTATCTCAGCCAGTCCACGCGACGCCCCGAGCCACCTCAGGCACAGCGCAGTACCCAGGGGATGATCTTCTGGACCGAGTTGGTGGCGGACCTGGTGATCTTCATTCCGCTCATCTACCTGTTGCTGCTGTTGTACGGAGTCCCGCCAACGACGCTGGCCTTGTGGACCCAGAACCTGTTCACTGGCATCGAAATCGGCGGCTTCACGCTCTCACCCGGCAACCTGGTGGTGGCCGCGCTGATTCTTTCCGCGGGCCTGGTGATCACCAACCTGTTCCGTCGCTGGCTCACGGACCGGGTGCTGCCCAACACCCGGCTGGAGTTCGGCGCCCGCAACTCGGTCGCGGCGGGCACGACCTATCTGGGGGTGGGTCTCTCACTGCTGCTCGCCATGGGTGCTCTGGGTCTGGATTTCACCAATCTGGCGCTGGTGGTGGGCGCCCTTTCCCTGGGCATCGGCTTCGGCCTGCGCAACGTGGTCGAAAACTTCGTCGCGGGCCTGCTGCTGCTGATCGAACGCCCCATCAAGGTAGGGGACTGGATCATCGTCGGCGAGCACGAGGGGACTGTGCGGCATATCTCGGTCCGTTCCACCGAAATCGAGACATTCGACCGGGCCTCGGTGATCGTCCCGAATGCGGACCTGATCTCCACCTCGGTGACCAACTGGACGCACAAGAACCGAATGGCACGGGAGCGTATCGCCGTGGGTGTGGCCTACGGCAGCGATACCGAACGGGTGGCGCGTACCCTGCTCCACTGTGCCGAGGCCCACCCGAAAGTATTGCGATTGCCGCCGCCCGTGGCGCTGTTCGTGCGCTTCGGGGATTCCAGCCTGGACTTCGAGCTGCGCTGTTTCATCGGTGACACCGATGATTTCATGAGCGTGCGCAGCGAGTTGCACTTCGCCATCGAACGCGCGCTGCGCGAAGCCGACATCGAGATTCCGTTTCCGCAGCGGGACGTGCATATCCGCAGCGCGGCCGGGACAACGCCCGACGCGCCGGCGCAATCCCCCGCAACGGACCATCGGGAGTGACCGGAGCGGGCAAAGCGGTTGCTGCATAGCGGGCTAACCAATAGCATGCAAGCTACCTGCACCTGAACCGTACCAGCCAGAGAACACCGTGCCGTCCACTGTCGATTCCCTGTTTGAACACTACGGGGCCGCCTACAAATGGCTGGCCACGGCCACCGTCATGGTGGGCATGCTGGCGGTGATCCTGTCCCTGACCATCGTCAACGTGGCGATCCCGGACATCATGGGCAATATGGGCATGGAGCAGACCCAGGCCCAGTGGTTGTCCACCGGCTTCCTTGCCTCCATGACGGCAACCCTGCTCGCCAATGCCTGGGTGGTGGAGACCTTCGGCCAGCGCACGGCCAGCGTGTGGGCGATGATCCTGTTCATCGTGGCCACCATTGTGGGCGGGCTGGCACCCAACGAGACGGTGCTCATTCTGGCCCGGGTGGTCCAGGGGGCCAGCGCCGGTATCATCCAGCCACTGGCCATGATCACGGTCTACCAGGTCTTCGGCGCGCATGAACGGGGCAAGGGCATGGGAATCCTGGGCCTGGGGGTGATCCTGGCCCCGGCGACCAGCCCGGCCATCGGTGGTGCGCTGGTGGACCTGTTCTCCTGGCGCGCGGTGTTTTTTATTGCCCTGCCCATGGCGTTCATGGGGCTGGTGATGGCGCTGTTCTTCCTGCCCGAACGTTACAATGACGAACGGCGCCGGCCCTTTGATCTACCCGGCTTCGTGCTCCTCAGCACGGCTATCTTCGCGTTGCTCTGGGGCCTGTCCAGTGGCCAGCGCCTGGGCTGGCAAAGTGACGCGATTCTGCTCGCCCTTGGCGGGGGCGGCCTGGCCAGCGCGGTGTTCATCGTCCACCAGTTGCGCAGTTCCAGCCCGCTGCTGAACCTCCGCATTTTCAGCTCGGTTCATTTCGCCTCCGGCGCACTGATTGCCGCCATGTTCGGCGCCGCGCTATACGGCACCACCTACCTCATCCCCATCTTTGCCCAGCAGGTGCAGGGCATGGCGGCAACCAGTGCAGGGCTGCTGCTGATGCCCGCCGGCCTGATCATGGCGGTGCTGTTCCCGATCTCCGGCGTGATCAGTGACCGGTTCTCATCCCGCGCACTGATTCTCACGGGACTGGTCTGCGTTGCGGTGTCCTGCTTTTTTCTGGCGGAAGCGAATGTGCACACCGCGTTCATGCTGCTCGCGGGCTGGATAATCCTCGGGCGGGTGGGCTTCGCCCTGATCATGCCTGCACTGAATGCGGGCGCATTGGGAGCGCTGGACCCGCGACAGCTCGCCCAGGGTTCGGGTGCGCTGGAGTTTTCACGCAACCTCGGGGGAACATTTGGCGTGAACCTGCTCTCGGTCACGCTGGACCGCCGCACGGCCTTCCACGAGCAGTCGCTGAACGAGGAAATCCGCCCGGACAATGTGGCAAGCCAGGCCTTGTTCGACCGTCTCGGGGAACTGATGCAGCAGGGCGGCCTATCCGATGCGGGACAGCAACTGGCAGCCATGGATTTCCTGCGCCAGATGATCGCCATTCAGGCCTATACACGGGGCTTTCAGGACAGCTTCATGCTGTTGGGGCTGGCCTGCGCCCTGGCCCTGATTCCGGCCTGGATCATGGGGCGGCGACGGCGACGGCGACGCAGCAGCCCCTGAGTGCATGCCGCCCGGCCACCCTTTCAGGGATGCTCAGTCATCGCGCAGGCCGGCGATGTCCCGTATGGCAAGGCGATTGACCGACGCGTTGAGACGCAGCCGCACGGCCTCCTCCAGCCCGTCCCAGTTCACCCCGGTCTCCTCGGCGAACAGCGCATCGTAATTCGCCAGGCTCCAGTCCAGGAATGGTCTCGGATCCAGCCGCTTCTGGATATGCCAGATCTCGTAATGCAGATGGGGACCGTCGGTAACCCCGGTCTCGCCGCTGAAGCCGATCACGTCGCCCTTGCGCACGAACTCCCCCGACTTGACTTCCATATCGTCCAGATGCGCGAAATAGGTCCGGAACCCGAAGTTGTGGCTGAGAATGATGAGGTTACCGAAACCGCTCTGCCGGTGATAACCGGAGTACTCGACCACCCCGTCGGCCGGCGCCACCACCGGGGTTCCCACGGGTGCACGCAGATCGATGCCGGTGTGAAAGCGCCGCTCGTTGTGCACCGGATGCGTGCGCCAACCGTACTGCGAGGTGATGCCGCGGTTTTGCAGGGGATAACCGCTGGGCACGTTCTGCAGGAAGGTCATGCGCTCCAGGGCGGTGTGGCTGGCAGTGTCCAGGCGGTCGCTGAGACTGCGCGAGCCATCCTGCCCAAGGCCGATGATGGCCTCGATTTCGGTGAGTTCATTGGTGAGATAGCTCAGCTCGCTGTCTTTCTCGTCCACGGTCTGCATCAGCCGCAGGTTCATCGCCATGAGCTGATCATGCTCCGCGCGCACCGAATCCCGCCGTTCCTGCAGCGTGACCACCTCCTGGCTCATCCACCAGATGATTCCGCCACCGGAGAGCAGGGTCACCAGCACCAGCATCGCCAGCCCGAGCACGAACAGACGCACCATCTGGTGCAGTGACAGGTGTCTGGACCCCCGGAAATCGGTGATGGTGATGGTGAATCGCTGTCGCACGCGCCCTGCCCTCGTCCCGCAATAATCCGGCGCGAGGATAACAGGAAATCATTCCGCCCGGCGCGAACCCCGTCCCAGTTCTGTGGTCCATGCACCTGTTCCCGCGGTCGCGTCAGGGTACACTGCTGCGGGGACGTCAAGGACAGCAAGCATGGGAGAGCTGCTTCGTGCCACTCATCAAGCCGCGTCTGGCGAGCACCGCAACAGGCCCGATCCACCAACTCATGCGCCGCGCAGAGGACGTGATACTCGGCAAGCAGGACGCCATCCAGCAGGCGGTAGCCTGCCTGCTGGCTCGGGGTCATCTGCTGATCGAGGACCTGCCCGGCGTCGGCAAGACCACGCTGGCCCACCTGCTCGCACAGCTGTTCGGCCTGCAGTTCCAGCGCATCCAGTTCACCAGCGACCTGCTGCCCGCCGACATCATCGGCGCGACCATTTATGACCGGGATGCCGGCAGTTTCCACTTCCATCCCGGCCCGGTGTTCGCGCAACTGGTGCTGGCCGACGAGGTGAACCGCGCCACGCCGAAGACGCAAAGCGCGCTGCTTGAGGCCATGGAGGAACGGCAGGTCACGGTGGAAGGCGATACCCGCGCCCTGCCGGAACCCTTTTTCGTGGTGGCCACACAGAACCCGGGCACGCAGATCGGCACCTTCCCGCTGCCGGAATCCCAGCTCGACCGCTTCCTGATGCGCATCCAGCTGGGCTATCCGGACCGCGCCGCGGAGCACGATCTGTTGATGGGCCGCGACCGCCGCGAGTTGCTGCGGGAAATGCAGCCGATGATGGCCGTGGAGGACCTGATCGCGCTCCAGCGCCAGGTCGATCAGGTCCATGTGGCGAATCCCATCGCCGATTATGTACAGGCGCTCATGGACCACACCCGCGGCAGCGAACAGTTCCACACCGGCCTGTCACCCCGGGCGGGCCTTGCCCTGCTGCGCGCAGCGCGCGCCTGGGCCCTGCTGGAAAGCCGCGATGCGGTGCTACCGGAAGACATCCAGCACGTGTTCGTGAGCGTGGCCTGTCACCGTCTCCACGCCGTGGGCGGCACGCCGGGGCAACACGAGCCGCGGCTCGCCGCGCAGGTACTGGAACACGTCCCGGTTCCCTGATGGCGGTGGCCGCACTCGTACGCAGATTGGGCAACCGCTGGCTGGATCGTCGGCTGGGCAGCCCGGAGCGACACACCCGGCTTGCCTACCGGCGTATTTTCATTCTGCCAAGCCGCGCGGGGTTGGCCTTCAGCGTGCTGCTGGTGGTGATCTGGCTGGGTGCGGTCAACTATTCCAACAGCATGGCATTCCTGCTGTGCTTCCTGCTGCTTGGCATCAGCATGCTGGCCATGCTGCACACCTTTCGCAACCTGGCCGGACTGCGCGTGCAGGCGGAGCCGGCCAAGCCGGTGTTCGCCGGCGACGAGGCGCGATTCCCCATCCGGCTAGACAATCCAGACCGCCGGGAACGGGCGGCACTGCGGCTCCGCCCCCGTGTGGGTGACGCCGTGGTGCTCGACGTACCCGCGGGCTCCGACACGCGGGCGCACCTGGCCGCCCCGGCGGAGCAGCGCGGCTGGCGCCGCCTGGATCAGTTCGTGATCGAAAGCCATTTTCCCACCGGGCTGTTCACGGCCTGGTCCTGGCTGCGCCTGGAAGCCCGCTGCCTGGTTTACCCGACTCCGGAGACCGGCCCGGTGCCCGAGCCGGACGGCGGCGGCAGCGCCGCGACCGGCAAACGGCTGCGGGACGGCGATGACGACTTCCACAGCCTGCGCCGCTATCAGCCCGGCGACTCCCTGCGCCAGGTGTCCTGGCGCACCGTGGCCCGCGGCCAGGAATTGCAGACCAAACAGTTCACCGGCCATGGTGCCGATACCACCTGGCTGGACTGGGACAGCCTGCCGGAACTGGGCGTGGAACAGCGCCTGTCGCGCCTGTGCCGCTGGGTGCTGGACGCCGAGGAAGCCAGGCGACCCTACGGCCTGCGGCTGCCCGGCCAGACCATCGCCCCGGATTTCGGTGCGGAACATCGTGACCGCTGCCTGCGCGCCCTGGCGCTGTATTCCACATGAGCACCGGGCCCATCCAGCAATTGCTACCGCATCGCGTGCTGCTGGCACTGATGCTGAGCCTGCTTGCGGTCACCGCACCCCACGCGCTGCACCTGCCCCCCTGGCTGAGCCTGGT
>LFIK01003588.1_pt1 | contig 12593 bp, 15 predicted proteins | sample 643401 | NCBI WGS metagenome assembly LFIK01 (sample SAMN03777447, study PRJNA286221) | soda lake metagenome | biome: soda lake; feature: Kulunda steppe; material: water; isolation source: sample T5-Br brine of Lake Tanatar-5 | place: Russia: Kulunda steppe | collected 2010-07 | reverse complement strand
ATGCGCTCCACAAGCGTGAATGTCACTGTATGCGCTCCACAAGCGTGAATGTCACTGTATGCGCTCCACAAGCGTGAATGTCACTGTATGCGCTCCACAAGCGTGAATGTCACTGTATGCGCTCCACAAGCATGATTGTCACAGTATGCACGCGCTCTGCAGTGGCTGTGCAAGCGCGCCAGGCGGCTATGCAGTGGCTGTGCAGTGGCTGCGCACTCTGCAGTGGCTATGCACGCGCACCAGGCAGCTGCCCACAGGCTGCAAGCTGCCATCCTTTGTGCAACTGTGATCGCATGTGCTGCGCATCGCAGTGGCTGTGCACGCGCGCCAAGCCGCCCACAGGACGTACATGATCTCCTTCGAGGTTCCCAAAGGTGTGCGGTGCACACTGTGCTCCTTATCTCCATAGTCTCCTCTAAGGTTAGCCAAAGGCATTCGCACACAGCAGCCCCTGCTCTGCCCTCAAGCCTACACGTATTGGATCTCAATCCAAGCACTAATGTATCATAGGCATGGACCTTGTATTTCCTCATCTGCGTGCAACTCCCCTATCAAGTGAGGGTGAGCATGCGTTGACAAGGTTCTTGCTCTGCTATTTGAGCACAAAAGGCCCACCACTTGAGCACAAAAGGCCCACCACTTGAGCACAAAAAGCCAACCCCTTGAGCACAAAAGGCCCACCACTTGAGCACAAAAGGCCCACCACTTGAGCACAAAAAGCGCACCACTTGAGCACAAAAAGCGCAACACTTGAGCACAAAAGGCCCACCACTTGAGTACAAAAGGCCCACCACTTGAGCACAAAAGGCCCACCACTTGAGCACAAAAGGCCCACTACTTGAGCACAAAAAGCCCGACACTTGAGCACAAAAAGCCCACCACTTGAGCACAAAAATCCAACCACTTGAGCACAAAAGGCCCGATACTGCGTCCTTGGAATGCATACCTGCGTGCACGTGCATGTTGCAGACATGTGTTCACACCATTTTGTGGGAGTCCGTGCTTGCTTTGCATGCCAGTGAAACAGAGGGAATGATTTGCTGGGCAGGCCTCAGCTCATGGAATTGGCATATTAATCATATGATATGATGCATCATCGCCGTCAGATCATCTAGGCACGTACAAAGTATGTACATGTTTCGTATATGTATCTATGTACAAGGTAGTGCACAAAATAGTGATGTACACTACTTTGTGTACTTTATAGTGCACAAGTCTACAGAGACTTGAGAAGACGTGTACACGTCTTTGGAGACTTTGTGTGGTCCACAAAGACCACAAAGACAATGGTCTTTGTGGACAAGAGAATCCAGAGGTGGACTCTAAGTTGGTCTTTGTGAACACAGGAATCTGAAGATATTGAATCTAGAGAGGTAGAATATAGAGAGATGGACAGATATAAACCTTCAGGCAAATACATTATTCTCCACCACCTTGTTTGAGGAAGCCCATGAGCATGGTAGACTGGTGGGGGATGGTGAAGCATCGAACCCTCCTGTGCTTACTCCCTCAATACATCAGGGCGATGGCAGAGTCCAGGCGGCACCAGCATGGCCATGAGCTGCCACCAGCAGGGCCATGCGCTGCCACCATCTAGCCAACAGCACATGGCAGCTTAATCAGTGGTAGCCCCATGCCATTAAATACTGGGCGTGGTCGTAGCCTTACTTTGTGTCTGGTGCCATGAGCGACAGCTGAAGCACCCGCACAAAGCAGAGCTCCACCATTATGCAGATGAGCACATGCACCCGATGGGCCATTTGCCACGGCAGGTAGCGTGGAACGCGCAAATTGGTGGAGCACCGAGGATCCTTACCACTACGTGAGTTGCAGCTGTGCACACGGACTTTGCCACTTTGTGTGCCATGAGCGTGTTCACGGGCTTTGCCACTTGCGTGAGCCATGAGCGTGTTCACGGGCTTTGCCACGTGCGTGAGCCATAAGTGTGTCCATGTGAGCCGTGTTATCCTATCCTAGAGAGGTCTTGCGCAGCACAGGCTCCCCCAGCACTGCATCCTGGACAGGTTTTGAGCAGCCATGCGAGTTGCTGGACATGTCTGGAGCAGCTATGTGAATTGCTGGACATGTCTGGAGCTGGACATGTCTGGAGCTGGACATGTCTGGAGCAGTTATGCAAGCTACTGGACAGGTCTGGAGCAGCTATGCAAGTTGCTGCAGTGCGCAGGGTGGGCCAGGCAGCCAACATTGTCTAGCTGCCTGTTCAGCATATGTTCATTGGCTGACCAGCTTCCCAACATGTTCATTGGCTGACCAGCTTCCTAACATGTTCATTGGCTGACCAGCTTCCTAACATGTTCATTGGCTGACCAACTTCCTAACATGTTCATTGGCTGACCAGCTTCCTAACATGTTCATTGGCTGACCAACTTCCTAACATGTTCATTGGCAGACCAACTTCCTAACATGTCAGCCTCTTCATTAGCAGACCAGCTCCATGCCCAAACCTCCTCATGAGGAGGTGCAGTGCAGCCAGCTGAGCACAAGGAAGATCAACCAAAGTTATGTCGATGAATGATGGTACACACGGGGCACCAACCAAAATCAAAGAATGGTGGTGCACCCCGTGGAGCACCAAGCAAATAGATTAATGATGGCTGCCCTGTCCCCTTTAAACTGCCATGAAAGCGGGTAGCTTGTGCGCTGCACAAGCCCTGTGACTTATTGGCCCAGTTCTATGCAAACTTCAGGCCTGGAAATGCGCACATGACCAGGCTGCACGCCCTGTGGCTGCAGATCCGTATCCAGCCAGGCGAGGCGCATGATGTGCTTATGGTGGGGGGAGAAGACCACCAGACTGGGTGAGTGCCCTGTATGGTCATACTGAGATCCCGCAAAGGCATCACCCTGCAACCCTCCCACACAGCCCCGCATGCCAGATCACAGGCCTGCAAGGACCCACGCAGCCCCGCATGCCACATCACAGGCCTTCAAGGACCTGCGCAGCCCCGCATGCCAGATCACAGGCCTGCAAGGACCCACACGGCCCCACATGCCAGATCACAGGCCTGCAAGGACCCACGCAGCCCTGCATGCCAGATCAGTCCTGCAAGGACCCACACAGCCCCGCATACCAGATCACAGGTCTGCAAGGATCCACACAGCCCCGCATGCCAGATCACTGGCGTGCAGCAGCAATGTTGAGTGAACTCTAGTCGCACCAGGCAGATCAAGCGTTCTGGCCACACCATAGGACAGATAGTGCGTTCTGGTTGCACCAGATGGCAATTGCACAAAGGGCAGCGCGCATAAGCGCGGGCGCATTGGGCTCCGAGAGCTGCGCGCTCCCAGAACAGCCCCAAGCGCTGGCTCTTTCACCGCAGCGGGAAGGTATTGCACCCATGGTTTTTGCAGCGCAGCGTGGCAGGTAGTGCACACATGGCTCTTGTACTTCAGCGTGACAGGTAGTGCACCCATGGCTCTTGTACTTCGGCGCGGCAGGCAGTGCACCCATGGTTTTTGCACCACAGCGTGGCAGGTAGTGCACCCATGGTTTTTGCACCGCAGCGTGGCAAGTAGTGCACCCATGGCTCTTGCACCACAACATTGCAGGTAGTGCACCCATGGTTTTTGCACCGCAGCGCAAGTAGTGCACCCATGGCTCTTGCACCACAACATTGCAGGCAGTGCACAAATAAGCCAGTTGGGGGGGGCGGATGCAGCTCCTGTGTAATTACAATCCGCGCAACAAGGCTGCTGCTTGTGGACTGTAATTACACAGGAATGGCGTTGGGGAGAAGTTGTGTGTGTAGTGTGCCTTGGGTTGACCTGGAAAAGAGGCATCATGGATTGCGTTTGCACGGGGAATGGAAATTGGAAATAAGGAAAACTTTGTTGGTAGTGAAAACCCTCCCTATATCAATTAAAGAAAAGGGTCACCTAGGGCCTAGGGAATGGGAAGAGGCATTTGGGACCACAACTCCGTAGGGAATTGCACCACAGGGATGCATTGGCGGTAAATCCTGCGGGCGTCACACTGCACTAGGTCTGGATGGGCGCGTGTGACACCTGAAGATGTGAGTAGCCACATGCAACTCAGGAGCATGCCCTGTGTGTGTGTCGGTCTTTCTGAGTGTGTGTGCATGCGCATGTGTGTGTGCGTGCGCATGTGGTTTTTGTGTGCGTGGGTGCATCTGTGCTTGTGTATGCATTTGTGCGTCTGTGTGTGTGCACATTTGTGTGACTGTGTGTGAAATAGAGTGGGTGTCTGAGTGTGTGTGCGCGTTTGTGTGACTGCGTATGAATAGCGTGTGTCTGTGTGTGCGCGCGTTTGTGTGACTGCATGTTAAACAGAGTGTGTGTGTGTCTGCGTGCACGTGTGCGCCTGCGCAAGGCACAGGTGAGTGCACATGGATGCAAGGACTTGCAACTGAGGGGGCGCGAGAGCTTTTGATGGCCCCCGTCCTGCATGCACGCTGGTGTGCTCAGGGGCGTGTGCAGGCACAGCGGGGGGGAGTATGAGGATGCGTCTGCCCAGCTGGATTATGAAGGAGTGCAAAGATACACGCGTGTGTGCGTGTGGGTGCAGGCAGAGCGTGGGGGAGTATGAGGATGCGTTTGCCAAGCTGGAGACGTTCACCCGCACGCGCTGGCCCCAAGCCAAGTCCGTCATCCACCGTTGGAGCGGGCAGGTGCATGCTTCAGTGTGTGCAGGTGCCCATGCGTTTGGGAGGGGCAGCCACTGATGGAAGCGCTGAATTCCTTTCAGGAGAGGGCTCGCGCATCAGTGTGTGCAGGTGCCCATGTGTTGGTGTGTGTGTGTGTGTATGTGTGTGTGTGTGCTAGCCACTCGTCAGAGCACAAGCACCCATCCACCGCCTCAGGGGTCTGTCACTCAGGTAGGAGCGGGCTGTGCTGGTGCGGCGGCCGGCAAACATGCCGCGAAAGTGTGTGTGTGTTGATGCCTTGGGCAGTGTACACATGGCCCGCGTTGGGCCCATGGACAACTTGGGCCTGTATCATCCTGTTCAACGACCCCGCCGGGCTCGCTGTACACAGCCGTGCCGTCAACCCGCGCAGTGTGCCTTTTGCACACACACACACAGTACTACGAGCCCGTGGACGACTTGGGGCTGTATGGTCCAGACCCACTGGACATTGCCGGCAGCTACCTGAAGCCCACCTCTGTGCCGCGCTACATTGCCACAGGCGACTCTGGCCAGGGCATGACAGGTACCCAAGTGCTGGTCTGATCGGGCTATGTGTAGGCTAGTGTGCTCCAGCTGAGTGTAGGCGACTCTGGCCAGGGCATGACAGGTACCCATGCTAGTGTGCTGGGGCTGAGAAGGGCGCGGTAGGCATGCATGCGAGCGTGCTTGGGCTGTGAAGGGAGTGGTAGGCATGCAAGCTGGTGTGCTTGTGCGCTGGTGTGTGCTTGATGTGTCGCACCAATCTGACTTTGTGGACAGTCAACACGAAACATCTCCGCAAGCACACACGGGCGTGCCGTGTACCATATGCCTAATGGATGCAAACGTACGTGTAAATGAGACTGGGAGCCTCATGGATAAGAATGTGCACATATATATTTATATATATGAGGCTGGGGGCACGGCATGCACTGACCTCTTTGTGTTTATGTGTGCAAGTGAATTTCAAAGCAACAGATGTCTCTTCTGAATTGCTGGCCCTGCTGTTCTTTGTCCTGGCTATAGGAGGTGACCACATGCGCACAAAATCACACAAAACTTGTGCTGCAGGGTCTGCGATTGCGGCCATAGTCATTGGGGCCCAGATCCTGAAGAGGCCGTGCCCATGGATTGATCTATACAGCCCCTTGCGCACAAACTCCCTCGTGTCCGCGGACAGCCTGCAGGTGTGTATGCTGTGCCAGTGCGCACAGGCTCATGCGCGCGCACCTCGAAACCAAGAGGCCCAGCGCCAGCTCGCAACAGCATGGGCCAGGGCAGACTTATGGTGCTCTGCTTGCAAATTTGCGCGCTTTTCCTTTGGTCCCTCGGCCTTGTTGTTCCTCGGACATGCTACTATGCCCCATTTACATGGGTGCCTTCTCTAGGTCAAATTTTAGGTTGTACGCCATGATAAGATGCGGCTAAGCTGCACTCATTCAGCACGTACACCTGTGTCCTCCTTACCCTGACCCCTACCTTTCCTGGTACCTTAACTTACCCAAAACTTGCGGTGCGCATTGTTGGATAAGGCCAGTCTATGCAGATGAGGCAACTGGTAGTATGCAATTAGGCAACTATAGCATGCAAAACCCACCAGCATTGCCCTTGAGCCGCCCAGAACCCCAACCCATAGACGACGTTCTTGCTGCCTCATCACCAGACATTTTGACCAACTTGGTTTTAAGTCGAAAAGGTCACTAGCTGTTTTGTGGCCAACATGTTTTTTGGTCTCCAGCTGTTTTGTGACCAACATATGGTTTCTAGTAACTGTTTCGTGGCCAACGTGTTTTTTGTCACCAGCTGTGTGGACAACATGGCTTCTGGTCACCAGCTATTTTGTGACCAACATATGGTTTCTGGTTACCAGCTTTTTTGTGGCCTGCATGGTTTTGTTCTCCAGCTGTTTTGTGGCCAACATGGTTTCTGGGGGAGCCTCATGCGGTATCGCCTAGCACTGCAGGGTAAGGGTTAGGTAAGGATTAGGATACGGATGCAGGGTAAGGGTTAGGTAACATGTTCTACATGCCTCAGCCTAGCGCATTGCATGCAGCTGCTCCTCCACCCCGTGCCTACCCATCAACTGTGCACGCCTCTGTCTTTCTTATTCAGTAACAAACTTTGAACATGAAGCAACGCACACCCACACAAAGACACATGTGCTCACACACAAACTGCTTGTCCAGAACCTGGGCACAGAAGTGTTCGAGACGGCGCGTGGCTATGGCCGGCTTCTGCCCCACGACCGTGAGGTGCGTAATGGAGCGCGGTCAGCACGCGCTCATCAAACCTGCTCACTTTGCCGCATCACCTTTTTGCTCGATGGCACCACCTACTTGCTGTGGCACACAGCCTCTGTTTGCCTTGTTCTCAAATTCGAGAGCTTAAAAGCTTACCAGCATTGCCCTCACATGCCGCAGGACTTGAGGGGCTTAGCAGATAGCGAGGACATTGGAACAAACCTGCAGAAAGGTGCGGTGCGCGTGTGGGTCAATCGAGGCTTCTTGCCTTCCCTTTGCCTGCTTGGTGCAAAGAAAGGTCTGCTTGGATCTGCTTGCACCCACCTGTGAGGGCTTCTTTTGCCTTCTTATTCTTCTAAGCATGAGTTTCCGGCATTACAGTGATTGTCACCCAGAAATATCTTTTGGTCATCACTGCTACAATCATGCTTGATCACTTGCAGCATCAATTGAGCAGGATTGGGATGCACGCTCTATTTTGCGCATGTGTTTGGTTTGTACACACACACACAAAAACATCAGCAAACAACTGCTGCTGATCAAGCATGAGCAGCGCACCCATCTTGGCAAGCAGACAGAGCTGGTAATCATCAATAGCCAGCCGTCTGTTGATTCATGTTGAGTCTTGAGCACCATATCAAGCTTGGTCGCTTGTGCAGAAGGTGCCTTTCTCAGCATGAGCAAACTGCCGGCATCAACCCACGCCAATACAAAGTACAAGGCCACAAAGCTTGAAAGACACAAGATCTAGCGGGGCGTCTGCCGTGTCTGCCCACCATTCCCCCATGGCCTCCACCGTGTTTGACGACCTTCCCCCATGGCCTCCACTATGCCTGCCTACCATCCCCCATGGCTTCCACCATGTTTGACCGCCTCCCCCATGGCCTCCACCGTGTTTGACCACCTTCTTCGCCACGGCCTCCCTCTGCAGGCCAGGGCATGGTAGTCCAAGCGGGCCTATCCAAGGTCGCCCTGTACCGTGATGCAGACGGGCGGCTGCACAAGAGGAGCGGCGTCTGCCCCCATCTGGGGTGCGCCGTCGAGTGGAACCCGTCAGACAAGACCTTTGACTGCGTGTGCCATGGTGCGCCCATGTGTGTGTATGTGTGTGTGTCTGCGTGGTGTGCTGTCGGGTGGAAATCACTCATTAAGAGGTCTGGCTGCGCGTGCAATGGTGCGCCTGCACGGTGTGTCGTTAAGCGCCTGGGTGTTGTGCTGTCAGACGAAACCATTGGCTTTGTGTTCCATGGTGCGTGCGCATGTGTGCTTGCATAGTGCGGTGGCCACTTTGGCAGGCGTGCTGCACGAGCAAGTACCTGCAAGCTGTGGCAGTGTGCTGCTGGAGCAGACTGCCTGTGTGCTGCAGTGGTAGGACTTGCACAGCAGTGACTGTGACCTTGACTGTGACCTTGCGCAGCAGTGACTGTGACCTTGCACAGCAGTGACTGGCTGGGGTGTGAGAAGTCACCGGGCAGGAGGCATGCCAGTGTTGCCTGGGGTGAAGATCCATAGCTGGGTGCAGTCTCGCAAGTCTGCATGCTGGTGCTGCAAGGGGGAGCATGTGCTGGTGATGCAAGGGGGAGCATGTGCTGGTGATGCCTGGCACAGTCGGGAGCTGTGCAGTGCAGACTAGGCAGCCAAGATGGTATGGTGGTGTTGCAGATTTTGAGAGTGGCACTTATTCAGCCCTGGTATGCATTAACGCAGATCCCTAATCCCAGGTCAGCGCTCAGGGCAAGGTTGCAATCGCTGCAAGCACAGAGGCCTGTCAGGGCCAGAATCTGGCATGCAGGCACTATTCTATTCCATCAGGAGCTAAAAGATGGGGGCTCAGGTCTGTTGTGCGCCTTGTGGCACTTATTCATGATTGTGCACCTCTTCACGATTGTGCCATCTATGGATTAAATTGTCGCATGCAGGAAGCCTATTTGATCGGTACGGCAAATGCATCAATGGACCTGCCGGTGAGCGGGGCTGCAGTTTCAACTACCACAGTCAAGCATCCCCAAACTTTGCTCACAGACTTTTTGCTTGAAGTTAGGTTGCTACCTCTGTCTGTTCATCACATGAACCCCATGTCAAACACAAATGCTTACCACCTTGGGTGCTGCAGCCTACAAGTGGGTATGAAGTAGCAGTTGCAAACAAGCCGATGGCGAGTGCACTGATAATGCTGGCTGTCATTGGGCTCAGACCACTGTTATGCTTGCCGCACCTTGGAAAAACGCAACTCTCATTCATCATTCAAATCTTGCAAGCAGAGGGATCTGCACATTGGATGTCTTCCAAGTTGAGACACGCAGTATACCTCTGTACCTACGTACATCATGTGTGTGGTATCACCTTCATGTTCTAAGTCCATCCCACTGTTAGGTGGCATATTCCTTCTGCTGGCATTAAACTGTCAAGTTGGTAGCTGACCCACCCCACACCCCCCTCTGTCTTATATGTAAACACACAACTGCTGGTCCCAAACTTGGTGGGAGAATTCCAGATTTTGAGAGCCGCAGGTAACTATAACAATGCAATTATGATGCGATTATTATTTCAAGGGAGAGCTCCTTTGCTGATGAGCAATGTGCTAATTGCTAATGAGTGAATAAGCTCTGCCTTGCCGCAAAGATGCAAAGGATGAACAGCATATGACAGGGAGGATTCGTTGACAAGCACTCATGACCACCTTATCCACTTGGTCTTCTTTTGAAATCCACCCCCAAACAACTCTGAAGGCGCAGATCTGACATCCAACACCGTTTTGGTGCCCCCTTGCTTGCAGTGTCGGACTTGGAGGATCTCGGTTACCGAGGCACACCAGCCACAGAAGGGGCAAAGGCAGAGTGACGCAGATGCCTTGGACCTGAAATTTATGTGGCTAGGTACATCTGCAACAAGAGCCCGCAGCTGCTGATCAACAGAGTGAGCGTGAAACTTGGCTTTTTGGTTGAGTGCACTTGCATTCATGTTATTATGAACAGTGCCGCGTTATCTCAGAAATTAACTTCAATTGCGCCTATGACAAACAGTAGTTAATAGTATTCTGACTACCTGGCCTGTAAAAATCAAGGCACTAAGAACCTTCCAAGTTTTCACTCCTGGTCAAGGAAGGAACTAAGAAAGGTTGTCATGACGTTTTGTGTCTGACACTCTGAGAGTCTTTGCCGAACTGGTGTCTGAGACTGTGTTTGATCAGACTGTTTGAGATCAGACAGTTGTTGGCTGGAGATATTCAATACCTCGTAAAAGTTTTACGGAGCCCAGAGTATTGAAGGGCCAACTATTGAGAATTCCTATTTTCTGGCTTTGATTGTGGAACACTCGATAACCTTAATGAAGAACCAAGGTCAGTGCTGCTTGCAGATGGCAGCGTAAGCTTGGAGGCTTCCGGGGGGGGGAACGGCATGGCAGCCAAATCGTGTGTGCGCGTGAAAGTATTGAAAACATGCTACAGAGTAAGGAATGATGCACCTCATGGTCATGGTATGCAATCGCGTGCCCTCTGTCGCATGGCTTTTGCGCTTTGGGCGAGCTGGGGAAGGTAAGGCCCTACAAACCCCGCTTCTCAATGTTTAATGTTACATTAATACCCCTTAGGGGTTAATATTAATAGGGGTTAATATTAATAATGTAAACCTGTGACACAGCTCCTGACGAGTAGCATTGAGGTTTAAACAGCTATTGATTTACATGATAAGTAATGATTGTATCCACATAGACAGGCTCATGAAAATCTGCCACCATCATACTGCCATTTACAACTTCAAACAGATGTTGCAATTTGGTACATGAACGCATTAACGCAAGTTCAGATTAATAAACCAATTAATCTATGGCAAAAAAGAATGGAGGGTGTGCTTAGTCTTCACGAAGTCCACTAAAGATCTCAGCCAACATCTTGTTGTACTCTGCTTTATCTGTCCAGCGATCTGTGCTCGTTTGCTCTTTTCTGGTCATAACCTGTGCAAAAACAAAAGACATACACTTTTAACAGGCAGGATCGGTGGATGCATTCATGAACAGCAGTGTGTGTGTTTATTTGTGTGTGCGAGAAAACAATTGAGGAGCAGACCTACATTTGTTGCATGGGCTGCTCCTGCTGAAGTATGACTATGCTTCTAAATGCGGATTTGCTGAGCGCTCCTGCACTTGACTCTACTTTCCCTCTGCCAAATTCTACTGCGCTTCTGAGGAGTGCTTGTGACTGGTGCACGCCGATCCTACACACTGCTCAGGCAAGCACCACTCCCACTTGCCTCAAGGGTGACGTTCTGGGCTGCAGGGTTGCCGAGGGCAGCCACACACACCGCTGCCACATCAGCTCTGCTGATGGAGCCTGCAGGTGTGCCTTGGTCTCCTTGAGCTGCAAAGCACGCACACACATTGAGAACAGGTGTTGGCCCCTGATGCTGCGAGCAAGGTGGGTGCTGGGAAGCACAGCTGATGCAAGCGCAAGGCCCCTGCTAGCCGTATGCACAGTGGCATGAATGCAGCAGCTAGAGATGAGCAGCTTGTATGAGTCCTCCACGAAACATGTCACACACACAGCTGCTCGCTGTCCACGAGCCTGGCTCAAGCTCAGCATGCACCAGCGGCAGGCCCAAGGTGCCAGCTTTCCCCTGAAGACGCCCAACAACATTGGAAGACTGCACAGGCAGGCATCCTGCCCGGCCACACATCCAAGATGTTGCAACAGACTGGGAGGCAAACAACCCCCTTTTTGCGCCAGCGTTCCACGGCCCTTCACCATCACCACAGCCCACTATCCAAGGCAACGCCAGCACTTGAGCGCGCCCCACAGCTTACCTGCCACGATCTCGTCCTGCTGTGGGGGCGTTGATTTGAGGCCCCCCGGCCGCACCACAGTGTACAGCACCCCGCTCCTGCGGAGGGCCTCCTCGCCTGCAGTGAGCAGTGAGCAGATCGCGGTGAGCATGAGGCACAACAAAACGTGCTTGTGAGCTGGACCGGTGCCTGGCGGCCCACTCCTGCCTTGAAGCCTGCTGCAAGCACATGAGCATCTCTACACCTGGGGGGGGGCACAGGACAGCGTACTCTTGCCAAAGGTCTCCTTGCCTGCAGCAGCCAGTGCACTATGAACCATAGTCTATGATTCCTTCTTTGGTGTGCTCGACGCCGTCCAACTCAGCTGCACACCGCAATAGGCACGCGCATGGTGCAGCATGGGATACAGGTGACAAGGCTGCCCTTGGCTGCAGTCATGGCCGCGGGGCGTCCGCCCATTTGCCACATTTGATGCATCCCCTTTTCCAGGGTCCAACACGAAAGGTGAAGATGCAACGTGCCCCCATAAGTGACCACATGCATCATGGTTCATGAGACCACATAATCCCCCTCACCGGTGATGAGAACAGCTCTGTGTGACACATGACCCCATGTGACCCCTGTGCGCACCTCGGTTTAGGGTTTAGGGTTTAGGGTTAAAGGGTTTTAAGCCTAACCACCCTGAACCCTAACCCTTGAAGGGTTTAAAACCCTAAACCCTAACCCTACTGCAAGTGCTGCTGCTGCTGTAGGTCAGCCAGACCCGGACGCGCACCGTTGAATTTTTCGTCCATCAGGCCCCATCGGATGTTGTTCAGGAGCAGGCGGATGGGGTTCCACCGGTTCTTGGGCGTGACGAGCATGGATGACACGAGCACCACCTGTGCGCCTGTCTGCTTGGCAACGGCCGCCACGTTGGCCACGCCCT
>LFIK01003587.1_pt1 | contig 12593 bp, 13 predicted proteins | sample 643401 | NCBI WGS metagenome assembly LFIK01 (sample SAMN03777447, study PRJNA286221) | soda lake metagenome | biome: soda lake; feature: Kulunda steppe; material: water; isolation source: sample T5-Br brine of Lake Tanatar-5 | place: Russia: Kulunda steppe | collected 2010-07 | reverse complement strand
TAGTGGTCCACAGGACAGTGTGACTCTGTGGTCCACAGGACAGTTTGGCTTTGTGGTCCACAGGACAGTGTGGCTTAGTGGTCCACAGGACAGTGTGACTCTGTGGTCCACAGGACAGTTTGGCTTTGTGGTCCACAGGACAGTGTGGCTTAGTGGTCCACAGGACAGTGTGACTCTGTGGTCCACAGGAGAGTGTGACTCTGTGCTTCACAGGGAACCGTGGCTTGCTTCACAGAACAGCGAGGCCCATGAATCACAGGAAAGAGTGGGCTGTGCTTGGATGGCTTCATAGAGGATCGAGGCAAGAGGAGCATGGGGCTGGAAGAGTTTGGAGCGTGGCAGCAAACACAGCATGGGCAATGGATCTCAAGCAGTGCAGTGCTGTCAAGCACACACAAGTACACACAAATAAGTGTTCCATGGCCTTTCGTCTAAGTGGAACAACTCCATTTTACCATGCCATTTTACATACACACACATGAACAAATACAGTATTTGAAATACTGCATGGCCTGCCAATTGGGTGTTTCTGGAACACCAGTGGGTGGTGTTTGCTTGTTCTGGATGGTGCACGTGGCACGACACCAGAATGAATTGTGCATGTGGCAAGACACCAGACGAGATGGTGCACAGAGCATGGCTTTGCTCCTCTGCAGGAGCATAGCAACACCAAGGCAAAGCAAGCCCAGGGCCTGAGGCACACTGGAAACGTTGCTGAGAACAGAACACACACGCAGCAGATCGACTAAAATGTGTGCTATTTTGCCAAATTGTACGGGGTATACGCACAGTCTCCAGCAACCCTGCACACCGGCTGGTGCCTGTGAACCCTAAGTGTCTGAGCAGACCAGCCCTGGCATATGGTCTGAGGGGCCTTGGGTGCACGCACTATGTTGCACTCTCTGCAAGAGTCTCTTTGTACTGACCTTGTGCGCCCCCCACCTGCACCCTTTCCACCCGCACCCTTTCCAAGAGTATTTATTTATTTATATTTATCCAAGAGTATTTCCAAGAGTATGTTATTCTTTCCATATACAGACCTTGCCCTCTCACCAAGGCCCCCGCCAGAATTGTGCCCTCCTGCTATGCCATGCTGCACACAAAGAAACAAAATGCTGCACACAAAGAAACAAGATGCTGCACACAAAGAAACAAAATGCTGCACACAAAGAAACAAAATGCTGCACACAAAGAAACAAGATGCTGCACACAAAGAAACAAGATGCTGCACACAAAGAAACAAGATGCTGCACACAAACTTGCAGCAAGTGGGCCATCCTATCTTGCCCACCTAGCCCCAAGCTAGCAGGAAGCTCCAAAGCCACACTCTCAACACCCCATGAATGACAAGCATGTTAACACCCAACAAATGACACAAGCGCATGAACACTCCACACTACGAACGCTATACACATGACACAGGTGTGCAAACACCTCACACATGACAAAAGCTTATCAACGCCTTACACTGTCAACACCCAGAATGCAACACATGCGTGCTAACATCCCCCACGTGACACCAGCAAACAAAGAGGAGCATGCCCATGCGTCATGCGCCCACCCCCCCTCCATCCCTGCATGCCCGCCCGCTCACCCCCCCTCCATCCCTGCATGCCCGCCCGCTCACCCGGGGCTCCAGAATAGATATGGAGCCAGCCATGTTGGCCAGCTTTACAAGGGGCAGGCGGGGCAGGTGGTAGTGCGCTGACTCGGCAAGCAGGGCTATGAGCTGAGGGCATGGGTGGACGTGCTGGGAGTAGGCGCGCAGCAGGTCGGGCCAACCCTGCAGAAAAGACGGGGGCACAGCAGTCACAAAAGCGGTGCTGCAGCAATCACTGGCAAACAATGCACTGGTACACATTGATTGGCATGCTTTAAGCAGCTTTAAGCAATGTGCACCAAGTTCTGCACAGGTGGGCAGGAGAAGGGCATGTGCTGCAACACTTGAATGCTGCAGGGATGCTGCTTGACATGAGCCAAGGCATGAGTGTCTATGCATCTTATTTGTTCAAAGGTGTGGTAGATTAGATAGGAGAACATAAAAGAGGAGACATTTGTAACCATCTCGATATTCAAAGCAAAAGTACAGTAAGTCGGCATGGCTCGCAACTGGGCCTACAGCAAGACACATGCTCAGTGCCCATGCTTGTAAATACTTCCACTTGTGGACTCTTCCAGGCAGATAGTGTGTATGAAGGGCTCATAAAGCAGAGGAGTCTAAGCGAGAACGCACCAAGGTCGTGATGAATGCACCCTTTCGTTCTTGTACCAAGGCAGCTAGCTCATCAAGCAGCTCCGGTACGTACAGCTGCATGGAATACGTCCAGGAGAATGTGGAGGGAATTTTTGCCATGTAAGCAGACACTCAGAAGGAGCTGCAGCAATGAGCAGGCAAGGCTCTATGTTAGACACCTTATAACCATCAGCGATGCGAGGTGTTGACCCCATGGAACGAGCCGTGCAGTAAAATAGCAAGCCCAGTTAAGCACAGTGCGAGCTGCAGTCACAAAAGATCAGCCCTAGACTAAAGTTGCTGTCTCAGGCCAAAGATCGTGATGAACCCGCATGAAGACTGCCTGCGGCACCGGTCTTGTATCACACAGTCTGAGAAAGATCATTTTGCTCACCTGTGGAGGGTTGGCAAGGCTGCGAGCAAGCATGCCCAGCTGCGAGGCCGACCTGTCAGAGATGCGTGACCTCTCCTTTGCCACCACGCTGGCGATGGCCTGTGGAGTGACAAAACAGGGGACCTGGGTCAGCATAGGGGACTGGCACGTGCTCCGTTGTGAAGCTGCACGTTAGCCTGATAGAACCCATCCCATACTGCTGAATGCCATCTCATCAGCGCCGCAAAGAAAGACTGCCCTGCTAAGCATCAAACTTGTGCAAAGGCTCGACATTTATGATTGATTCAATCCACCATGAGCATGCATGGTCAGGAACGAATGCCACCTCCTTGCCCAAATTAGAATACATCCAGGTTATCAACAATCGGTGCCAAGGCCAAGAGTTTGGTACCCATGCGTGATCGTAGGTCTGCATAAGAGACCTCACGTCCATGTGTGCAGAGCAGAAGCTTTTGCATTTTACAATCCAGAAGGACACTGTCCCAGCCGTCTGCTTCCAGCCAGAATCGTGATTCAAAAACGGAGTGCATGCAGCATCACAGCAAGCAGCAGCATGCGCAACCAGCTTTGCGCAGGGTACAGAGTATCTCACCTCAAACATTTCCTTCTTGCATTTGTGGAGGCGCGACAGGTATGACCCAAGCATGACGACCGTGTCAGGCTGCAATGAGTGCATGCAGGGTTGCGTGAGGGAAGGTAGCGCGCAGCTACGGTGGGTGTGCGCGTGTGTGTAGTTGCTGCAGTTGCATTAATTGTGGAAAGGTAATGAAAGCAACCTGTCAAGCAGAGCAATTGCCCAGCGGGATTTGCACTGCTTGCTCTGCACTGCTTGATTTGTGCTGCTTGATATGCGCTGCCTATATTTGCACTGCCCAAACTGCAGTGCTGGAGCACGATGTAAAGGCCAATGAGCTAGGCCCAACTAGTGCTTCTTCTGCACAACAAGGACGTCTGGTTCTAGGAAGTGGACACGTTCACCTCCTGAATTTTGTGCAAGCCGATTAACTTAGTTGTAGTCACCGTTGCATGAGGCCTCAGGAGCATCGTTTTTACATCCAAGGGCAGGTGAATGCGCACAGAGCTTTCCTGAGAAAGCTCCAAACACAACACAGAGGCACAAACAAGGACTTTGCAAAAAAAACAAGACAGCCCTTGAAGATAAGGTAATGGCCAAAGTTATGCACAGCCCATGCCTGTAATCTGCAGCAGGCGCCTCAACAAAGGCATGCCCACTCCTGACCTATGCAGCGCACACAAGAATCGCACACAGCACAAGGGGACAGACACAAGCACAGGAATACAGCACAGCACACCTCTAGTTGCTGCGCAGCAGAGATAAGCAGCGAGCTTATGACTTCCATGAGGTCCTCCTCCATGGTCAATATCCTTGTGCGCTGCATCTCACTGCCGCCTGCATGTGTGTGTGTGTTTGTGTGTGTGTGTGTGTGTGTGCAGCAGCAGCAGACCATGGCAAATAGCCTTGTGCGCTGCACCTCACCGCCGCCTGCGGGCCCATGCAGCACAGCAGTGCATGGCTCCAAATAGCAGCGCCTGTGGTCCTTCCCATGCACAAATCTGCTCCAGCACCTGGCGCTCCTCACCGGGTAGTCCAGGAATTGGATTTTCCGATTCCCTTCCAAGACTCACTTTACGCATCAGACTGACATGTCCATGCGTCTGTGGGCCAGTAAGTGCAGGATATAGATAGTGAGCGCAAACTTAACAATGCAGGGCGCTTGGGCTGTGTCCACCTTCACCTTGTCCAAGATACCAGGCTAGGTTGAGCATGGTGCTTAGCACTGCAGCAGCTCATCTCCATACCCAAAAAATAATGACTATCTTTCCCTGACCGAATGCTCTCAGGGTGCTGTGTTCCTTGCACCTTGAGCTGCGAGGCTGGATTGGAGCTGCGATGACGCACTGCCCCCATGCACTAGGGAATCAGGCTGCAGCATCTGTGCAAAGGCAGGAGGGCCTCAGCAAAGGGACCAAGAGGAGAGAGGAGAGGAGGGCCTCAGCAAAGAAACCAGAGGAAAGAGGATAGGAGGGCCTCAGCGAAGGAACCAAGAGGAGAGAGGAGAGGAGGGCCTCAGCAAAGAAACCAGAGGAAAGAGGAGAGGAGGGCCTCAGCGAAGGAACCAAGAGGAGAGAGGAGAGGAGGGCCTCAGCAAAGGAACCAAGAGGAGAGAGGAGAGGAGGGCCTCAGCAAAGGAACCAAGAGGAGAAAGGAGAGGAGGGCCTCATCAAAGGGATCAGAGCCCATGCACCTGACACACTGTGGGGTGCTTCACAGCGGCCCTCAAGGTAAACATACCACGGGCACATCACTGAGTGCCTGCTGTTTTATAGTGGGCAGGAGCTTTCATGCTCACTCACGTGCACATGCACACACACACACACACACACACACACACACAAACAAGTGCACGCCTGCACAAGGGATTGCTGTTTCATGCCAGCGCTTGCTGCACCTGCTCACGCCCCGCACCCAGCAACTCTCCAGTCTCCTAACAGCCTACGCTTAGTAGCCTCTATAGGAAGCCCCCTTGCCCTGCAGGAGCTGTATGAAGGCCTGCTGCAACCCAGCAGTCCCACCGTCCCGCCTGCACCTTGGAGTGATCCAGCCTGCCCACCCTGCATCTGCTGCTGCTGCAGCTGCAGCTCCATGCTTGGCGCCTCCTGCGTGCGAGGCAAGCTCCAAGCCTCGGTGCTGTCCTGCACCTGGCTGGCAGACAAGTCACCCGTGGGGGAGGAGACTGGGGTGTTGCTGGGGGGCGGAAGCCGGGGCGGCGACTGTGCTTGGAGCGCCTTGATGAGCTGCAGGCCCTGCAAGGCCTGCGTGCAGCAGTTAGGCGCGCCGGGAGCTGTGCTGCAGCGATATTGGTGCAGTGATGTTTGGTGTTACGAAGCTGGAGCTGGAGCTGTGCTGCAGTGATTCTTGGTTTTACGTGGATGAGTTGCAAGCCCTGCAGGACTTGCATGTAGCAGTTGGGCACGATTAGAGGTGTGCTGCAAGGAACTGTTTCGCCCGCCAACATGGATGATGCATCGGCCAGCACATCTCTTGTGCGTCACACGGGTGATGGATTGGCCAGCATGTCCTTTACACGCGCATTCCTGCCAAATGTCACTTGTAAAGCATTGACCACTAATGAAGCACCGGCTCGAATGCTCTGCAGAGCATTGGTCACTAACAAAGCACCGGCCCAAATGCTCTGCAGAGCATTGGTTATTACGGTACTCCTGCAGTTACTCCTGATTCGAGCAATGCACCTTGATCTAACACAGTCTGGGCAAAAGCGCAACGTGCTCCTCATGATGCCACATGCGCACGCGCTTGCGATTGCTGCGCACATTCAGTCGAAATTTCCAAGCCCCTCCACGTTGGACCTACAGTTCAAGCGCCCACTTCCCATGACTATGCAAGTAGGGGCGCACAAGCCACCCACGTGCGCAAGCGTGACAGTTTTGCGTACAGCCCCATGCACACACCTGCACCCATGCCAAGGGCGTGGCCGTCAGCAACTTTTCGCAATCATTGGCCAAAAGCTCGCCGAGGAGGCCTGCATGCACACGGATGCAAATGAAAAAAACACTATGCAGCAAGTTACCTTAACAATGCAGCACACTGTACCTGCTTCTTTCAAATGCACCCCAATGCAGCACACTGCCCACATGTGGTGCTCTGTATCATCACAGACTAAGCCAATCTGTTTAAAATACAACCAAACCAGCGGCCAAACAGTGCAGCATTACAGGAAACACTGGATGCTGAGCACAGGAGACGCAATTTTCAGGCAGTCAATGTGAAGGCAAGCAGGACAAGCTGCAGATGGCCCGGATCTTCGGCAACCCAGCCATGCAAGCATAGGCTTGACTTTGTAAAGTGGGCTGTGCACTTGCTGCTCCAAAGCGCATGCGCACACTGTTGTGGCGAGATATACGGGTTATCAAAACACACTGTTGGTCAGTGAACGGCGACGCAAGTACATCAACCTAATTTTCACACAAGCATGGGGCTACTGACAGCCATAAACATGCCCCATGCCTATGTGATATTTTGGGCTCATGCACACGCACCGGCAAATGTGCTGCATATCTTTTCTGTTCTCAGCAACCCTATGCATGCCTGAAGCCAACAGCCCACCTTCTTGCACAGCTGCAGGCGGCACCATGCCCGCCTTGCCCAGCAGCCGCAGTGCGCGCGCCACATTGAACCCATGGAATTCAGATAGAGAGGGCCCCTGGCTCTGGGCCTGCTTCATTGCAGCAGCGGCGGCGGCCGCAGCTGCAGCGGCATCCGGAGTGCTGCGGCCGCATGCAGACCGCGCAAGCTCTGCCGCTGCCTCAGCACGCTGCTCCTCAGGCAGGAGGCGCAGGCACACGCTGTGCAGCAGGCTCAGCACGCCCGTGACCTGGCGTGCATTGCAGGAGGGCACAAAACTTCAGCGTGCATAGTGTGCCCCCCAAATACACCCATACCCACCCTTCTCTGTCTCTCTCTCTCTCTCTCTCTCTCTCTCTCTCTCTCTCTCTTTATCTATCTCTCTCTTTCTCGCACACACACGTATACAAACAATCAGTCCATCCCTTTCAAATGAATTTCCACGTCAAGCTGCAGACTGCAGCCCAAAGAACTGATTCTGGTGCATGCCCTCAAAGCACCCCTTCTGCTGCAATGCACCTGTCAATTCCAAATCAACCCGCCAGACATCGCTCACACAAATCGAAGATTCGTAGTTGAGCAGCTTGCGGGTAGACCTTTTCCATAATGCACGCTGCAAGCCTATCTGGTTGGCTTAAGCATCAGCATCGGGATTCAGGCTTTTCGGTGTGCAGCCCTGCAGCCAAGGCCGCATGGCGCGGCAGTGACCAGCTATCCCTGGAAGCAGCTTGTGACCCCCACCCCCCGCCCCTCTTGCCTTGGTTGGTGTGCAGACCTGAGGATGCGGCACACTAGGTTTAATGTCAAGGCCCGTTTGGTGTGGCGCACAAGATGCACAGGCGCGCAGGTCTGGGGGTGCAGCATGCCTGGTTCACACCGATTTTCGCGCAAGGCATGTTCTGGTGCAGAGCAAGAGGTGCAGCAAATGCAGAGGGGCACCTGCTTATCCTTTGAGGTTGAGTGCTTGGCCAACGAGCGCAGTGCCGCCAGCAGGTTGCTCGCATCCTCCAGCACGGCGAGCACTTGGCTGGGGTTGGTAGCGGCGTTCGCCTTCAGGCATAGGTCAAATGTGTTAAAAGTGGGCGTGATGCGTACGTACAAGTGGATGTGTGCGTGTGTATGTGTGAGCGCTCTTGCAGCCTGCTGGCTGCACATGTTTTGTACTGTGTGTGGCCTGTTCAGGCCACTTGCCTGAGCCATTTTGAACGCCAAGCGTTTGAACGCACATGCAGGACACTAAATGTGCGTGTGCTTGCATGTGCGCGCAGGCGCACACTGCCTCCCCTTGACCACGCCCCCATCCGCCAGCGCTGCTGCCCCGCCCCCTCCCCCGCACACCATTGTTGGTATTGATGCCGGTCGCACGCAATGCGGGGGGTGCGCTGTGCTGGGAGGAGCGCTTTGCAGAAAGGGCGGAGGGCGGACCAACCGGCATCAATCAATTGCAAGCACGAGCGTCGAGGTCCAGCAGCACAGCGCACCCCCCGCCCTTCCTGCGCGCGCCACTGTCACAAGAACACCAACACAAACAGACCAGGCACCAAATTACATACGCGGTGTGCGGGAAGAGGCACAGCGCGGCCGTTGGGGGCCAAGACACTGTGCCTGAGTGCACCGTTTGTCGAGCCGCCACCACCGGCGGTGTCCCCGCGAGCTGCGCTGTCCAGCCAGCATTGCCTTACGACACGCCGTTGTGATCCCACAATAAATGGACTGGTGCAGAAACGGGCAAATAAGCCAGTACAGTGCCTTCAAACCTTGTCAAGGTATGGTGTGGGAAGGGAGGCGTAACACACGCACACTCATAAGCGTAGGAACCTTAAGCATTCAGGGCCCCTGCTCCTGACGATCGCAACACAGTGCGCAAAAATGTTGGCAAATGTTAACGTTGTTTGAGGCCCTGTGTACAACATTTGCTGCTGACAAGTGGCCTGTTCAGGCCGCAGAGTACAAAACACATGCCTGGAGATGGGCACTGATGGCCCACATCACAAACACAAAGCTTTTTTGGTCTCCCGTCATGTTGCATGCTATCCTGCTGTGCGCTACCACACCGCACAAACCCGCCACGCGTACAGCACACACAATCCACACGCGCCACACGGGCGCGTGCAAAGGCCTGCACGCTCTGCCGCTTCCGCGGCCCCCCCCTCAATCCCTGGAACAAGAGCACCCGAAGTACCCGCAGGTCTACGGCAAATCACCCAGAGCGCACCTGCTGCTGAAGCTGCAGCAGCGTCTTTGGCGGCTGCTGCCCCTGCGCGCCCCAGCTCCCTTCCTGTGCCAGCTGCTGCCCCATGGAGGGATGGCCTCTCGTCCCACCCTCTGCTGCACCCCCCTGGTTGGACAGCCGCATCCCGCGCGAGCCGACCTCCCTCCCACCCCTGACTCTGCCCTCCCGCTGCATCGCCCCCTCTGCGTCCTCCAAGTCCCCGCCGCGCTGCATCCCTGCAGCTGCCGTCCGCGTCCTGCTGTCACGCTGCTCTTGCTGAGACATGGGCCTGCGCGTGCGGGCGCCTGTCCCCTCCAAATAGGCCAACTCCTCCAGCTTGGGCTCGAACAGCATGGATGAGGGCTCTGGGGCCAGCCTGTTCGGCGGCACAGCCGCCTCCACCCGCCTGCCCCCTGCGCTCCCTGCACGTCCCGCTGCCCTCTTGCGCGCTGGTATGCTCCCTGCACCGGCCTCCGGTCCGTCGGATGGGTCGGAATTCCCAGCACTGCCACGTGGCGTACCCCATATCTGTGGTGCGTTGTCAAAGTACTCCTCTGCCGCTGCCTGCAGCTGCCTGCGGCGGCTGCTTCCCGCGTCAGCGCCTGCACATGACCATGGGCGCGAGGCGGGACGAGGCTCAATGATGACGTTGAAAGACTGGAGCTTTGGTGCACTCCATGAGGCTGGAGGTTAATGCAGCAGCTGGCTGCCCGGGACGGGTGCCCCGCAACAGAGGGCAGAGACCAAGGGACGGAAGGGAGAAAGGCGGCAGAAGGCTGCTCAGGACGGGTGCATAGCAACAGGCCAGAGGCTTGCAGCCCTGGCCGATGCGATGAGGCAGGGTGGGGCCAAGCTGCCTGGGCTGGGTGCCCTGGAACAGCTACTGCGCTCGCAAAGCCAACAGGCCGACCAATAAAAAGCTGCTTAGGCTGGGTGCCCTGTAACTGTGCCTGTGTGCTCGCAAGGCCAACAGGCTGACATGGACACCACGCGCACACCCCACAATCAGGCCGATGCCGCTGCCAGACGCCACGAGGTTTGACCCTTAATCAAAAGGCACTGCCTCGTGACAAGGCCGGCACGCCTCCTCACGCAGCAGGCACGGGCGCACAAACTTGCAGTGAGAGAAGGGGGAAAAAGAACAGGGCCCATGAAGCAGCACTAGGGTGGCACATGCTGGGGGAGAGCATCCCCCAGCCGCGCCTTCCTACACTGCTGCCTCCACGCGCAGCAACCAACCATGCTTACCCCACGGGGCCTGCTGATATGCCTGGCTCAGCTCCTCGAACTCCGTCAGACTTCCCCTGCCCCTCTTGCCAGCTTGTCTGCCTGCCTTGACAGAGGCCGCAGCACGAGCCTGAGCAGCCGCCCCCAAGCCTGCCACGTCCTCCTCCTCCGCCTCTTCAAACCGGGCAGCTGCTTGGCGGGGACGGCCCAGGCGCTCCAGGTCCAAGGCTCGACCCCCATGCGCGCCGTGCCTGCTGCGGGATGCGGCGCAGCACGGCGCAGAGGAGTGAGCGCGTGAAAGAGGGGGTCCAAGTGGTGCTCACTCGGAGGAAGGCAAGGCTTAGCATGCATCCTCTTTCAGCCCCGGGATCCCAATACCCAGTGAGCCTTAAGCCAGTACTTGTTGGTGCCAGCAGCCCAGCATCGACCAATTGACCGGTTGTGAGCACAGCCTGGTACTGACCATTTGATTAATTGTGAGCTAAGCCCCTTCTATCAGCCATCCACAAGGGCTGGCCACAGGCGCGTCCATTGTTGCACCAGGCCTCTCAAGCTGCATAAAGAACGCACCCAACCTCAGACACGTCCATCCTTGCAAGGCTGGGCCTGGCCTGGCCTGGCCTGGCAAGAGAAATGGCTGCGAGCAACCTCCCCTCTTGCCAGGAGTTGGAATCACCACAAAAAAGGCCAGCTGCCTGTACGGCCCAAAGCTCTCTTGCCAGGGCATGCCTCCACACCACGCTCGGCAGGTTAACTCTTGAAGACTTGGACGACCATCCAGAGGTGCAAAGGCAGGACATACCCGCATCCAAGCATCAAACATGTGGTGGGAGGCGGGGGCAACACAAGCCCCCATGCCGTGAGCATGCGAGTTAGAGCCATACCTGTCTAAGTCATCACGCGAATAGTAGCTGCTAGTTAAGCTCTCCTCCCCATCTAAATCTTTGAAGGCGGCCCTGCATCACGTTCAATAAGTAAATCTCAGTGCCAGGTGCAACTTAGGAGCGTCTTAAAGGATATATTATGCACAGAGATAAGCCAGTATGCATTTTTTTTGTGCTTGAAAAGGCAGTGGCAAGAAGCATCCCTTCTCCTTCTATCAGCTTAAGACATAGACTCTGCGCGCTCAAGCCTGCAGCGCGACAAGCAGGCACGGCCTGGCAAACAGACTAACGACTAAGAATTGAGTTATCAAAACTCAGTATAAAACCTGGAGGATGGTGAAGCAGTGGGGGACACTCAAGGCATGAGACTAATGCCCAGGCACGATAAATTTTAGACATCCATGTAGGCTTCCCAGATCTAACACCATGGCCACATGCGTACACGTGTGGTAACTCATCATCAGTAACCAAACAAATGAAGAAATTTTCCATGCGCGCGTGACGCACACCTGCTTGATGTCTCTGCTTGTCTCCGTTTCAGGCCCAGACCCTTGCTCCCTTTGAGAGACAAACGGCTGCGCGTGGCCTGTAAAAGTAGAGGCATAAGCCGCACTGGTGTGCATCTGGGTTGTGCTGGAGAAGCGCGTGATAAAATACCAACATTTTTGGGTATCTTGGGCAAATCAGAGCCAGAAAGCTCTGTTATGCTGAACGGACTAGGCAAGGCACGCAATATACAATCACCAATCTGGGCCAGGGTTACCAAAAGTGGTTTGCAAGTGCTTTTACATTATAAAATGAACATTCAATCAAGTGCACACACTACAGGGCTCCCATGCGTGCCCATGCAAAAAGTTGTCTTGTGCTAACGCGTAGAAGATCCCTCTCAACCCACTCCAGCACGGCTATTCCTTTCTTCAAGATGTGCTTACATGAAATAAGGTTACCGATTATCATAAGAAATGGTTGAAAGAGAGAGCAGGAAGGGAGAGATGTTGTCACATCGCAAGCAAGCTCACCAGAGACCGAAGGCCGAGGAACTCCAAGATTGAACAAGATGGGTAAAAATTTACACCCTGAAGTAGACTTCCTCCTTCTGTGGCTTTGTTGTTGAGTGCAGGGAGGCGTTGGCAAGGCTGGCTGCTGCCTGCATGCGCGAAAGTCAATCTACGTATCAAGTAACCTGATCTTCTCATTTTATAATAATTTCAAAATGTGTGCCTTCCGTTCAGTTTGCTAAACCAAAACACAAATTCTTATGCACACAACTAGTTCAAGATTATCTTAAGTTAAAATCATTAATTTTTGGTATGGCGAATGGAAAATACGTGGTAAGCAAGGCACATGCACGTACAAAAGCCTGAATGCATAGAAACAATGCCCTAGCTGCAAAACCACTGCTCTTTCAATTGAAATCTGCTTATTCATGGACAGTCAGCTGTGCTGACAAACACACACACACACACACACACACACAC
>LFIK01003586.1_pt1 | contig 12594 bp, 17 predicted proteins | sample 643401 | NCBI WGS metagenome assembly LFIK01 (sample SAMN03777447, study PRJNA286221) | soda lake metagenome | biome: soda lake; feature: Kulunda steppe; material: water; isolation source: sample T5-Br brine of Lake Tanatar-5 | place: Russia: Kulunda steppe | collected 2010-07 | reverse complement strand
TCTTGGTGCAGCTTCCTGTGTACCAAGGCCAGCCCGCCCCTCTACTGGATGCCCGCCATGCCCAGCCCCAGCACTGACAAGATGCTGCAGGAGCAGAAGGCTTCGTTTGAGGAGTGGAAGGTGCGCGGGTCCAGTGTTGGTGGCCACTCCTTCACAGCACACGACAGAGGATGCCACACAGCACACGACAGAGGATGGCACACAGCACACAACAGAGGATGCCACACAGCACCAAACTAAATAGGGGCTCGGCTCACCCGCGCCTGCAACGCACTCAACCGCGCCTGCAACGCACTCAACCATGCCTGCAACGCACTCACCCGTGCCTGCAACGCACTCAACCGCGCCTGCAACGCACCACAGGGTGCTGCACACCACAGAGTGCTGTTAAGCGCAGGGTGCCAAAAATCAGGAATGGGTTGGGATAGAAGGCCCTGCTGTACGCTGGCCCACGCTCCTTCAGAGCAAAGCGCTTGGAGGCACCAATCAGTGGAGCAGGCTACAGCAGAAGGGTGCAGGGTGTTTGTTTGGTGTTTGTGTGCGTGCGGCAAACAGTGGCCACAGCAAGGGGGTGCAGGGTGTTTGTTTGGTGTTTGTTAGTGCGCGTGCGGCAAACGGTGGCCACAGCGAGGGGGTGCAGGGTGTTTGTTTGGTGTTTGTGTGTGTGTGCGGCAAACAGTGGCCACAGGCAGTCACAACCTGAGTTTAGAGGCACACCAAAAGTCGGGGCATATGACCTGCACACGTGGGGCGAGTGTGAACAGGCACACACGCACGCAAATGCTCTTGAGAAAAGCCAGATCAGAGGAGATCAGGCGCGGCAGCCATATGCTTTGCTAGCATGCATGCACACAGACATCTCACACATGCATGTGTGAGTGTAAACGCACATGACATAGCACACACACGCGCGCACACACACGCACACACGCATGCACACGCTACTGAGCGCACACATGTGGGTTTGTGAAGGGCTTGCATAGGCTCCAGCCCTTATGCGCGCTTGTGCACGCACACTTGCGTGGCAGCCGTGCTCCTGACCAGCACCTCAGGCTGAAGGCGGTGCTCCAGAATGATGATTGTCCATACCATTCCTCCCGTTAGAGCGTGCATTTCACGGCCATGCCCCTGCAGGCCACCACCTTGGAGGAGCTGGAGACGGAGAAGGCGGCGCTGCGCAAGCGCTCCGAGGAGAGGCGCGCGGCGGCCCTGGCGCGGCGTGCAGGTGAGGAGGGGCCCTGGCAGGCACGCGCGGCGGGGCGCGCGATATGCGTGCGCAGCGCCTCAGCGAGCGCTGCCCCTGCGGCTCCTGTCCCTCGCATGACTCGATCGACAGCGCTGGGATCGCGCGCGCGTGCCGTGCCCGTGGAGCTGTGGGCTGTGCCTATGGACCTGGCTCTGTGTGGTGCAGTCACTGTAGTGCCACAGCAGAAGTGGGCTCTGTGTGGTGCAGTCACTGTAGTGCCACAGCAGAAGTCGGCGCTGTGTGGTGCAGTCACTGTAGTGCCACAGCAGAAGTCGGCGCTGTGTGATGCAGTCACTGTAGTGCCACAGCAGAAGTCGACGCTGTGTGATGCAGTCACTGTAGTGCCACAGCAGAAGTCGGCTCTGTGTGATGCAGTCAATGTAGTGCCACAGCAGAAGTCGGCGCTGTGTGGTGCAGTTATTGTAGTGCCACAGCAGAAGTCGGCGCTGTGTGTCCGCAAAAGTCAGCTGTGTGTACCCGCTGATGTTAGTTCCGGAGTGCGTGCAGAGGTCGGCTATTTCTGTAACACGCTGGCGTGGCAGGTGGCATGGGGTGGAAGGCCTGTGCCACCTGCAAGCACCTACAACCAGGCCTGGGGTGGAAGGCCTGTGCCGCCTTCAAGCGCCTGTGCCACCTACAAGCAGGCCACTCTATGAAAGAGGCCAGCAAAAATTGCCAGGCGCACATCCAGGCTCGTTACTTGTCGGGTTTGTGGCCTTGTCAAAGGCCCGGTGCACTCTGGCGCCAGAGGCTATGCAATGCCGCGTCAGGCCCTGGCCTCTGCGTACAGTGCAGTGTCAGGCAGTGTAATGCAGTGTCAGGCAGTGCGATGCAGTGTCAGGCCCTGGCTTCTGCGAATACCCCAAAAGCAGCACCACCGGCCTCGGGGCTATTGACCTCAGGGCCACAGCCACCAGAGGCTGCGTACGGCGCGTGAGCAGTTACGACGCGGGAGCAGAATGCCTGCACGTGCTGCAGTGCTCCAGCAAAGCTATGGCTGCCTGTTGGCTGGCTGGCTGGCTGGCCGGCTGTTGGCTGGCTGTGCCGAGCGCTAGACTTGCACAAATGACCCTGATGCAAATGACTTCATGCGTCATGCTCCTTTCGCAACACGCATACTTTTGTCCAGGTTAATGTCCTTGATGTGAATGTGGATGACTTCCTGCCACATGCTTGAGTGTGCAACTCAACTATCTCTGCAGAGCGCCTGGCTGCGCGGGGCCTTGGGGCGGCAGGCGGAGCCGCCAGGGGCGATGAGGAGGGAGAAGATGCGGACATGGCAGAGCAGCGCGAGCTGGAGGGTGCGCGCACACTTGTGTGTGTGTGTGTGTGTGTTTGCCTGTTTTTCCGTGTGTGTGCGTGTGTGTGTTTGTGTGTGTGTGGTGTGTTTGCCTGTTTTTCCGTGTGTGTGTGTATTTGTGTGTGTGTGTGTATGAGTGTGCAGTTTGGCGCAAACATGGCAGCACAGCCTGAGCTGGAGGGTGTGCATGCGATTGTGTGCACATGGTATGCTTCGGTGTCTGCGTGCGCGTGTGCATTGTTCTCTGCATTTGAGCATTCAATCAAGAGCATGGGCATGTGTACGTGCACTGGCATGCATGAGCATACATCACATGCAACAAAGTTCTGTGCACCCTCCACCACAGGTAACCCGATGTGGAATTGTGAATGCACGCTTGCACTCGCAATGACACATGCTTGCTGGTGCAATTACACAGGCGCGCTGACAAGCATGCACCTCAACCAACAACCATTCTTTCTTCCACAATGCATAGGCAACGTTTATGCAGGCGTGCGCACATGCAAGCATTGACCCCATCCCACCCTCCCTGCCTCAATGCATAGGCAACATTTATGCAGGCGTGCGCACATGCAAGCATTGACCCCATCCCACCCTCCCTGCCTGCCATGCAGCTGGGGAGTATGCTGGGCACGAGGAAGACAAGGAGCAGCAGCAGCATAAAAAGCAGCAGCATGAGGAGCGGCAGCAGCAGCAGCAAGGCGAGACGGGGGCGGAGGCAATGGACGAGGATGAGCAGGAGGGAGATCTGCGCAGGCACAGAGGGGAGCAGCCACAGCCGCACACGCAGCCTAGAAGGAGCAGGTGATGTGCCGGCCCCTGCTTGTGTTGGCTGTTGCTGCTATACTGCTCGCCGCTGCTGGGCCAAGTCCCCTGCACGCACCCATGGCCTATTGGATGCGCATTTGGTCAAGGTTGCAAGCACACTAATACATACATGCACGCACACGCAAGCACACATGTACACACGATCAAAATGCAGGTCCGGCGGAGATGCAGACGTGGAGGAGGGTGAGCGCGTGGGTCCAAGCGGCCGGGGCAGCAGAGGGCAGCCGGCAGCTGGCGCTGGCAGGAGCAAAAAGGGCGTGGAGGCTGAGAGGGGGGAGGATGATGAGGAGGAGGATCGCTACCAAGGTGCGCGCGGGGCGGAGGGGTGTGTGCTCGGCAAGTGTGTGTGCGGCCAGCAATTGAAGTGGGGTCAATGCACGGCAGGCGTTGATATGGCTGGGCATGCTGAGGGTTGTGGCAGCACTCATTGGGGGGTGCTGTGGGGTGTGGCTGCGCTCTTTGGGGGCGGAGTGGGGGTGCGGCAGCACTCATTTTGGGGTGCTGTGGGTGTGTGGCCGCCATAAGGTGCTTGCCATAAGGTGACAGCTCCGTACCTCGGCTGGTGTGCTGTCCGGGTGCTCATTCCATGGTGCGTCTGAGAACCATCTGTTTGGGGCGGAGCAGGGTGTGGCAGCGCTCTGTTTAGGGCTGAGTGGGTTGTGGCAGCACTCTTTTGGGGGTGCTGTGGGGTGTGGCAGCGCTCTATTTGGGGCGGAGGAGTGTGCGGCAGCGCTCTTTGGGGGCTGAGTGGGGTGTGGCAGCACTGTTTTGGGTGCTGTGGACGCGGAGGAGGTGGCCGCTGCCACCCCTGCTATGGCTCCAACCACAGGTGTGCTGCACGGAATGCATGCGCTCCCGCACCTGCAGTGCACGCTGGGCGCGCTCAAGCGAGCGCCCGCAGCTTGATTGGTAAGCAGTGCCCATGTGCTGTGCCTCCTGGCCATGCTGCCCGCGCTGCTCTGCTGCTCACGCAGCCCTTCCTGCCTTCCCTGCCCTGCGGCCCTGCCTACCCGTGCTGCGCTTGCTGCTCATGCTGCTGGCGCTGACATAGCTGCTCACAGCCCAGGTGTCCATGTGCAGGCAAGATCCTTTGGTGCATAAGTGTGCCGGGCCGGTGTTGCGCCACTGACGAGGCGGCTATGCCTGCAGGGACCAGCCTGGGGAGCATGCGTCACGAGTGTGTGGCCCGTGCGTCATATGATTGTGTGGCCCGTGCGTCATGAGTGTGTGGCCCGTGCGTCGTGAGTGGGTGGCCCGTGCGTCATATGAGTGTGTGGCCCGTGCGTCATGAGTGGGTGTGGCATTTGTGCCGCGTGCATACGGCCAAGTACTCATGACTTGTGGCATATTTTCACTTGAGAGGGAAGGCTGGTTTTGTTGGCTCGTCAGAAACTGGGCAGCGGCTCTTTGCTGCTCGGCCAAGGCACTTGGGGTGCATGGTGACCAGCATTGCACAAAGAAACGAAGAAGAGACGAAGAAGTTAGACACGTTGAGGATCACATTTCACCAGTATGTACAAGAACAGGGCGCTTCTGGGCGTGGTATGTTGGGAGACTGTAGGTGGGCTGCAATCTCCCGTCATATGCTCCGCCCAGGAGTGCCCTGTCTTGGTGTGTGTTGGTGACATGTGATTCTGAACGTGTTGTGTTGAGTGTTGTGCGTGTGCATGTCTATGCGTGAGCTTGTGCATGCGCGTGGGTGGGCAATCATGTGACTGAAGACCGTGCTAGCAACCTCTGCATACTCGCGCATGCTTGCAGGCGGGCATGAGCATGGCGAGGAGGAAGAGGAAGGGGAGGCACCGCGCGGGGCCGAAGATGGCACGCATCCAGCTGGGCCGCACCAGGTGGTGAGTAGGCAGGCAAGGGCAAGGGTTTGCGCAGTGACCGTCCAAAGCTTGGCAAGCTGCCAGTTATCCCTGCAAGGGCAGGCTTGCGCTGTGAGCATCCACGTTTTGAGCTTCTGGTCCACATAATTGTGTACCCCAGGGTTGACGCACGCGCATAGGCATGCTCCCTTCACATGCCAACAAGTTCTTTGGGTCCATTTCTTTTGGTGTACGCTCCATGTGCGCTTGCACCCGTATGCACTGCTGCGGGAGAAGGGCCTCAGCATGAGGAGCACAGCATATTTTGGGCAGCGTGCGCGAGTGAAAGACACATGTACGCATGTCCATGCGCCCAGCCACCCTCTTTGCTCGCACTCACGCACTGCCGCCGTGCTCAGCCAGCCTCTGCCACTAAGCTCACCATGTGCTGCCCGTTCGGGTGCTGATGCGGCCGCACCTGTGGGCACAGCTGCGCTCGTGGCCGTGGCCAGCCTCCCACCGAGCTCACCTGCACTGCTCCCGCGTGTGCTGGCGCCCCGCGCACCTCGGAGTGTGGCTGTGCTGGCCAGCCTTCCACGAAGCGCACTTGATGGCCCTCCCACGTGCTGCCCTGCTGTGCAGGTCGGCGGCCGGCGCGGCGGGGATGCTGAGGGCGAGAGGGAGGAGGAAGGCATGGAGGACGTGGTGGACCTTCCAGGTCTGCGAGACCGCGAAGCAGCCACAGTGGAGGACTTGCTGAGCTGAGCATGGCCAGGTTGTGGGTTTTAGACGGGAGCTTTGCAGCTGAGCAGGGAGGCAGTGGCGGTGGAAGGCTTGCTGAGCGCAGCTGGCCTGTGCTGAGTGTTCTTAACGCAGTTCCTTTCTTCTTTTGTCCAGGCTTTTTAGTCTGGGGTGGGTGTCAGTGTTGGGGTGAGTGCCACACCACACAGCTGGACCCAGAGGGGCTTCTTCCTGGCCTGAAAGACACCAGGTTGACACATGGCACGTGCACATGATGCGCCTAGTGGACCGCCAGGCTGGCAGACCTGCTGGTGTGCATGTCAGCAGAGCAACAGTGTTTCTTGCACAGTGCCAGCTCTTGCTGCTGTCTTTGACCCAACTGCCGGACATGACTGAATCAACACAGCAGCCTTCAAAGGCACGTGTAGGGCTGCCTGTGCATCGGGGGAAAATGCTACAGGGCCATGACGCTGCTTTGATAGTAAGTAGCATGGAGTTATGCAGCAAATATGCCTGTTGACATGCGCGAATTCACGATGAAGAAGTTGCAGGTGCGCGGCTTGGTAGGCACAGCAGACGCGAAGATAATTTTTGGAAGCTGCTACTGGTTTGTGTGTGTTAGGGACACCAAAGGAGCCCCTTAACACCAGCTCATAGAAAATGTCAACTTGAACTGAGTGAGAATAAAGTGATGCTTCAGGCAGTAGCACAAAACTAAGTAGACTTGCACAGACAACTAAGTTATAACAATGGACACCAGCCATGGTCGATCATTGCAAAAGTTCTACTTTAAAAGGGTTACAAGGGTTACAAGAAAAAGGCCTTCAGTCAAGTGCGACTGCTATCCTGCTCATCGAAAACTATCAGTGCATGAAGGTTAGGTAAGGTTACATAGCTGTATCCGTGCATGAAGAAAGAAATTTAGCTTATTGTTTTCCTGGCCCAGAAAAGCAGACAAGCCTGCCGAAGGAAATAGGGAAGCGTAAGTCCTTCAGAGAAAGACCACATGTGGATGGGTGCAATGGAAAAGGACGTGTTGCTCATCCTGTACATCATGAGCATTGCACAAAGCACAGGTAGGGGAGGTAAGGTAAGGTTTCAAGGCTGTATCCGCCGAACAAGGGCAGCTTAGGGGAGGTATTGTGAGTCCAGGTCACTGTTTCAATTGTTAGAGTGTGGGCACGAAGTCTGAAGCGAGCCACGCTGCGAATAACGTCGTGAGGAAAATTAAGATGCATGTATTTAGGAAAGGTATATGGCGATTGTGTGACCAGGGTCCACCTGGTAGGGAGGGCGCCACATTGACGGTAAGTGGAGCGTTTGCTGTTGCACTCTCGTGGATTTATATCAGAATAAGGTGTCCAATAATCCAAGTGCCTCTCCCCGAGGTCCACAAAAAAACGACCAAGATTAATGGGTTCACACTTCAGCAGCCTTTCCTTGAACAAGTAGCATGAGTTATCACTGGCACACAAAATTACTGTCAATCAGAGCTCTTATTTCTCCCAAGCTTGTTCTAAAGATGTCTTCAGATTTTTCCAGAGACAAACTACTGATTCCTATCGCTTTATCTCAGAGCTCATGGATGTTCAACATCAAAAAAAGTTTTTTGTATGGCTGGTGTTCACCAGCAACCTGAACAGTCAAACTACCTGGCTGAAGGTCACACTTAAACTCGCAAACTTGAACAGGTAGGATTGTGTGAGATCATCCGTAGCAGACAGGATGTTGGATGACCAACAATCATCGCACCGTGAGCTCACTTGCATGTCAGCATGTAAGATCTTTCTCGCAGTGGAGCTATTGCTTTGGGTTAAAGCATTGTATAGCCGCACTGCCACCCGGAACCAGTTGAACTGTTGAGACTCTAGACCACACTCGCGCATAACACACCATGAGGGAGTTGTGTCCTTGACCATCAGAATCCTCTTGAGCACAGTCATCAGACATTTTCTACTTTAGGAGTGAGAACACACGGCTTGGCACATGGCATATGCCTTCGTGTACAACCTTGATGCATGTTCCTTTTTTTATCAATCCCCCAAACAAGGGTTTACAAGGGTTCACAAAACAGGTCTCAGTCAAGAAGTTCGATTAGACTGCAATTAAACAGGCATTTAAATTGTTTAAGAATAATCAAGTAATTATTGTTCTGGCTCAGAAAAGTAAGCAAAATTGTGGAGACCATGAAGGGGTTATGTCCAATGTCCCAAACAAAGTTCAGAAGCTGGATTGATGCAGAATCCACGAGCACCTTACACAAAAAATTCTTTCTTGCCAAAAAATGGCATGGCTTCCACGCCCAGATCAAGCATTGGGCTCATTGTCACTCCATCAAAGGGTTGAATTTAAATCTGAATCGTACAAGGGACATTATACGACACCAAACGGCAATTGAAGGCACAGGGATCATTATATCAGTCATCCTCTCAACCATCGAGATTTTATATCAGTCACCCTCTCAACCATCGTGATTTAGTATGATTTAGGATGATGGTCAAAAGCATACCATGCAAACATGCCAACAGCCATTGAGCCCAGGTACAAGAAATAAGAGAAGTCGAGACTTGTTTATTAAAAAATGTACAACACAAAGCAATCTGCACCAGCTTGTCAAGCAACCTGCCCAGCCATTGCGTCTGAAGGCATGCGCAATGTTAAAATTATCATGCCAGGCACAAAAGGTGTGACAAAGACACGACGCTCCAGCCCAGAGCCGAAGAGCACCATTTATGTGTGAAATCATCAGCATGTCAACAAGCTGCCATCTATTGCAAACGAGTCTTGTTCATGAGCCAGACAAAACATAGCAGGATTTGAACCTGGACAGCCACTCTCAGAGCCTATTTGTGACCTCCTCCTGTGTCTCTAAATGTTAGAGACGCAGGAGGGTGCACTTATATTTTCATCAGTTCACAGTTACCCACACGTTCAGCCCACCTGGGCTGGGCCCTCCCAGTCAGAACTTATCTCGCAAGCAAGGGCGCTTCCAAGTAAAGGAGAATAATAATGAATGCCCAGGGGCAAAGCGCTCGTGCTGGGTGGTACAGGTCCATGCCATTTGCTGGCTTGAGGAGCAAAGCACCTGGTTCTTCCTGCACAAAAGCACAAGATACAAGGATGCCATGTTCCAAGGTATACCCATGAAGGATTTGAACACCATCAATAAGACCAAGGTGTTATTGAAGGATTTAAAGGGTGGTATTGATCTTTCAAGGACTCCTTTGACAAGTGAGACCTGCCGATAAATCAATTATCAGACTAAACAGTACACAAAAACTCAGCTCTCTTAGGATCCTCCACAGCTGAGCAATGGATGACAAATAAATAGCACAACCATGCTAGCAGCCTTAAGTGATGGTAAGCTTGCTTGTCTGATGGTAAAAGTTATAGAACCAGGGTTCAGTCAAAACAACCTCCCAATCTCACCTCTCCCTTCTTCTCCTCCTCCCCGTCCCCTTCCACATCCACAAACACATCACTTTCCTCTTCTACAACCTGCGACAAAACAAGACAAACAAAACTAACATTGTGTTGCATTGATCAGTAGTGATTTTCATGTACACTTGTCTGGACCAGCATACAGTGAGACTTACTACTGAGTATATGTAACGTTTTAGAAGAACTGCCTGGTTGGGAAGGCCAATAGCGAAAAAAGTTTATTGCTCAAGAGACGGCAAGCAGCAGCAGAGCAAAGGTGCACCTCTTCCCCCTTCTCCTCCTCCTCGTCATCACTATCATCGTCATCATCATCATTTTCATCATCACCATCATTGTTGTTGTCATCATTGTCAGCAGCACCGCTACTATCATCAGCATCAGCATCAGAACCCAGAAACTCCTCATCCTGTGATTAGAAGCAACAAGCATGCCCAATATCACATCTACCAGACTTGCTGATCAGATTGCATATGCTGGATGCGTATGAACCATGACAGAGCTAAGTGCATAGAAGCAGCTCTGTCACTATCAAAGTATGTTGGATTGACCTTGTTACGCGTAGAAGTGCAAGCAAAGCTCGATGAACAGATCCTGGCCGGTAGAGGAGCTCGTAAGCATCGAGCAAACAAAGCGATGGACCAAAACAGGCAACACACATAAGTCATGTGACGCACCTCACTCTCGCCTTGCCTGAGAATTTGGTCAAACCGCCCTGGCTCCCGGCGTTCCTGCACAAGACAAGAGTATTTCACCTATCGTTCAGGCATGCGGCAATCAGGTATGTGGCAGCACACAGAGCCTCTATTTAAATAAAGATGGCATACATGTTTCAATTGAGTTGCTGTTGGACCAAGCCTGTGCGCGTTTGAGCAATCGCTGCTGGGAAGCTGGTGACATGAAGCCTTCATGACATTGAACTTGCTAGGCTATGACATCATGATATGAGTCCAGCAAATACCCAGCAAATTTGCTGGATTGTGCATAGAATGTCACCAGTGATTTTACTGTGATAAGCTCCTGCCCTATGTTCACTTCAGTGGATTTGCAGATATAAGCATTTGTTATGAATGACAAATTGCTTGAGATCAACATGATGTGTGAGCTGTTCCAGCCAATTCCATGATGACAGGAAATGCACGTTCCAGTGAATTTGCTGGGTTATGACAGTCAATGTACAATCCAGAAAATTTGCTGTCTTGACAATAGGTGCACGTTCCAGTGAATTTGCTGCACTGCATGCATTTGACATGACACCTGTGGCTGTCCTTTGGCTCACAGTAGACACGTTTCTGTGTACTCCTGACGCAAAAAATGCTGGCTCACCTCTTCCAGAAGAGCAGCAAACCGGTCCCATAACGCAAGGACTTGCAAACGGGGGTCCAGTACGAGGAATTTCCTCAACATCTCCCTCCCTTTTGCGCCATAATAATGCCGGACCGTTGAAGGCTCCAGGCGCAAGTAGTCCAACCTGACTTGCGCAACGAGACCACGCTTGGCTTGAAGCGAGTACTGAGCAGGATCATAAGGCAGATTCTCCGTATCGATGCCGAATCGCTCAGCCCATGCCCGAAACCTGTTCCCATAGGGCGAGACCATGGGGAATGATTTTCTATGTTTGTGATTTAAAAATGATAGTTGGAATTACGAATGGTGAAGTATCTACTTCAACCCTAACCATAACCCTAGGTTAAAATAACGAGATCACCACAGTAGGCCCAACACCAGATTTGTGGTTTCCCGTACGAGCAGCATAAAGAAGCAGATGGACGCTGTCTCAACTCCTGGCACACTGCAGACAGGCCTGATATTACACCTAGGCGTAATATCAGATGGTGGTCGGTGCACTTGATTTCACACGGTAGAACTTGGACCTACCTACAACACATGTGGGTGCCACAGCGTGCACCGCTGGAAGGTAGGTTCTCATGCTGTGCACCCCTGAGCTCATATGGGCGGCCTGATCCATGATCTTGTCAGCCTTCTTTTCTTATGGCACGGCTGCGTACAGGCCTTGAGATAACCACAACATTTTTTCTCAAACAAGTACACTTATGTGCTGCCGTGCCGTGTTCCCCGAAGACATGGACTGCTCCGTGGGGTTCATTGTGACCAGGTTGCCTGTTGTGTCATCAGCCAAATAACCAAATCTGTGTGCTTTTTGGCTGTCAGAACGCTTTTATTCAAGCATAGTAGCTTAAAAACATAACATCATGTAATGATTGCTTTCAAGCCCATCTTCAAGAACTTGAAAGTAAGTTAGGAGGAAACATCATCTCCACAGATATTGGAAGATAACCCTGAATGAGTGAACAACTGTGTTTTTGCCAACTCCCGCAGTCAACAGGACTAAACCCTCTCAGCAGATGAATTTTGATTTTGTAACCCCCTTCGGACTGGGGAGTGCATTTCGTTAATCAAATTCTGTGACGACAGATGACCAGAGCAACAACTAGCGAGAGCAACTAAACAGCGTATCCAACACGCCCTTGCACAGCGATACATCAAAGTGAGCCTACACACCATGCAGATTGGAGTGACGGAGACAGCAAAACCTCAGGTAAGGCTTATCTCAGAAAGAAAGAAAGAAAGAAAGGCAGGCTACGCCAACAAGGTAACCCCTGTTTGCGTGAATAAAGGGAAAAAATTACAACTAGTGCAAGCACCAGGCAAACCTCCACCATCAAACTAGGAAGAAGGTCATTAGTGGGGGTCGGGAGGGTTGTGAAAAGAGCAATATGTTCTTTCCTTGATGTTCATCAACCTCCTACTTGTATTTATGATCTTTGTTGCGTCTAGAATAGAATGAGTGTTTAGATAGAGATTAATTTTTCTTACTCTACACCGGTCTAGTATACAAGTTTACAAGTTTAAGTTTGACCTTCAGCCAGGTAGTTTGACTGATCAGGTTGCTGGTGAACACCAGCCATAAAAAAAACATCCATAAGCTCTGAAACAAAATGATTGGAATCATTAGTTTGTTTCTGAAAAATTTTGAAGACATCTTCAGAACAAGCTTGGGAGAAACAAAAAGCTCCAGTCTGATTGACAGTTATTTTGTGTGCCATAGGTAAATCGTGAAACGAGTCTACAAATTGAAGCCTCAACGAACACATTTGCATGCAAGGGCACAGAAAAAGAGCGTGTTTTTCATCTTGAATTGCCTGCAAGCCACACTTACCACAGGTACCATCATGATGTTCCTACACCGGTCTAGGCCAAGCTTACTGAGG
>LFIK01003585.1_pt1 | contig 12597 bp, 8 predicted proteins | sample 643401 | NCBI WGS metagenome assembly LFIK01 (sample SAMN03777447, study PRJNA286221) | soda lake metagenome | biome: soda lake; feature: Kulunda steppe; material: water; isolation source: sample T5-Br brine of Lake Tanatar-5 | place: Russia: Kulunda steppe | collected 2010-07 | reverse complement strand
TTCCTGACCCGGACATTTGATTCGCGGCATTCGCATATCCAGACGTTCACTATAGTAACGCTTAAAGTCAAAGCTTTTTACTTAAATTGTTGCCTGGCACCAATTCGCGGCACCAATTCGTGGCGCCAGGCTGCGCGCACATTTCACCGCACGGACCTATGTTGCCTGCGACCTATGTTGCCTGGCACCAAGAAACGGGGTCGGTTTTTCGCTCGCGGTTTTGGATGAATTGGATTGAGACTGTTTGAGATGAAGAGTTTGCGAATTGGCATTATTGGTGCGGGAGCGAACACCCGATTGAGGCACATTCCTGGGTTTCAGGAGATTGAGGGAGTGGAGGTCATTCAGGTGGCGAATCGGTCGATGGAATCGGCGCAGAAGGTTGCGGATGCGTTTGGCATTCCTCAGGTGTCTGATCGGTGGCGGGATGTTATTGAGAATCCGGATGTGGATGCGGTGTGCATCGGAACCTGGCCATATTTGCATGCTGAAGCGACTGTGGCGGCGCTGGAGGCGGGAAAGCATGTTCTAACAGAGGCTCGCATGGCAATGAACCTTGAGGAAGCAGAGGGCATGTTGGAGGTGGCGGAGAAGCACTCTCAACTCGTGGCGCAGGTCGTGCCCTCTCCTTTTACTTTGAATGTAGATCGGGCGGTGAAGGCCTGGCTGGCGGAGGGGAAAGCTGGCCAATTGCGGGAAGTACATGTGACACATACAAACGCTGCACTGGCGTGCAGTGACGCGCTGATGACTTGGCGCCAAGATCCAACTGTCAGCGGTTGTAACCTGCTAACTGTCGGAATATATCACGAAGTGATATTGCGCTGGCTTAACCCTCAGATCGCCGCACTGCAGGCGCGCGGTTGCATTCACACCCATCAACGCAAACACTGGGACCGTCCAGAGGAAGTTGCTGAAATTGTTTTACCGGACACGGTTGCCGTCTGGGCGGAGGATGCGGGCGGTTGCCAGTACTTTTATCATTTTTCGGGCGTGGAATCGGGATTGGGCCGCAACGAGATTCGGATCCACGGCGATCAGGCCAGTTTGCGCTGCGACGTGGCTGCTGAAAAGATCTGGATTGCCAAAGTCGGCTCCAATGAGGAACAGGAATTGGAAATTCCGGATACAGACAGGGTCGGCTGGCGGGTCGAAGCCGATTTTGTGGACAGCATCCGCGAAGGCAAACCCGTCGAACTCACGTCCTTTGCCGACGGAGTAAAGTATATGGCCTTTTCTGACGCGCTGATTCAAGCACTTGAAGTGGCAGAATAAGCGCGTCAACCGACAACAATATCAATCCACCCATCTAACGCGCAAGCGCATGAACCGTGCGTCTGCCTCGTCTTTAGGCACCGTATCTCGATATTTCACGGTCTCGGAACCATCGGCATGGCTTATGGGATATCCCTCAAACAAAACCGCAGGTTCCCAGCTGCCACCTGACATACCGGAGCTTTCCACTTCATATAAAAGGCCTTTCGGCGGGGGCGATGGTCGAGTAAATGCAAAAGTCAGATACGTTTCCCCCTCATAATTTTCCACCTGAACCTGTGACCAGTCCCCTTGGTGCGGGACAGTCGGATCGAGCCCGAGAGCATATTCCAACAGGTTTGGCAAACCGTCCCCGTCCCAATCAGCTTCATCGCTGGCCTCTGGTAGTTCAGCGTTTTCAACGCTTCCAAAGTAATAGACACGCCATTCGTTCTCAGGGTGATCCCGGATCTCGACCACTGCCGACCGATCCTCTGCGATGCCCCAACCGTAGTCTGCCTCAGTCAAGTTGAGCGCAACCTCGCGACGACCACGCAACTCTTCATAGGGCAGGGCTTGCAACTCCACTTCCACGCTGGTGGAACCTGCTGGAATGACGACAAACGACTGACTCCCAGTTGAGAGCAGAAAATCGTCACCCCAGACGGCGGGGCTTTCGAGGGCGAAGTGAACTTCCAATTCCTCGTCCGTCGAATCACTGCGGGAAATCCTCCAACTGGCCGTCTCCTCGTCAAAAGGATCTGCCAAATGGTCAACGGTCTCAACCCAAACTTCACGGAGTTCATGAAAGAGGTGCTCAGCTGGAATGATTTCCCGGCTGCTCCCAGGAACAGTCCAGAACAGTTGCGCCGAAGCCTCACCGAAAGCCTCGTAGTATTCCATGCGAATGGAATAGCGGCGCCCCGCCTCAAGTTCAATATTACCCGACCAAAGTCGGGCAGCCTGATCCTGCCAACGATCAATTAATAATTCTCCGTCAACCCACAACCGGACACCGTCGTCCGTCCGGGTGAAAAATGTATAAAGCCCTGAGCGAGGCGGCTGGATCTGGCCACTCCAGCGCACACTGAATTGATCGACCCCAACCGACGGGTCCGGTCCTCCCGATCCCCAATCAAAATCGACCACTTCCGGCTCACGTACAAGCGTCGGGGCGTCGTCAAAATTATCAACGCCCACATAGTATTCACCGGTCAGTCCTGCTCCCACCCCATGCTCATCAACTTCGTAGTAGGCAATCACCGTAGTGTCCTGGTCCGGCGTCGACCACGCTTGCGCCGCGTCGCCTCCAACCGACCATCCTTCAAAGCGCCAGGCAACGCCATCGACGATAAGTGGGTTATCCGCCTGTAAATCCCGCTGAATGCCCGTTACGCCCTCAATGCTAAAAGGGGTCTCCCGCAAACTTCCGTCAAGAAAGATAGGCAGACCAGCTGGCACTGATTCAAAATCGACCTGAACCGTCTGCGGGTGGATATCGCGATAAGTTGTTTGAGTCAGACCTTCGCTGTCCTCAACAGTCAGGTAAATCCGATACCATACGTTGGCAGACGTTTCCCCAATCACCGGAACAAAATACGATCCCGACTTAATCCCAGAGGTCGGCGCCATCCCTGGATGGGTGTGGTCATCGTGGTGAAAGACAATCGTCCAAGTGAATGCGGATGCGCCCAGAGCCCCATCCTCGAGGTCCTCCGCTTCACCTGCAAACACGATGCTCTGGCCCGCCACATAAGTGTCCCCGGGAGCTGGCAGCAAAATTTCCGGCTGAGGCCTGGTGTTTTCAGTAACCGAGAGTACCGCAGACTGTGAAACGGCCGAGCCATGCTCATTCTCAACCTCACACAAAAAGTTACTGCCGTTGTCCTCCAAGCCGATTGGGCCGTAACTGAGCGCATTCGAGGTAGCGCCTTCAATGGGATCTCCGTCCTTGAACCATTGAAAGCTCAAAGGCTGACTACCCGATGAACTAACCCTAAAATGAGCGGTTTCACCAACGGGTAGTAATTGATCACTCGGTTGCGATCCGATGCTTGGTGCCCGACTCCCGGTGTAGCTGACCTTAACGACCCGACCGTCGTCCGATGCAGTGTTGTCCTCTACACTGCCCCCTCCGAGGCCTCCTCTGTCGAGGTAGTACAATTCCCCTTCAGGTGTGACGACCAAGTCGATGCAGCGATTGACCCCAGTAGCAAAGACCTCAATGTCATCAGCGTCGTAAGGATCCATCGTCCAAATGGTGCCTGCACAGTAGTCGGCAAAAAAGTATCGGCCAACAAAATATTCGGGAAATTGCTCAAGCAGCGGACGGTAAAAGGCTCCCCCAGTCACCGCACAGCCCATGTCATGCTGGTAGGCAAAAAAGGGGCCAACGTGATTCGGGTCGTCTGTTGGGCCTTCACTTTCCGGCCATCCATAATTGGCTCCCGTCTGGCCCAGATTGATTTCTTCCCAAGTCGCCTCTCCAACGTCATTGATGAACATCCGCCCAGTCTCTTGATCAAAGGCAAACGTGAAAGGATTGCGCAAGCCATAGGCCCAGACGGACGGATCTGCCCCCTCGACCTCAACAAAGGGATTGTCCGCAGGAATGGATCCATCGGTATGTATTCGCAGAATCTTGCCAAGCTTGCTGGCCAGGTTCTGAGCACTATTGCGGCTGCCTCCGTCACCGACAGCAATATAAAGCAATCTATCACGGAAATGGAGCGCACCGCCATTGTGAATACCCGATCCAGTCAGGACCTCGGTTTGCAGCAATACGGTCTCACTGCCAGGCAAAACCGTATCTCCATTTTCGACGAACCGACTCACGGTGTTACGAACCTCGGGAGTGGCTGCAGTGTAATAAACGTATATATAGCCGTTGCTCTCAAAATCCGGGTCAAAGGCCAGGCTTTGAAGACCCCGCTCGTTATCGTTGTTGACCTCAAGCGTCATAAAGGGCTCATCAAGCAGCTCGCCGTCTTTGATAATTCGAACAGCCCCGTGCTTTTCCGTAACAAACAGTCGCCCATCTGGTGCCAGGGTCATGCTGACAGGGTCCAATCCCGTGGCGATCTCGACCTCAGCAAAATTGTCGGGTAGCGTAGCCCCATTCAGGATGGGACAGAGCAAAATGAGCAGGAAAAATCGGAGACTGTGATATCTAAACAGTGAAAACATACTTAATCTAGCGGACATCAAGGTCCGGCCATTCTTTGAGTTTACGGTGAAGGGTACGGCGACTGACGCCAAGTAATTCAGCAGCTTTGGTCCGGTTGCCCTTGGATTGGACGAGGGCGTTGCGCAAGAGGCGCTTCTCGTTTTCTTCGACAGAGAGTGGTTGCTGGCTAAGACTCGAACCGTTACTCGCAGTCAGCAGCTTTTGTCCGGTGAATTTGGGATCCAAGTCGTATTCCGTCAATCGACCTCCCCGATTCAAGACGACAGCATTCTCAGCAAAATTCCGTAACTCACGGATGTTTCCCGGCCAACTGTAGTTCTGAAGTATACGCATGACCCCGGGCTCAACGTCGATTTCCGGAAGGCCGTTCTCTTTGGCAAAGTGACCAAGGAAGTGTTTAATCAAGACCGGGATGTCTTCACCCCGCTCACGCAGGGATGGGGTGCGGATGGTGACCACGTTAAGGCGGTAGTACAGGTCCTCACGGAATTCACCCTTTTCCACCATTTCGCGCAGGTTGCGGTTGGTGGCGGCAATGAGTCGCACATCGACCTGGATCGGTTTGATACTGCCGAGGCGCTCAAAAGAACGGGTTTCCAGAAACCGCAGAAGCTTGACTTGAATCGATGCATCAATCTCGCCGATCTCATCGAGAAACAAGGTTCCTTGATCAGCCGCTTCAAAACGACCAATGCGACGCTCGCTGGCACCGGTAAAAGCCCCTTTCTCGTGACCAAAGAGCTCGCTTTCCAGTAAGTTGCTGGCCAGAGCTGCGCAATGGACCGCGACAAAGGGTTGGCGTGCGCGCGGACTGTTTTGATGGATGGACTGGGCCACGAGCTCTTTACCCGTACCAGTGTCTCCTTCGATCAGTACCGTCGCCTTGGACGGCGCCACGCGTTTGACTTTCTCAATTACGGCCTGCAAGGGCGGTGAGCTGCCGATGATACCGTCAAAGCTGAACTTTTCATCGAGCCGCTCCTCAAGTTGCTCCACTTTTGCCTCAGTCGCGCGATTCTTCAGGGCGCGGCGCATGAGTATTTCCAACTTCTCGATATTGACCGGTTTGGTCAGAAAATCACAGGCCCCCCGCTTCATTGCCTCAACAGCAGTTTCAACGTTGCCGTAGGCGGTCATCATGATAACAACCGGTTGATTGGGAAGCTCCATAGCGCGGTCGATCACTTTCATACCGCTCTTGCCCGCCATCCTCAAGTCCGTCAAGACCACCTCAAAGTGCTCGGACTCCATCAGGCGAAAGGCCTCATCCGCATCACTGGCCAGATAGACGTCGTATTCATCTTCCAGTGCGAGCATCAGGCCCTCGCGGGTGTGTTTTTCGTCATCGACTATCAGTACCGGAACTGTCATTTCAGGAATCTAACGATTGATGTAAAACTATGGAAAGAAGCCCCCTTGGTGCGAGGATAAAAAAAGTCAGCCCAGGCAAATTGCCCGGGCTGACCAAAGATGAAGTGAAAACACTTGCGGTTGTCACCGGCCTCACGCTGTTGGCCGCAGCAAGCTGGGGCGCTCAGCAGTTGATCGGTTGGATTCAGACCTTTTGACGTGCAATCTCAACCAGGTCGATGAAGGACTTCGCCTTGAGCGCAGCGCCTCCGATCAAACCACCGTCGATGTCCGGCTGATCCAGCAACTCGGAGGCATTCTCCGGTTTCATGGAACCGCCATAAAGGATGCGAATGTGGTCCGCAACCGACTCGTTGAAGATTGCAGCCAGTTCCTTACGGATAGAGGCGTGCACTTCCTGAGCCATTTCTGGCGTCGCTGTTTTACCGGTTCCGATCGCCCAAACGGGTTCGTAAGCAATGACGATCGTTTCAGCATTCCCGGCTTCGATTCCAGCAAGCCCACCGGTCAACTGGGTCTTGATCACCTCAAGGGTGCGGTCGGCCTCGCGCTCTTCCAGCGTTTCCCCGACGCAGAGGATCGGCTTGAGAGAGCTGTCGAGAGCGGCCTTGACTTTCTCATTGATGAACGAGTCCGTTTCCTTGAAGTACTCGCGGCGTTCACTGTGTCCGAGGATCACGAAGTTGCAGAACAACGAGCGCAGCATTACCGGTGAAACCTCACCAGTAAAAGCGCCTTCGGACTTGGGATACATGTTCTGAGCACCCAGTTGAACGTTGCTGCCTTCGAGCACCTTGGCACAGCTCTCGAGCGCCGTGAATGGAGGACAGACTACAGCGGAAACATCCGTCTGGTGTGCCAATGAAAGCACAATCTCGTTGGCGAGATCGACCCCCTCAGAGGCTGTCTTGTTCATCTTCCAGTTACCGGCGATGAGGTATTTGCGAATTGCGTTGGACATAAGTTACTCTTCAGTTCGATGTTTTGATCAGTCCTGATCCAGAGCCACGACGCCTGGAAGCGCCTTGCCTTCGAGGAATTCGAGGCTGGCGCCACCGCCGGTGCTCATGAAGCTGACCTTGTCGCTGTATCCGCTCTTATTGATGGCCTTAACCGAGTCTCCACCTCCAATAATAGACAGGCAATTGGATTCCGCTACAGCCTCAGCAACCGCAAACGTTCCTTTGGAAGAATCTGCGATTTCGAAGATGCCCATCGGGCCGTTCCACAGGACAGTGCCAGCAGAGCCGATGACCGAGCGGTAGCGTTCAGTCGTTTTCGGACCGATGTCGACCCCTTCCCAACCGTCTTGGATATCGCCTTCGACGACCTTGGTTTCGCCCAAGGTCCCCGCTTTGAAATCGAGGTTGTTGCAGACCAGATTGTCTTCCGGAAGCAAGAATTCGACGCCCTTCTCTGAGGCCTTCTTCAAAGCCGCACGAGCAGTGTCCACCTTGTCCGGCTCAGACAGGCTGTTCCCCACTTTACCCCCTTTGGCAAGGCGGAAGGTGTAGGCCATGGCACCGCCGATCAAAATGGTGTCTGCTTTTTCAAGCAAAGCATCGATCACCATGATCTTGTCGCTGACCTTGGCACCGCCAAGGATCACAACGAAAGGACGCTCCGGATTCGAGGTCTTGTCACCAAGGAAGGTCAGTTCTTTGGCAATCAGGTAACCCGAAACCGCTGGATTCAGCAACTTGGCAACCCCTTCTGTCGATGCGTGAGCACGGTGAGCCGCACCAAAAGCATCGTTGACGTAGAGGTCGCCCAGCTTGGCCAATTCTGCAGCAAAGGCTGGATCGTTCTTTTCCTCACCGGCATGGTAACGCACGTTCTCAAGCAGCAACACATCGCCGTCCTTGAGCGCGGCCACGGCCGACTCGGCTTTAGGGCCGATGCAGTCTTCCGCGAAGGCGACCGGCCGGCCCAGCTTTTCAGCCAAGGCAGCGGCCACCGGGGCCAGGGTGTACTCCGGATTAGGTTGGCCCTTGGGACGGCCGAGGTGGCTCATCAGGACCAGCCGCGCGCCGCGTTCGATCAACGCGTTCAGCGTTGGCAAAGCGGCGTTGATGCGGCTGTCATCGGAAACCTGGCCATCCTTGAGCGGGACATTGAAGTCCACCCGGATGAGCACGCGCTTACCGGCGATATCGCCCAGGGAATCTATGGTTTTAGTCGCCATTCAAGCAGTCCTTAAAGGGAAACGACTTTTTTCAGCAGGTCGACCACGCGATTGGAGTAACCCCACTCGTTGTCATACCAGGAAACCAGTTTGAAGAACTTGTCGCCAAGACCGATGCCGCTGCCAGCGTCGAAGATCGACGAGGACTTGCAGTGGATGAAGTCGGAGCTGACCACTTCGTCTTCGGTGTATTCGAGGATGCCCTTGAGGGAACCTTCGGAAGCTTCCTTCATCTTCTGGCAGATTTCTTCGTAGGAAGTGGACTTTTCCGTGCGCACGGTGAGGTCGACAACCGAAACGGTCGGCGTCGGAACGCGGAAAGCCATGCCAGTGAGCTTGCCCTTAACCTTAGGCAGCACGAGGCCAACCGCCTTGGCGGCACCCGTGGTGGAAGGGATGATGTTGATGGCAGCGGCGCGGCCACCCTTCCAGTCCTTGGCACTGGGTCCGTCGACCGGCTTCTGGGTGGCGGTGTAGCTGTGCACGGTTGTCATGAGGCCTTCGACAATGCCGAAGTTCTCGAGCACTACCTTGGTCATTGGTGCCAGGCAGTTGGTGGTGCAGGAAGCGTTGGAAATAATGGTGTGCTCGGCGGTAAGTTCGTCGTCATTAACGCCGATCACAACGGTCTTCACGCCGTCGCCTTTACCGGGTGCGGAAAGGATGACCTTTTTGGCGCCGGCATCGATGTGTCCTTGGGCCTTCTTGTCTTCAACAAAGAGACCGGTGGACTCGATCACGAGCTCGACACCCAATTCTTTCCAAGGCATCGCAGCAGGACCTTCGCGAACAGCGAGGCACTTGATGGACTTGCCATTGACGACCAGGGTGTCATCGGCAGGCGCATCAGGGGAGGATTTTTCACTGCGCACTTCACCGTCGAAACGACCCTGAATTGAGTCATACTTGAGGAGGTAGGCCAGGTTGTCGGCTGGAACGAGGTCGTTGATCGCAACGACTTCGAATTTGCTGCCGAGCAAACCTTGCTCGACGAGTGCACGGAACACGAGGCGGCCGATGCGGCCAAACCCGTTGATTGCTATTTTAGTTGCCATAATTAGGATTGATTAAAGTGATCTCATTAAATGCGATCCAAGCGTAAGCAGGGCCAATACTGACCCAACTCCAAAATTCCTTGCAAGGGTTAACTTGGGAAATCTTAGCCTCGGAGCAAATAAACTTTCGTTATCCAAAAAATTTTCAAGATAAAAATCACTAATACAAAAACTACAGAAAGTGCCTCATTAGAACGGGAACCCCAGCGATAGCTGCAGGGTAAAAGCGGGGTCGATTTCGCGGCGGTCCAGGTTCCAGCCGCCTTCGATGCGGACGGGGCCGACGAGGGTGCGGTAGCGGAGGCCGACGCCGACGGTGTTGAGGTGGAGGTCGCCGGGATAGTCGTCGAGGAAGCGGCCGGCCCAAAGGGCATCGTAGAACAAAACAGCCGCGAGGTCGGGACTGATGTCCTGTTCGATCTCGGCCTGAGCGAGCACATAGACTTCGGCTCCAATGTACTGGCCGGAGTTGTCGACCGGGGAAGCTGCGCCGGGGCGGTAGCCGCGAATGGAGTGCACGCCGCCTGGATAGAATCGGCGGTTGACCGGAAGGTTGTCGCTGCTGGCGTTGAGGGTGGCGGCAATGCCGTGGGACAGGCGGGCATGGACCCGCAGGCCATCGCGCAGGGTCCAGTGGCGGCTATGTAGAACGTGAAGGCGCTGATAGTTGACATCAGCACCGAGGTATTGGGAACCAATCTCGAACTCTGCCCGGTATTGATTGCCTCGTGACGGGTACAGGGGGTTGTCCCGGGTATCCCGACTGATCACAAATTGCAGACTGGCAACACGGGAACGGGTGCGGCCATCGATGTCGTCGACAAACTCAAACCGGCTCGATTGCAGGCGCTCCAATCGATAGGCCAATGAGGCTTGGCTGCGGCTGCTGAACTGCTTGGTCAGCCGAAACTCAGTGCCCCACTCCAAACGACGGAAAGAAAGCTCCTCCCTTCGCAGGAAGGAACCCTCAATTGAAGCGGTCAGGTCTTCGCCAAAGAACTCTGGCATCGAATAGGTGTAAACAGCCGAAGAAGCCTTGAAAGACTGGACCACGCGCAATCGGTCCCGGTGGGCACGGCCCCAGAGGTTGCGCCGGTCGACTTCAAAGCCTCCGCGGATCTTCTCATAAGTGCTGTAACCGAGCAACAGGCTGAGCTCAAGGCGCTGGCCCTCCACAAAACCATATTCAACAGACCGCCACTCGTCCGCTGCGTCTGCGTCCGCGCCGTCAGTCAACTCCTGTTCTTCAGGTTCGGTTTCGACCGAGGTGCGGTCGAAGATCCCAAGCCGCCCGAGTCGGTAGCGGGCTTCATCCAATTCCAGCGGGTTCAACCAGTCACCCGTTTCAAATTCGACCCGACGAAACAAGACACTGTCGAGCGTGCGACCCTCACCCTCAAAGGCAATGGAACCAACCCGGACCCGGGGACCCGGCTGAACCCGAATGCGCAGACGCGTGTCCACACGGGTATTGCCGCGGTCCAGGATGATCAACTCCGCCCGGGTGGCCGCATCCGGAAAACCAGCTTCATAGTATTGGTTGAGGACCTCGCGCACGGTTTCCCGTTGCCATTGTGCCGAATAGACCGCCGGTTCAATTTCCCGAATTCCGACGGGGATATCCAGCCCCTCAATTTCCTCGCTGAGCACGACCTCCACTTCGGAAACCCAATAACGGGGTCCGGCTTCAATCCTCAGCTCGACATCGACCGCTCCAGTTTCGGAATCCGCCGAGATATCGGGTTCTGCGGCACGCAAATCGCGGTAGCCGTATTGGCGCAGCTCGTCGAGGAGGTTATTCATGCCGCTGTTCAAGCGCCCCGTCGAAAATGGACGGTACCGTTTCAGCTGCAGAAGAAAACCTCCGGGATAGAAAAATCCGCGGGCTTCATCCTCCGAAAGTTTCGGCAGCCCAATGAAGTCTAAATTCTCGTAATAGTGGAAAACACCGCGATCGATGTTGAGACGTACCCGCTGGGCACGCCATCCGGAGGGCAATTCGAGCCAGCTACGGCCGTCCCAGTCGAGGCTCAGTTCCTCTCCCGACACGCTGACCATGTCCAAGCGATAGCTGGGTTGACGATAGCCATCCCGCTCAACCCGCGCATGCACCAACAAAAGTATGTTCTCCAGCAACTCGGGTGCATAATAAGGATCCACCTCCTCCTCGCCGACTTCCAACACCGAAGCGATGCGGGAAAGCACCCGGTTGCCAAACAAGCCATAACCTCCGACACGGAAACTGCGCTCACCCGGATCTTCGGCATCATTGGATTCAGCCGAAAGCGGCACCGAAGAACAAAATAGGAAAACCGAACACAGGAACGAAACCGCAAACAGGTTTCGGCCAATCGGTAGGAATATTTTAAATGGATTCAAACGGTTCATCAGCGCGTATAGAAACGCCAGCGAAGGCCAACGTTGTATTCGTCAAAAACATCGTTTTCACCAAAAATGGAAAAGTCTTCGGTGAGACGGTACTCAATGCGGTAGGTCTCCCTACCCGATTCGGAAGTGCTGCCGCCACTGCGGATGTCGAGATTTCGAGTCCAGGATTCTTCCGTGCCCATGAACAAATCACTGATCAGCCCACGTCCCAGATACATCGCCAGACGTTGACCCACGGCACCACCGGAAGCACCGATGTCATCGGACGGCATAATACCGGCCGTCAACATGAGAATGATGGCCTCCTGCGCCAGGGGTGGGTTGCTGCCGAACTGAAGCTGTGGATCATAAGCAGAGCCACTTACATCCATGCGTATCGTATAGCCCATGGTCTCCGCTTCACCACTGATATCGAGTTGAGGGTCATAGGGATTGGCTGGCGCAAATCGCACCTCACCCTGTTGCAGTCGGATATTCCCGAAGGGAAATAGCACAGTGCCCGATGGAATTGTCAGTGCCCCGTTTAAAAAGGGCTCTTCCAGAGTTCCCAGAAGGCGCAAGTCGCTGGAAATCCGGCCACGGAAAAATGGTGATTGAACCCGCAGAAAGCGATCACCCTGAATATTTAGATCGAGTTCCCACTGCCGCACGTATTCGGCTTCCAAACTGAAAAATGGTGGCCGCGCCGCAGCTGTGGCAACACCTGGCCGCAGGACACCACGCAAGTCCTGCAATATCAGGCTTTCACGCAGGTTCAGGTCTCCGCTGATGCGCGCCGGAGCTCCCGCCTCCTTCGCCAGTCGAAGGTCTGCATCACCTCGAATAATCAGATCTTGTTGGCGGACGATGGGCAAATTGCTGCCCTGTAGCTGTAACTGCAGTCCGGGGTCCGTCGGATCACTGAAATCAGCACTGCCACTCAAATTCAGCGGATGGCGTTCGATGTAAGCGCGAAAGTGTTCGATTTCCATCCGGGTTCCCTCAAAGCGCACCCGGCCGTTGATGTCGCGCAGGCCCGATCCGGTGGCCAAGGGCCGAGTGGAAGCGCCTCTGAGCTCCACGAAACCACCGAGGTTCCAGCCGGGCTCCAGCCGCAGATCAATGTCGATGGTTCCAGCCGGGACCACCAACTCCGGCAGCAAGGGCGCCAAGGCTTC
>LFIK01003584.1_pt1 | contig 12598 bp, 11 predicted proteins | sample 643401 | NCBI WGS metagenome assembly LFIK01 (sample SAMN03777447, study PRJNA286221) | soda lake metagenome | biome: soda lake; feature: Kulunda steppe; material: water; isolation source: sample T5-Br brine of Lake Tanatar-5 | place: Russia: Kulunda steppe | collected 2010-07 | reverse complement strand
GATGCTGGTAACCCTGCTGACTGGTGGGATGGGCAGGGGTATCACAGAATCTTGCTGGATGCTCCGTGTTCTGCCACCGGTGTCATCCGTCGCCACCCGGACATCAAGCGCTTGCGACGATCAGGGGATATCGCGACACTGGCAGCCATGCAACGGCGATTGCTCGAGGCGCTCTGGCCCCTGCTGTTGCCGGGGGGTATGCTGCTGTATAGCACCTGTTCGGTGTTGAGGGCAGAAAATGGCCACATCATCAATGCGTTTCTGGGTCGTCAAGCGGATGCCCGCGTGCTGGAGCCGATCCTCGGAATTGATCTTCCTGAAACCGAATGGGGTTTCCATGATGGGACGGGCAGGCAGGTCATTACCGGTACCATGGAGATGGATGGCTTCTACTACGGATTGCTCGTCAAGGCGCCACGCCATGCGTAATCGCAGGTTATTGGCATGATCGGACGTGTCGTCTGGCCGGTATTTTCGAGTTTTCGCCGGTTCGTCATGCTGTTTTGTCTGTTTCTCGCGACGGATGCGCTGGCCGGCGCCGGAATCGACTTGCATCACACCATGCTCCGTGAAGAGGCGCAACTGGTAGTGTTGGATGCCACTCTCGACGTGCGTTTGAGCGCGCCGGCAGAAGAGGCGCTGTCGCGAGGCGTGCCTCTGACGCTCGAGATCACGACGCGTGTTGTTCGTCCCCGTTGGTGGTGGTGGGATGCGCAGGAGCAGGAGGTCGTTCACCAGGTTTCGTTGCGGTATCACGCGCTCAGTCGCCGTTATGTCGTTCAACACCAGTGGGACGAACTGACTGACAACGCCGCCGAACGGCGTGTCTTCTCTCGACGTGATACCGCATTGCGAGCCTGGGGTGAGATCGGGGCCATGCCAGTGATGCGTCGGCATGCTCTGGTTGATGAAGACGATCGTTATCTGGAGGTTCGGGCGCGCATCAGCATCGAGGCACTGCCTCACCCGCTTCGAACCGTTGCCTATGTTTCACCCGAATGGCGCATGGTCAGCGACTGGACAAGGCTGGAGCTGCCATGAAAGCGTTTGTCTGATGGCTGCTGTCGTCTGGTCTCGTGGCGGGCTGCTGAGAGTTTCGCTGCTGATGCTGCTGCTTGGTGCGTTATGGTTGCTGGCGGTCGCGACACACAATTCTGAGCTGTTTGGCCGTTTGCACCCCTGGCTGTTGCTGGTGACCAGCGTGTGCCTTGTCGGCCTGCTCGGCTTGATTGGCTGGAATCTGGCGCAACTGCTCGATCAGCGTCGCCGGGATGTTCCCGGTAGCCGCCTGACGCTCCGTCTGGTTGCAATGTTTGTTGTCCTGGCGGTCGTTCCGGTGAGTATCGTGTATGCCTTTTCCATGCAGTTTCTGAGTCGTGGTATTGATTCATGGTTTGACTCGCGCACCGAGCAGCAGGCGATGGATGATGCGTTGAACCTGTCGCAGGCTGCGCTGGATGTGCGGACCCGGGAGTTGCTCGGTCGCATGGAGCAGGTTGCCCAGGGGTTCGGCTTCTTGCCCGAGGCGGCGGCAGCCATCAATCTGAATGAAGAGCGCGCGCGCATTGGTGCCCTCGAGCTGACGCTGATGAGCAGCAGCGGGCGGATCATCGCGACCAGTGCGAGCGAGCCGGTGGCCACACTGCCTGTGCGTCCGGAGGAAGATATTCTGCTTCAGTTGCGCCAGGGGCGCCCCTACGCCGGCCTTGACCCGGGCGCCGGTGATGGTTTGCAGGTTCGCATTCTGGTCCTTGCGGGCCCGGCCGACGGCATCGTTGATCTGCGCATTCTGCAGGGCGTGTTTCCGGTCTCGGCTCGGGTCGATGCGCTGGCCGAAAGCGTTCAGACCCACTACGCGCGTTATCAAGAACTTGGCTATTTGCGTCGGCCGCTGCAGGACACTTTTGCATTGACCTTGTCACTGGTTCTGTTGACCAGTCTTCTGTTTGCGGTCTGGTCGGCTTTTTTTGCCGCCAGACGGATGGTGGCGCCGATACGCGATCTTGCTGAGGGGACCAGGGCAATGGCTGCCGGCGATTATGGTCGGCAGTTACCTCCGGCAGGTAATGATGAGCTGGGTTTTCTGGTCGGCTCTTTCAACGACATGAGCCGGCGTGTGGCCCTCGCCAGCGACGAGGCCCGTCGAAGTCGTGTCCAGATCGAGGGCCAGCGAGCATACCTTGAGGCATTGCTGGGGCGGTTGTCCTCGGGCGTGATGGCGATCGGGTCCGATGCTCGCCTGAGAACACACAATGATGCTGCCGATCAGATTCTTGGTGTTGATCTTCACAGCTGGGAAGGGCGTTCACTGAGTATGCTGACGGGCGCTGTGCCTGAACTGCGCCCGCTCAGCGAGGCCATTGACCGGTATGTCGACAGCGGTCGGTCCGAGTGGCGCGAACAGATCATGCTGTCCCGCACGACTGGTCAGCAGGTTCTGATGTGCAATGGCACTGCACTGCCCGGCTCTGCCGGCGGCCATGTCATTGTGCTTGACGATATCACGGCACTGATCCAGGCACAGCGCGAGGCTGCCTGGTCGGAAGTCGCCCGCCGACTTGCCCATGAAATCAAGAATCCGTTGACTCCGATCCAGCTGGCTGCCGAGCGTGTCCGTCATCGTTGCCTGCCGGCGTTGCAAGGGCGTGAGGCGGACGTGCTTGACCGTGCCACCAGGACCATTGTCAGTCAGGTGCAGGCGATGAAAACCATGGTCAACGCTTTCAGCGACTATGCGCGCGCCCCTGCATTGCGCTTGCAGCCACTGTGTCTGAATAGCCTGGTGGTTGACGTCCTGGATCTCTATCAAAGCGGTCCCGGCCGCTCGGTCATCACTGTTGAGCTTGATCTTGCTGAGGATTTGCCGCGGCTGATCGCCGACTCCGGACGCTTGCGACAATTACTGCACAATCTGATCAAGAACGCCATCGAGGCGACGCCTGCCGGAGAGCGTTGCCGGCTAGACGTCGCCACGCAGTTATTGTCAGAGCCGACAACTGGCGATGTTGTGGTCCGGCTGACAGTGAGAGATTACGGACCCGGGTTTGATGCGCGTCTGCTCGGTCATGTCTTCGAGCCGTCGATGAGCAGCAAACCCGGAGGAACAGGACTGGGCTTGCCGATCGTCAAGAAGATCGTCGAGGAACATCAGGGCAGCATTCACGCCGAGAACCTTGTTCCGGGTGCGCGAATCCGCGTCTGTTTTCCTGTTGTCGCCCGCGCGGCCGTGGTTGATGTGGCATGAGGGGGGCCGCGGTATGAGTGGCACGATGGGGGCTGTTTCCGAGCGGGCGCGATACAGCTTGCTGGTTGTCGATGACGAGCCTGATATTCGTGGCATGGTTGCCGACATCCTGGAGGATGAAGGTTATGAAGTGATGGTCGCCGAGCATGCCTCGGCGGCGCGTCAGTGTTTGCGAAAAAAACGCCCGGATCTGGTGCTGCTTGATGTCTGGATGCCCGATACCGATGGCCTGAGCCTGCTCAAGGAGTGGGCCAACGACAGCGGCCTGCCGTGCCCGGTGGTCATGATGTCCGGGCACGGCACGGTGGAAACCGCCGTTGAGGCGACCAGACTGGGCGCCTACGACTTCGTCGAGAAGCCTCTCTCGCTTGCCAAACTGTTGCTGGTCGTCGAGCGCGCTCTGGAAGCAGACGGACTGCGTCGAGAGCTGAGCGGCCTGCGCGAGCTCACTGATCAGGTCAAGCAGCCGATCGGCGACAGTCGCGTCATGCAGTCGCTGCGCAATCAGGTCGCGCGGATCGCTGGTCATGATACCTGGGTGTTGATCAGTGGCGAGGCCGGGACTGGTAAGCGCACGGTTGCGCGTTACCTGCATGCACTCAGTCGCCGCGCGCGTGGCCCTTTCGTCGAAGTTGCCGCCGGGTCGATGTCAGGTGCCGGGTCGGCTGTCGAGCTGTTCGGCAGCGAGCAGCAAGGACGCACCGTCTACGGCCGTTTGGAGCAGGCCAACCGGGGAACGCTGTTTATCGATGAAGTGGCCGATCTCGACCTGCAGGCGCAAACACGACTCCTCAGCGCGTTGAACAGTCGTCGGTTTCATCGTGTTGGCGGAGTCGATGCGGTGCAGATCGACGTGCGGGTTGCGGCAGCCAGTCGGGTTGACCTCGAGGCCGAGGTGCGAGCGGGGCGTTTTCGCGAAGATCTGTACTACCAGCTCAATGTCGTGCCATTGCATGTTCCGCCGTTGCGCGAGCATCTCGACGATTTGAGGCCGCTGGTCGAGTCGCAGGTGGCACACCTTACGGCCCGTGAGGGTCTGCAGCAGCGCCGTTTCACCGAGGCGGCATTGCTGCGGTTGCGCAGGCATCACTGGCCCGGCAATGTCCGAGAGCTCAAGAACCTGGTCCAGCGACTGCTGATCCTGGGTGACGGGCCGGAGATTCCGCTGGCCGAGGTCGACATGGCGCTGAGCGGCGTGATGGACTCACACCTTCGACCAAATGGCGGCGGAGTGGACCCGCTGCAGTCCCCTGACCTCGACAAGCCGTTACGGGAAGCGCGTGAGGCTTTTGAACGCCGCTATCTCGAGCAACAGCTCGCAGCAGTGCATGGTAGTGTCGGGGAGCTGGCCAAACTCTCCGGGCTCGAGCGCACGCACCTCTATCGTAAGCTGAGAGCGCTGGGTATTGATCCTTCGGAGTTTCAACGACCATGAAGATCGTCATTCTGGGTGCAGGCCAGGTCGGCGGCACACTGGCGCAGAATCTTGCTGGTGAAGGCAATGATGTGACTGTTGTTGATGTCGACGCCCGCCTGCTTCAGGAGATGCGCGATCGACTCGACCTGCGAACCGTGCAGGGCAATGCCACCCATCCGGAAGTGCTCAAGCGTGCCGCACTCGGTGATGCCGACATGCTGATCGCGGTTACCAGCAGCGATGAAGCCAACATGGTTGCCTGCCAGATCGCCTACACGCTGTTCAGCACCCCGAGCAGGATCGCGCGTGTCCGCTCACAGGAATATCTGTTGTACGGCAGTCAGCTGTTCTCCGACGAGGCCATTCCGGTCACCGCGCTGATCAGTCCCGAGAACCTCGTTACCGAGTATGTGCAACGGTTGATCGAGCACCCAGGCGCCCTGCAGGTGCTTGATTTTGCTGGCGGCCGGGTCAGGTTGGTCGGCGTCCGCGCCAATTTCGGGAGTCCGCTGGTCGGTCATGAGCTGTCGACGCTGCGCGAGCACATGCACGGTGATACGGCGCGGGTGGCTGCCATTTTCCGCGGAGGCAAGGGAATCATTCCGGAAGGCGACACCGTTGTCGCACCCAACGATGAGGTGTTCTTCGTTGCCGGTCGTGAGGATATACGCGCCGTGATTGCCGAGTTACGGCGGCTCGAAAAACCGGTCAAGCGGATCATTCTGGCGGGTGGCGGCAATATTGGTCTTCGGCTTGCCAAGAACATGGAAGAGCGCTATCAGCTCAAGATCATCGAATGCAGCGAGCAGCGCACCAGACAGTTGTCCGCCGAACTCGACCGCACCATCGTCCTGAACGGTGACGCCGCCGACGAGAATCTGTTGATCGAAGAAAACATCGACAACACCGATGTCTTTTGCGCGCTGACCAACGATGACGAAGCCAATATCCTGTCGGCCATGCTTGCCAAGCGGCTCGGTGCACGCATGGTCATGGCCCTGATCAACCGGCCTGCGTATGTCGATCTGATCGAGGGGGGGCAGGAAATCGATGTGGCGATCTCGCCGCAACAGGCGACCATCGGCACGATGCTCGCGCATGTCCGCCATGCCGATATGGTCAAGGTACACTCGCTGCGACGCGGTGCGGCAGAGGCGATCGAGGCGGTTGCGCATGGCACGGCGGCAAACTCTCGGGTGATCGGGCGTCGCGTCGAACAGATCCGTTTGCCCGACGGTGCGTCGATCGGCTGCATCGTGCGCGGTGACGCGGTGTTGATGGCACATCATGACACGGTGATCGAGTCGGAGGACCATATCATCCTCTTTCTGGTCGACAAGCGCCGCATTCGCGAAGTCGAACGCCTGTTTGCAGTGGGCATCACCTTTGTCTGATCGCTGAGGAGAATTGCAGATGCACTGGTCCAGCGTACAGCGCATCGTGGCGTTGCTGTTGATGCTGTTCAGCGTGACCATGCTGCCTGGCGTTGCCATTGCGCTGATCTATCAGGATGGCGGTGCCGAGGCCTTCGCCTGGGCATTCCTGTTCATTCTCCTGGCGGGTGTTGTGCTCTGGGTCCCGGTCCGTAATGATCGGCGCGAGCTGCGCACCCGTGACGGGTTTCTGATCGTTGTGGTGTTCTGGGTGGTGCTGGGGCTCGCTGGTGCGCTGCCGCTGGTGTTATCGCAGGCGCCGGAAATTTCCTTTACCGACGCGGCATTCGAAAGCCTCTCCGGGTTGACCACCACGGGTGCGACGGTGCTCACCGGGATCGAGCAGTTGCCGCATGCCATCCGCTTTTACCGACAACAACTGCAGTGGTTGGGCGGTATGGGCATCATCGTGCTGGCGGTCGCCATACTGCCAATGCTGGGTGTTGGTGGGATGCAGCTGTATCGGGCCGAGACGCCGGGGCCGGTCAAGGACACCAAGCTGACCCCCCGCATTGCCGAAACGGCGAAGACTCTCTGGTACATCTACCTCGGCCTGACCGTCACCTGCGCGACCGCCTATTGGCTGGCCGGTATGGATGTCTTCGATGCCATCGCGCACAGCTTTTCGACCGTTGCAATCGGCGGCTATTCCACCTACGACGCCAGCATCGGTCATTTTGACAGTGGCCTGATCAGTGCGATCTGTGTCGTGTTCATGCTGCTGGCAGCAATCAATTTCGGCATGCACTTCATGGCCTGGCGTGAGCGCACGTTCGTGCATTACCTGAATGACCCGGAAACACGGTGGTTTGCTGCCATCATGGCTGGACTCGCTGCGGTCACGGTGCTGACGCTGGTCGCTGTGGAGCCCGAGATGGGCTGGGTCGACAGCCTGCATCATGGCATTTTCCAGGCGGTCTCGATCGGGACGACGGCTGGGTTCGCGACCAGCAATTTCGACAGCTGGCCGCTCTACCTTCCAATCCTGCTGATCGTGACTGCCTTCATCGGCGGTTGTGCCATGTCCACCGCCGGTGGCATCAAGGTGGTCCGTTTCATGCTTCTGATCAAGCAGGGGCACCGTGAAGTGATCCGCCTGATCCACCCGCAGGCGCAGGTTCTGGTCAAGGTCGGCAACCGGCCTGTCGATGAGCGAATCATCAATGCCGTGTGGGGCTTCTTCGCCGCCTACATCGCATTTTTCACCGGGTTGATGATGGTCATGATGGCAACCGGCCTGGACCAGCTGACGGCGTTCTCGTCGGTGGCGGCGACCATGACCAATCTTGGCCCGGGGCTGGGAGCGGTTGCCGAGCACTATGGCGACATCAGTGCGCTCGCTAAATGGACGTTGATGTTCGCCATGTTGCTCGGACGGCTCGAGGTCTTCACGCTGCTGGTCCTGCTGACCCCGGCATTCTGGCGTCGATGAACCGACTGAAGGCCGACGGCTTCCTGCAATCCCGGCCAGTCATTCGCGCGATGGCCTGTACGGGTCCTGATCGGCGTCGCCGACACCACGAAAGCGTTTGTACGTCCATTGATACTGTGCCGGAGCGCGCTGCACGCATTGTTCGATCTGTTGGTTCAAGGCATTTGCCGCTTCGACAGGATCCGGGTTTCGCAACGCCGGATCACCAGGCATGACATGCAGCCGAAACCCGCGCCCCCAGGGCAGGCGCTCACAGAACACCAGCGCAACATCGGCATCGGTCTTGCGCATGACCTGCCCGAACAGCGTCATGGTCAGCACTGGTTGTTGAAAGAATCTTGCTGACACGGAAGATTCTCTGGGCACCTGGTCGGGCAGAATCCCGACCCAGCAACCTCGGCGCAGCGCCTCGAGCAGACCACGCAACCCGCGTCGGTCCGCCGGCAGGGACACGCCACCGAGATTTTCACGCAGACGGATCAGGACAGGCTCGAGCCAGCGCTGACGAGGTGGGCGATACAGGCTGTGGACCGGTTCATGCAGGCACAGGTAGCGATTGCACAGCTCCCAGTTACCAAGGTGTGGCGCGGCCAGCAGGAGCCCCTTGTCAGCCGACTGACAGGCAGACAGCTCGGTCATGGCTTCCGGGTTCACGACCAGTCTGCGCAGTCGGGTCGGACTGGCCAACCAGATGATGCCGGATTCGGTAATCTGTTTGCCCAGCTCGAGAAATGTGGCGAGCAGCAAACGCCGTCGGCGGGTTTCGCTCAGGTCGGGAAAGCACAGCGCCAGATTACGTTTTGCGACATGCCGCAGACGTCCCGCCAGTAACAGGCCCGACAGACCGAGCACGACACCGATGGCATGCGCGACTGGAAGAGGGAGCGCTGCACTGAACTGCAACCAGGCGAAAAGCAAGCGCTGTCTGATCATCGTCTGGCCAACTCTGAACGGATGCAGGAACAGGAGTCGGCATCGTTGTTGTGGAACATGATTCAAACTATACTGTCAAGACTTTGATTAGCCAACATCAGCAATCAGCATGAGCGGCCAATGTGTGCGGCCAGTTTGAGTGACATGAGTGACAGGAGAGTTAAATGAAGGATTGGCAGAAACAGGTTGATCAGATGGTCGCTCAATGGACCGACATGCAGCGCAACATGTGGGACCAGTGGGTCGACAGCGTCCGTGCATTTGGCCAGGACTCCCGGTCTGCTGATGCCTTGCGCGCCGATTACGAACAGCAGCTGGCGCGCTGGGAGCAGACCGTGCAACAGGCGCTGGAGGCGCAGCGCGACTGGTCCGAGCAGTGGGCGCGCTCGTTCGGGCAGACCATGCCTGTCGCTCCCGGTTTGTCGGGGTTGCCCGGTCTCGATGTTGACGAGTCGACCAGACAGCTCACTGCGCACATGCAATCGGTCATGAACGACTGGGTCGCATCGCAGCAAAAGCTTTGGGAAACCTGGCTGACATCATTGCAGGCGCTTGACTCTGGCAGTTCGACCGAGCGTTGGGAGCAGGAGCGTCAGCGTCTCGCCGCGACCTGGCAGGAGGCTGCAGAGCAGGCACAAGCGTCGATGGCTGCCTGGCTCGAGTTGATGGAGCGAGTCGCTCCAGCAGTTGCCGAGCCTGCGCCAGAGGCTGCCCCAAAGGCTGCCCAGGCCGACACGCCCGCAGGTGAAACACCGCCTGCACCCGCCGAGCCGGAAACGGCAGCCGAGAGCGATCCGGTTCAGGAGGTCCCGCCGGCAGACGAGAAACCTGCAGCCGCGGCCAAAACGCCCGCTCGACGTGGAGCAGCGACGCGCCGCAAGTCGACCGGCGGGCCAAAGGCGAAATAACCCGCTGACGCTGCGACTGACGCCACACGATGATCGGGCTACTTCAGCGTGTACGCTGGGCAAGCGTCAGTGTGGACGAGTCGGTGATTGCCGAGATCGGTCCAGGGCTGCTGGTGCTGGTGGGTGTCGAGCTGGGGGATCGTCCCGAGAGCGTTTCGCGTCTGCTTGATCGACTCTGCGGTTACCGCGTCTTCGCCGATGAGCACGGCAGGATGAACCGCTCTCTGCTCGCTGTCGGGGGCGGTTTGCTGCTGGTTCCGCAGTTCACCCTGGCGGCGGATACTCGCAAGGGGCGTCGGCCCGGGTTCAGTCGCGCAGCGTCTCCTGCACAAGGACGGGAGCTGTTCGAGCGGCTTGTGGCCGAGGCTCGCCACCTGCCAGTACCGGTCGCTGCCGGACGCTTTGGTGCTGACATGCAGGTCGCGTCGTGCAACGACGGCCCGGTCACCTTCTGGTTGCAGACAACCTGAATCATTCTCCGCTTGCCTGCTGCACAATGCTATCATGTCGCGAAATGCACACACGATCAGCAATGGAACCCATCGTCGAGGCCGGGACAGGTATGCAACGTCAGAGCGAAGTGGAGCGCAACACACTCGAGACTCGGGTCAGTGTCGCGTTGAATCTTGATGGAACCGGTGTTTCCGACGTGCGCATCGGGGTGCCGTTCATGGAGCACATGCTCGATCAGATCGCCCGGCACGGGTTGATTGATCTTCGCATTGCCTGCGAGGGTGATCTGCATATCGACGATCACCACACCGTCGAGGATGTCGGTATCACGGTCGGTCAGGCGCTGGCCGCTGCGGTTGGTGACAAGCGCGGCATACGCCGTTTCGGTCATGCTTATTGTCCTCTGGATGAAGCCTTGTCGCGTGTGGTTGTCGATTTCTCCGGGCGCCCTGGCCTGCACTATCGTGTCGACTACCCGCGTGCTCGGGTCGGCAATTTTGACGTCGATCTGTTCCAGGAGTTTTTCCAGGGCCTTGTCAACCATGCCGCGATCACGCTGCATGTCGACAACCTTGCCGGCAAAAATACACACCACATCATCGAGACCGTCTTCAAGGCAACGGGGCGAGCCTTGCGCATGGCGGTCGAACTCGATCCACGCATGGCCGATACCATGCCGTCGACCAAGGGTTGCCTCTAGGACCTGATGAGATTTGATGCGGCATGGTAACTGTTGCGGTTGTTGACTATGGGATGGGTAACCTGCGGTCGGTTTCCAGAGCGCTGGAGCATGCCGATCCGCGGGCGCGTGTTGTCGTGACCGATTCACCACGTCATATCCGCTCTGCAGACAGGGTGGTATTTCCTGGTCAGGGTGCGATTCGCAGCTGCATGAGCGAGCTCCAGCGGCTGGAGCTTCTTGGCGTGATCGGCGAAGTCGCTCGTGAGCGACCATTTCTTGGTATCTGTCTGGGCATGCAGGCCTTGCTTGAGCACAGCGAGGAAGATGGTGGTGTTGACGGGCTGGGGCTGGTGCCCGGTCGCGTGCGGCACTTTCGCGACGGCTTTGCCGATGCGGGCGTCGAGCCGCCCGGGAAGGTGCCGCTGATGGGGTGGATGCGCACGTCCCTCTGCCGATCACATCCATTGTTTGCCGGCATCGATGACGGCAGCTGGTTCTATTTTGTGCACAGCTATTTTGTCAGCGTCGTGCCTGACTGGACCGTTGCCACAGCAACGTACGGCGTGGAGTTTACCGCTGCGCTGGGACAGGCCAACGTCATGGCAGTGCAGTTTCATCCTGAGAAAAGTCAGCAAAGCGGGTTGCAGATGCTCCGCAATTTTTGTCAATGGGATGGACGTGATTCCATTGATTGATCCGCCATTCCTCCGTGAGGGTGTGTATGCTGTTGATTCCTGCGATTGATCTCAAGAACGGGCGATGTGTTCGGTTGCGGCAGGGCAACATGGACGACGAAACCGTCTTCTCTGATGACCCGGTCGCGACGGCGACGCGCTGGGTGGATGCCGGAGCGCGGCGGTTGCACATTGTCGACCTTGACGGTGCTGTGCGCGGGGCGCCGGAGAATGCTGCCATCGTTGGACGTATCGTCGAGGCGCATCCGCAGCTCGACGTGCAGATTGGCGGCGGTATCCGCCAGCTCGACACCATCCGAGCCTATCTGGATGTCGGTGTCAGTTTCGTGATCATCGGTACGCAGGCGGTGCGTCAACCGGAGTTTGTCGATGAGGCGTGTCGTGAGTTCCCCGGGCGGGTCATTGTCGGCCTCGATGCGCGCGATGGCCGGGTTGCCATCGATGGTTGGTCGACGGTCTCATCGATGACAGCGGTCGAGCTTGTCGGGCGTTTCGCCGACGCCGGCGTTGCGGCAATCGTCTTCACCGACATCGGTCGTGACGGCATGATGCAGGGCGCCAACTGCGCTGCAACGCGCCAACTGGCCAGACAGGTCGATATCCCGTTGATTGCCTCGGGCGGGGTTTGCAGCCTCGAGGACGTGCGGTTGCTCTGCGAGGGTGTCGAAGATGGCGTCGAAGGCGCCATTGTCGGTCGCGCCCTCTACGAAGGCGGGCTGAATCTGCGCGAAGCGCAGAGTCTGGCGGATCAGCTGGCCGGGCGGGCACCGTGACCGTTTCTCCATCTCGAGCGTGTGCCTGCCGCATCATTCCTTGCCTCGATGTGGACGCCGGCCGTGTCGTCAAGGGCGTCCGGTTTGTCGATATTCGCGACGCAGGTGATCCTGTCGAGATTGCGCGGCGCTATGACGTTGCGGGTGCGGACGAACTGACTTTTCTTGATATCACGGCGAGTTCCGATGGTCGTGATACCATGCTGGCAACAGTTGAAGCCGTCGCGGGTCAGGTGTTCATCCCGCTAACGGTGGGTGGCGGCATTCGTTCCATTGCTGACATGCGGCGGATGTTGAATGCAGGCGCCGACAAGGTCGGTGTCAACACTGCCGCCATCCATACGCCGGATCTGGTGCGTGAGGCGGCGGATCGGTTTGGCTCGCAATGTCTGGTGGTCGCGATTGACGCCAAGCGCACCAGCCTCCCTGGTCAGCCTGCACGCTGGGAGGTCTTCACACATGGTGGTCGCCGGCCTGCGGGGCTTGATGCTGTAGCCTGGGCTGCGCGTATGGCAGACTACGGCGCAGGAGAAATTCTGTTGACCAGCATGGATCGCGACGGAACACGCGAAGGGTTTGATCTTGCGTTGACCCGCGCCGTCAGCGACGCGGTGGGAATACCCGTCAT
>LFIK01003582.1_pt1 | contig 12599 bp, 10 predicted proteins | sample 643401 | NCBI WGS metagenome assembly LFIK01 (sample SAMN03777447, study PRJNA286221) | soda lake metagenome | biome: soda lake; feature: Kulunda steppe; material: water; isolation source: sample T5-Br brine of Lake Tanatar-5 | place: Russia: Kulunda steppe | collected 2010-07 | reverse complement strand
CGAGTTGAAGCGCTAAAGTAAAGGCGATGGGCGCCATAATAAGGGCCGCCGCCGCGTTATTAATGATGTTTGATAACGCCATCGTGATGACCATCACGAACACTAATAACAGCCAAATGGGTACGCTTTGACTGAGCCCTTCGAGCCTTCCTGCGAGTAAGCCTGCGGCGCCGGTCGACTCAAACGCTAAAGAGACCGGAATGAGGGCGCCTAAGAGCACAACAATACTAAAATCAATGCTTGAATAGAGTTCTTTGGTCGGGACAAACTTAAAGAACACCATCAACAAAGCCCCCATCATAAACGCTAAGGGTGCAGGGAACACACCAAAGACGGTGAGTAAGATTGCCAGTAAGAAAATTAAAGAAGCCCCTAAAATGTTGGATAGATTCCCAATCCGTAAATCACGTTCTAACAACGGATAAAGCGTGTAGTTTTTGATGATTTGTTTAAGCGCTTCAAAGCGCCCTTGTAATAAGACCACATCGCCGGCTTTAAAGCGAATGTTTTTAAGTGACCCACGAATGCGGTCCCCTTCACGTGAAACCCCTAAGACATTGACCCCATACACAAACCGTAAGTTTAAATCAACCACCGTTTTACCTTCAAACGCGGAACGTTTCGTGATGAGGACTTCCGACGTTGAAATGGTGTCGTCTTGTAAGAGGTCTTGCTTGAGCTTATCACTGCCACTGAGGCGAAAGCCTGAGCGGTCAGTCAGTTCTTGCGCGCTGTCCACCGAGGCTCTTACGATGATTTTATCGCCTTCCTTAAAGACACGCGAAAAGCGCGGGTTATCCATCCGCTCATCGCCGCGGATCAACGCGATCACGATCAACTCATGCGTCAGCTCGCTGAGTCTTGAAAGTCGCTCGCCGATCCATTTACTGTCTTCAACGACTTTAAATTCCATCACATAGTTGTTAATGTCAAATAAATCCTCATCGTCACTTTCGCTGATGCGTTGTGGGACTAAATATTTCGCCAACAACATCATGGTACCTAAACCAAGGAGGGTGACGATGCCACCCACGAAGGTAAAATCAAAAAAACGAAAAGGGTCACCCTCACCAAAATCACTGCGAAACGTCGCTAAGATGATGTTGGGTGGGGTCCCCACCAACGTCATCATCCCACCAAGCAGCGACGCAAACGCTAAAGGCATCAAATATAACGAAGGGGAATGATGGTTTTGTCTGGCGAGTTTGATCGCTAAAGGCATAAACAACGCTAACGCGCCCACATTGTTAATCAGCGCACTGGTGAGCGCAGTGGCGACTAATAAGACATAAAAACCGAGGTAACCTTTGCCTTTAAAGACACTCATCTTACGGCTGAGTCCATCCACAAAGCCGCTGTTAATGAGACCCCGTGACATGACCAATACCATCGCTACGGTGATGACCGCAGGATGCGCAAAGCCACTAAACGCTAAATCAATGGGCACCAGTTGTAAACTCACCGCGAGTAAAAGGCCGCCAATGGCGACGACATCGTAGCGTAAACGATCCCAGGCAAAAAGCCCTAAGATCACGACCAAAAGGCCCATCATCAATCCTTGTTCGAGTGTCATGGTGGTTACCCGTGTTGATTTTTCAGCTTAATATACGTTTGTGCGTTTTCATGATTGTGATGAATTTCATCTTCACTAAGGGCCCGAATGACTTTTATGGGTGAACCCATCGCTAAATGATATTTGGGTACCCGTTTGCCCGGAGGCACCAAACTACCCGCCGCAATCATCGCACCTTCTTCAATGACCGCGCCATTTAAAACGATCGCGCCCATGCCAATGAGCGCATGATCTTCAACGGTGCACGCATGAAGCAGGGCTCTATGACCCACGGTCACATAGCGTCCTACGGTGGTTGGTTGACCTTCATCGGTATGAATGACGGTGTTGTCTTGAATGTTTGAGCCTTCGCCCACCACAATCGGGGCCATGTCAGCACGCAACGTGGCGTTATGCCACACACCGACATCCCGATCGAGCGTGACCTGGCCCACCACGACCGCATTTTCAAAGACACGTGCACTGGGTGAGAGCGTTGGATAATGTGCTTGATACGTTTTTAACATAGTTTCACCTCAGTCGTATTATACTTTATTTTAGACACAAAACATAGATAAGAACGATAAAACATCGACCCATTCAAAGTCTTAACTTTGTGTTATAATAAGCTTCAAAGGAGGGGTTCGACCCCATGAGTACGCCGCTTGAATTGGTTTCTCTAAGCACAGATAAAGAGGCCTTTATCACTGAACTCAAGACGTATAAACGTCCTGTTTTAGTGATTTCAACCAACACCTTAGAAGCCCGTAAAGACACGTATTTGTGGCTGCTTGAAGGCTTAGCCCATAAACGCCTTCATACGGTCGCGATTGACCTACCGATTGAAGAAAAATCGCTGTTAAAAGCGCTGGATACGATTCAACCACTCGATGCGGATGTGTTTGTGGCACTGGGGGGTGGCGCGGTTTTAGACGGCGCTAAACTCTTAAGCTTTTTAAGTGTCTACAGTGACCCTGAACGGGTCAAAGACATTTTAAAGGGTCGTAGTTTACCTCAAAACCACGACCTAAACCCACCCATCTATACGGTCCCTACATCCTTAAAAGTAGAGTCGTGTGTCAACACACTCGCTTACGTACATGACGCGTATGAACGCTTATCTTATGAACTTAAACACCCACATTTGTTGCCTCATTCAGGGGTGATTGATCTTCATTTAATTGAAACACTGCCTAAAGAACGGGGGGTGTTTCAAGCGTTCGATACGTTAGCCACCCTCATCGATGGCTTAATGTTTCGCGAAGACGCCCCTTTTTTAGAACTGGCACCGAATCTCATCACCCGCTTAATGGAAGCGATGAGTCGTTATTTAGAAGATCCAAAAGAACACGACACCTTAAGGCTTTTCATGGAAGTCGGGTTAGCGCTCGGTCGTCATCAATATCACGACCTCAAAACCCCACTCATGGTGATTCAAGACACCTTCATGTCTTTAAACCCAAACTTACCCATTGGGGTGGCCATGCGAGCGTTACTCATTCCCTATCTTAAAAGCTTACAAACGACTCATGAAGCCCCCCGATTAGAGCGACTTAATCGTGTGTTTCATCGCGACGTGATCGGCTTAGAAGGGGAAGCACGCTTCTTAGAACTTATGAGTAAATTAAAAAGCTTTGTCGGTGAGTTTACACTCACCAAACACACGCTTTACACCTTTGATATTAGCGAAGAAAACATTTCCGATGTGACGCAACATCTGTTGATCACCCACCCTGAGTTTACGCTGTTTGATGAAGAGCGTATGTATGCACTCTTAGAACAGATGTTTACGTCTTAAAGGAGGCACCATGCGATTCATTCATACCGCCGACAATCATCTTGGAGCCTCACCTTCTAGACGTTTATTTAAACGTCATGAAGATTACCTAAAGCGTCTTAACGAATGTGAAGACGCTCTTTTTAAGGTGTTTGATTACGCGATGTCCCATCCCGTGGATGCGCTTGTTTTAGCGGGCGATTTATTTGAACACCCAAGCGTAGAAGTACGCCTTATAAAACGTCTTGAAACGGCGTTGGATCGATTGGCTAAACCGGTCATTATGATTTTAGGCAATCACGACGCCTTTGTCGATGCGAAGCGGTTTCCCGTTTTGAATCATCCTCACTTACACGTTCTAACGCGTGCTCAACCGAGCGTCACTTTAGGGGATGTGACCTTCATGGGTCAAGCCACTCAAGCGTTTGATTTAGACGCATTAAAAACCATGATTGACGAAGCTAAAACATCTAAATCAGTCGTACTTTTGCACGGCGATGTGATCCATAAAAAAGACGATCATTACTTAACGTCTTTAGCCCAACTAAAAAAGTTAAAAGTTGATTACATTGCGTTAGGTCATATCCATCAACATCAAAAGCTCACAGACACCATTGTTTATAGCGGAAACTTAGAACCGATGGATCCATCTGAAACCGGTGAAAAAGGGTTTATGTTGGTTGATTTAGACAAACAAACGCAGACGTTTGTTCCCTTTTCAACCCGTCAGATGCATCACATCACCATGCTTTGTGAAGGCGATGAAGACGATGCAACGCTTGCGAACAAGCTTTTGGAAAGTTCAAGCAGCTATAAGCTTTCACACGATCTATTTCGTTTTATTTTAAGAGGTTATAAACCTTTAGAGGTGTCATCACTCGACCGCCTCGACGCACGGTTAGAAGATCACGTCTATACGTATGAACTTAAAGATGAAAGACAGGTTATGATTGATTACGATGCGCTCAAGCAAAACTATCAAAACACGTTGATTGAAACCTTACTTGACGACGATGATGGGTGCGATAAAGAAAGTTTAGCGCTGGCGTTAGAAGCGCTTTTGGAAACGGAGGGAGGACGATGAAACTCATCTCGTGTGAACTCCAAGCGTTTGGCGCCTTTAATCAATTGACCTATACTTTTAAAGACGGACTGAATCTCTTTGAAGGGGCAAATGAAACTGGTAAAACGACGCTCTTACATTTTATTGAAGGGATGCTTTATGGGTTTTATAACCCTGATTTAAAAGTCCGTAAAACACAGTTTCCTTATGAGCGTTATGAACGCCCAGATGGACGTTATCAAGGTGCCCTAACGCTTGAACATGCGGGCGAAACTTACCGCATCGAGCGTGATTTTAAAGCGCATCAAGTGCGTGTTTTACGCGATAAAACAGGCGAAGACATCACCGGGAGTTTGCCGCAACACGCGGTGTTAAGACAAGCGGATTTAGGGGCATGGTTGGATTTACCTTATGCGTTCTTTGTGAATTCTTTAAGCATGACCCAACAACACCTTACCCCCAGCGATGCGGCCAGTGATTTTATCACCGCAAGACTTCAAAATTTAGACGCCACCGGCAGTGAAACCCTGTCTTATACTAAAGCGATGGCGTACTTAAACGATAAAATTAAAGCCATCAAAAACAAAGGGAAAACGGAAGCGCCTCTCAAGCAAATACACGATCAACTCACCAAACTCGAGCGCACCATTGAACGCGCGCAAACCACACGCGATCAGATGGATCAAGAAGAAACCAACGTTCGTGCCATTCAAGCGAGCATCCAAACTCTTGAAGCCGACAAGGCACAACTAAATGAGACACTCAAACGACAAGAAGCTCGAGACAAGCGTTTAAAGTATGAACAAAGCATCATCCCGTTAAATGAGATGACGCTTCAAGGGTATGACACGATGTATGAGGCTATCAAAGCGTACATCCACACGTGTGATGCGTCCCTGCGTGAACGATGCCTAAGAGCCTTTCAAGCCATCGATCAAGCCTCACAGACGTTAGAGGCTCTAGAAGCCTCTAAATCCTCGGTTAAACCACTCGATCAAGAAACGTATGAGGCTCAAACTAACGCCATCTGGGCATGGTCAAAAGAAGAGAAAAAACAAAGTGACCTTACACAAGCGCTACAAAACTTAAGACTGGAACAAAAAGAAGAGAGTCTCGCGCAGTATGAAGCGTCCCTTAAAGCTTTAGAAGAACCGACAAAACCCCCCTTACCTAAGGTTTACTTATGGGTGTTGATTGTGCCTTTAATAAACTATGTCAAAGCACGCAGGCGCTATCACCAAGCACACTCGACCTATCAAGCCACTAAAACCTTGATAGAAGACCGTATGCAAAGTGAACGTGTGGCCTTAGAAAAGGCTCAAAAAGAAGCCGAAAAACTTCATCAAGCCCGTGAGGCAGTGCTTGAAAACATCCATAGAATAAAAACGACTTACGGGTTAGAAGAGGGCACGTCTCATTACGCCATGGCGACGCTTGAGCGTCAAGCGAAAGCCACCAAAGACCATCAAGAAACACAGTCGCGCATCGACGCACTTAAACGCACCATGGTGTCTAAACATCAAGAAATAAAGCCCTTAACCACGCTTTTTAAGGGCACAGACTTTCATCAACTTGAACGGTTTGTGAAGACCTTACATCGGTTAGAACAATCTCTTAAAGGTTCGCTGGAACCATGGTTTGAGTCGTTAGATTTAAACGCGGATGTGGCGGTTGAAGGCTCCCTTGAAACGACCAAACAAGCGCTAGAGGCGACCCATGCGAACCTCACGCAGGCTAAAGAAACACTGGCACGTGCAGAGGGCACGCTCAGTGCGCTTGAAGCGCGCAGTCAAAATCTCAGTGTGCTTTACGGCGAACAAGAAGCGCTGATCCAACAAAAAGAGGACTATGAAGCGTTCATCAACACGTGTGAACGTGCGAAAGTGCGCCTTGAGCGGGCCGCTAAAAAAAACGAAGATAATTTTGCGCCGAAAATGGCGGAAAATATGTCAGCCGTCTTAAAAGCACTCACTCTAAACCGATATGACACACTCAAAATACGTCAATCGCTCACGTTTAAAGTGAAAGACGGTGAAGGCACCTTACAAGAAGCGCCTTATTTTTCCACAGGCACACGCGATCAAGTCGTTTTAGCGATTCGGTTAGGCCTTTTAAAGACGTTAGAAAAAACACATTACCCGCTCTTTTTTGACGATGTCTTTGCGTATTTTGATGACGCTCGGTTAAGTGAATGTTTACGCTATTTAAAAGATCATCATCAACACCAATGGTTTATCTTTACCGCACACAAACGAGAAAAGACGCTTTTAAAAGCGCTCCAAATCCCTTATCATAGCCTCACGAAAGAAGAGATTATATGACCGCTGATTTTCATATGCACACACAGGCGTCCGATGGACGCCTGACCTATCAAGATGTCATCGATGAAGTGAAAGCCCAAGGCTTAGAAGTTTTTTCAATCACCGATCACGACACGACCGTCGATACGGCCAAACAACTGGCGTACGCTAAAACACTCGGTCTTAAGATGATTCCTGGCATTGAACTTTCAACCGAACATTTAGGAAAAAGTGTCCATGTGTTAGGGTATTTTAAAGGCGAAGGCTACCAGTCTCCTGACATGTTAGCCTACGCTAAAGAACTCAAAGAAAAGCGTGAGCGGCGCGCGAAAGCGATGATTGAACGCTTGCATGACTATCATGAGATCACGATTACGTATGAGGATTTATTGCGTCATGCGAATGGCGTCATCGCCAGACCGCACTTAGCCAAAGCGATTAACGAACGGTATCCTCATTTAAGTCATGATGCTATTTTTGATACGCTCATCGGCAACGATTCGAACGTCTATATCCCCACCGCTAAAATGAGCACGGAAGAAGGCATTGCCTTTTTAAAAGCGCAGGGCGCGATGGTCATTTTAGCGCATCCAAGATTGATTCATAAAAAAGCGCACGATGCGGTTTTAGAGCTGCCTTTTGATGGGATTGAAGTCTATTATCCGCGTCATGATGACACGCACCGTCAACGCTATTTAAACCACGCCAAAGCGAAAGGCTGGGTGGTGAGTGCTGGGAGTGATTATCACGGGATCTCAGGCGACACCAAACACGGCCACATCGGCGATGAACGTTTAAGTGGAGCAGCGTTAGAACACTTTTTACGCGTTTTAAACGCCTAAAAAAAAGACGCAACGCGTCTTAAAAGATAAACACACTCATAATGAGCACACTGGCAAGATTCGCCAGAAAATTCACACCATTGTTATTGAGCCATTTAAGCCCACTATGATAGACCGTCGCTTCAGAAAACTCTTCGGTCACGAGGTGGGTTTTTGTATGCAAGTATTTCACTTGAATGACGCCTAACATGCTGTCAATGATGGAGCCTAAGAAGCTGAATAAGCCCACTAAGATAATTAACATCCAGGATTCAATGACTAAGAAGGCAAAGAAGCCGAAAATGAGACTGGCCGATAAAGCGGCAAGTAACCCTTTGAATGACACAGCCCCACTGAGCCCTGAAGGCATCCGTTTAAAGGTGAAGATGTTAAAAGGTTCACGTTTGGAACGCTTGCCGATTTCACTCGACCATGTGTCACACGCAGAGACCCCAATCGACGCAATATACAGTGCAAAATAAACGTCATGGGCGGTCATGCCATACGCGATGGCCATGAGTGTTCCAACGCCCGCATTGGCTAAGACCTGCCAAGCATTGCGGTACGATGGGGTGCGCTTTTCTTCAAACAGATTAATAAGACTGCTTGAAAAAAAGAAAAACATGAGGATAAAGTACGCAAAGCCTCCGGCAAAGCCCCAAATGAGGGTGCCTACGATCATCGCAGCCGCAATACCAGTAGAGTCAAGTGAACGTTTTTTATGGGCATACACCGCCACCAAGCTGGTGGCTAAAAAGCCCCATAAAAACACCATCGTTAAAACCCCACCAAAATGATCACTAAAATAAACGTGACTAAGGGTAAACTTAGATTATCAAGTCCGCGAGGGGTCACCAGTTCGACAAAGGCGGCGATAAAGGCTAATAATAAGATGGCTAAGCCAATCTCTGGGACAAAGATAAACCCAAGGGCCATCGCCGCCATAAAGACGGTTAGAAAGCCAGTCAGACTTTTATCTTTATAGAGATTAAAGGTGGGAAATTTCTGACCCAGCAAGGCACTTAAGCCATCGCCAAAAGCCATCAATAAAATCACATAGGCGCCTTCATTTTTAAACCCAAACTCCCATGCGACGAGCGTCACAAGGGCCAAGGTAATGACGTAATAAACGGTGCCTAAATCATTTTCACTTTTTTGATCACGTTCCATCGCATCAAACAAACCGAACTTATAAGACGCGTAATTCATAGCAATAAAAAAGACAGGCGCAATCAGCGCAAGCCAAGTATTCTCAATCGTCCAGATGGCGATCAGAAACCAAAAACCGACAAAAATGTGGATAAACTTCCGTGCGGCTTCATCGCCAAAGATTTTGACTTTTTGTAAGCCTGTTGAGACGCCGATGATCGTAAAGACCCAGCCAAAACCTAAGACTACCCCTAACCAATCGTTCATGTTAAAATCCCCTTCAACTTCATGTCTTTTAAGGCTTGTTTATAAAGACGTCGTTTACGTAGTTTGGACACGTAATGACGCTTGGTCAGATTGTTATAAGACGCTTTACGAATCTCTTGTAAGATGCCTTCATAAAACTTACTTGCGACCACCGTTTGGACTCTAGCGTCTTCATCAAAAAGACCCGCGTGGTCATAAAAATAGGCGTATTTTTCTTCCGCAACCGTCATGTATTGTTCGACCATCGACTTATATTCAGGGGTCACAATGCCAGTACGAAGCGTTTCTAGATTAACGTTTTGCGCTTGTAAGACCTTGCTTGGAAAATAGACACGTTGATTGATTAAGTCTTCTTTCACGTCTCTTAAAATGTTGGTAATTTGCATGGCTTTACCCAGTTCAATGGCGACCTCTTTGAGCTTGTTAGAGTCGGCCTTGTATTGTTCACTGGCTAAAATAGGAATTAACATCAAACCCACCGTCGATGCGGCTTTGTAACAATACGCATCAAAGTCCTCATCGGTTTCAATCGGTTTTTTGTTAAAGTCATCGCGCATGCCATCAATCAAATCTAAGTAAGGCTCGATGCTGTTGGGGAAACGCTCAAGCGTTTCTGCGAGCGCTTGAAACATCAGATCATCAGGAATGTCCCCATCAAAAACACGGCGGATGCCGGTTTCTAAGGCGTTGAGCTTTTCAATGTCATCGTGTACGTCAATCGCATCGTCTGCGGTCCGACAAAACGCATACACCGCATACACAGCGTTCGCTTTATCTTCATCTAAAGCACTAAAGGCTTTATAAAAAGTGGCGCTTGATTCTTTAATTATGTTCTCGCAATAGGTATACTTATCCATAGGTGCCCTCCTTAAAGGGTTACTTCATTATAACGAATATCTTAAACCTTGTAAACGCGCATACTTTCTAAATCCTAGAACGATTTCTAGGCGATTTAGTTGGTTATGCGACCTAGTTTGACGTACAATAGTATCAGGAGGGATACACGATGAAAAAAAACGTATTGGTTGTGGGCTCCGGGGTCGCAGGACTGACCACCGCAGTGCGCCTACAACACGACGGTTACAACGTTACGCTTTATGAACAACGCGACCATGTTGGAGGGAAAATGGGCCAAATTAAAGGCAATGGTTATACCTTTGATTTAGGACCGACGATTGTCATGATGCCCCACATCTACAAAGAGGTTTTAGCTTACACGGGGGTGAATCCAGACGATTACATTCAGTTTCAACCTTTAGATCCCATGTATCGCATCACCTACCCTGATGGGGAAACCATTGATGCGACCACCGATTTAGAAAAGATGACCTACGACTTTGAGCAACGGACCCCTGGGACCGCTCAAGGCTTTTTATCGTATTTAAACGACACGTATACCAAGTATCAAGTGGCTAAAGATCATTTCATTGAGAAAAGCTTCCGTAAAAAAACGGACTTCTATAATCCGAAAACGCTTTGGCAAGCACTCAAACTTAAAACCTTTGACAGTGCCCATCATACGATCTCTAAATACATCAAAGATCAAAAGATCCAAAACATGTTATCGTTTCAAACCCTTTACATTGGCATTTCGCCCAAGAAAGGCCCATCCATTTATACAATCATTCCCATGATTGAAACGCTATACGGCGTGCATTACGCCAAAGGCGGGATGTATGCTTATGCGGCCGCGTTAGAGCGCCGCTTCAAAGAACTGGGTGGGAAGATTGTCTTAAACACCCGTGTCGATGAAGTGCTTTTTGAAAATCAAGTGGCCAAAGGCATTCGCATTAAAGATCAAACGATTGACGCCGACGCGGTCGTTGTCAACGCCGATTTCCCTCATGCGATGAACAACCTCATTCATGATAAAAAAGTAAAAGGCAAATACACGGAAGAAAAAATCAATAATTTAGCGTATTCATGTAGTGTCTTCTTGATGTATATTGGCCTTAAAAAGAAAGTCCCATCGCTTAAAGTTCATAATCTCTATTTTGGTGGGGACTTTGATCAAAACCTCAACCAAATCTTTAGTGGTGTCCTACCAGAAGATCCGGCGTATTACATTTATTCACCCTCGCAAATCGATGACAGTGTCGCGCCAGAAGGGCACGAAGCCATCTATGTCTTAGTCCCGGTTCCAGAACTTAAAACGGCGACGTTTGAGTGGACCGAAGAAGTGAAAGAAAGCTACAAGCAAAAGATTTTCGCTAAGATGAAAACCTTAGAAGGGTTAGAAGATATGGAAGACCATATCGATTTCTTTACCACGATGACACCCCCGGATTTTGAAGCCGATTTAAGCGCTCAGTTTGGGGCCACCTTTGGCCTTGCGCCTACGCTAGGTCAAAGCAACTATTTCAGACCTAAAAACGTCCATCCGTATGCCAAAAAACTCTATTTTGCGGGCAGCTCAGTCCACCCTGGTGCGGGCGTACCGATTGCGATCACCTCAGGTAAACTCGTACACAGTGAAATTAAAAAAGATCTTTAACCAATAAAACGGCTGTTTCAGCCGTTTTAACATTGAGGGGGTAGACCTTATGAAAAAACTTTTCGTGCTGTTCTTATTAGGGTTTGGGGTAGTGAGTCTAAGTGCGTGTGATTTTATCCAAGACTATTTAGACGTTGAACCCACCAACGAACAAATCATCATCGAAGATACCATTCAAGCGCAATTAATGGCCACACGAACGCACATCCGCGCGACGAACATTGGCGTACAAGTCGATTTATTTAATCTCATCGCGGGACGTTTTGAACGCATGGCCGGCACCAGCCGAGGCAGTGGTGTCATTTTTGCGTATCAAGACGGGCATTATTATGCGCTCACTAATTTTCATGTGATTGATCCCCAAGACTACGCCAGAGCGGCGTACACCGTGATGCCTGGCTACCTCGACGAAGGTTTTGACGCTGAGGTGATCTTTTATGACGAAAGTAAAGATTTAGCGCTGTTAAGATTTGCGGCGCCTGAGGGGTTGTTGCCTTTAATGGATGTGACCGCCCGTGAATTTTCCCCACTGGGGGACGATGAGTTTGTCTTAGCGGTTGGGAACCCTTCCGCCTTAACCTCACTCGTCACGTTTGGCGAATTTATTCGCTTGGCGCGTGTCGCCGATGTGGATTTTCCTGTCATCTTACACAGCGCCCTTATTTTCCCAGGCAATAGTGGTGGCGCCCTCACGGATTTAGACGGTTACTTGGTGGGTATTAACACCTGGACGTCACGCAACGACGATGAACGGAACCTCGCCGTACCTTTAAACGAAGTCTTAGCGTTTATTCGTGTGTTTGATGAGGGGCTGATTCCATGAGAATCTTAGTGAGTGGGTTTAAACCTTTTGGTCCACATGAAAGTAATCCCAGCGAAGAAATCATTAAAGCCCTGCCTAAAATGATCGGAGATAACACGGTCGATACCGTGTTGTTACCCGTAGCGTATGAAACAGCCTTTCAAGTCTTAAATCAAGCCGTGTTAAAAGAACGCTATGACAGTGTCATGATGTTAGGCTTAGCCGCAGGCAGAAAAAATATCACCATCGAACATCATGCGATCAATTTAAGACATGCGAGCCTCGCGGATGAAGCCGGTGTGTTCAAACAGTTTGAGAAAATTCGTGATCAAGGGCCTTTACTTGTTGAAAGTAGTTTGCCTTATGAAAGCTTG
>LFIK01003580.1_pt1 | contig 12601 bp, 12 predicted proteins | sample 643401 | NCBI WGS metagenome assembly LFIK01 (sample SAMN03777447, study PRJNA286221) | soda lake metagenome | biome: soda lake; feature: Kulunda steppe; material: water; isolation source: sample T5-Br brine of Lake Tanatar-5 | place: Russia: Kulunda steppe | collected 2010-07 | reverse complement strand
CCGCATCGAACAAGCACGAGAAGGTGGAACGGCCATGCCGCCGCCACCCATCGCCCTCGCCCAAGACGAAGAAGAGAGTGCAAACACGTGGGATGAAACGTGAAAGAAAAGCGCAACCCGGCCGTGGTGGCTGCAAGCAAAACGGCCCGCCCGACATGGCCATTGCACATGGAAACGGCGGCGGGACCAACGAAGGACCGTGCAGGACAAGCGCACACGAATGCGGGGGCGGAGGAAAAGGCGTGGCATGAAGATGAAGCAATGGGACATATGGGTACCAAGTGGGAAGACGCTTGCCTCTTTTTCATTGCAGATGTCTGCATGTAACGAATAGCACTAGGCTGAGTCGGTGCACCACCGTCAGAACAAGCCCAGAGACTTGTCAAATCTTACGGGGATACCCCTTGCCCGAAAGAACTGGGCTGGAAACAAAAGCAACGGTCGCATTTTTTTTATACAGGCACGCACCAGATACGTCTGCGTGCATTTCTACTATCCCCTGGTTCACATCACCTGGTTCCTTATTGTGCCAATCCCGTCAATGGTGACTTCAACCACGTCTCCCGGCTTCAGAAAGCAGGGAGGTTTCATCCCTGCGCCTACCCCAGCAGGTGTACCACTGAGGACTATGTCGCCAGCTTGCAAAGTGAATCCTTTTGAAATCGTGGCCAGGATTTCGGGCACTGCAAAAATCATTTCCTTGGCATTCCCCGATTGCCTCACTTCTCCATTGACCTTGGTGACGATGTCGAAATCCAAAACACCGTGATCGCTCATGAGGAATTCCTTTGGCACGATGTCGGGTCCCATGGGACAGAAGCCATCCATCGATTTTCCCACATGCCACTGTTGATGTCTCCGCTGAGCATCCCTGGCGGTCACGTCATTGGCGACAGTAAATCCAAACACGTGATCCCACGCTCTTTCCGGCTGGATGTCTTTTCCTTCCTTTCCGATCACCACCACCAACTCGCCTTCGTAGTCCAGCTGCTCCGTGGCACCGTGTGGATAAGGAATGGCATCTTCAGGACCAATGACGCACCGGCTGGATTTGGTGAAGATGATGGGATCCTCTGGAGCTTCACCTTTGGTGATGCCTTTCAAAGATTGTGCGCTGTCCACCTCTCCGACGTGACTCCTGTAGTTCTTCCCCACGCAAAACACCACGCTTGCACCTTCCTCGAGCGGCGCCAAGTGTCGCAAACGCTCTCCTTCCGACCACTCCAAGGCTTCCCAGGCGTCGGAAGTGTGCAACAGCTGCACTGCATCGCGCAGGCGCACGCATGTGGCTGGCAGGAAGGCCGCTTGTCCACCTCTCCACACGCGAAAGCGCGCTGCGTCGTTCCATTCGACGCGATGGAGTCGCCATTGCGCCATGTCCAAGCTCCTCTCGTGCACCACACCCGACACAATTCGTGTGTCAAGCTATCCAATTTGCACGTAAAATGGATGGACGAATGGTACCAAGACAGATGGACACGTGATCCTTGTGCGTGGACGTTGGAGATGAGCCAACCGACGAGATGGGAGGACAAGTACACAACTCATGTGCTCGTTGAGTCCGACAAGAAAGATGCAAACACGCTTGGAAGAATCCCAACCATGGAAAGGCAATGAGACGCTCGCAATCGAAGCTTCGAAGGTAAGTGACGAGGAAAAGTGCGTGCTTGATATGGCGTTGCTTGAATGAAACCAACGCTCACCATCCATGCTTGAATTAGGCAAGCATTCACGTGCGGGATGGCACGAACGGTCCATGATTCTTGTAGATTGGTGCCTCTCTTGAACCTTGGTTTCCACACGTTTGCAATTGTGCTCAAGCAAAAGTAGTCTAGCGTGGTTGTCAAGTTCCTTCCCTACGTAACATTGAGCTTCCGACGCAAACACGAGTTGCACAACATACTTCGTGCAACAAGCCCTTGCGCTTTCACGTCAATTCTCGATGCTTCTCGCACTTGTACTATCCTTTGCATGCACTTGAGAGGCATTCTCACGACCAAAGCTTCGAAGCAACAACGTGCTCCAAGGAACAAGGCTTTCATCGAGTACCTACCCGTGATTGATATCTTCACAAAGAGAGACCATGTGAAAATGCTAGCATTGCGCTCAATTAGGAAGAACAAGTGCAACGAGTACATTCTTTGTGACCTTGTGCCTTGTAGAGAAAATTTTGTCGGTCCAAGTCTTCGTTCTCGCACTCGACGGTGTGTGGCGTTTGCGGATGCTCCAACCCAACTCATCAATCACGTAATTCCTCGTTCCTATCTCTATGATGGTAGCGATATCACGATAGTTGTGTTTACCATACTATCATTCTCTTGGGGGCACAATAATGATGCGGTCATTAGTGGGTCATATTTTTGTGTTGGCGGACGGCTTATCAATCTTGGGAACGTAGAAAAACAAGCGCGTGTAGGAGTTGGATTAGCACAAATTCCAATCATATGCTAAGTTCATACGAGAGTTTGTGGTGGAAGCCACACTTATTTCCGTGCTTTCAAAACTTATCTCTTGCGACAAGTTGACGATGGTAGTGTCCCACTTCTTATGTGAAGATGGATAACTTATCCCTCGTCGGAGCTCCTATTGTTTTACGAGGATGAATTCCCGAAGGAAGTTGGACTTTCGAATGTATTGCGTCAAAGAACTGACAAAGGGATTGGATGTTTGATAGCGAGGTAAACGGGCACCGATGGAAGACAAGGGAACTTGAAGGCCCTTCATCGTTTTGAGCACTGTAGTGCACGAAGGAACGCGAATAAAGTGAGCGTTTTACTTCATTTCAAGCTATGGCCGAGTAGTCCCGACTTAACACCAACATGTCTACTTGCAATTGTGGATGCGGTCTTTCCATTCACAATAGTTGTCGAGCATGCAGTTGTCCTACCGAAAGTAGACCACCTTGAAAAACCTTCTTCTAGAGAGTATGCATTCCATGCAACTGGTTCTCGGCTTTCTTCCATCAAAAAGATTGTCTACTTCGCAATGGGAGCACTCGTGCACGTGCTACCTCGATTCGTTTTTGTGCCTCGGTTTGGGCAAGAGGTTCCAGTCCATCATCTCAACCGTAGTGCAATTGACATTCCGCGTTCACTCTTGTTTTTGGAGCTAATCAAAGAACCTCCACACGAGAAACTACTGCCGATTCGTCAGCCGAACTGTGTCGGCCCAATATTTAACCACAACTCCTCGTCGTGCAATGTAACATACTAGTTTGGGTTGAAAGCTCAAGGCCACAAGTTTCGGTGGTAGAGAACACCAGACCCTCGGAGAAGATAACGAGACCACGAATTTGTTTCACGACTCTGACATACCCGTTCGGTAGGTCACAGGAGCATTTGCTCGTGTGTATACCCGACTGCATTGAGAGGTCGTTCCATTTTTCGTGCGGTCTTTGCGACGGCTTCTTCCCATGACAGCTATTCGTGGAGAATGATGAACTTCGCAGGTTCAGAACCTTGAGTGTCTTGTTCACTTCGTGTGCCGATACAATCAGTACCTGTTGGCGGCAAATCGTTGCTTCTTCGAGATTCCATCGGGGCTGACCCTGTCCTGTCCCGTCCGGCATTGCCGGAGCAGGGTCTAGCGAATGGAAACTTCTCTTTTGCAAAGGAAACACGTACGAGCTCAAGCTATACGGTCCAGCATGCGTTGTAGGTTTGTGCAGACGAAGAAGGTCACTATGAACAAGGCCCTGCGGAAGAGCTGTGTCGTGGCGCTGCTGGTCTTGGTCGGACTTGTAGTCTGGAGTCTGAAAGAACCGCTCACATTCACGTTCCAAGAAGAACGAAACCCAACAGACAAGAGCAAACTGTACACTGTACAAATTATGACCTACAAGAGACCACAAGCTCTTGTTGAAACGATCACATACCTTATGCAAGCTCCATCCATGGACCAAGTACTGGTGATATGGAATGATGTTCACACACCGCTTTCAAGGACTGGCTTGCTTGACTTTGCCAAACGCTGGCCCAAGCCTGTCGTGTTCATACAATCTCCCTCCAATGATGTGACAGCAAGATGGAAATGGAGGCAAGAATGCAGAACTGAAGCAATCTTCAATATAGACGATGATGCATACATTGATGTGCATGCCATTGAAGCAGCATTCAAAGTTTGGAAAGAGTTCCCCGATCGTGTGGTGGGTATGTACAGCAGGGCTATCTCCTACGACAACCAACAGAAAGCTTGGGTGTATGCCCTAAGGAAAAGATATGTCAAGGATCTTTCCAGTGTTCATGGTTTGGTCATAGGGAAGGCTTGGTTTGCCAGCAAGACAGTCCTCAAAGCACCTTCACAGAAGAACCATCAGCTGTACAGGCGATTGGCCAACTTCTTGCACGATCCTGATAAGGAAAGAAAAGGCTGTGATGATATTGCTTGGAATATGTACCTGTATGAAATGGGATTTGGGCAACCTGTGGCGTTGGCCGGTTTACCTGCACTGAATGTAAGAACCGCTGTTAGTTCAGGTTACAGTGTGAGCAGCAATCGCAATAAGAATGGTTGGCTGAGGTATCGCAATAGGTGTATCAAGGATCTGATGGAGTTCTTTAACAGCTCGGAACCCCTTCTGCATCCAGGATTTGTGCCTGCCGTACAGGTGGAATTTTCACTTATTAAGTACATCGTGCAGTACCTCCTGCAGTTGCACGGAACCCACAAGATTTCAACTGCGTATGCGAAAGAAATAGTAAGTGAAATGGATCTCCACCATTCACATTCCATTGATCAAATTGAATTATTTGGGGAGGAAAGATAGCCAGTTGCTGCGCTGGCAGAAATCCAGATGCAGTGCATGCTTCAATGAACATTAGCATGTAGTAAGAAATAGAACCTCTGGTTTATGCTACAAATCTCCTTGGAATTGTCAAACAATCACATTCACATCAGCACTATCAATGGCAGCTTCCTTTACGCTTTGATCGCAGCGCTTCTGTAAGATGAAGTTCCCTGGACTTCTCGTTGAAATTCGAAGAGTTCCATGGGTTCTTCAGTGGCACATCCTACTACAGACAACAGAAACTAAAGTGGTAGGGAAGCGATAGTGGAGCTGTTACTCTGCACAGTATGTTGGTACCGTCAGAAGGGCACCAATAGATGGTGGTAGAGAAAGGGCATCATCGGAAGGGGAGGCAAAGCAGAACCAGCAGATAGGAAAATGTGTTCATAGACCCACAGAATAGAATGAAATAGCCCCTGTGGTACAGTGCCACTTTTCAGTTGCTTATGAACCTGTTGACAAGAGGAAACAAATAATCAACTGTAGAAGAGCAAGGAGTACTACTGAAGCATGAATATGTTACAACAGTATGATACATGTGGAACCATTTTTCTCCTCGCTGGTACTATCTGTCTTCAAGACAAGGAAATCTGTAGGTGTCCGAAACGACTTTACTCAATGAACTGTTGATGGGAGATGAATCAGAATCTACCAAGATTCATGCATTTTTGGACAAGACAGCAGCACTTTATTAGGTTTGAGAAGGAGCAGAAGGTTTGCGCGGATCAGCCTTCTCCTTTGCAAGAACTAAGGTTCGATGCTCACCTGCAGCAAATGTTCGTTGCTTGGGGAGCACCAGCAAACCTGTTCATCGCAATTGCCAGTATCATTTGACTTTTTTTGTGCTTTACAACATGCCTGTTCCTTCAATGTTCATTTCACAATATTGGATGGTAGACGAACGAAGGTTTGTACACGAGATCCCAAAGGGAGAGGTCCGAGGAGTAGGGCTACAATTGCCCGATTGGTCTTGTCAGAATTGCAAAAATGAAGCCGATGAGTTACGCATGGAACGCTTCTATCCCTTCAAATGCTTGACATTTTTTTCATCTCAAGTTCAAACTTTGCATCCAATCGTGAAATTTATGATAGGAAACTTACAACACCCTTATCGGAGCAACCTTGCTTTTCACTTTGCAATGATAAAGCCCATCGTTTTTTATGTATTGTTGTAACTCTCTACGCAAAACTTTATGATTTGCCAGCATGATCCCTTTTGTGGAAAATAATGAGACGATGTGTTGACCGTGGGGCTTTGCAATTAGTCGTACGAAATCTTGCAGATTCAAAAAAAATGTCGTAGACAAAAATATTTCTCATTCTTGGGGTGAGAATAAAACTTCCCCTCCAATGTGGTGCCTTCAATCATGTCAAGTCTTCTCTTCAATATCTGCCCCAAAATCGGAGATGAACGAAGACAAGAGTCTTGACTTCGAAGGGATTTCAAGTAAAATATTCCTAGTTTTGATGAACGTTGCAATCAAGAAGTAATACAATGTGTTTTCCTTCCTCCAATTGGACTAGCAACGCTATGGCAATATGATGGGATTATCTAGAAAGTTTGTTATTCGTGTATTAGTGCTTGGTGGCAATATTCTTCTCGAACAATGCCAAGGCTTAATTAAGCTTGAGTAAAGAAATTGAACTTTATACTTTTCACGAGGCGGATGGATTCCAACTTTGCGCTTCGTTCTTGGTATTGAAAAGGTGTTGCTCCACCATGGAACAACGTATTCTCACACTATTTGGCAATTTTTAGTCTGTTCTCGATGGAACGTTACATCCTTTTGAAGCTTGATAGATGAAAACGGCGAATCATTCGAATGATGGTCTTCTTGTTTTGATTGGATGTAAGGTTGATTTTGCGCACAACGAGTGAATTTCAATGCTTGAAATGTGTTCACTTGGAGCAAAAGCAAGCAACTCACTTCTTCGTACACGTGATGCTCCTAAGGTAGAAAGATCGATTTTTGCAACGAAGACGCTCTCTTGAGAGCGAGGTAGAAGTACGCAATACACCACGATGCGAATTGAGTACACAAGGGCGTAAACAAGCAAGGTCCTTCGGCAAAATTAGTCTTGCAAGTCGGAAAAGTTTGGAGCTCCACAACGATTGCTCCCATGTGTAGCAATTTCAATAACAACAGCTGTTGGTAGTACAGCCACAGAACATTTGAATTGCGGTAAGATAGGCGACCGTAGCTAAGAAAACGTGCGACTTATGGCCCTCACGAGTCAAATTTCGATCTCGAGGACATATCGCATCCACTTAGGTTTGTCGTCGATCACGACAAGAAACCAAAATGAAATGGATATAGATGTGTGTTAGAAACCAATATCCCTTTTGGTTTCTTGATCGTTGGAACCCTCCAAAAGGATGGTTCCTCTCCAACCGGGGGAAGTACTTAACCTTCTCCCGCGCACACTTTGTAATTAAGTTGATCTTGGCCTTGAAGGTAGAACCGCTCATCGAGCGCCTCTCCAACCTCCAAGGCGACTTCCTCCACAATCGGTGGAGCCCAAGAACTAGGGAACTAAGACGTAACAATATGCCTTAACGAACTCCACCCGGTCCCACGTGAAGTGGGAAAAAGCATTGACTAGCTGCTTGGATCCTTGCTTGATTATTCACAATGCATCCATAGGGAAGAGTAATGTACGAAGAAAGAATGCATACTTATGAACTTCTTGGAGAACTTGCTATTGTGAAGATTTTGGAAGAAAAGCGGGGTTACAATAGGGGTGCAGCATTTATAGAAATGTAACTAGTATGGAGATATACATTAAATGATCCACGAAGGTAGGGCGAATCATTCGACCCAAGGGAAACACCTTCTACAATGAGAATGGATACGAAGTTATGTTCGAAGGTAACGTGTTTTGTATATCTTTCTCAAGGTCAACCAAACGTGGGATCGTGCATTTCGTAAAGATGCTTACAAGGAGGAGCACTACAAAAAATGAGGAAAAGTCTAGAATTCGGATGCATGACAAGTTGGATGAGAAAATGCGTGAGGTTCAAATATGTACTTCGTTGTTAGTGAAGCGCCTCGACACATGCTTTGGATACCGGCACTCACACATTCAACTTTGATCAAAATTTACCCATCAAGACTGCAAATTGATAGTCAACGTCAAAGAAATATAAATTTGCAAGTCTTAGTTCGAGAATCCTTGCCATTGTCAAACCGCTTGTGCCCTCTTACAATGTAGTGATCCGTTAATGAATTGGATGGTTTGCTTCACATCAAAACTAGAAAGAGTAAAGTATTGTGTTCGCAATGTAAAAATTGCACCGGGAATCGTAGAATCCAGCCGAATCGCTCGTTGGAGTTAGCGATCTTCTTTATTGTACGACTCAAGTGATCAATCGACAACGTATGTCTTAGGCGATGAAAGATCGACAAACGGGAAAGAGTTCTTTTCAATCATGAGAGCGGGGTACAAATCCTTCTTAGTGCTTCAAAGATTACAGTCTATGTCACTTCGTTCGCGATGCAAGGCTTAGTTGCTTAGGCATAAGATACCGGTTTTTATCCTATCTTCACGGTAGGGGGTGCGCCCATTCCATGAGGGTAGGAACATATAGCCCTTCTTTGTGAAACATGCTAGAAGAAGATGGTCGAAGAACGTCTAAGTATGGCGTCGCAAACTAAAAGTGATATTTCGGTACCTTTGAAGGAATAGTTTCTTTGTTTTGGCGTGGATAAGAATTTGATTTCGTGCGAGAAGACACCTAGGACAAGCATGCATTTGAAGTTACTCAAATGACGAGGGAAATTATGGTCGGCATGTACGTGGTCATGCCAACGGACATAGTTACTCCATCTCCCCATTAATGAATCATGATGAGTTGGAGTGCTTCATGGATCATCTTTTGTCTTCAAAGTGGTGTCATTTTGGTCACGGAATGCGTCCCTCCCATGCCGAATCACGAGCATGCGGGACATGTGAAGTTGAACACAAGCATTTCGTTTAGAATTTGCCAAAGATCCTCTCACGCGCGGTGAGCACTAAACGAGTCCGTCATTTCCACCCATTTGTCCGGTTGATTGTATGGTTCTTCTTGTTCTCTCAACATAAGATGTAGGTGTGCCACCCAGTCGTAGTTGGACAAAGCAACAGATTTGCGCCGTTTCAAAGTCGGACGATGGATCCCCAAACTCGACCCTTTTTAATTGAAAGCTCATAACCCTCTCGTCTAGTCTTCAGAATTAGTAGGTGTGGTGCGTGTGTAAAGGTGCTACATGGAAAGGGCGAGCCCTTGCATATGTTTGTGATTGCGTACGTTGTAAAGTTCGCGCAAAGAGCTTCTTACATGCACAATGCAACGCATTTGTTTCAAGGGGTTGACAAAGCCTTGAGAGAGTGTATCTGACTATTTTACACAGAGTGTGCTGTCCAGTAAGTTCGCAGGGCAATGGTTTCGAAGGTGGTTGTGTTTCGCTTGTGGGTCCTTTGACAAGCTAGTTTGTCCAACGATTTTTCGGGTAGGTATCTTCATTGAGACAATAAATTTTCTTGTGCCAATTGGTGCAAGGGTCCTTTGGTAGTCGTACAAAGGAGAACTCTAGTTTTGTGATGTAGACTTTGTATATTTCGTGTAATGGTCCACCCGTGCACAAAATGACCCATCCTCATTTTTCGAGCGAAATGATACCTTGCACAGTTCGACAGCGCGGAAGAGACGACCGAATTTCAACAATTTGATGTGGAAGGCCATGGTATGTGTCTTGGAAGGATGCGGCGAGAGTTTGCTTCACCCGTGTGTAGGTGTGTATTGGTGGGTAGCACTGACAATGTTGGGACCGTCGTAGGACATGATCTGTTTGACCTCGACGGGAATAGCTATCATGGGTGTCGCCAACTTTAGCAGTTGTATCAGTGTGGTTGATAGTTGAGTTAATGGGAGAACGGAGAGCACGGCAATTATGATGTTGGGAGCGTTTATGATCCAACTTCGATTGCCAATTGCAGCTTGGCTTCTTCTTCACGCTTAGAGCAACATGCAATCAAGTTGTCTCAATGCTCACTCGTTGCCTTCTCTCTTCCAACAACAAAAAGAGGGGCTTGATTCCACTGCCTTTTGCTTCTACAGCCTGTCTTCTTCGTGTTCGTGCATGGTTCAGGAATGTTGGTGGAGGTCTTCGATTCTTCGTATAGCTTCCATTGTTCCTTTCTTCGAGTGGAACGATGGCCAGCACCACGAAGGACGAAAAAGCGGATGATTTCGAAGCCAAGCTGCGCTTCATCCAGGAGAATGTGCCCGATCGCACGCGAATGGTGGCTGGAAGCACGGCTGGAGCTGGAAGCGGCGACTTTCACAGCTATCGACAAGCCCGACGGAAGGAACAAGTCCGACTGGAAGATTTGGAGCGAGATTGGGAAGAGAAGAAGAAGAGAGAAGCTTTCCTCGCCAAACGAGAAGCTCGAGACGAGGAGGAGAAGAGGAAGAGGGAGAAGCGCAAGGCACAGAGAGAGAAGAAGAAAGAAAAGAAGCGGAAGCGCACCAAAGGACAGGAAGTGATTGAGGAGAAGATAGAGGAAGAAGGTGCCGAAAACAGGGAAGAACCTGCCTAAATTCAGACTAAAGCACATGGTGAACAGAAGATTGACTGTGACCATTCATCTCAGTACCTTCCAGAAATGCAGCCTTGTAACCATGTGTAAACCACAGCTCAGCCACGTGCCAAAAGGAATAGGAAAGTGCAGAGGAGGCCACACAGAGCACGATCCCTAGGAAAACTAGACGCAACACCAAATTGGGAATCAGGACCGGTATCCAAGGCCCCAGCACAGTACATGAAGCGCAGAGTATGAGCACAGAAGCGCTCTCCCTCAGCATCGTGCTTTTGCCCCGAGTGCCACTTGGTTCCTCCCCGTTACTCTTGTCCAATATCCTGTCTTTGCCTTTGAGAAATGACAATTCAGCGCCTTTCCCAAGTGTTCTGCCCCAACTCATACATGCTTGCACGAAAGAATAAAACAACATCCCAAAGAAATAGAAACCCCACCAATATACCAGCACCCATCCTTCCAACGGGCTTGCTTGCGTTGGAATCATGAAAAGCGCAGGCACTGCAAATGCAATGATCAAACTGGCAAACCCAAACATGATGGCCAGTAGACCAATGTGTTTGTAGCAGAACATCAACACTGATATCGGTGCGTATGTGGGAAGACTCCTTCCTAAGTTGCATTTTCTGGTTGGCATCAACCTTGCAAGGAATGCATAGGCTCCATGAATGATCAAAGGCCCAAAGAACAAGAAAAACTTTTTCCAGCCAGAGTTGCCTGGCCCAGCCGCATGGGAAAGGTGGCTCCTAAAGTATTGCCATTGTGCGCCTGGCTTCAGCAACCAGGACGACCACCAATTCCACGGTTTTATGGGTCCAAGGGTAAAGTGAATGACTCTCAACTTCGATTCAGGAATCGACCACCGTTCTGAGTTGAACAAATACAGACCCACATCTGCATTGTACTCTGCTGGGAGCCGTAGCATTTCCACCCCCATTGGACCTTTGAGCCCTACGCCTACACGTTCCTTCATTGCGTTGGCTTGCGGATCATCTACCACTTGCTCTGGTTGGAATACTGGGGCGCTGGCAAAGTCCGCAAAAAAATTATCTACGAATCCTTGATCCCCTCCAGTGTAGGAAGGTGTGGTGGCAATTTTGTCCATCATGGCCTGAAACATTGCAACCGATGGCGAGACGACCATGACCCCTGTGTTGACATGCTCAGAGTGCTTCAAGTTGACGCAGAAGCCCGTTTTCCCACCGCACTCGAACGCATCTTCGATGCTCTTCACCACGATGGTGTCGGCATCCAGGTAGATGACTTTCTTGTACGGCAGTTTGAAGATGGAAAGTTTCGTGTACACACCCCAGAATCGCTTGGGAAACTTGTGTCCAGGTCCTGTGGAAGGGTTCTGTATGGTTTCTGCGACCACCACCTTCCACCCGTCTTCTTCCAAGGTTCGGATGCTTTCTTCTGAGGCGTCGCTAGCGATGCAAACCAGGTCTTTTTGCGTTCCCGTTTCTCGTATCGACTGTCCTAGCACTCTGACGCCGAGTAGGAACGAATCGCCGTACAGCAGCGTGGTGTACGCTTCTTCGCTGTTGGGTCGAAGGCTCTTCCAGGTGTCGCCCACTTGGTCACTCCCCTCTGGTCCGCTCTCCGCGTCGTACGACGCCACCATCCATCCCATGCCCATCCAGGCGGCCAGGAACAGCATCAACACACGCCACGTGCAACGCACGCACGCCATCGTCGACGCGCACGTGCTCGCACGCACGTCTGCGTCGATGAACCACGTCCACAAACGAGACGGTTTGATCACCGAAAGGGTTTGGAGTCCCAACAGGAGAGTTTCTTCTCCCAAGACGGACGACGTGAAGCATCTCCTCCATTGCCTCTGGGCGCACACGAACGACGGATGGACGTCCGTTGGAAGCGAGGAAGAAGACGGTGACAATGGATGCATTGGAAGCGACGTAAAAGGGTCGTTGCGCTTCCTAGTGCGTCGGCCGACCGCCACGTCCAAAGTTTGTGTTCGTTCCCAACGAGGAAGCAATCGCGAGAACTGCATCGGACACGAAGATTCCGTCATCTTTCGAGGCAAGAACGAAACCTCGACCAACCACGAGCGTCATTTGAAATGGAAGACAACGACAACATGCCATTGCGTGGAGCTCGAATGCCAATGCGAGGTTCGATGGATTCCTCGTCATGCACAAGTTGCATCGTTCAACTTGAGTTTTGTAACACACCCATTCCTTTACCATCTCCGTTTGCTACTCTTCACGGTACGCT
>LFIK01003579.1_pt1 | contig 12602 bp, 20 predicted proteins | sample 643401 | NCBI WGS metagenome assembly LFIK01 (sample SAMN03777447, study PRJNA286221) | soda lake metagenome | biome: soda lake; feature: Kulunda steppe; material: water; isolation source: sample T5-Br brine of Lake Tanatar-5 | place: Russia: Kulunda steppe | collected 2010-07 | reverse complement strand
GTCCCACATACCTGGATGATGCGGTGTCTGCCATTCAGGAGGCCATCAGGCGAGGGGTGGAGGAGGCAGTCGAGCGGCAGAGCAGGGGGTGAAGGCAGCCACCCACCCTGGCGGACCCTACCCCCCCCCCAAGTGGAAGTCGGCTGATTATGTAGGGCTTTTTCGACTTATGCGCTTAGGCGGGGCCGCTGATGTGAGGAGGCGGGCACGCGCAACGAAGTGCTTTTTCAATGGGGGGATGGACGAGTCCTGCAAGGCCAAGCAGGCCAGCTTGTTGAACAAACTCCTCAGCTTCAACAGTGGGCAGCGGCAGCAGCCACCACAGCCCCAGCAGCGGCACGACAGGTAGAAAGTGTAGAGGGAGTGGCCGGAGGCAGCGTCGTCGGGCAGCCAGCTGCAGCCAATCCAGGGCAGCCTGCCAGTCCTCTTCGCCAGCAACTGCGCCCAACACCAGCAGGAGCTGGCAGAGCTAGCAGCGCAGGTCGATCCCAGTGGGCAGGCGCTGCTGTGTCAGCCCCCCCCCTTCCTCCTGTCCTCCTGGCCCTGGCACGATGGCCATTGGCAGCGGTGGATTTGTGGCGGCAGCCGTGATGGTTCAGGGTGTTACAATAGCACCGTCACTGCATACCGCTCTCTATCACAGCATGATGATACAAATCCACAGGCCCCCCGACCTGCCTGACTGTGTTGTCCCTAATTGTGAGGAATAGCTGATCAGCTATGTAACACTTCATGAACTATCACGCTTTGGACGATGTTGCCGCTTCGACAGCGCGCAGCTCCGACGTTTGACTCAGACAGCTACTACTTTGGAGTGGTCGGTGGGCCCTGCGGCATGCGCGGAGGGGACGGCTTTCGTGTAAAGCAGAGGGAAAGCGGGCACGGAGAGGAAGAGGACGTGGATGCTGCCTCCTGAAGCCCCCCCCTGGGCCCACCCCCGTCCCTGGAACCCGCGTTTGCGCAGAGGACCAGGGACTCCCTGGGCCCTTTCAACGCCTCCGCCGAGCTCACCAACGGCCGCGCTGTTGATGGGCACAAACATCCCTGCCCTCCCTCTGCGACTGCATCCCTCACACTTCCTTGCGCCGTGGCGCCCAGCCCCGGCTCCGCCCCTTCCCTCCCCCCAACCCCCCTGCCTTGAGCTGGGAGGAGGGACTGGAGCTGGGAGGAGGGATTGCAAGCACAGGGAGCTGCACAGCGCTCCCTCTTCCCTCTTGTCCTCTCTGCGCACACAGCCTGCTGCACTGGGAGCGCACCCTCTTTCCTCTCTCGGCGCTCAAGGCAGGGAAGTCGCTGCAGGAAATACACACAGGGGGTACCCCCACCGGTGCTAGCAGCGAGGACCCCAGGCAGTGTGTCATGCGGCACAGACAAAGGGATCGCAAGACCTGCCCCACCTTCCCCAATGAAGGCTGCGCTGTCGCTGTAGGCCTTCTGCGGCCAGGTCTCGCTGCTGCTTTTGCGCTTGTTGACGAGCAGCATGATGGCCACTGCAACCAGCATCCCTGGATGCAGCAGCAGCAGCGGCAGCGTCACAATCAATGGCTGTGGTCTAGCATGCAGTTCGGGCATGGCATGGCCTCCTTACACAAGCGCAAGGTGGGCCTGCTTGGAGCTTCAAGGGTGACCATTTGCATGGGCATTGTGTCCCATTCAGAGGGACTGTAGGGGAAGGCAGGCAGCACATAGACCAAAAAGTGCACGTGTGAACGTGAGGCAACAAGCCAGCATGCTCTGGAAGCGTACTCGAGCAGCAGGCGTGGCCGCACCTGCAAAGAAGAGGCCGATGGACAGGCCAGCTGCAGCCCCCTTGGTCACGCCACCAGAGTCACCATGGGTCTGGTGTGCTGCTGAAGCTGGTGAAGCAAAGTGCAGCACCGCGGGGGTGTCTTCGTTGCAAAAGTCCTTAGTGCAGCACCTGCGTAGGTGGGGGCGGAGCGGGCGGGCATGCATGAACAGGATGGTTTTAAATACAACCTTCCCCCTTGGCCTCCCCCCCCGCCGCCCCCCCTCAGCACCCTAAAGACCCTTGAGCTAACGCTGGGTTGATTGGGTGTCAGCAGTCAGCAGGCCTTTGCAGCACCATGGCACTGCTAGCTAGTATGGGGCTGGTTCTACTTGTGAGCCCGCTGCACCGCACTTGCATGAGGGCTTAGGGCACATCAGCTCACCTGGGCTCCCCATCCAGGTGAACCTCCACGCTCACTGGCTCAGGCTCAACCATCCCCCTAATGAACCGCTTGACCCTCTCCTCTGCCTGGGTGCTGCCACACGAGCCGTCTGTGTCAGATATCAGGCCCAACGAAACCACGTTCGCCCCTGCACACAGAATGGTGCGAACTTGCGTCTGGCCTCGAGGGGGCTGTTGGGTTAGAGAAAGCTCAGCCGATAAGTGCTAATTGCTGGCAGCAGCAAAGTGAGCGGATGCTCCTGCAACACTCCTGCGAGGTGCCGCAATGCTGCTGCTGCTGCTGCTGCTGCTGCTGCTGCTGCTGCAAAGGCGCGCTGAGCGCCGACTGGAAGGGCAACAAGGGACCAAATTGGCCACCTAGTGCTCCCCGTTTTGCAGAATGCCGCCCACTCACCCACCTCCTGATACCTTGAGGTGGAGGTTGTCATCACTGTTCACCTGCGTGTTTGCGGGGGGCATTGTGCAAAGCTGGACATGCAGGCGCCTTGGTGCCGCGCCTCCAACGGAAAGAGAGAGTTTTAGTGCAGTGCAGGTGGAGCGCTCTGCCTGGCTAGCCAGGGGTTGTGACCCGTGGCTTCAACATACATGGCTCTGAAGGCCAAGCCCTGCGATGGGTTGATTAAAGGGACAGGCAACATGCTGCATACTATGCAGCATGTTGCCTGTTGTACAGCCGCCCAGGCCCGCACTCACGAGGCGGAACGTGACAGAGATGCACTCCTGGTAGAACGCGACGGTCGAGGGCTTCGTGTTGTATACCTGCAAAGTAAGGTGACCAGGCGCATGAAGGCTGGGGGTGTGGCATGCAGGGGGCCAATGATCATTTGCTGGCTCCCAATGTTGCCGGGCCGGGCCCCAGAGGGTGGTAACTCTCTGCGAGCTGATGCGAGCTTTCATGGGCGCTTGGAGCTCCAAACACCAAGGGCGCCTGAACTGGACCCATGCATATGCACATGTGTGAGCTCGTGCAAGGTGCCCCTACAGCTCGTGGAACCCAGTCGGCACTTAGGGAGGGGGGTAGGCTGGCCTCCGTGGCGTCTCTACCGGTGCGCTTGCGGCCCTGCGTGCCTCCGTGTGGCCGGCCCTGGAACAGCCAGGCCTTAGAAAGGCTCTGACACACCCTGCTGCCCTGCCAGCGCATACTGCGCGCGCATCTTGCACCATCGGGGTGGACACAGTCCGCGTGTGGAAACCTGGCCAACAACTACACTGCCCAGTCCGACCGACCGCATCCCGTCTGGCCAACGCCGACGTCGTGCGTGCCGCCCCCTCCCCCCCCGGCCCCACCACTCACCAGGATCTCCCCCTCGCTGTGGTCATGCCCATCGACCTCCTGCAGCTCAATGTGAGCGAGCTGGGTCTCTGCGCAACAACACCGCGGGGGGGGTGGAGGCGGGGTGGGGGGGGGTAGAAGAGGGTGTAAGTATCCGAACTCAGGGCTGCCAGTTCACATGCGCGTGCGTGTGTGAGCGGGAACCCCTTGGGTTGGGGAGAAGGAGCCCCTTCCCCCCTCTCTGGCTTCCGATCGCTCGCGAGCGCAGCTGCCGGCTTGCATGCGCGCGCATACGCGTGTGGCCAATTGGCAAGGCAGCGCCACCCCTCTACCAGCTCTCACGTGCGAGCAGGCTACTGAGAGCTGCCTGCAAGGCGTGCGCGAGGGCGAGGCGGCGCAGAGCGCGTGCGAGCGCCGGTGTTCACCTACTGTGGCAGTTGATGTTGGCGTAGACGTGCGGCATGGCGGCCGCAATTAGCGCCAGGAGCGCTGAGAGCGCCATCGGAGCAGAGGAGAGTGGTGGTGTGGTGGGCATGGTGCAAGCTGCCTTCATAGGGTGTGTCTCGAGGAGCTCCCCCGCGCGCCGGTACGTGACGAGGGAGTGGTACGGGCCCTGCTGCGGACCTGTCGGGAGCCCTCCCCGCCCCACCCTGATGTGGGTGCCCCCCCCGCCCCTCTCAAGGCCCTGCTGTGCATGTCCTGCGTGTGTGTACAGGTGTGTACACACCTGATGTACAGGTGTGTACACACCTGGTGATAGTACGCTTGGTACGATAGTACGCTGCGCAGTTTGCCTCTCTAAAGAAGTGTAGACTTACACTCTGAATCTAAGATGCCCCGCCTCCACGCCCCCACCACCGCGGCCCTGCTCCTGGCCGGCCTCCTCCTGGCTTTGGCCCCCACCTCCTCTGAGGCGCAAGCCGGGAGCTGCTACAGTGAGTGCGAGACCAAGGGGCTGCCCGCACGCGGGGCGTGGGGTGTTGGGCTTGGAGGCGGGCGGGCGGGGCGCGGGGCAAGCTTGCCCCTTAAGGGGCAAGGGGCACGGGGCACGGGGCCCAGGGCGCGGGCGGGGCGGGGCGCGAGGCGCGGGGAGCAATTGGGGGGCGCCCCGCGCGCACCACACGCCACCTCCCATCCCCACCCTGCCACCCTCCCACAGGGACGAAGAGCGAGCACGACCCAGACCCCGAGCACGACCAGGGCGATGGCGAGATCCACAACCACTCCCCTGGCGAGATGGTCAAGTGGTCGACCGAAACCGCTGGGGACAACTACGAGTATTGCGTCACCTTCAAGTTCACAACCGAGAACGTGAGTCTGGAGGGGGGGGGTATAATGAGCACTGCTCACAGCAGTGAATAACTTATTGAACTTGCAAGACACAATTGTTGGACGCTTGTTGCTTGTGCGCGCGAGCATACCTCTCCCCCATCTCTCGTGGGGGCCTCCGGAGGCCTTGCAGGGATCCTTGCAAGGGTCCTTGCACGCTAGCTAATTACACCTCCCGGTTCCTTCATACGCCCGCCCCCTTTGGTGGGTGCGGGGGGGCAGAGAGGCCTGCGCCTTTCCCCCCTTTCGGGCATTTCCTGCACGTGCACGCCTGTATCTCCTCACACCCCCCCCCGCGGGCCAATCCAGCTCGCATGCCAGCACCTCCCACCCCCCACGCTGGCCCGCTATGCATATGCGCGCACGCCTGCACCTCCAATCCCTGCGCAAGCCCATCCAGCACGCAGCACGCACGCCTGCACCCACCCTCCTCCCCACCACACCCAAGCAATGGCAGTGCCAGCGTCACGACAGAGGCCTGCCAGCCTCCCCAGCGCTAGCCTGCCAGCCCTCGAGCTGTGCTCGTCCCGCCCACCGCACGCACGCACACCCTAGCAATTGCAGCATCTCGTGATGAATACTCATCATCATTTATGTTGAGAGCACACGCCCACTCGCATCGCACACAGGTTCGGCCAAGTTATGACGACGGCCACAGCCACCGGATGCTCCAGGACAGTCACGATCACGATCACAGCGACCATGGCGCCACCCTGATGCGGGTTGAGAACGGTGAGTGGCGCTGCAGCTGCAGTGCTCTCCTATTGCTTGCAGCGCACATGTTCTTGCCAAGGCTCCCAGCACCTCAGGTGCAGCTCACGAGCAGCGCGTGTCGGGTGGACCTTGGTGGACATGCCACCTACCTCCGGCACCACCTCTAACAACGACCCTTTTGCAGGTTGGGTGCACGCCGGCTTGCCGAGCGGGTCGGTTTGCGATTTGGACAATGAGGACACGGACAAGTTCCTGACGGCTTTCGTGGAGAGGATCAAGGCGACAGAGGGCTTTGAAGGCTCCACAAGCCTTAACGGGCTGGAGTGAGTCTGGCTGAGCCGCAGCGCATCTTGGGTTGCAGGGACGCGTCCTCACCACAAATCATCATCATCAGCTCGCCTGTCTTAGGGTGGCCCGGGACTCGCCTGAGTTCAGAGACTTGTGACACGTGCGTGCTCAACTTGCAGGTGCTGCAACACAACGAACTGCAATGACAAGCACAGGGACGAGGATGACAGGCTCACGCTCATCCACCTCGACGTGGGTAGGGGGGCGGGGACTGCTTGGGGTCTGCCTGCAACACATGTACCCTGCCAGTGGCCACTGCCCGCCACCCGATGCGCATGCGCAGCCGTGCACATGAACACGCATGTTCACATTCTGTCATCTCCACGCCTTCTCTACGCAGCAAAAAGATTACGTCGTTGACCTGACCGTGAGCGATGACGACATGCTCATCCGCCCGCTCCGGACGCTCATGGACCCTGAGGAGCGCGGACAACACCATGCAGGTGGGTGGGTGGGTGCTTGAGCTTGGGGTGGTGGGGTGTGGGCAAAGGTGTGCGCCTGCAGGGGGAGGGGTGAGGAGGCACCCTGCCAGCTGCTGAGAGGCGTGAGGAGTGCTCGCACTCCTCCTTGGAGCCCGGCGGCCCATCTCTCCCAACCCTCCCCTTTGATGCACCCCACCCCACCCCACCCCCTGCAGCCCGCAATGCCCTCCAGCCCGTTCTCCGTAGCGCACTTCAATCCCCAGATTCAGGAGCTGAGGTCTTTGTGGTAAGTGTGGTAGAACCAAAGCTGGCCAGGGGGGCGGGTGATCCAGCAGCCGCCTGACCGGCACGTCCCCATAAATGTACCCAACAAGTTGTTGGCAACAACAAACCTCTCGACCCTTCTTGCCCACCATCGCCCTCGCATCCGTCGCAGTGGAGCGACCCCTGGCTCATCGATCCATCTGCCTCCCCAAGGAGTATCAGGGCTGTGGTTTCTGTCATCGGCTATGACGCAGACGGACAGAGCGCGTTCGCAGACACCAAGGGCAAACTGGCCGACCGCCCGTCCCTTCCCTCACCCTTCACAATCACTTCGGTCAGGGCAACGGTGAGCGCTTGCACGGCAGCGTTGCGCGGCAGCCAGCGTTGTGCAGCAGCGGGCGTTACGCAAGCCACACAACGCACGCAGTCACACGACGCCATGCAGTGCCTGTGCAAAGTAGCAAGCTCTCACCAAGGCTCTCACCAACCGAACGACTACACGCAGGAGGAGGCACCGAAGAGGGGGGACGGGGCCACCGTCAGGGTGCGCAGTGTGCCACTAGAGCGCTAGTTGCCTTGCAGCGTTGGGGGCTGGGGGCTGGGCCATTCTGCTCACTTTCTGTGGTCCTCTCTCATCCTCACCTAATCTCATACACACACAGGAGAACACCTACGTAATCACCATTGAATCTACGACAAACACGGAGCCCAGTGAGTGAAGGAGTGGGTGTGCAGCACCCGGACAAGCCCCTTGCTGGCTCCAGCAGCACGTGCATGCCCTCAGAGCCTAATCTCAAGCATACCTTGGTTCCCTATGCCACGCAGCTCGCTCTGCCTTGAGGAGCGCCATCTCAAATGCGCTTGACCTTGGAGACGTCAGTGTACAGGTGGGCAACTTGTAATTGGGAAAGAAGGACACGTTGCGTCTTTCAGCTCTTCTGTCCTGCAGAACAAACCTGGGCCGTTCAACACCACCTACCTTGATGGCGTGACTGCAGGTGCTTTCAATCAGACCCGCCACTGCAGCCACGAGGCGCCGCCAGCTCCTGTCAACCTACACAGCGTATGTTTTGGCCCAGGCTTCCTCCACAGACGCGCTGAGGGCAGCAGATGGCAAGATGCATGATGGTGGCCTGACCCTCAACGGTTTCACCGTCTCGTCCATTGAGGTGAGTGGGTGGGTCGCGGGGGCATGGTGGCAACACCCAGGAAGGAAAGGTGCTGTCTGTCACGCAGGCCCGTTGCCAGCCTTTTTGCAGAGGGCGGAGAGTTGTGCCCCTTTCAAAACACCCCTGCACCTCCACATCCGCGTCCTCAGGGGGGGCCCGAGCCGAATGGAGCCACAACAACCGCCACCAAGCCCCTGGCTCTGGTTGCTGCTGTCCTCATGGCCATCTTCCTGAGCGCCTGAGCGAGGTGAGGAAGTAAAAAAGCTGGGAGCCACATCCGAAGAAGGGCCGAGGACCCTAGAGTACTGCCTGCGAGATGATGGATTGGTTTCAGTTCGACTGGAGGGAGCTGCCTACATCACCATCAACCTGGCTTACTACCTCACCTTTCCAACACTATGTAGCATGCACCCCGCCCACAGGTATGAAGAGTGGGAGCGGGGCAGCCCCAGAGTTCCCTGGAGCCTAGGCATGATTGATTGATGCAGGCTTCTTTTGACGGGTTTGGCGATTGATTTATTAATTGAGGATCAAGGGGCGGCCCCTGGTGCTGCCACTTCGTTTAAGGATGGTGGTAGGTGGCTGTGCCTCGGCCAGACACCCGACCTCATTCACCTAGGTGCTGTGGGTTATTCAGCTTTGGAGGGACGGTGTCTGGGCTCTTGTTCGAACAAGCAGAATTCTGCTGCCTTTTTCTCTTGTTGCTGCAGCTGAACGCCGGTGGGGTCTGAACTTTATGCTTAGCAGTCGACTGCAACTTGCCAAGTTGAAGTGTGAGAGTGCTTGTGAGCCGGTACGGGCACGAGTGAGCCAGTGCTTATGCGAGGTCAGCGAAATCCCCGCTGGGTTGATTGGAGCTTGTCGAATCAACTTCAAAATCAATCACAGGGACCAGGAAAGGAGTTTATCACAGCCAGCAACAATGAGTTGACTCAACTAAATGAGCATGGCGAATGCTGGTGGGAGGCTACCCGCGCTAACCCTCAAGACTGCTATTGCTGGATGCGCCACGTCCTGTTTCACTGCAGCACCACAGCCAGCCGCAGCCTGTCGCCTTGCAGGCAGTTAGCCTACACCACTTTCCCCATCTCCTGCCCCGCCCACTGCTGCTCCCACTGCTGCTGCTTCAGCTCCTGCTGCTCCTGCCCCTCTGGAGGCCCCCATGGCATGTGTGGGTTGACCTGGGGAGGGGCCCGCATGAAATTTGGTTGGCTGCAGAGCCCGTATGTTAGCTCATAGTGCCAAGGGGGCCAAGGGGTCAAGGGGGTCCAGGTGGCCACGCACCTCGCCTTGGCCCGGCCTTTGAGGGAAAAAGCAGACCCACAGGCTTGGTATACAACCCTCTGCCTTCACGCACGCACGCGTGCACGCGCGCGCACACACACATACGCACCGTTGCAAGCATGATGACAGCCGCACGCACCAGGCCACACACCTTGCTCCGGTAGTAGTGCTGGATGCGGGGGGGTGTGCGGCCGTACACAAAGGCGTAGCTGGTGGCCACGAACAGGGCGCCCCCCTGCGCGCGGCCAGGGGTGAGGAGTATAGGGCCAGGCTTAGGGCCAGGCTAGTTTGCACAGTGAGACAGCAGCACAAGCCTCTTGCGTCCACCAGGGGCAGCATGAATGGCCCAGCACAAAGGCTGGTGCAGCACCCAGAGAAAGCCTCCCCACAGGTGGCGGCTTGCAGTAGCGGGTAGGAAAAGGGTTAGGATTTAAGTAAGGGTAAGGGTTTGGATAAGGATAAGGGCGTAGGGCGGCTTGCGGCAGGTAGGATTAGGGTAAGGGTCAGGGTTAGGATTTAACTTATGGGAAGGGTTAGGGTTAGGGTTAGGGTTAGGGTTAGGGTTAGGGTTAGGGTTAGGGTTAGGGTTAGGGTTAGGGTTAGGTTAGGGTTAGGTTAGGGTTAGGGTTGAGGGTTAGGGTTAGGGTTTGGTTTCGGGCATAGGGCGGCTTGCAATAGCAGGGAGGTTGGGCGTGTTGGACAAGGCATGCGGTCCGCGCACAGCACATCACTTTATCATACTTCTTAGTGATGTGTGCAGGGTGCAACTTAAATTGTTGAGGTGGGCGGAGGCACCCTGCCGCCACAGAAGCCAGGCTGGCGATATACTAATGCCTCGCCCAACCAGCCCTCCCACTCACAATCCAGTTGCCGAAGGTGCACGGGATGAGGTTCATCCAGACAAACTGCCGGGCGGTGATGTCCGCGCCCATGGCGATGCCCATGGGGATCTGGGCGCACAGGAGGTGATGTTTGGTGGCAATGTGTGTGTGTATAAGGGTGTGTGTGTGTGTATGTATGTGCGCGCGCGTGTGTGTGTGTGTGTGTGTGCGCGCGTGTGTGTGTGTATGCTCATGCGCATGCAGTGGCACTCAGAGTGACGTCCTCCCCCCTTAATCACCATACAAACATCTCAAACCCCACCATCTGTGCCCTGCACATTCACTCACCACAAACATGTTTGCGATGCAGTGCTCAACTGCGGGTGCAGGAGCCATTTGAATGGGGCGAGGTGGAGTGAGGTGGAGGCAGCAGGAGATGTGCACAGGAGTGCAGTGGTCCTGTCAGTGAGGAGGCGCAGGGCAACGCCAGGCTCCTTGTAACAAGCAGTGAAAGGAGCACACAACAAGGTCCAGGCTCCGCATCCCGACTCACATCCGATGGCTGCAAATGCAGAGATGGGCAGCCAGATGCCCACGAACTTGCCAGTCAAGTCCTGCGGCGGCAAGGGGAGAGGGGCAGAGAGCGCTGCACAAGGGGAAGTCTGGAGGCCGGCGGTGTGCAGTGCCCACACCTGAACATGGCGAATCCGCCTCGGACCCTGCCTGCGGCTCCCCGTGCGTGGCTTACCCGACCCCATCAAAGTGGCTGCTCCATGCGTCTGTCCCACATGGCGGCAGCACTGTGGGGTCTCGCGGCACCCACAGCACTGCTGTGATAAGGGGCCTGTTGCTGCCACCAACAAGCCCCCCCTTTGGCCAGCCAGCGCTGCATCATGGCTTGGCCCAGCTGTACCTAACCAGCCAGCCAGACAGCGCAGCAGATGCAGGAGCAGAACACGAGCAAAAAATGAGCCAGCGCAGCAGAGCGCGAGCACGCAGCGCACCTGCGCTGCGTTTGCCATCCACGTGGCAAGGCCCACGAGCCAATTTGCAAGGATGCCCTTCACAAAGGTCGAGCCCCACCCTCCCCTGACCTGCGTGCGCACGCGTGAGTGAGAGGAGCAGGTCGAGGAGGTGGGGCCTCATGCACGTCGCCCTTTAGAAAGGTCAGATCCCCCCCCTTGCACACTTTTAGGAGGGAGCCGGATATTTGGTGGCAATCTGTGTGCATGTGTGTGTGTGAAGAAATGAGTGTGGCCCGGAATAGAGCGTGGCCCACACCCCCCGCTCAACGCCACTGGCCCGTATAGAGCATTGCCAAAGCCATGGAGCATGAGTGGACACTGCATACTTGAACTGCATGGGAGCGTGGTAGGATCTCATCCCCAAGGCGCCTAAGGCGCTAGCAGCCAGCACCAGCACCAGCACCTCCAGCGCCAGCACCAGCACCTCCTGCACCAGCGCCAGCACCAGCACCTCCAGCACCAGCACCAGCACCTCCAGCGCCAGCACCAGCACCTCCTGCACCAGCGCCAGCACCTCCTGCACCAGCGCCAGCACCGGCGCCAGCACCAGCACCTCCTGCACCAGCGCCAGCACCGGCGCCAGCACCTCCAGCGCCAGCATGAGCATCCCCTACCTTGTGCTCTGCAGAGTAGATGAGGTAGCCATCCTTGCCCTCGTACGTGCCGGCCGCATACAGCAGCCCCACCATCACGGCAGCGCCCGCAAAGTTGCCAAAGTAAACTATGAACAGCATCCGCATGGTGTCCAGCACCCCGATCTGCAAGGAGGTTGGCGGGGGCGAGGCACAAAGTGGTACTGCAATGTAAGCAGAGGTCGTGCAGCGCCCAGTAAACATTGAAGGGGTGTTGCGGGACTTTGGGTGGTGTTACTCTTTGCTCATGCAGCGTGGTCGTGGGCACAATCAGGAGGGAAGTGTGCATGCAGGATGGCTCGGAGATGGAGGGCAAGCAGGGACAGCCTGTGCAGCTGCCCTCACCTTGCCCTCCCACCAAGCAGCGGCTGTGTACGCACACATTGACGTGAAGAGCTCAGCACCCGCGACCACAATGATGGTGAAGGCAAACGGAAACCCCTGGAGGATTGGATGAGGTGGATGTGGTGAGGGTGGGGAGGGCCGGGGCCAAGAAAGGCTGCATGCAGGGTCATGAGCATCGTCACCGCAGATGATGTAGAATCAGGCAAAAAAAATGCGAGGGCAACCCCCCCCGGGCAGGCGGGCCAGGGCAGGCAGGCTGATGCAGGAGGCGAGCTCACCATGGCGCCAACGATCAGGTTGAACAAGCCCCGGTTCCTCTGCGTGCAAGGACGTGGAGGGGAGTGTGCGTTGCAAGGTGCTACGAGCGGACGCAGAGGACCCACCCTGAAATGGCTGGAATCAAGAGGCATTCCTGGGATGCAAGGACAGGCATTTGGAACACTCAGTCGTCACCCTGCGCAGACCACCTCCAATTGGGCTGCGCCCCCCCCGCCTCTTCCCTTGCCCTTTACCCTCACCCTTAACTCTAATCTGACCCTGACCCTGACCCTGACCTGACCTGACCTGACCCTGACCCAAAGCCCCTGACCCGCACCTCTTCCTCGTTGGGGTTTGAGGGCGCCTGCTCCAGCAGGCCCCCCACTTGCAGCGCCGTGGTGTATCCAAAGCCCACGTAGCAGCCCGCTAGCATGGACAGCATGACCACCTTGTACCAGGCCCAGCTCGACTTCTCATGCCCTGTGGTGTGCGGGAGGAGTGGTTGGTGCAAGGGGCTTGGGGGGGGG
>LFIK01003578.1_pt1 | contig 12602 bp, 20 predicted proteins | sample 643401 | NCBI WGS metagenome assembly LFIK01 (sample SAMN03777447, study PRJNA286221) | soda lake metagenome | biome: soda lake; feature: Kulunda steppe; material: water; isolation source: sample T5-Br brine of Lake Tanatar-5 | place: Russia: Kulunda steppe | collected 2010-07 | reverse complement strand
GGGAGGGGTGAAAGCAGGTAGGGGAGGGTGGGGGGGAGATCTGTGGGTCAAGCCAAGGGCTCGGGGTGGCAAAATGAGGTGAAATTGGGGCTCTGGAGGGGTGTTGGAAGTTGCTTACTCCTGCATGATGTAAGTGTGTGCAGGAAGTGTTGGTCATGACAAACAGTTCTTAATGACCCATGCACCCTGTGGTTATAGCTTCGGATGAATGTTATAATAAATGAAAGATTGGCATTGGCAGCTGTCTATACAATGATTTGTACTTGGTACAGGTCCGTTTTCTGGTATTAACTCCTCCATCGTGTTCAGGAGGGGATCAAATAGCAGAATCTGATATTTACATTGGGGGTCGCAGCAGCCTTTTACGCAATGATCTCCGAGCTTCTGCTGCAACCCCCAATGTACATATCAGAAGCTGCCATCGGATCCATTCCTGAACACGACAATTTGGGGACATGGTTTTGAAACAGTTTTTGAGACCTGGTTTTGAAACGGTTTGGGGTCCGGGGGGGGCGCAGGGACCAGAGTTGCGGAGCAGGGGGCACTGCTGGCAGAGCTGTTGTTAAGCACCCATCTGGAGAGCTTGCTGGACAGGGCTGCACCTTTGTTCCTCAAGGAAACGCCTTTCACGGAGCAACTGAAACGATGACCCCGCTCGTCTTGGGACGCTTGGGCGTCTCGCTGTGCAGGCAGCAGATGCAGCAGCAGGCATCTGGGTGTGTATGCATGTGTGCATGTGCATGTGCGTGCATGTGTGCTTGTGTGTGCATGTGTGTATGTGTGTGATGGGCAGCATCTTGCACTAACAAGCACGCCTGTTTGAAACGTGCAGGGTGCTGATCTTCAGCCAGTTCACGCGCATGTTGGACGTACTGCAAGACTACATGCGCATGGCGGGCTGGCCGTGCGAGCGCATTGATGGCAGCGTCAAGAGCAGGGACAGGCAGGCAGCCATCGACCGCTTCACCAATGGTGAGGGTGTAGGCAGGCAGGCATGTTAATATAAGGAACGCTGTAAGAAGGGTCTTTTATGGGCTGGCTGGGGAACGATTCCGGCTAATGAACTGGCCTGACTCCAGTCCAGCCCGAAGCCTGAGCCTGGTGGTTGGTTAGGTAGTTGGAGGTGATCTGGTGATCAAGGAAAGCCTGGTTTCGTTACAGTGAATGTGTTGCATGCTGTGACCCGCATGTTTCGCCAAGACCTGCATGTTTCACCATGTGAATGTGTTGCATGCATGCATGCTGTGACCCGCATGTTTCACCAAGACCTGCATGTATCACCAAGACCTGCATGTTTCACTATGTGCATGTGTTGCTTGTGCATGCTGTGACCCGCATGTTTCACCAAGACCTGCATGTTTCACTATGTGAATGTGTTGCTTGTGCATGCTGTGACCCGCATGTTTCACCAAGACCTGCATGTTTCACTATGTGAATGTGTTGCTTGTGCATGCATGCTGTGACCTGCATGTCTCACCAAGACCTGCATGTTTCACTATGTTAATGTGTTGCTTCTGCATGCTGTGACCCGCATCTTTCACCTTGTGCGCCTTCACATCCGGCCCCTGCGGAGGCTTGCAAAAGTGACCTCATGCTCATTCCGTCCGGGCATTTAGATGCGCCAGCCTGCGCACATGCTTTTACACACACGCTCGCACAAGGCACTCAATTCGCACGCGCTTGCAACGCGCATCCTCTTCCACCCCACCTTGGCAGGCACCCCAGAGACGAGCTTTGTGTTCCTGCTGTCTACGCGAGCTGGTGGCCAAGGCATCACGCTCACTGCCGCCGACACTGCCATCATTTACGACAGCGACTGGAACCCACAAAATGACCTGCAGGTGGGTTGGGGTACGTGTGCATGCGCACAAGTAGAGCGCACTATGACTGATGCATCGGACGGGCGATGGCAGGCTCTGCTCCACAGCACCATCAGTGATTGTAATGTATGGCTCTCATTTTGATTGTCGCCGGTATGTTAAATTCCTCCTGAAACCTGGAATTGGCTGAGTGCGTGCATCAGAATGGACAGAACAGTGATCATGGGCTTTGAGAGGCTCCATTTTGGTTAGACTTTCAAGTACACCAAGTCTGATTAGACAAGCACCATTCATCACTCCTGTGTCTCGAGATTATCATTGGAATATTCTTGCTGACTCGGGAAGCACGCAAAGTTGGAGCGTTTGTCTCAACATTCATCATGCACACGCACACGCATACACTTTTGCGCACATGCACGTGCACGTGCAGGCCATGGCGCGCTGCCACCGCATTGGCCAGCAGAAGGAGGTCACTGTGTACCGCCTGGTCACGCGTGACACATACGAGGAACACCTGTTCCAGACGGCCAGCCGCAAATACGGTGCGTGGGTTGTGAGGGCGCTGGCGATTAGAGAGAAGCTCTTGGAGGTGGAGGAGCACAGGGTCGCGGTGATGGAGCACAGGGATGGTGGTTGGGCACAAACACAGTATTTCCATCACTGGCGGTGATGGAGCACAGGGATGGTGGTTGGGCACAAACACAGTATTTCCATCACTGGCGGTGATGGAGCACAGGGATGGTGGTTGGGCACAAACACATTATTTCCATCACTGGCGGTGATGGAGCACAGCACAGCACTGTGAGTGAGTGGCTGGCGCAGGCAAGCAGGGGTCAAGGATTGAGGGCTGGCAGCTTCAGCCGAGTGCAGCAGGTGCGTGTTGCAGAGGCTGATTGGGTGCAAGCGCCGCAGGGAGCGTCAAGGAATGGGGCAGGACGGCCCTATCCTGCAGCCCTGCCGGGTGCATGTGCACGCGCAGGCCAATTGGCAGAGGGCATGCTCGCAACAAGTGCTGCAGCTGATACACACAGCATGCACACACAAGCACATGCACGCACGCGCAAACTCCAAAAGTGGCAGCCTTGCGTGCGCAGGCTTGGACGAGGCAGTACTCGGATTTGGCCCGGATGTCAGCGGCGCGGACGGCGACCCTGAAAACAATGCCAAACGCGTGGCTGCGCTGCTCGAGCATGGCGCGCACGGCCTACTGTCGGCGGGCGCGCAGGAGGGTGTGGAGCAGGCGTCTGCAGCATTCCAGAACGCGGACATTGATCAGGTAGGAAAACAGGTCCAATAGGTCAGGAAAGTGGACATTGATCAGTTGGGAGGACCAACAGTGCTTCGTGATCCTATCTGGGAATTGCAAGAGCGAGCGCCTCCGTCAGCCTCATGGTCGTGGGGCTAGCGGGTGGGATGGGAGGTCCAGTTACACGGCTCTGTGCTGCATCCAGGTGCCGGTGCAGGGGCAAAAGGTCACCGGATTGGGTTGGTCGCCAGCCTGGGCATGGGGCCAATTACCTGCTGTCTCAACAAGGTCACCTTAGGAAGCGACCTGCATGAGAGACCCGATGTGGCCGTGCCTGCCTGCCCGCCCACTTCTGCTTGCATCGTGTTGGGCAGAAGACCCTCCCGGTACATCCACACACCCGAGCTTCGCGCACAGGACACTCAACGCTGCCTGTTGTTGCTGGTGTTCTGGCGTGCTCACCATTGCAAATCCTGACGGTCTGCACCAACAACCGTCCAATAATGGGGCTCGTTGCTGCGGTGTGCTCCTCCCCTGCAGATCTTGACAGGCCGCACCGACAAGCGCCAGATGGGCTCCAGGGCCGGAAACTCCTTCAGTGTGGCGCGCTTTGCTGTCGCGGAAGAAGATGCTCTGGTGCCGCAGCAGCAGAAAGGTGTGGGGGGAATTTAGGCCCGCTGGGCACACACATTGCCCGCCATGGTGATCACGATGGTGCCCCCCCCCAAAAAAAAATCCAAGGTGCATGGCGCCAACTCCAAACCAACTCTTGACCCCCTGTCCATACATTGGAGACAGCAAACATGAAAGCCATCGACACTGCACCCCTCAGCTGTTGGGGTCGTCTCTACCTGCCATGCTCCAAAGATGCGAGGGGCCAACCCTTCTTCATTCCTCCTGAACCCCTGCACCGTGAGCCCTTTATGTCTAACTCTGCCATTTCACGCGCTCTGCACAGAGGACGCCCCCAAAGGCAAGGAGTTGTGGAAGTCCCTGCTTCCTGAGGAGGCGGCTGCACATGAGGCCAAGGTAGGGAAGGACAGGGATGGAAAAGATAATCTGCTTGAAAACTGTGCACGAGGCTAAGCTTGGTGCAGCAGGCGGCAGCACTGTGGCGGTTGATTAGGGAATCTGTTCTGCTTGCTGGTGGCGGCGGCGCGTGTGACTCAACTGTTCCTGCTGTGTTGCAAGCCCTGTGTTGTCAGCGCCGGCCGGCCAGGGAGCAAGGTGATGCTGAGCTACTTTTACTCCTCTCAAACCTGCACGTCACGGAAGTGTGCACATACTGAGCGCATCACGCATGTCATGCGCACGAGTTTTCAGGCGCCCGCTATGCAGAAGTGGGCTGCGCGCCGAGGCACGGTCTTGGAGGGCCCCCGCCTCTCGGGTGTATCAAAAGGGTGCAGGTGCTCAATCAGATCCCCTGACTAAACCCTCAACCCTGAGCGTTAAGTGCACCTGTTTGTGCCGCGCAGGTGGAGGCTGCGCGCCGAGGCCCAGTCATGGAGGGCCCACGCCAGCGTCGAGCCGTGAACTACGCCGTGGTGGGTGGTGTGCACGCTGGAGGGGAGGGAGCGGCGGTGCATGGCGGTGTGTAAGGGTCATGTGCTGGAAGTGTATGGGCAGGCAGCACGCTGAAACGTGCAAGGCCTCAGGAGGTGGGTGAGCAGCAGACGCCACACAGGCCGCGCAGGCTGCCCGTGAGTCCTTGTGCCACTGTGGTCGGGGGGGTGTTGTGGCCCCTCGCGTGACCCCTGCCAGCATTGGGAGATCATCGGTGGATATTTGGGGGGCAAGTACTGGAGGTTGTGGGAGAAGGCGTGGGTGGGAGGGAGCTGAGGTCATGGGTGGATATGTGGGAGGCAAGAAGTGGAGGTCCGGGGGGGCGGTTGAATGGGGAGCAAGGAGCGATGGTGGGGGGAAGGTAAGGAGGTGTTATAAGGTGCATGTGTATGAATGTTTCTTGGGCTCGTTGCAATGTCTGCAATGCTAGCCTCGTGCAGCCAACAACCGCGTCAGCTGCACACACACCAACCTGCGCAAGTGCCCGTTCTGTCCAGTGCGCGCGCTCATTGGGTGGCACAGGCTGCAGTGGCGTGGCTGTGTGGCATGTTCAAGGGGGCTTTGCAGCGGAGGCCTTCTGTTCCTGGCACACACACAGGAAGGCACGGGAGCACACACAAGGGAGTGTGTATGAGCGTGCTGACTGTGGGATGCGCAGGATGAGGACTCGGCAAGAAAGCCTTCCAAGAAGGGCAAGCGCACCTCAGGTGGCGGCGAGAGCGACTACAGCGGGGGCGCATCCGCCAACAGCAGCGAGGGCGAGTGGGAGCTGATGGACGGGGAGGACGGTGCGTGCACAGGGGATATGTGTGTGCGTGTGCATCCGCACTTGCATACATGCGCATGCGTGTAATGTATGTTTGGGTGCCTGTATTCTAGTGGGCATGCATGTGCCTTAGTACATGTGCGCACGCGTATGCATGTGTGCGCGTGTGCATGCCCCAGTTCCAGAATCAAGTGCCACTTTGCTTATTTTTGCCTTGTGGCAGTTGCGCACTTACGCGCCAGTTGGAAGCTGCTCACTTTCTTCAACCCGTGGTCGCGTGCATACAAGCAACAGACGCCGTTTGCTCTTCACGCGCGTCAGCCCCACGCCTGTACCCTTGCCACTTATGAGCGCACGCACGCTCACACGTGCCCACACACATATACACACACTTGCACACGCTGCTGTCCTGTGGATGACGTGCACAGATGGGCGCGGCCGCAAGCGGGGCCGACCCGTGGGCAGTGGCGTGGATGCGGCTGGCGTGCGCAAGTGGAGCGTGCGTGAGGGTCACACGCTGCTGGATGGCGTGCTGGCATTTGGCGGGCAGCGCTGGCAGGATGTGCAGCGGCATGTGAGTGCACAGGCGGAGCGCTTTGTGTACTAACATGCATGTGTGTGAGTTGGTACAGTGTCCAGGTGTAAGCTCCCCCGACCTTATACTTTGCCCTGGTCTGGGCCGGGGAGCTGGCAGGGCGCGCAGCAGCATGTGGGCTCACAAGCGGGGACCATGCGTGCACACGAATGCGGTGTGTTTGTGAGTGTGAATGAGCCTGTACTTGTGCGTTTGCATGCTTGCCTGTGTGTGCTCGCATGCAAGGCTGGACCTCCCTTGACACTTGTAGGGCCCACAAAGCGTTTGGGGCGACGGGTCTCGAGGTCGAGGCTGGGGGGCGGCATGGGTGATGATATGGGGGGCTTGGGGATCCTCTCCTTTGCACGTGCTGCCCTCGTGATTTGTGCGAGATTCTTCCTTTCTTTCCTGACTGACCAAGAACATACGCATGCGCTACCTGTCAAAATTCACCATGCTCTTGCCGTTCCGCCCCTCTCCCGCCTTGGCACACGCGAGTGCAGTTCTCTATGACCTCGCGTTCTGTGCGCGAGCTGCAAGAAGCGGGCGAGGCGCTGGCTAAGCTCATCAACGCCGCGCCGGCAGTTGTGGACGCAGCGCTGAGCACGCTGGCCTCAGGAGAGCTGCCATCCCAAAATGTATCGCAGGAGGAAGGTGCGCAAGCTTGCACGCGCACATGCATGTGGATGGATTATGTTTGAGCAGCAAGACTGTAAGTGCAGCCGTTGCAGTGGGCTTTGCAAGTGGGGCGCATGCAAGGGCATGTGTTGCGGGGCTGACCTCCATGAAGGTGTGCTTCCTGCACCCAAGAGTCTTCCAGGATGGTTCAGTTCAGATGGTGAGCATGTGGCGTCTGTGATGGTCAAGGTGTGCTCGTAATGCTCAGCTCCAAAGATGGAAAAAGTGTGTCAAGGTGTGTTAAGGTGTGATCATCTAGGGGAGCTGCATCGGGAGCAGGAAATGTCATGAGGAAGGCTCAAAAACAGAATTCTGTCCGACATTGGAAGGGGCAGGCGCCAGTTGCTCTGATCACACGATAACCCAAGATCTGTGAGAAGGCTTATGCAAAATCCTAACTTAGAGACAGGGCCACATATGGCCTGGCTCAGTCGGGTGTGCTGAAGCCCCCTTTGCCTCCAGCCGTAGCCTCAATATCCACAGCCGGCACCTGAAATGCATGTGTACGCAGCTCCTCTGTGCGCGTGCCCCTTTCCCTGCACATGCACGTTCGTGCCACATGCCCTGACCCACATTCCCAGCGCTTCTTGAGCCCACTGCATCGAGTCAGCCTCACCCACTGCAGCTGCCCCACTACTTGTGCAGCACCGTCTTGCGCGAGCTGTCCTGCAAATCAACAAAGCTTGATTGTGCTGCCTTCACCTCCCTCCCTTCCACCTGCTTCCTTTTCCTCCCCCCTCCTCTCCCTTTCAAGTCCTGTGCTCCCCTAAGTGCGTGCCCTTTTTGCAGAGGCCCCCGCACCAGCAGCAAGGAGCCTGCTGCCAAGCCAGCACCTAGCACCTGCATGTCAGCACCTAGCACCTGCATGCCAGCACCTAGCACCTGCATGTCAGCACCTAGCACCTGCATGTCAGCACCTAGCACCTGCATGTCAGCACCTAGCACCTGCATGTCAGCGCTTGCTTATCACGCCCCTTCCGCCTTCCCCGCCCCTCCCCCTCCCTGCTCCTCTCCTCCCGCTTCCGGGGGCCCAGCGCTGGTGGCAAAGAGCCATAAGACAAGCCAGCCTCCATGTGCACACAGCAACACCTCATGCCCACGCCTCCGTGTGCACAACCTCTATGTCCTCATGGCGAAGTCTCATGCACATGCCCTTGCACATGCCCCTTCCTGTGCAGGCCCTAGCACCAGCGGCGAGGAGCCTGCCGTCAAGCAGGCTGTGCAGCAGGGCGCCTTGGCCGTGCAGCAGCAGGTGCGGGCTTAGGCAGTGCATGGTTGCCGCTGTGATGCCCAGCCGGCATACCCTCACGACAGTTGGATACGGCTACTGAGCCACAGGGCGCCTCTGGAGGCAGGTGCTGACAGGCAAGGTGTTGGTGCAGTGATCCTGCTTGCGCACTGCTGGCGAGGAAGAACTTGATAGCTAGCATGCCATCTGCGTGCACTCGCCCTGCATGCTGTCAGCCAGATTAAAGGCTTCGCTGCCTCTGAAAGCGCACAGCGTGTGTGCAGCGTGTGTGCAGCGTGTGTGCAGCATGTGTGCAGCTGGGTGCAGAAGGAAGTTGGGTTCTGGGCAGGCGCATGGCATATAAGAAGCCCCTTGGGCCCATTGGCAGTGATGGGCAGCAAAGTAGCCCCTACAAACGGCCCTCACACAATGATCATCGCGCATGCACAATGCACGCGACTGCTGCCGCAAACCCAACACGCAGTGCGCCCCCCAAGGCGCTTTCCCCATGCTGGAGGTGTGGCCCATGGGCCCCTGCTGCAAGGTGCTGCTGACCCTGGGCATGGCGCACCCAAACGCCCAGGGGGTGCACAAACACGGCTTGCGGCCTGCCCTAGAAATGCTCATGCCTGCTTTGCACACGCTGCCGCAGGTGTGCCCCATGGGCTCGCTGAACGGACTGACCGTGAAGGAGCGGAGGGAGCGGGAGGAGCAGGCAAAGGAAGTGGCCATGAAGTCGGCGGTGGTGGAGCTGAAGGTGCAGCTGGCAGTGCGGCGGCGTTACCGGCTGCATGATGATGCATGTTGGCTAGACACGGCAATCGACACTGCCCAGGCCCAATGCTGTAGCAGGGGCCACGCAGGCTTTGGTGCTACCACTGCCAAGCGGGCCTCTGCTGCCCTCTGCCATGGCCCTGGCTGTGTTGACACTAGGCTGCCATGGCCCTGGCTATGTTGACACTAGGCTGCCATGGCCCTGGCTGTGTTGACACTAAGCTGCCATGTGTTGACACTAGGCTGCCATGGCCCTGGCTGTGTTGACACTAGGCTGCCATGCCCTGCTGCTGCTGCTGCTACCGCCACCGCCGCTACTGTTGCTGCTGCTGCTGCTGCTGCTGCTGCTGCTGCTGGGCCGCCTGCAGCAGCAGGTGCACTGGGACATGGCCCTGCAAGCAGCAAAACTTCTGTGCCAGGCCGGCTCTGTGGCACTGCACCAACCACACACATATGGCGCCCTGCGCTAGGGGGACCTGCGGGATGGGATGTGGTGCCAGGCCGCTCTGCTGCCGCTGCGCAGGCCCTCCCACAGGGTTTAGGGTTTAACCCTAACACAGGTGGCGCCCCACGTGTCTCTGTTGCTGAGCATGCCCCCACAGGCTGCCCTGCCACCACTGCGCCGCCTGTGCAGGTGATGCACTATGCACTAGGCACTAGGCACTAGGCACTATGCACTGTGCACTATGCACTATGCACTGTGCACTGTGCAGGTGATGCCTGACTCCCAGGCTGACTATGCGGTGCAGGTGATGCACTATGCACTATGCACCATGCACTATGCACTGTGCACTGTGCAGGTGATGCCCGACTCCCTGGCTGACTATGCGGTGCGGTCAGACACACTGCGCAAGTTCACCAAGGACGCGGCGGCCAACAAACAAAAGATGCTGGTGCGTGGCACAGGGGCAGCGTGGCATGCCTGCAGCCCTGGTGCGCCGCCGATGCGTGCCTGCATGCCACGCAGCAGCTGCTGCTTACTGCTGTGCTGCTTTCTGCTTTGTGTTGTGGCCATGTGGCCCTGCACTGCGGTGGCAGCTGTGCATCGAGGTGAGGCAGGAGGGAGGGCCCTCCTAGCGCGCGTGTCAATGCAGGCAGAGGTGCGGTATGTTGCATGCGCGAAGAGTGCATGTGCACCCTGCTGGGGTTGTGCAAGCGCGCTCGGCTGCCTTGCGACCATAAGGCGATGCACCTGCGACCGCCATGTATGCATTGCCTTGGAGGACAGCGGTGCAACAGTGTTTGAGCTGCCACCTCCGCGGCGTGCACTGGGTACGCACGTGTGTCCTGTGCTCCATGCTGGCGGCCCGCCAGCGCTCTGCTCTTGCCGCGAATGCCCCTGCTGCTAAGCCCTGGGGGCTTCTGCCGTCCATACTCACGTGCGCTTACTGGCACACGCCCACGCCTGCGTGCACACAAGCTGGCCCCTTCGCTCCAAAAGAGCGTGCTCGCCAGTGTCTGTGTCTGCCGTCCATACTTTCGCGCGCACTGGCGCACCTGCGCACACGCCCACGCCTGCGTGCACACGCGCATATTCACTTGGCCACACGCAGGCGGCACGTGAGATCCACGAGCGCGTTCAGCACGCAAAGGCACAGGAGCAGGCGCAGCAGGCAGGCACGCCCGTGAAGCAGGAGGCGCCAGAGGCGCCGTCCACCCCTGCCTCGGCAGGGGTTGCCCCTGGGGGAGCTGCAACACCGCCAGCAGCACCAGGGGCTGCACGCCCCAACCAACAGCAGCAGCAGCAGCTGCAGACTGCGACGACAGTGGGGACAAGTGTGCTGGCGCAGGCGGTGCAGGCAGAGGCGCGCACTGCGCAGGTGGCGAGCTTACAGGGCCGGTGGCCAGCGGGGGCGAGCAGTGCAGGCGCGGGTGTGGAGTGTGCGTCGCGGCCTGTGCGAAAAGAGAGGGTACTGCCGGCATGGTGCGTGGGCTGGGGGAGGGGGAGAGCATGGCGGCGAAAGCAAACGAAGGCATGTACATGTGTGGGGTATATGTTGGGTGGGGGTGCGGGTGACATGTGTGTGTGCGTACGTGCGTGCGTACGCTCATGGGTTCGGGCTTGCTATTATGCAAAAGCACATGTGCGTGTGCGTGTGTGTGTGTGTGCACGCTTGCCCGCCACGGCCACATGTGTTTGCGGCCCAAGTGGTCTTCACCCGCGTCTTGCCTGAAATGATCCCCGCCCGTCCTTGCCTCCCCCCACCTGCCAGTGCCTTCCCACCTCCCAGCCTGCGTGCCTACCCATCAGTGCCCCTCCTCACCCGCAAGCTCCACGCCATATGTCATCACTCTGACCCCACCTGCCAGCGCCCCTCCTCTCCTCATCCGCCAGTGCCTCGCCTCATCTGGAGGGGTCTGCCACGACATGAGGAGGGACACGCTCCTGCATGCGTGCAGGTGGAACCGCTTCTGCGACGAAGCACTGCTGCGCGGAGCGGACGTGCGAGGATTGCATCCGCCCAAGGAGGCGGTGAGACATGCACAGGGGCGGGGCTGGTGTGGCGAGCAGGCGACGCATAAGGCGGTGTGGCTTCTCTGAATTTGCCAGTGCAGTGCCTGCCATTTCTGATTTAGCCATTGTGTTGCCTGCCATTTTGGTGCCTGCCACTACGGGGCCTGCCATTTCTGGCTCCCTCTGTGTTGGGCTTTTTTTCTGTTGCGACTTAGGCTCCTCTGTCCCTTTTCTTTTGCAACAGGCTCCTCTGTCCCTTCTCTTTTGCGACTTAGGCTCCTCTGTCCCTTTTCTTTTGCGACTTAGGCTCCTCTGTCTCTGCCCTCACCCTTTCGTGGTGGCTGCGCAGGTGGACTACGCGCTGAGGGACCCTGAGCTGGGGCTGAGTGCGCTGGTGAGCCCCGGCCAGGACGGCGAGCCTGGGGAGGTAGGCGCAGTGGCGCGCGGCGCAGCTGCTGCTGAGCTGGTGAGTGCAGGGGTGACAGGAAGTGCTGAGCTGGGCAAGCAGAGGGGTGAAAGCTGCTGGTGAGCTGAGCGAGCAGAAGGGTGACAACTGCTGCTGAGCTGGGCAAGCAGAGGGGTGACAGCTGCTGGTGTGCCAAGTGAGCAGAGGGGTGACCGCTGCTGCTGAGCTGGGCGAGCAGAGGGGTGACAGCTGGTACTGAGCTGGCGGGCAGAGGGATGAGGAGGAGCGGGGGTTCAAGCTGAGGGAGGAAAGGGGCACGTGAGTGTGGCTTTGCAGTTTGCAAGTGTGCAAGTGTGCAGCAGCGGCAACAGCTTGCGCACAAGGCATGTGCCACACATTGTATCTGTTGTTTCCTTGAAGCCTGCATTTCAACTTGTCGCTTCTGTGACACGCACAAACGGCACAGGATCTGGTCAACTGGGACACACACTTACATGCGCATACGCGCACACGTGCTTGTGTGATCGCATGCCCAAGCGCGCATTCACACGTGTGATGCACATGCAGGGCCCGGTTGGCCAGAACCTACTTAACAAGGCCAAGAAGGAGGAGAGCTGCGTCGTGCTGCGCACCGGCCACCGCGTGCCCACGCACTTGTACAGCCCCAAGGGTAGGTGGGGCGAGACGTGTGATAGGGCTCTGCCCCAACGGCACCGAGGGCCAATGTGAAGGGAGGCGCGTCGGAGGCTGCTTTGGGGCTGCAAGGGTGCAGGGGCAGAGTTTGAAGGGGTGGTGCTGCAAGGGTGCAGGTTGGATGGGAAGGGCGAGGGGGGGGGGGTGTTTTAGTTGGGAGTGGGCATGAGGGGCTTAACAGGCAGGAGGGTGCCGCAGACATATGTGGCCCTGCCCATCCAACGTAGCCCTAGATGGCAGAGTTGTCCTGGAACACCTGTTGGGGCGCTGCTGATGTAGCCAAGGGTGCTGATGTGGCCACGCCTACAGGGTGCACCCTGCGCCTATAGGGTGCACCCTGCGCCTATAGGGTGCACCCTGCGCCACGCCTATAGGGTGCACCCTGCGCCACGCCTATAG
>LFIK01003576.1_pt1 | contig 12605 bp, 14 predicted proteins | sample 643401 | NCBI WGS metagenome assembly LFIK01 (sample SAMN03777447, study PRJNA286221) | soda lake metagenome | biome: soda lake; feature: Kulunda steppe; material: water; isolation source: sample T5-Br brine of Lake Tanatar-5 | place: Russia: Kulunda steppe | collected 2010-07 | reverse complement strand
CGCTGCTGGCCATGTGAACGCTGCTGGCCATATGAACGCTGCTGGCCATATGAACGCTGCTGGCCATATGAACGCTGCTGGCCATATGAACGCACACAGCACTGCAAGCGTTTCCTGCAACATATGCACTCGCTCAGAGGGTTGGGGCGCTGCCCAGCAGATGCTAGTGACGCTGCGCCCATGCCCGGGCAGCGCAGCAGTGCACAGCTGGTACTTATGTCAATGGGCCCAAACTTCTGGTGTTCCTAAATGTTGATGAGCCTTGCCGGGTCGTACGGACACACATACACATACATACGCACCTGCAGATGGCTGGTGTTGGAGGAGTTGAAGCCGCCCACCACCAGCATCAGGTCAATGGTCGGGTCGTCGGTGACCTCGTAAAGGGCGTCTTGGCGCTCCTACATAAGGGGGGGGTGGGGGGGTTGCAGTCAGCAGCAGCTGCGGCTCATCTTTCTGGGCGCAGCGTGCGCGCAGGCACGGTTTGGGCCCCTTGTGTCCTCTTGAGGTGCGAGGACGGTGGAGAGGCTAAGCGGGGGCACGTTGCACCGTAAGCAGGGCGACACCTGTTGATCCCTCAAGAAGCGCGTCTCACCAGTCCTGGGTCCTTCCCTTGGTGGAGCTTGCACCCTCTCTGAATGTTTTGTCCGCGGCATTACTTGTCACAAACACAAACAAATGATGTGCGCGGTGAGGAGCCATGTCCCACCACGCGCCCCTGTAGGCCCCCTGCCCCCGGCACGCACCCTCACACCCGCCTTGCCACACATGCGCTTCTGTAGGAGCACCAACTGACCTGCGTGGCGTCGCAGATGGTGTCCATGACCATGAAGTGGTCCTGCAGCTTGTCTGGCCCATACTTCTCCATCATCGTGCGCTCCAGCATCTTGCCAATGGCCTGCGTCTCTCCCTGCGCACATAGCCCGCACGCACAGGCGCATGCAGGAGCGAGCGTTCAGCGTTTTTTCAAGCATGATACGTGCATGCGCACGTGCCCACAAACACCTGAACCCACACGCCCAAGCATCCACTGTTGCGCTGCACAGCCAGACACCCTTGGCTCCCATTGGCATAGGCGCACCCACATGCATTTGGCAGCATCTGCCCTCTCAGCAGCACATGCATTTGGCAGCATCTGCCCTCTCAGCAGCACATGCCAGGCACTCAGTCCTGTTTTTCCACCCGGGTGCAGCCGCTGTTGCTGCGCAGGGACCCTCGCAAGCCAAAAGTAACAGATGGATCACAAGGCCTTCGTACGCGCCCTCATACCTGGGCACGAGCAACGCTAAGCACGTGGGTGCATGCACACTCCCAGGTAGGCACCCATGCTGACGCGCACCCACACTTGCAGATGGGCACTCATGCTAACGCACGCGCATACACACTCTTACGCACAAGCACGCACCTACATGCACACACACACACACATGGCGCTCACACATGCACACCACATACAACACAGAAGCACACACTCTCACACTCGTACACAAACACACCTTCAGCATGGTGGTCTGGTTAGCGAGACCCACGCGGTTGAGCATGGTGTCGGGGTCAAAGCCCTTGGACATGGCCTTGGAGAACTTGCTCATGAACTCGTCGCGGCTGCCGCCTTTCAAGATGTAGTCGCACACGTACTGCGTGGCAGTGGACAAGCAAGCATGCTCATTCTCTTCCACTCACTACCAGGTCGTTAATGCAAGCGTGCCCCGTTGCAAGCGTGCGCAATGGCGTGCGCTCCTGCAGCTGAGTGAGCAGGCAACAACAGGCTCCACACGCGCACGACCCCGCCCTCACCAAAACACACGCTGCGCGCACACACCCACACCTGCGCCTCGTTCAGGTCCTTGATGATCAAGTAGTCTTGAGCAAAGGAGGCGGTGGCCACTGTCTCCTCGTGCGAGTACTTGCCGTGGATGATGGAGGTGCACTGCTTCTTGGCATACACATCCACTGAGTTCCACACCTGTGAGTACAAAGCACACACATGTGCGTGGTTTGGGGGCAATAAGTGGTCCTGGGGCAGTCAGCAAAGACGCAGGGAGAGCTAGCGCCATGGCTGCTGCGCAAGGGCAGTGCGGCAGGGAGGGGGCAGGGCATGCAGCTCCCTCTAGTGCGCAGGGAGTCTCTCGAGCTCGGCAGGAAAGCCAACGCCAATACACGCACAGGACTCCATCTGTCTGCTCCTGCAGACCAGTCAAGGCACTGCACACCCATCATGCCATCAAGCTGTGCGAGCCCAACTGGCGAGTCGGGCTTTGCTTCCAGGCATATGCTGCAGGAGCAATGCATGGCACTTGTGTCAGCACATCAGCGCCTACACACGCACCTGCACGCGCACACTCATCCCACCACAACTGTGTGATGGCAAGCCAGCTTGTTTGTTTTACCCATGCCTGGCCCATGCACACGTATGATGGCACTTATTTGAAAGAAACACAGCGCACCTTGGCCACCCAGGGGCAGGTGGTGTCCACGATGTTCACGCCTTTATCCCGGAAGAACTTCATATCATTGGCTGCCACGCCAAAGGCAGGGAAGATGACCACGTCACCGGTGTCGATGTTGCTGTAGTCCTTGCCCTTCTCCTTGTCCTCCTTCACAATGTTCACATCCATCTCACGCAGGCGCTGCGCAGACGTGCGCGCATGCAGGAGTTGAATGGACTGAGCACACAAACACCCCAGAGTAGAGCCTTACATGAATCCTCGCCAAAACTACACGCCTCGAGGACGATACCAGTAACAGAAATCTAACCTGGGAGCTGCAGCACAGGGCTTGCTTAGCAAAGCATGTGCCAGATAGGCGCACCACTGCATCATCATGCAACACAGGGTCTGCAGTATTGCCCCACTCATCTAGTGCGTGTTGTGAAAGTGGCATGTTACAACAAGCTGCTGGGCAGAGAAAAGGGAGGGAGGGACAGGCAATCAAGAGGTGCCGGCAAGTGAATGTACACTATGCGCGATACTGTTGATGGTAGAAGCATGCATTAGGCGTGGGCTGGGAGTTGGGAGCTCCATGTTCATCATGCTCATCCATGAACATGGCTGTGCCTTTTTGTGCACTCAGCTGACATGGAAAGCCGTTGTGCAAGCTGGCAACATCTACATGGCATGGCGCCGATCAGACAGATGTACACTCTCTGATGGGCATGCCACAGCATAGCATGCAATCAGGTAGGGGGCATGGTTGATGCTGCTCTAGTCTCGCATCAGAGGCCCGATGCACACTCAGATGTCAACCCGAATGCACACAACCCATCAGCTTCCCCAGCACCTTACTCCAAATAAGCTGAGACCCTCTAAGGATTCCAGGCCCATGTGCATATGCATGCTTGTGTGCAAAAAGGAAGTATGTTGACCCACCCTGTTCACTTCGGGGTTGTGAATGATTTCGTTCGTGACGTGGATGTTGCTGTCCGGGAAGGCCCTGCGTGCCTCATACGCCATGCGTACAGCGCGCTCCACGCCCCAGCAGTAGCCGTAGGCTTTGGCCAGCTTGACTGTGACATCGCCCTGCTGCCAAAAGTGGCCCTGCTCCCGCATCTGGGCCACCAGGCCTGTCAACGAGTACCCGACACCATCGGCATCCAGCGCCTTCTGGCTATCGGGGTTGTTGTTGGGTTGCCGGGTGTACCGCCCCGTCTTGTTAAGAGAACGACGGATGGCCCGACCCTGCTCCTCCTCTGCAGCACGCTGGGCGGCAGCAGTGTCGTCTGCATTGCGTTGCACCAAACACCAAATACTGCAATTTATATCGTTTTTTGAAGCAGCGGGCCCGCGTTTTCGCTGCGATGCTTGCCATGTTGTAGCAACTTTGTCATTGCACACTTCCCACCTGCCACCGTCGCCCTCACACGGAGGCTGGCACGTCTGGGTGCACGCACATTGCTGTAGGCAGTCTGCCTGGCTGGCAGCACCGGGGTGCCGGAGGCATAGGAAGAAGAGGCAATGCTATGCACCCCACTGCTGAGCATCATATGTGCGTTGATGACTGCCAATATTTAAAAAGAATGTGATTGACGTACGCCAACGTTAACTTAAATTCTGGCACGACCGCTGAAGATTTCAAAGATTCCAATTTTGTAGGCAATAGGCAGAGGCCTTTGTTTTTGATGGGGTAGCATGTCAGCAGGAGACTTCAAAGTGCTTTGCATTGGGGATTCACACACGCGGGGCGAGCTGGGTGCGCCCTGGGTGGACAGGTGCTGCGCGTTTGCAGCAGAGGCAGCGGGCCAACGCTGCACGGTTGAGCACATAACTGTGAAAGCCATCAACGCAGGGAAGAACGGGGAGATGGCGTGCAGCATCGCAGCTCGGTGGGTGGACATGTGCACCACATTGCTCAAAAGCTTGTCAAGGATGCATCTGCGCCTTGCCGGTGCCCGCTCAAACCTGCTGATCGCGGGCCACGCTCAGGCTGCACACCCGCTCACATCAGCGTCCAAGTGCTTGAGCCAATTGCCTGGATGCAGGGGCGCACAGGCGCACAGATCACAAGTCCTAGGGACGTAGCTACTTCATAGACCTATAGACAGATCTGTCCTGGGCAGATCGCCTGTGTTGCGCGCCTGATTCATCCACAGGCTCCCCGCGCTTCTTAAGCGCCTGCAGCCTTCTGCTCTGATCATCAATGGGGGAACAAATGATGTGCTAGCGGGCTGCAGTAGCTCATGGGCCTGGTTCCACAAGTAAGAAGGTTCAATGCTGGGGATGGCTCCCACCAAGCACAAGCACATAGAGGCATCCATGACTAGCTGGCTCCTACAATGCAGCCATTCCTGTGCAAAACGCAAGGCTGTGGGCACTGACAGAAACTTGCAAGTGCTTGAGTTCTCATCGCTTTGTTGGTCTGTGACTTGAAATGTAACACACACCCATGCACCTGGTGCTTGTTTCTGTGCGGGATGCCACCCGGTCCATAAACAAAGCTGATGAATTACATAGGCTTTCCTGCTCGGTGACCATATCTGAATATTCCAGGATATTCACAGGAGCTCACACAAGTATCTTGAGTGCAGTGTTGGCACGGCGCATGGCCAGACGTGCAATTGCTGGCCTGAGCGCCTGCCATGCATTGAAACACGTGCAGGACACCCATGCGCCAGCTGGATCCCATGTGTTGAAACACGTGCAGGACGCTCATGCGCCAGCTGGATCCCAGCTTGGCCACCCCTGAACAGCATCTTTCCAGCTACCTACAAAGCATGAAGACAATGGTCCAATCTGCGTCGGCACACTTTTGCACCAAGAAGTGCGGCAAGTCTCCGTCAATCATTGTAATGACGATGCCGCCAATCAGCGAGCACCTGGCAAGCCCTGTAAACAATGTTGTACGCAATTACAATCACAGCTTGCAGCTGCTTGTAGAAGAACATAACCAGGGGCAGGAGAGCAGCAGCGGGTCAGGAGGTGTGGTACTAGTAGATTTTTACAACGCTTGCCATCAGCATATCCTCACTCAGCAGCAGCAGCAGCAGCAGCAGCAGCAGCAGCAGCAGCAGCAGCAGCAGGCGTGGGCAAGGGACTCTCGTTCTTGGTGCTCTAAAATTCTGAGCCCTTTGCGCCTGACTCAATTGTCGGTTGTGGGCATGGTGTGGGGCTGGGCACACCAAGCGAGCTGGGACCTCGTGTCAGAGTGGAGGGGTATGCACCTACTTGTGGATGGTGTGCACTTCAATGACCGCGCAGCTGACCTGCTGATCCAGGCGATTACCCCGCATCTTAAGGATGCCCTTTTGCAGTACCAAAGCGGCCTAGAAGTCAGCACAAAGCCTCCTCAGTAGCTTGAACGACTGTGGATTAACACAGGCGTTGAGCTGTGGCGTCTCAACAGACATGATGCCTAGATCTATCTTTTTGCAGAAGCTATCTTGCAGCAACACAGCGGATGAGCGGAGTAATCTTGTTGCTCAGGAATCTTTGGCCTTTCTCAGGTTTTAATCAAAGTCTTGCAATGTGACCTGCAGGTCCAGCCAATCTGTTGCACATTCTCTATTGGAGCTGACTTGGGGCATGTTGGTTTACATGCTGGGAAAGACAAGGAAGAAAGACTAAGCCCTTAAGGATAATCCTGGTGGCATGACCTAAGGAAAAGGCATACAAGGTTCTGGAATGAACCTGCAACTTCCTTGACAGAGGTTTGGGGAACTTGCCCTCTTTGTTTCTAATGTGCGTGTGTGGGGGCGGAGTGTCAGAAACGTGGTGTGTAAATGTTTGATGCAGGTGGGGATTTTCTAGGCAGACCCCTCAACTTTCTCTGACTTCCATGGTGGGGAGCACCCAGTACTAACGGCCTAGTCCCTCTCTTCTTAATTGATCACGTAGGCTGAGGTGTCCTTTTCTTTGTCTTTCCTGTCCTTATAATTGCATGATGGCTCGCTAATAATGCGTATTCAACGCACATTATTATTCAGTTTGCATGTGACTACTTTAGAAAAGAGAAAGAAAAGAAAAGCTACGTAGGCAGTGAAGCACTCCCTGCATCAATTAAGGAAAAAGAGTCACTTAGGGCCTAAGCACCATATGACTCCTCCACCAGCAAAGAAAACAAAGGAAGTCGGTGGGGATCAGGGGGATGGGTAACAGTACCCCATTCCTGGTCTTGATGATGATTTGCTGCAAGACTTTCTCAAGCATGTACAACTCAGAATTTAAGCAAGCTCCATTTCCAGCTTGCATCCTGTACTAAAAAATGCACAAGCGCAATTAAAGATCTTGCATGCCTAGCTGCTAGAAAGATGCCTCTGCACATTACACTACGTTGGCAAGTTGCTCAATGGCATTGGCTGCAAGAGTGCGTGGACAAAATCAGAATACCATTCAATAATGGGCTAGGGCGCCCTCGATCTGTGTTGAATGTCATAGACGTCTAGCGACTGCACTGACATCAAGCCTAGGGGATCCTCAAATGAGGCATCGCACAAACACCCTTCTCACTAAGCAAGTGGCGCACATTCCTGGTCTTTTGAAAACAAAAGAAGGAACAAACCTACATATCAAGCAAAAAATCGAGTTACTGTATGCGCCTGCGGCAACTCATGAGCTTTTACTTAAGCGAATTCCAGCTAATGAAACATGGAGAGAGAATGTACCTAGAATGAATGAGAACCATAGATGAAGCCCTCTCACTCCGTAAGCCACTACCCTACATCCTCTCTACCTTGATCTCCTGCATCACTAAACCTCTCTCAAGCCTTGGCGTTAATGGGCTCCATGAACTTACCAACGCCAGTGGAACTCAGATTTTTTCAAAAGCACAGAACATCCTGAGATATCAGCCAAATGCAAGGTAGCACTCAATGACTAGCAACTTTTGTCAATTCCCCTCCTAACAAGGATCTCACTGCAACTGTGACCCTTACAATTCTCAGAACAAAAACACCATACACAGCACCCTTATGTCAGCAGCAAATCAACAATTCACACATCAGCGGACGTGTAGGCACCCACTTCAGTTGCCCACCCGGCCCCACCTCCACTTCTGACTCAGATCCACCTAGCCTACCAACAAGCACCTTGCGAACGCCCCTAAAACAAGCGATTCCCCGCCCCCAACCACGCTCCACAACCCACTGGCACTATACGCACTCACTGGACGCCGCTTACCCTATCCTCCAACCCAACCAACTGCAATTCAGACGTGCTCAATTGCCTCTACTCCAAATTAAGACATCTTCCCCAAAACACAGAACAACAGACATGCACTTCTAGCACCCAACACTCAACATGCCCAACCAGATGCTGTGGAGGCACCAGATAACCTGCATGCTGATACTGACCTGCCAAGTAGAAGATTGCGCAACAATCACAGGCAAAGCAGCACAAAAGCTGCCCACATCAATGGCCTACTTTCTCTGCCATTTACCCACTCCAATACCCCACCCATTCAACATGCCCAGAGCCTAAATAACCAGAGACAAAAGAGGAGGAGACTCACACGTAGAAATGGACTTTTGAACCCCTGAATCCCTCATGGCAAAGCCCAGAGCAATGGAATTACAAGAGGTTGACAAAGTCTTGCAGATAGCAAGAGAAACAATACCCAATTATGCCATCAACACAATGTACCACCATGACCAAGAAAGCACGCTCGACTCGTGGAGGATTGTTTCAGACAACAAAGGGACGAGCATGGAATATGCCTATTCATCAGAAACAGTGCATTACTCATTATACGCCCATGATCATAAGTACATCTTTATATAGAAAGGTGGGCACTCCCCATATTCAAGGAGGCTGGCTTCATGCCCGAGATCACCCATCCAATAGCTTGGTTTGCAGTTGAATGTGCATGCTGTGAGGTTTGGTTCCTCTTATAAGCCTTGAACCTGGAAAACAATTGGCCACCCTTCAACGATATGGACATCTGTGATTTTTGCAGCAGAGTTTACCACTGGATATGCTTCAAGAACACCGGCTGTTATACTGAAAGACAAAGAGACGAAGTTGACGAAACTGAAAATTGGGCATACCTAGCTTGTGCTGATTTATTCATGGAACAACAGCGAAAGAGAAGCTATGAATCCTCTGAAAAAAGAACTCATTTAAGTAGAATATAAGCTGACCTGGTAACCAGAAGAAACAAAAAAAACAATTGGCATACATCCCAAAAACGCTTTCTGGAATTTGAGGCACGTAAGGATGAACCTGACCTCACTGTGCCCACAGCTGACAAAACTATGAGCACCTAGAGTGACAAAGCTTTGCTTAAGAAATAATGAACAACACCTGGAAACACAAACTTGACACTCGACTAAGAAACAAAGTCGACTATGAATTAGCCCAACAAACCCGCAAGCAGACATTATGGCTTCAGGCTACTGCAAATTCTGGGTCATACTACTGGTAGTCATTGACCTCAAATCAAAAGCTAAAAACAATCCCCTCCCATGTACCCCTACCTCAAAAGACCCGTCGCTCCATACAATAATGCCCTCACCCCTGGTACTCCCCAGAACACACACCTCAAAGATGGCATGCGAAAGTGCAAGGGGTGAGCCCTTTCTCAAAGCTTCTCAACTTTGTCATGCCAATTCGCTGCTACTGACACATTCACGATTTGGTATACACACACGGGTACCCCAATTTATGCTGCACTCCAGAGACTATCTGCTTATCCAACCTTGACCGTGCCACCCCCTCCTTCTGGAGCAGCAAAGGAAATTTACTCCCTTGCCAAAACTGGAGTATGCAAATACTTGCTGTTTACAACACAGCAGCACGCTTGCCCCTGAATGATCACAATCCCACCTGGATCAGGGACCTGGCTCGTGACATTCCTGAAGCAAACTGGAAGCGCACAATCTAACTAATAACCTAATCCTCAATGCCCACTATTCAAGAGCAGGATTGAAGTTCGTCTGCTGAAAGGTTTGGTAGAAGCCATTGGGGTAAAGTCCTGTTGGTCACATGTGCCGGCAAGACCAGACTTTGTTGAGCCATCAGTGTTTTGCTTCCAGTGTCTGTGAAAATGATGTTCCCTCCAAAATCACCTTTGCTCAAGGTTTTTATGATGAGCCTGGAAGCAATGCTGTAAAAAAAGTGCGCAGATTTTGTGGCCAAGTATCAGGCAACATAAGTTGATACGAGCCATGCAGACACAGTGATGCCAATTGCCGGCATTGGTGGTAACCCTTTTCATGGCATAACCTGGCTTGCCTTTGACAGGAATACCCCCCTAATGCAAATTTGCAAAGATCTTAAAACCCACGTAACTCGAAGCTCCGCTACTTTTCAAATCTTCCCGATGCTCCGAAGACAAATACATATGTGACGTATGCACTCTGAATATTAGCTTGGCCATGTAAACCCTACAACCGGTTTGTACTCGTAACCCCACTGGCAGCTTTCACTTCCCAAATTCCACGAAATATCAGAAATGCATTCTGGACAATGCTGAATCTGCCCGTCAAATGAAGAAAACAGTTTTTCACTACCAAACAGGTACAGTATCTATCTGAAGCATGCTGTTCTTTTAGACCTCGACCAGTCTTCAATGCCCCCTAAGGGCTTTGTCATCACTCGGACAGTACTAGTGCCCTCCACATTCTGTCAAGTTGTCAAAACCCTGACCAGACCATCTCCGGTACGATCTCTGAACGCCATAACATTGCCAAGACTTGTAACATTGCTAAGACTTATTATAGAACTAAACTTGACTTATTATAGAAGCTATTGAAGCAGGCTCCCTAAGGCGCTGTTTTGTTCAAATGGATATTGGCAGCAAAGACCGCTTGGCATTTCAAGACTTACAGATCCCTGAAGGATCAACATATAGAACCATCCCTAAATGGCTTTCCTAAGCCACTGGCACTTCCCTACTAAGCAAAGACTCACTGCCAGTCATCCAGACGCAAAACTAGTTTCAGAAGTACCTACCAAAAGATGCCCACCCTTGGTATGCATTAGGAAGCAAGGCAGGGTGTAGGGGGAATAGGGCCCCCTGTCAGGGGCTCTCATCAACGGCACCACTGGCTGGCAGCCTACCCAATCCAGAACCCTGGTCAGCTCAATCAAATCAGCGACACATCCATCTGGTGGAAGTCAAGCACTACATTTCAAGTAGTACTGTGAAGGTACCAGGTCAAGGAGCCAGCTCGAGGCTGCCAAGCAACAGTAAGGCGCGCTCTGTCAACATCTCCGCCAAGCTGCCACCAACATTAATCTACACACTATCATCATGGGAGTGGGTGGCACTTTCTACAGTCCTTACAGCATGGAGCCCCTAAGAACCTTGGTCTTGATCCTCAGAAAGCTACCAAGCGTGCTATGAAGCTTCTTGCTCATTCAGTTCAATACGCTTGTAAACTTGTAAGATGTCTTGGCCTGGCGGCCAGCGCCTCTGAGTGCTCTAGGCTCCAGGGAGGAAGGTTACAATAAATCGAAGAGAAATTCAGCCACAACAACAAATATCAACCAAACAACTACTAGTTAGTAACCACAAATGGATAGTGACACTGATTCGGCGATGACACCAATCCAGCATGACATGCTCTTGAGAAAGTTCGGTGACCTCTCATTGCCAAAGTCAGGATCATTCCGGAATGGAGTACTGTCAGTCAGCCTCCTGATCATCAACTTGTTTTGTTTCTGTTTTGTTGATAGAGGGGTCATACGGTGCCTACTAGGCATTGAGGGCCAAGAAGGCCCTAGGTGGCCCCTTTCCCTTGATTGATGTAGGAAGTGTTTCACTGCCTACGTAGTATTTTCCTTTTTTCCTCCCAACTTGCGAACTTTTGGATTGAATGATCAAGCTTGTAAGCTGGACCAAAGTTACCTTTCTGTTGCACACTGAGTGGCACCCGGCTTCCTTTTTGGGTAACATCAGGATTGGCTCCTTTGCATGTGTTCTCAGTGTTACATCCTTTGCCTCCGTCTGGCAATACCAAAACGAGGAAGCGTCTTAAAGTTTACGTCAACAACAAGGATAACAAAAAAATGAGAGCAACACAAGGGAGATCAACCGCAAATTGAAAAGCCCTCTCTTTGTTTCAAACCCATCAGACGGCTCTGATCAACAGCTCAAACCAACAGTAAAATTTTCCACAAAAGGCTCTGTTGCATGCACGGCGTGGAGCACCTCTGCCAACACCCCACACCCCTCGCGCAACTGAATTTGCAACAAATTTGAGACGCAACTAGGTGCCACAGCAGGGCTAACGGGGAAATTAAATAGGGGTCCGATCTCTTGGCACAAACGGCACCTACACAGGGCATGCTCCTGTGCACATGGCAGCAATCCGCCGCCTGGACCGTTGCTGCACGTGCTGCGTGGCCAGCCCACGCTGCACTCCCTGGTTGCGGCCATGTGCTGCTGTGGTGCTACCCCCCATGAGGCACTAGGCCCCCTCCTCACTGTCGCTGCTCCCTCCTAGGCGGAACCGAGCAGACCTCAGCAGAGCCACATAGTCGCGGTCCGGGCAGCATACAATAAAATCGTCCAGGTCATCGTCCTCATCGGCACCGCTGCTGGCGGGCCCAACACAAGCCCCCACCCCATCCTGGATGCGGCGCTTCTTCTGCACAGCCGCGCTCTGCCTCAAGCCTGCATGCGCAGGCAGCAGGCACCCAAGTGGGGGGCAGCAGGCACCCAAGTGGGGGCAGGCACCCAAGGCAGGCAGCCAAGTGGGGGCAGGCAGCCAAGTGGGGGCAGCAGGCAACCAAGTGGGGGGCGCCGAGGCGCAAGTGCCATATGCGTATTCAAGCGCAAGATCTGGCTCACCCCCCAGCCCAGCAGCACAAGGGATAACAACAGCCCACAGCTGACAAATGGTCTTTGCCTGTGTCGGGTTTGGCATGGTGCAGCGACCTTGGCCACCCTTGCGCTAGCGGCACAGCTTGGGCCAACACCACGTGTAGCTTGGGCTGACATGAATCACTGCCCCCAAACAACCTCCTGGCAGGTCGGAGGAGACAAGCAGAGCAATCCCAGGGACAAATACGCCCCGCATCCTGCCCATCATGCTGCAATTGGTGCAAGGGTGCTCAGAGGCACATGCGAAGGGTAGGCTGTGGCGCCTTGCCCATGCCCAAGGCTGGTCCCTGCCCTTATGTTCTGCACGGCACCAGGGGCTTGCACTTTGCACAGCACCGGGGGGGGGGGCT
>LFIK01003575.1_pt1 | contig 12613 bp, 12 predicted proteins | sample 643401 | NCBI WGS metagenome assembly LFIK01 (sample SAMN03777447, study PRJNA286221) | soda lake metagenome | biome: soda lake; feature: Kulunda steppe; material: water; isolation source: sample T5-Br brine of Lake Tanatar-5 | place: Russia: Kulunda steppe | collected 2010-07 | reverse complement strand
GGACATCGACGTCGCGGTCCTGCTCGACGACCTGGTCGCGCCGGTCTTCCACCGCGTCATGATGCGCGGGCTCGACCTCGATGAGGCGTTCCTGGCGTGGCACGTCGAGCGCACCCTCGCTCGCCACGAGGCCTGAGCGCCGGGCCCGCCCGTCGCGCCGTCAGGCGCGGGCGAGCACCGGGATCCAGTGCCATCCCTCGGCGCCGTCGGGCAGCACGTCACGCGGTCCTTCCGGCTGGACCTCGCCCGAACCGTCGATCGCGCGCGCCTGCAGCACGTGGTCGCCCGGCTCGAGCTCCACGTCGATGAACCACTGACGCCACACCGCGTCGCCGAGCGGGTCGGAGCACTGGGCCTCGAGCCACGGACCGCGGTCCACCCGCAGCTCGACCGCGCTGATGCCGCGTGGTGGCGCCCACGCGACGCCGGCGACCCGCACCGTGCCCGGGGTGACCACACGGCCGGGCACGTCGATGCGCGTCATCGTCTTCACCGGGCCTGACTTCGCCCAGCCGCGCCGGATCCAGTACGCGTCGTAGTCGTCCCAGCGCGTCAGCTCGAGGTCGCTCAGCCACTTCGTCGCCGACACGTACCCGTACAGGCCGGGGACGACCAGCCGTGCCGGATACCCGTGTCGGACGGGCAGCTCCACGCCGTTCATCCCGATCGCGACGAGCGCGTCCGGGGCGGAAGCCAGTGCCGTCGGGAACCCGCCGGTCCAGCCGTCGACGGAGCGCCCGACCAGCTGGTCCGCATCGGGGAGCGGTCCGGCCAGCTCGAGCACGCGCGCGAGCGGCACGCCCGTCCAGCGCGCCGTCCCGACGAGTCCACCGGCGACCTCGTTGGAGACACAGCTGATGGTCGCGTCATGCTCCTCGAGGCCCAGATCGATCAGGTCGTCGAGGTCGAGCACGACCTCGCGCTCGACGCGCCCGTGGACCCGCAGCGTCCACGTCGCGGCGTCGACACGCGGCAGCGTGATGGCCGTGTCGATCCGGAAGAAATCCTCGACCGGCGTGAGCATCGGGGTCAGGCCGGGCAGTGTCCCGGACAGGTCCTGCGCGGCGGTGAGCGGCGGGAGCCCGCGTCGGGCGCGCATCCGACCGGCGAGCGCCACGTGCGTCCCGGTCGCGCGCGGACGCAGCAGCATCGCCCCACCCACGAGCACCAGCCCGCCCAGCCCGAGCCCGGCCAGCAGTGCGCGCCGTCCGATCGCGGGTGGCTGCGGTGCTGATCGCGGTGTCGTCGGCTCGTCCGGTTGCTCGTCCACCTGCGGTGCGGTCGCGCGACGTCCCGGCACGAGCGATGACGCCAGCGTCGCCACCGCGACGAGGGTCCCGGCCGCAGCGACGACGGTCAACGGACGGGCAGCGCCACGGAACAGCTGCAGGAACCAGGTCGCGATCGGTCCGGGTGTCGAGGTGACGAGCAGGCCGGCCAGCGTCCCGGTCGGGGAGGGCATGCTGCTGAGCAGCAGCGCGGCCAGCTCGACCGCCGCGAGGACGATCGCAGCGCGCAGGGCCCTCGCTCGCAGTGTCATGCGGCGAGCGTACGGAACGCTGCCGCCGGCCGGCTCAGGCCGGCGTGAGCCGCTGGACCTCGACGACGCCCGGACCGTTGATCCCGACGGCCGGGCCGGCGAGGAGCGCGAAGTCGAAGCGGTCGACCTCGCAGGCGAGGGCGAGGTCCTCCGGCGGTGCCCAGTCGGGCCCGTCGGGGCCGAACATCCGGCCAGCGTCCGACGGTGCGACGCGTGCGAGGAACGGGGCGGGGTCGGGATCGTCCCCCGACGCCCGCGCGGCGATCAGCTCTGCGCAGGCGAGGTCCTCATCACCGTCACGGCCGAGCGAGTCGCCCGTCACCACGAACGTCACGTCCTCGATGCCGCGCTCGCGCAGCAGCCGTGCCGTCGCACCGGCCGTCACGAACGAGGCCGCGAGCACCAGCTCCGAGCCGGCGGTGCGTGCGAGCCCCTGCGTGCCTGCGGACGTGCGGTGCACGACGGTGCGCCCGTCGAGCTGCAGCGCATCGAGCGCGAGCGGCGAGTTCCCGAGATCGAAGCCGTCGAGTGGCCGGCCACCCCGTTCCCCTGCGGCGAGCGAGCCGGGCAGGAGCGTGCGGGCGACGTGCAGGGCGCGTGCCGGCTCGTCGACGGCGAGGATGCGGGCCGCGCCACGCGCGAACGCCCACGCCTCGAACGTGAACGCGCGCAGCACGTCGATGACGACGACCGCTCCGTCCGGCCGTGCGCCGTCGAGGTCGACGGCCCGCCAGCGCAGGCTCACGCGCTCCCGCCGGCGAGGAACGTGGCGAGCCGGACGCGCGCGTCGCACAGGGCGTCGATGGCGACCCACTCGCCGCGCTGGTGCGCCTGCGCGGTCGCCCCGGGGCCGAAGTTGAGGGCAGGGACGCCGCGCTCGGTGAAGCGCGCGACGTCGGTCCATGCCTGCTTCCCGGCGATCGCTGCGCCGACGCTGGTGACGAAGGCGGACACGGCGGCGTCATCTCGGCGTGGCGGAGCCGGCGGGGCATGGTCCACGATCTCGATGTCGAGGTCAGCGCCGTCATCAGCGAGTGGGCCGGCGAGGAGGCGGACCTCGTCGCGCAGCTCCTGCTCGGCAGTGGCGAGATCCCGTGACGGGGCGAAGCGCAGGTTCACGTTCACGGTGAAACGGTCCGGCACCACGTTCATCGGGGCCGCACCCCGTTCCTGCGGTCCGAGCCCACCCGTCCACGCCTGCGTCGCGACGAGCACGTCGCGGAAGTCGATGCCGTCGACGACGCGCGTCACCGGCGCACGCCGATCGAGTGCGGCGAGGAACTCTCCGGCGCCGCTCAGCGCGTTGCGTCCCTGCCACGGGCGTGCCGAATGCGCGGCTGCACCGCGGAACGTGACGCGCGCGTGGATCCCACCGAGGCATCCGAGCTCCACCCGCCCGTCGGTCGGCTCCAGGACGACGGCGAGCGCGGCGTCGGTGAGCCACGGCACCGCATCGAGCACGGCGCGCAGCTCGTTGCCGGACGCCGGCCCCTCCTCGCCCGCGTACAGCAGCAGCGCGATGCTCCATGGGGACGTCGCCCGCAGTGCCGCATCCTCCATCAGGTGCATGGCGACGACGTTGCCGGCCTTCATGTCCGACGTTCCTCGGCCGATGACCACCGCCGTGCCGTCGTCGAGCGTCCCTGCGCGAGCGACCGTGTCCGCGTCGGTCGGTGGGACGGTGTCGAGGTGGCCGACGAGCAGCACGGTCGGCCGATCCGGATCGGGCGCACCGACGACCAGCGAATCGCCGACCCGCAGGACCGGTTCGCCGAGGCCGCGGTAGTGGCGTTCCAGCGTGTCCGCCAGCGCAGCCTCCGCGCCGGTCACCGACGGGACGGCGCACTGCGCGATGAGCCGGGCGACCAGGTCGTCACGCAGCGTCGCGTCGCCCACCGGTCAGTCGTTCGCGTGGAGCGCCGCGTTCAGGCCGCCCCAGTCGCCCGTATGGCCGTCACGGGTCAGCGCGACGACGGCACCCGACTGCGAGTCGCGGCGCAGGAGGAGTCCGCTGCGTCCCGACAGCTCGCGCGCCCGCACCACCGACCCGTCGGGCAGCGCGACCTTCGTGCCGGCGGTCACGTACAGCCCGGCCTCGACGACGCAGTCGTCGCCCAGCGAGATACCCACCCCTGCGTTCGCGCCGATCAGGCAGCGCTCGCCGATACGGATCACCTCGGTGCCGCCGCCCGACAGCGTCCCCATGATGGACGCACCACCGCCGAGGTCGCTCCCATCGCCCAGGACGACGCCCGCGGAGATGCGGCCCTCGACCATCGACGCGCCGAGCGTCCCGGCGTTGAAGTTGACGAAGCCCTCATGCATCACCGTCGTGCCGGCCGCCAGATGCGCACCGAGTCGGACGCGGTCGGCGTCACCGATGCGCACGCCCGACGGCACCACGTAGTCGGTCATGCGGGGGAAGCGGTCGACGGAGCGGACGTGCAGCCCGATCCCGCGGCCCATCAGGTCGAGCCGGACGTCGTCGATCGCCTCGACCTCCAGCGGCCCACGGTCGGTCCAGGCGACGTTGGGGAGCAGCCCGAACATCCCGTCGAGTGCGATCCCGTGGGGCCGGACGAGCCGGGTCGAGAGCAGGTGCAGCCGCAGGGTCGCCTCGAGCGCATCCTGCGGTGCGGCGCCGAGGTCCTCGATCAGTACCGCCACGGCGACCCGGGTGCTGCCGAGCTCGTCCGTCGTCCCCGACGCGGCCATGATGCGCGCGAGGTCCGCGTCGCCACCCGCGACGACGTCGAGCTCGACGCTGCGCGTGCCGTGTCCGGGCACGAGTGCCTCGAACGCATCCGCGCGGGCGCCGTCGAGGCCGAGGACGGGGAACCAGGCGTCGAGGAGCCGGCCGGACCGTCCGTCCCGGGTCGCGAGGCCGATCCCGAAGGCGGCCGGGGAACTCGTCGGGGCTGCCATGGGGGACCTCGCGGGCGATCGTGGCGGGGGATCGGCGGTGGACGGAGCGAGCCTATCCGCGGGCACCTCGTAGCCTCCTGGTCCCCGGACCCGGATGACGGGACCCGAGCCGCGGAGCCGCGTGTGATGCACCCGTTCCTCGAACTCGAACGTCAGGGAACGGTCCGTGCGATCGCACACCGGGGTGGTGGCGGCGCGCTCGAGAACACGCTCGCCGCGTTCTCGACCGCGGTCGCGCTCGGCTACCGCCACCTCGAGACGGACCTGCACGTGACGCGGGACGGGGTGCTCGTCGTCTCCCACGACCCGACCCTCGCGCGGGTCGCGGGTGACCCCCGAGCGATCGATCAGCTCACGGCCGCCGAGCTGGCCGACGTCCGGATCGGTGGACGGGAACCGGTTCCGACGTTCGAGGCGTTCGTCGACGCGTTCCCCGATGCGCGCCTGACGGTCGACCTGAAGTCCGATGCGTCGGTCGGGCCGATGATCCGCATCCTCGAGCAGCGCCCCGAGCTCCTCGACCGCATGTGCCTCGGGTCCTTCTCCTCGGCGCGGGTCGAGCAGGTCCGCCAGCACTTCGGTGAGCGGCTGTTCTCCGCCGCGACGCCACGCGAGGTCCTTCGGCTGCTGACCGCCGTGAGGTTGCGCCGGCGTCCGCCCGCGATCGACGGGCGCTGCGTCGCCGTGCCGGAGCGCTACCCGGAGTCCCGGCGGGGTGTGGCGATCGGCGACGCACGGTTCCTGCAGGTCGCTGCCGAGCAGGGGATCGCCGTGCACGTGTGGACGGTCAACGACCCCGTCCGGATGCGGGCCCTGGTCGCGGCAGGGGCCGGCGGCATCGTGACCGACGAGCTGGCCCTCCTTCGCGACGTGCTGGAGTCCACCGGCCGCTGGTGAGCCTTCGACCGCCCGGTGCGGAGGCTCGCGCTCGTCATCGAACGTTCACCTCCACGTCCCCACGCGGGCGGGGCGCGTGGGAGCGGTGGCGAGTAGCGTCCGCTCCGAAACGGGAGGGTCCAGCCCGAGAGGGTCCAGCCCAAGAGGGTCCAGCGGCAGGCCGGCGGGAGGGTGGAGCATGGCGGAGGCACCGGTAGGACGCACCCGGCGACGGGACACCCGGCAGCAGCGTGGTTGGTACTTCTACGACTGGGCGAACTCATCGTTCCCGACGACCGTCATCACCCTGTTCTTCGGTCCGTACCTCATCTTCGTCGCGCAGACCGCGATCGAGCGGGCGGTCATCGCAGCCGGCGACACGCTCGGCGCGACCCTGCCGGTCTGGGGCGACCAGCCGTTCCGCGACTGGCTCGCCGAGGCGACCGCTGTGCTATCCGGTGCGGCGGTGGCAGCGGGCACCAGCCTCGACCAGCTGCTGGATGCGACGACGCTCGCCGGTCGGGTCGAGCTGCTCGGGCTGTCGTTCTTCCCCGAGCAGCTGTTCCTGTACGCGATCCCCGTGTCGGCCATCATCCAGATCGTGACGCTGCCGATCCTCGGGGCGTTCGTCGACCGCTCGAGCCGCAAGCGGGCCTGGCTCGCATGGACCGCCTACCTCGGTGCAGGGACGACCGTCGCGATGTTCCTGATCGTCCCGGGGCGCTGGCAGCTCGCCATCGGCCTCGTCATCCTCGCGAACATCCTGTTCCAGGCATCCGTCGTCGTCTACGACTCGTTCCTGCCCGAGATCGCGACCCCCGACGACCGTGACCGTGTCTCGTCGCGCGGCTGGGCGCTCGGCTACATCGGTGGCGGCCTGCTGCTCGCCATCAACCTCGTCATCTTCCAGTTCGAACCGTTCGGCATCAGCGGGACGCTCGCGGTGCGCATCAGCCTCGCCTCGGCCGGCGTCTGGTGGGCCGTGTTCACCATCATCCCGCTCCGCATGCTCGAGGACGGGCCTCCGCTCGCCGTGGAGGGGTCGACCTCCCAGGCGGTCCGCGGAGCGTTCGGTGAGCTGATCCGGACGACGAAGCTGGTGGCCAGCTACCCGGAGACCGTCAAGTTCCTCGTCGCGTTCCTGCTGTTCAACGGCGGGGTCGGCACCGTGATCACCGCGGCCGGCTCGTACGCGATCGAGGAGCTGCGCATCAGCGAGGCGGACCTCGTCATCGCCATCCTGATGGTGCAGTTCGTCGCGTTCTTCGGTGCGCTCGTCATGGGTCGCATCGCGGAGCGCGCCGGAGCGAAGACCGTCGTGCTCTGGAGCCTCGCCCTGTGGAGCGCCGTCGTGACCTACGGCCGTTTCGTCCCGGCCGGCGACGTCGCCGTGTTCTTCGCGCTCGCCGCCGCCATCGGGTTCGTGCTCGGCGGGACGCAGGCGCTCAGCCGCTCGCTGTTCAGCCATCTGGTGCCTGCGCGGCGTGAAGCGGAGTTCTACAGCTTCTACCAGATCTCCGATCGCGGCACGAACATCCTCGGGCCCGCCGCGCTCGCCGTCGCCTACGGCCTGTTCGGCTCCTACCGCCAGGGCATCCTCGTCCTCATCATCTTCTTCATCGCGGGCGGCCTGATGCTCGTCATGACCGACATGCGCAAAGGCATCGACGCGGTCGGCAACGAACAGCCGAAGGTCCTGTGAGCGGCCCGGTGTCTGAACCGGTGCCTGTCGCAGCGCCAGGGGCGCTTCGGACACTCCTCACCGGGGCGGCCATGGGGACGGCCGACCTGGTGCCCGGGTTCTCCGGCGGCACCGTCGCGCTGGTCGCCGGGATCTACCCGCGGCTCATCGCGAACATCCGAGCCTCGGCGCACGTCGTCTCGCTCGTGCTGCGGCTGCGGCTGCGGGCGCTGCCTGACGCGCTGCGTGCGCTCGACTGGTCGTTCCTCATCGTGCTGCTCGTCGGGCTCGTGGGTGCGGCGTTCACCCTCGCGTCGACCCTCGACGGGCTGCTCGAGAACGAACCGGTCGTGATGAGCGCCGTGTTCCTCGGGCTCGTCCTCGGTGCGGCGGTCGTCGCCCGCCATCAGCTCGTGGGTCAGGTCGGCGTGCGGCTCGTCGCGGTCGGGCTCACGAGCGCCGTGATCACGGCGCTGCTGCTCGGTGCTCGACCCGACGCGCTGGACGACCCTCCGCGCCTGCTGCTCGCCGCGACGGCCGCGATCGCGGTGTGCGCGATGATCCTGCCGGGCGTGTCCGGCTCGTTCCTGCTGCTGGTGCTCGGGACCTACGAGCCGGTCATCGCTGCCGTCGCTGCGCGCGACGGGGCGACGCTGCTCGTCGTCGTCGTCGGGGCCGCCGCCGGGCTGCTCGCGTTCTCGACGCTGCTGAACTGGCTGCTCCGGCGCGCCCATGACGTCGTGCTCGCGGTGCTCATCGGCCTGATGGTCGGTTCCGCACGGGTGCTCTGGCCCTGGCCGTCCGCCACCGGTGTCGGTGACCCGACGCTCGGCGCACCGTCCGGCCAGGTCGGTGCAGCAGTGCTCGCCATGGTCGTGGCGTTCGTCGCGGTCGTCGCGGTCGGCCTCGTGATCAGACGGGCAGCAGGCCCTGCTGCTGTGCCGCCGTCCAGCGCCGCATCGCCTCACGGCAGCCACTGAGATCGGGCACGAGCGCGAGCCGGATCCAGCCCTCGCCGCCGGTCCCGAACGCCCGTCCCGGGGTGACCACCACGTCCGCATCGAGCAGCGCCGTCGCATAGGCGAGGTCGTCGCCACCGGGGACGCGGATCCAGACGTAGAACGTCGCACGGCTGCCCGACCAGCGCAGGCCGAGCGCTCCGATGCCCTCGAGCACAGCGTCACGCTTCGCGGCGAAGACCGCGCGGCGTTCGGCCACATGGACGTCGTCGGCCCACGCGACCTGAGCGGCCGCCTGCACGAAGTCGGGCGAGGCGGTGCCCGTGTCCTCACGCAGCGTCCGGAGCTGCGCGATCAGTGCGGCGTCGCCGACGATCGCCCCCGAGCGGTAGCCGGTCATGCCCGACCGCTTCGACAGCGACAGCACGGCGAGCATGCCCTGCGCGCCGTCACCGGCGACCTCGAGCAGGCTCGGAGCAGGCTCGTCGAACCACACCTCCTGGTAGCACTCGTCGGAGCACAGCAGGATGTCGTTGGCGCGGGCGACCTCCAGCTGGTCACGCAGGTAGCCGTGGTCGACCGTCGCGCCAGTGGGGTTGTGCGGGTAGCCGAGCCACGCGATCGCGGTCCGCTCGAGCAGCTCGGGGTCGAGGCTCGCGAGGTCGAGCCGCCAGCCGTCCGCGTCGGTCAGCACCACCGCATGCGCCTCGCCGCCCGCGTAGCGGGTCCCGCGCGCGTAGGTCGGATAGCCGGGCGAGCCCCACACGACCGTGCGACGAGGTCCCGCAGGGTCGAGGAACGCGAAGGGGAGGTGGAAGATCGCTTCCTTCGAGCCCGACGTCGGCAGCACCTGCGTCGCCGGGTCGACCTCCACGCCATGCCGACGCTGCACGAACGCGGCGACCGCACGACGGGTCGCGAGCTGTCCGAGCCCGGTCGGGTAGCTCGACACCGGCCCGACCGCGGCCTTGAGCGCCTCGCGAACGGCCGGCGGGGTCGGCTCGTCGGGATCGCCGATGGACAGGTCGATGAGCGGACGGCCGTCCGCACGGCGGCGCGCGACCTCCTCCCGCAGCGCGGCGAGAGGGTTCGGGCCTCCGCGGCCGACCGCGGGGTTCGTCGTGACCATCGGCCCAGCCTAACTACGATCGCACGTGCGGCCCGAGACGACGGACCGCCCGCGGGGAGGTCGCGACGCACGTGGAAGCCGCCCCGACCCTGCAGCACCTCGTCCGCCTCAGCGGCTCCGACCGGCCCGGGATCACCGCGGCCGTCCTCGCCGCGCTCGACACGGTCGGCGTCGTGCTCTTCGAGATGGACCAGCTGGTCGTGCGGGGCAACCTGACGCTCGACCTGCTCGTCGAGGCTCCCGGGACGACCGACCTGGTCGGGACCCTCGGCCCGCTCGCGACCGAGCTCGGAGTGCGCCTCGACGTCGAGCCCGCCCCGGTCGCCGACCCGACCGCGAACGGCCGGCCTCGGTCCATCGTCACCGTCATCGCGCCACGGCTGACCGCCGGTGCGCTGGCGGCCGTCACCGGCGCGATCGCGACGGCGGGTGCGAACATCGTCCGCATCGTGCGCCTCGCGCACCGTCCCGTGTGCGCGTTCGAGTTCCGCATCAGCGGCGGCGACCCCACCACCCTGCGCGGCGTGCTGCTCGATGCTGCCGCCGCGCATCTCGTCGACGTCGCGGTGCAGCCCGAGCGGCTCGAGCGGCGTGCGAAGCGGCTGGTCGTCCTCGACGTCGACTCCACGCTCATCCGTGACGAGGTCATCGAGCTGATCGCCGATGAGGTCGGACGCGGGGACGAGGTCGCCGCGATCACCGCACGCGCGATGGCCGGTGAGCTCGACTTCGAGGCCAGCCTGCGTGCCCGCGTCGCACTCCTCGCCGGCGCGGAGGTCGCCGCACTCGACCGTGCCGCCGCGCGGGTCCGGCTCACGCCGGGTGCCCGCACGCTCGTCGGGACGCTGAAGCGGCTCGGCTACACGGTCGCGGTCGTCTCCGGCGGGTTCGACCACATCGTCGATCCGATCGCGGCCGAGCTCGGCATCGACCATGCGGTCGCGAACCGACTGGAGGTCGTCGACGGGCGCCTCAGCGGCGCGCTCGTCGGCCCGATCCTCGACCGCGCCGGCAAGGCCCGCGAGCTGCGGCGCATCGCCGAGCTCGAACGGGTCCCCCTCGAGCAGACCGTCGCGATCGGGGACGGGGCGAACGACCTCGACATGATCGCTGCGGCAGGCCTCGGTGTCGCGTTCAACGCGAAGCCGGTCGTGCGGGCCGCAGCGGACACGAGCGTGAACGTGCCCCGGCTCGATGCGATCCTGTTCCTGCTCGGCATCCCGGCCGATGAGATCGTGCTCGACCCCGACGATGACGAGCCGGCCCCCGCAGGGCCCGGCTGCGCAGAGGCCTGACGATGGAACGCATCACGCTCCTCCACCGCACGACCGCGGCGAACCTCCCGCTCATCGAGCTCGACGGGCTGCGCACGCGCGTCGACCTGGCTGACCGGCTGGGACCTGTCGGTCCGTTCGATGAGGCCGCCACCGGGCGCTACGCGCGTGGCCGCCGGATCAGCGGCTGGGTGTCGCGCGCGCAGGCGGACGCGCGGCGCGGTGAGCTCGGACCCGGTCTCGTCACGTTCACGGTCGACCCCCGTCGCGTGCTCGCCGGACGCGCCGCCGAGCGCGAGGCCGACCCGGCCGGCGCATGGAGCAGCATGCGCACGCTCGCCGAGTGGCTCACCGACGCCGGCGGCGACGTCGACGCGCTGCCGGACGACCTCGAGGTCCACCAGGACCAGCCGGTGCGCGCCAAGCTCGTGCGGCTGCGCGCCATCGACCCCGAGCCGGGCGCACTCGGTCCCTACGCGGCGCTCGTGACGGCCGTGGCCGATGCGGACCGGGTCGCCGCGAAGCTGCTGATGCATCTCGCACTCGCCACCGCGGACGGCGACGCTGCGCATCCCGCCTACCTGGCTGCGTGTGCGCTGGCCTGGCGTGATGAGGAGGACGCCGCGGACCTCGGACGCAGGGTCGCGCGGGCGGACGCCGAAGCGGTGATCGAGGCGGTCCTCGTCGAGCACGAGGAGGCGGCGGAGGATGGCGTCTCGGCGCTGCGCGAGGTGCTCGACGGGCTGCGTGCCGAAGCGGACGCGTCCGAGGGCGACGTCGCCGACGTCATGCTCGAACGGTCCGAGCTGTCGCTGGTCCGCATCACCGCCTGAGGCGGGGCGGTCCGGGCGCGGTCCGGGCGATGCGGGTCAGAGGCTGACGATGTTGAGCGTCGCGACCGCGTGATCGGCCTCGTCCGCAGCCCGGGTGAAGCGGACGCGCTGTCCGATGCGCAGCTCCCGGAGTCCCGACGCCTGCATCGCACGTCCGTCGAAGGTGAGCTCGACGAGTCCGTCGTCGAGCAGCGAACCGGAGCGTGACTCCGGGTCGAAGGAGCGGATCGTGCCCTGCGGCATGGTCGGCCTCCGGCCTCATCGGTGGCGGTGCGGGACGTCGGTCGCAGAGGTTAGCCGTGCGACCCTGACAGGAACGCGGCGCTCGCCCGGCCGAGACCCGTCGAGCCCGCGGTGAGCAGCTCCTGCAGTGCAGCGAGATCGGCAGCGGCGTCCACGTCGTGGCGGGCGCCGGGCAGCTCGAGCAGCGTCACCGTGCGGCCGGCACGGCGGGCGAGCATCACGTGCGCGGCCGCAGAGCCCGGTCCGTATCGCGTGAGCGGATGCGGACCGAGGTCGACGTCGGGGGCGAGGCGGAGCAGCGCCGTCCCGCCGCCCGAGGTCGGCACGACCACGACGTCGGCGGGGACCGCGAGCACCGTGGACACCTCGGTGGCGCTGAGCAGCGGCAGGTCGGCGGCGACGACCAGCCGGTCGCGGTCGATCGGGACGGCGGCGAGGCCGGCGTCGACCGCACGACGCAGTCGCCCGTCACCGTTCTGGGGTCCGTCCGCCTGGGGGTCGGGGATCGCGGGGAGTCCCCGAGTGCGCGCGGCGTGCAGCGCGTCGTCACCGCTGGCGAGCAGCCGGATGTCGTCGACGCCCGCACCCTGCAGCGCGGTGACGACGTCGTCGAGCATCGCGAGCACCAGGTCGGCGCGCGACGGGGCATCGAGTGCGGCCCCCAGGCGAGACTTCCCCCCTGCGCGCAGCGGCACCAGCGCGGTGACGGGAGCGGGGGTGGTCGGCATTGCAGCAGGCTACGACGCGCCCGGAACGGCCCTGCACGCCCCTGCACGCCCCTGCACGGCGATGGTGGTGCGGCGGCGGTTAGGGTGATGGCCGGCCCGAGTGGGACGCCAGAGCGGGACGCCTGAGGAGACGCCGGTGGGCACCGTCGCAGTCATGGGTGCCGGCTCCTGGGGCACGGCGTTCTCCGTCCTGTGCCATGCGACGGGTGAGCAGGTCGCACTGTGGGCCCGTGACGCCGACCTCGCCGAGCGCATGGTGTCCACCCGACGCAACGACGCCTATCTCCCCGAGGCGGCCCTCCCGGACGGCCTGAAGGTCTCCGCCGACCCCGCCGAGGTCCTCGACGGCGCGGACCTCGTCGTGCTCGCCGTCCCGTCGGTCGGTCTGGCCGCACAGCTCGGCGTCTGGGGTGAGCGCATCCCCG
>LFIK01003574.1_pt1 | contig 12618 bp, 24 predicted proteins | sample 643401 | NCBI WGS metagenome assembly LFIK01 (sample SAMN03777447, study PRJNA286221) | soda lake metagenome | biome: soda lake; feature: Kulunda steppe; material: water; isolation source: sample T5-Br brine of Lake Tanatar-5 | place: Russia: Kulunda steppe | collected 2010-07 | reverse complement strand
GGGGGGGGGGGGGGACCTGCTCCGTTGTGTGAATGTGAATGTGCATGAATGGACGTGGCCCTAGCGTGCATGCAATAACAACACTTGTCTCTTTGAGCTTCAGAGTGCTGTAGTACCTTGCTGCTCCTGGTAGTATCAAAAAGAGCAGGAGGCCTCAGGTCCCTTGGTTCTCACTGGCAAGTCAACAAACCAAATCCTTTAAGGGTGAGGCCTGATGCGCTCCTGCACGTCTGCGCGCTGCGCAGGTGGAGTTTGACAAGAAGCGGCAGGAGCATGAAATCCAGGTTGCCCATGTAAAGGCCGCGCAGCTGCAGGCAGAGGAGAACCAGCGTCAAGTCAACCTTGTGAAGCAGGTGCGTGCATCACCTGGTCGTCCTTTTTTTATGTACGTACAGCTGCGGTGCGCTGCGCACTGCTGCTCTTTTGCATGTGGCCCCGAGGTTTGAGCACATATGCTCCTTTTTGTGTGTGGTGAGCGTGCATCAGGTGCCCAGGACCTGCGTATGCACCCGTGCATGGCCTTGCCTGACATGCCCATGCGGTTTTTGTCGGGCTGGCAGCCCGGCAAGCCCAGCAGTCAACCCATCCGGCTGAAGGTCTTAACCCATTGTAAACTAAACGGACATGTCCATGCGGTAAGCAGGCGCCGGGTACGCCGGGCTGGTCCACGCAGCCCATGGTGCCCATCTCCAGTGCCGTGCACAGCCTTGCCTGAGGCCCCTTCTGCCTCCTCTACCCCGCTCATCTGCCCACCGCCCCGCTCCCTGCCCATGCACGCATGCAGGGCCTCGATCACGAGCGCGTCAGCATCGCCCAGGAGCGGCGTGTGCTTGCGCAGGAGCGCTTGGACGCAAGCAAGGCCGTGGACGGCAGCAGGGAGGCCCAGCGGAAGCTTGCCGAGGCCGTGCGCGGCTGGCTGGCACAGGTGCGCGGTCCCGCTCTTCATTTTCCCCCCACCTCTTCTCCCTGTTGCTCCCTCTCCCTGCACCAACTGCCACCCCCGGGGGCGTCCTGCGTGCATGCACGCTGCCAGCGCAAGCATTGCGATTTGCAATAGTGGACTGAGCGAGTTGCTGTGCGCCAGAGGAGCGCCGCCAGCCGCCGCCGGAGCTGCCCCCGGTTGGCAGGGTCCCGGACAGGGTGCCAAACAGTGCTTCTACTAACGACAAATTGCGTCGCCACTTCGTTTTGAGATGGTAAACAGTGCCGTCCGTGGTACGGCAGGTGGTCCACTGGTGCCAGACTAGCAGAGGCCTTAGCGCACCCTTAGGTCCATCTGCGGAGGCCTCGCCCCCTTTCAGTTGTCATGGAGTGCACCATGGAAACCTTTTGGGCGCCTGGCACGCGGCAGTGCCCACAGTTGCGCGGATGGAATGGTCTGTTTGAGCAAGCGTTGGGGCCCCCGCGTGCACTTGCATGCGCATGGACAAGGCACAGGCACAGGCACAGGCACAGACGCCCGGAACCGCCCATCTGCATGCGTATTTCATATAGTGACGCTATCCCATAGTTCCGTCTATAGGCGCCTATAGGGCGCCTGCAGGTCAGGCGCCTACAGGCGCCTGTAGGCGTCGACGACGTAGGCGTCGACAGAGGCGCCTACAGCGCCTGCGACACCCGCCTTCGCACCCCCCGCGCCTATAGCGCCTACGGCGCCTTCATCACCTACAGCGCCTACGGCACCCACCTCCGCACCCCCCGCGCCTATGACGTGGGCGGCGCCTACAGCGCCTACGACACCCACCTCCGCACCCTCCGCGCCTATGGCGTCTTCGGCGCCTTTAGCGCCTATGGCGCCTATTGGCCTTCCGCCCTCGCCAGCATACAAATTAATTTAAAAAGCGATCTATTTGAACATTGAATTGAATTGATGTTTGTACAGAGTGCGCCCAACACCCATCGCGAAGCAGGGGGGTGCAGGGGGGGCGCAGCCCCCCTCGCTAAATGTTGTTAAATTGTTTCTCGGTTTATTTTGGCTAGGAATTTGGTTAGGATTAGGGTTTCGGTTACGGTTAGGGGCTTGGCCAAGCCTGCAGGCGCCGTAGGTGCCATAGACGCCGTAGGCGCCATAGTTCAGGGGTCCCCCCAGAAATTCCTGTAGGCGCCATAGACGCCGTAAGCGCGGTAGTTCCGGGGGCCCCCCAGAAATTCCTGTAGGCGCCGTAGTTGCTGTAGTTCCAAAGGCCCCCGAGAAATTCCTGTAGGCGCTGTAGTTCCGGAGGTCATCCTGTAATTCCTGTAGGCGCCGTAGGCGCCATAGTTCCAGGCGTCCAGATTGACCCAGGCGGGGCTGTAAGCGCCAACTGGTAGGCGCTGTAGTTTCGCGTAGTTTTATTTTTTAATGGGCATAGACGAGAACCACAGCTAAAACTATGGCACCTACAGACGGAACTATGGGATAGCGACACTTTCTTGCGTATCTTGACCACAGGGTGTCCCCATCCCATTTGCCGTGGATGTGGCGTTGAATGGGGACCTGGGCCTAGTGCCCCGCCCCGCGGGCGGGCCCATCTTCCACGCCCACCCCTCCAAGCCCTCCACCAGCGGACACTACCAGGACCAGCGGCCCCTGCGTGGCGGCCACTACTCAAAGGCGCGCGCGCAGTCAGGGCGTGCAGTGGGGTCCCCTGGCAGAGGGCGCAACAGCCTGAAGCACGAGCTTGGACGGGTGAGTCATGAGGAGGGGGGGAGAGGGGCGTGCGAGGGCATGTGTGTGTATTCATATGTGCGCGCGCCTTTGTGTATACGTGTGCGTGGGCGTGCACGTGTACATCTGTGTGCGCTTGTGCTGCGGCTCTTTTGCTACAAGCCACCCGCTGCGCAGCTGGCCCTCCAAGCATGCTCTGACCCACTCAGGTGATGCCGTACTGTCTGTCTGCTCATTGTCCAACGCCACCGGCGGCCCAGGCCCTGAGCATGCGCTACGCACATTTTCTGCTCGCTGCGGCACCCTCAGCCCACCTTAGCAACTCAGCCTATACTCAACCTTTTTGCCCTGCCTTGCACCACACGCCTGCCCGCTGACCTGCAGCCCCACAGGGGAAGCAAGGACGTGCTGCCGGGCACAGGGTCGGACTACATCCGGCAGCAGAAGGAGTTCCTGGTCAAGCTGAACATGCCCGCCGCGTTCGAGGGTGAGGCACGCGCGCTGAGGGCACGCGCCCGCCCCTTGGGGGCGCGCAGCAGCGCATGCATACATAGGCTACATGGTGTGCTGTGCGGCGTGTACTGCTGCTCAGCGCTACAGCGCTGAGGGCACGCACGCGTGCGCTGCATTGGAGGCCTGCCTGCCTGTGCCGCATCAGTCAGGCCACGCTTTGTGCTCCACCACACCTGCATGCTTGTGCCGCATCAGTCAGGCCATGCCAAGCTTTGCGCCCCACCACACCTGCATGCTTGTGCCGCATGAGGCAGGCCATGATTGGCAGCCTCCATCACAGCACTGAGCACAGGCGCACTGCGCACATGCATCTCCTTCAGGCACGCACCTGCGCCGCTGCGCGCATGCACACATGTGCAATCATCCCCCCGGAAACGCGCGCAGCTGTGCAGGTGCGTGCCACTAGCGGACGCTCCCTGCGTCCACATTTTGGCGCAGCCCTTGTCCACGCCGCGGCGGTCAAGCACTCCGGGCACCCCATGCCATTCCGGGCACCCCATGCCATATGAGCGCACAGAGTGGTCCTTGCAGCACGCTGGAAGAAGAGGGTGGCCCTGCGAGCCCGCCTGTGGCCTGTCCGCTCCTGGCGCCGCTGCCTACACCTGCGTGCCCATGGCCGTGCCCTCTGCAGGCATTGCCTCCCTGGGCGCCGCGTCCACGCTCGAAGACCCCTACAGCTTCCACGCAGACATGGGCTTTGACGCATTTGGCAGCGCGGGCGCGGCCATAAGCCCCCCTCCCCGCTTAGGTGCCGCGGCTGCTGCGGCCATCCCTCCGGGCATGCCGCCCGCAGCATTTGACGTGCCCCCGCCGCTGCTGCACCCCACCTGGCCACCTCTGGGTGTGCAAGGGCACCTGCACAGCAGCGCAGGGCAGGTCGGGGATGTGGGGCCGCCTGACCTGCAGCGGCAGCAGGGGGGTGCGCGCACGGAGAGTGCCGCGGAAGGCCAGCAAGGCCGCCCCAAGGGCCCAGAGCGTGTGGCGGAGCCGGGGCCGCGCAGCGCAGAGCAGCAGCTGGGGCGCTATGGCCTGGCCGCTGGGGCGGACGCAGCCGCGCTGGGCGAAGGTGCAGGGGAGCCGCTTTGAGGGTGGAGCGGAACGCTGGCGGCTTGCTGGTTGGGTGCACATGGCCACGCGTGCCCTTGGCCCTTACGGACATGCTGGGATTGGAGTGCGTGACTGGCAGGCGCTTGCGTTCCAGGCCGTGGTGTTGCATGGGCAGTGAGGGACATGGATGGCTTTGCTGCAGCGCTGGTTGCACAGCGTGCCACACATGACCACAACACACAAGTTGTGTGACACAACACACACACGCAAACAAGCCAACATGTGAATGCAGCATGTCTGGAATCCACTACTCTCCCGCCCACCGCACCTGCTCCACTGCCGGCTTGCCGCCTCGCCTAGAAGCCCTGGCCTGCCCACCGGGGGCCTGCCCACCGGGCAGACATTGCCGCTGGTGGTGCGAGGCATAGTGCATACTGCGCGGCATATAGGCAAGCAGAGGCCGTCCTTCTGCTCATTGGCGCTCTCGCACTGGCCCCCGTTGCAGGTGGAACAGCTGCAGCCCACTCTTCCAGGCGCAGAGAGCCCCCGGACGCTGCCCGGGCAGGAGAGCAGGTAGGCAGCAGCAGTAGCAGCTGGTTTGTACTATGTGCAGGCCATGTGTCAGAGCCATTTTGTTCCCGCGCGTCCGGCAGGTGGTCGCGGCTGGGCGAACGGTACACTCAGGCACAGTGTCCCTGGCCCCCAGGAGCCGCGCTGCGCCCCTTCCCGCGCCCCGCATGTGTTATTTGGGGCCTGGTTTGCTCCGTGTTGCCGTTCTTGTGACAGTGGCGAGCGCAGCAGGGACAGGGGGCGCGATGCTGCTGGACCTCGACACGCGTACTTACAATTGATTGACGCCGGTCGGTCCGGCCCCCGCCCTTTCTGCGAGGCACCCCTCACAGCACACAGCGCACCCCCCGCATTGCATGCGACAGGCATCAATATCAACAATGGCGCGCAGGGGAGGGGGCGGGGCAGCAGCGCTGGCGGGTGGGGGCGTGGTCAAGGGGAGCACCCCTCGAGGGGCTGCAGCAGTGTGCGTCCACTTGCAAGCACACTAGTACGCCCTCCGACGGGTTAACAGTACAATATGGCTTTATTGGCCAAGGAGGCACACACAAGCGCACACACAGGCGCACACACAAACACAGACACACAAACACACACACACACACACAGCTGCACCCGCAACTGCAGAAGGCTTGGGTAGGATGTCGCGTGGCACCTCATAGAGGCACGAGCCCAGCAGGTCGCTGACCAAAGTGCTGGACCCGCAACACCCTGTGTGCATGAGCCAGCCACATCTGCTCGAACCCTTGAACCAGGAAGTACCAGGAATGGTGAAGCTTGTGGCTGTGTGAGGGCTGTGGAGAATCACGACCGAGGCAGAGCCCTACGTCTGTGCCTGCAGCTGCAAGGCCGCAAAGATTATGCGAGCAGGGCGACCTGTACTGGCCCCCTGCTCTGCCCCATGCCTTCGCTTGCCCGCGCTTACTGGACGTGCAGGTAAGCGGGGACTTCACCCAGCTGCTGCCGATCAGCGGGTCCTCTTCGGAGCAAGCCAGTCTGTCCAGCACCCAGGGCGGCTCCCGGGCTCATGCCCCTGGCCAGCGCGGCACCCAGGAAGCAGGAGGCAGAATGGGCAGCAGCAGCAGAGCTGGTCGGGCCCGTGGTGGGGGTTTTGGGAGCGAGGTGGGGGTGGAGGGCCGACAGGCAGCCCATGCGCAGGAGGGGAGCAGCAGCAGCAGCATGGTGTCCTCCGGGGCTTCAGGGGCGCACCCGTACCCACAAAGCATGTCCGGTCAGACAGTGAGCTCGCAGCCAGGGGCCCACCCGCAGTCCGAGTCAGTGGAGAGCATCGGCACGTCAGCTACCAGCAAAATGTCTGGCATGCATTGACAAGTGCAGTGTCTGGCTGTGAGCCCCTTGCAGCCCTTCGTCCAGGGAGGACAATTCCCGTATGACACATCACTTGCGGGTTGTATCGATGGAAGCGCAACATCTGCTTGAGATCTGTGGACTTAGGATGTAGTTAGTGGTGCACGGTGGCTGCGTGGCTGTGCAATGATGGAGGGTTTGGAACTGGCCGTATCAGTTGGGACACGTCAGTGGTATAGGGTGCTGGGGGATGAATGTACTCTGGCAGCATGATGATTATAAACTAACAATGATGTTGCTGATGCTGCCAGAGGCCATGATGCATGCACCTTGTGTGCGCAGGCTCTGTGTCGTGTTTTGAGAAGGTTGCACGTCTGTTCCAAACAAGAGATCAACAAGCTCAGCCTAGAAACTATGAGTCCAAGCAAAACTTTGTCGGCTCGCCACAACTGAATAACTAAGTGAACAGGTCATCTTTGGAGCTAGGTAAGATCAACGAATGGTGTGAGACTGGACGTGTCCAATTTGAGATAGCGGCGTTTTGTGGCAGCCCATTGTGCTGCATTGGATGGCTTCACAGCGGACTTGGCTGCCAGAATCGTGTCAGCACTAAGTAACTTGGGAGTTTTGTTTGTTAGCGCGGGGGCCGTCTATAAAAGTCACAGGTACACATCTGAGCAAGCTGGGCCTCGATCACAGCACCGTAACATCTCTTTTATTCAAGAGCACACAGTACAAGTACACCAGGAATGCGTGTGCAATACCTGCGGACCTGGGCGCAGCTTTTCTTTACTTCCTAGCCTGACCTACACAATTTAACCCTCTGAATGTAGCCCAATGTAGGCAACTTCACCCCGTCTGCCACGAAATTCAAAAGTGCGGGTCCCACTGGCCCATCAGGATAGATAACAGTATGAATGCACGTACAATAAGCAAATAATAATATGTACACTTCTGAGTCCTCACTTCCACATGCCAGAACCCTGGTTTCAAGAATGAGATATAATTGATAGTTTGTATTCTTAATTGTTTAGGCCCCTAAAATCCTTATCATGCCTCCTGGACGTTGAGAATCACTTCGCTGCGCCCAAGACGAGCTCCTTGACAGCAACATGTTTGGGAAGAAATCGTCCAACAGCCTACCGGATCCTCCCAACACGGCGAATGGCGTTGCAGAGGGGCTCAGCAAGTTAGACCTTGTGAGTCTTCTCAGGCATACAAGCGCAGCACAGCCGTGGCTGCAACCACTTCTGCAGAGTAAACGACTCCGCTTCTGGGGTGGGAGCGGAGGCGCGGATGTTGGTCTTTTGAGGACAAAATTGTTGGGATGGCGCGATGCGGTGCAGTTGGGTCCGCATTTGGCAGCAGCGAGATGGGATGGGCGGAAGCCCACCCATTTAGTAGCTCTGGGGACGATGGGTTGTGCACGCAGTGCGTAGTTGATGATGGCGCACGCTTCTGTGCGCTTGGCGCGCAGGAAAGGGAGGCCCCTCAGGAGCTGGAGCACAAGCTGCAGGATGAAGAGGACGCGAGCGAGGGGAACGGGGGCTACACCTTTGACACACCCGAGCACAAGGAGCAGCTTAAGGCCCAGCGCCAGCAGCTCTGGCAATGTGAGCAGCTCCCGCTCCCTGACGACCTGCAGCCTGTGCACAGCTACCCCCCAGGAACCAGCTGCCGTTTGCCTTCCTGCCCTTTTCCCCTCTTCCCTGTAGGGACCCATACAGCCATGCTCCTGGCCTACGCATCACCATGCATGCCCCCCCTCTGCACTCCTGCCTTCGCAGGGCTGAAGCACGTGGGCTCCAACATGTTCAGAGACGGTGAGCAGCGTGGTTTTGCACTAGCCTGGGTGCGCGGCGCAGCTCTGTGTGCGGTTGTGTGCTTTCTGGCGGCAGATGGCCAGGCAGGGCAGCAGCTGAGCCATAGCTAGAGCTCAGGAGGGAGCTTGATGAGGTGCAGGACAGCTACAGCACCAGCTGCTCATGGATCCTGCTCCCTTGATTTGGCTTACAGGCATCAACCTGACCAAGATCTCGTTGCCTGTCTGCCTTTTTGAGCCACGCTCGTTCCTTGAAAGGGTCACTGCCAACTGGGTGAGTGTTGCCTATCTTGCGCTCTGTTTGCCTGCTTGCTGTGCTCAGTCCTGGCATGCCAGGGACAGCTCTCCACCTGCTCAGTTCACTGCTATGTCTCCATTCGACCCGGAAATGTTCCATGCAGGCCATGCTGAAAGCGATGCCTGTGCTCACAGCACGCTGCGCAACAGCACATTGCCCCTCTCCCTTAATTTCTCTCATGTGGAACTGGGCACAATGCTCGCCAAGCGCGTTTAGCGCTGCAGGCATGGTGGCTGCAGGACATTGTATGCAAGGCTCCGCCGCGCTTGCTTCGCCCTCCTGCTGCAGTGCGCCTGTGCAGCGAGCAGCTCAGGGCTCAGCGTGGTGCATGCGGCCCAGCTGCGTGCCTCGCTCACGTGTGCAGCTCTGATCATGTGGGGTTCGTGCGCACGCAGGACTACCTGGACCTCTTGAACATGGCCGCCAACGAGCAGAACCCTGTGGACCGCATGAAGTACGTCGTTGCCTTTGCCCTGAGTGGGCTGTGCCGGCAGGTGTCCTTCCACAAGCCCTTTAACCCCATCTTGGGCGAGACGTACCAGGTGCGGATGTGCAGTGTGCGCGCATGTATGCACGGTTTCATCAGGCACTGTGTGTGCCAGAGCAAACCGCCGTGTGCTTATGCCTAAGAACAGCATTGAGTGTGGGCGTGTTAAAGCGCCAAAGTGCCCGCTGCCGAGGCTGGGGAAGCTAGAAGCAGGACAGGCTCCCTTGCAAGTCTGCTTCCTGAGGGCGCTAATGCATAGGAGCACTCTCCAGGAGGGCTAGTTTGGGCGTTGCTGTATTCCTCTGTCCTTGCCGTAGATTCTGCGCTTCGAAACCTGACCTTACAACCACCTCCCTGCTTGCCTGCACACCCTCTGCTCAAAAGCGCATCAAACCCAGCTTGTGCCGCCCATCCTGCAGGCCCGCTACACAAATGGCACAGAAATCTACTGTGAACAGATCAGCCACCACCCTCCAATCAGCAGCTGGCAAGTTGTAGAGCCCAGTGGCAAGGTGGGTGCCTGGCGCACGCTTGCCGACGCACATGGATGTGCACAACACAATAGCGCAACAAATGGATGCACAGCGCATGCACACCCACACATACAGGCATGTACAGGCACACACACGCGTATGCATGCACACACTCCACACACACCACACACCACATACCACACAAACACACACATACAGGCACGACATATGCTCGTGCATGCATGCACAACACGTACACACTGGCACAACAATGGCACTCACGTGCACGCACACAATCACATACACATGCGCTTGACTTGGCTCTCTGGGTTCCCCCTGCATCCCAAGAAAGCATGCCAGGACGATGCATGTGCGCTGGGCGCTTCAGTGCTTCGATTAAGGTTTTGGGGGGTGTCGCCAAATGGCGACGCAGGGTGCTTTTGCTTTTGAGATTGTGTGTCGCCACAGCGATCCTACCAGAAAAAAAACGCCAAAAATTTGGCTTCGCAGATTGAACTTACAAATGTGTAGCATTTACAAAACAATTGACTTTATGCAATTTACTCTTTACACAAACGAGCACCCCTCTTTCCCTCCTTTCCCAGTTTTGCTTCAAGTCAGATGTCAGGTCTAGTCGCTGTCACTATCTGCCACCTCCATAATGTCTGGCTGCTGCTGCTGCTACTGCTGGGCACACCCTGCGCAGCGCCCAGCATGCTGGGCAGCGCTTCTTTGCTGCGAACCACTAGTCGCATGCGCATGCCTTGAGGAAGGGAAAGTCCGTGAACTCCCACATTCGCTGGGTTGCCAGTACTAGGCAGGCATTCAGGTATAGTGCTTGGGGGCAGTTGTGGCGCTCATCCTTGATGAAGGCAAGCTTGCTGAACGGGCGCTCCTCCTCCACGTGGACTGAGCCAGGCACTTGCACCAAAATGCCTTCCATGACCACCCACTCGCTGACTGGGAGTGCCGCAGCAAGGGCCTCAGGAAGTGCAGGAGGGACAACTAGGGACGCTTAAGGCACTGCAGCAGGGGGTGCCACAGTAAGGGGTGCTGCAGCAGAGGGCGCTGTAGCAAGTTGTGCAGGGAAAGGTGATGGTGATGGAGGGGCTGTTGCTGCTGCTGGCACTGCTGCTGCTGGTGCTTGTGCTGGTGGTGCTGCTGCTGACATTTCTGGGAGAGGGGAGGATGAGGAAGCGGGGGACCAGGGGGATTTGGGTTTTCAGCTGTCCTTGAGGAGGGGCCCTTGGGCCCCCAAAGTGCGTTTATGCGCTCTTGACTACAACTAATATATAATCAATATGTAAGAAATTGGCGACGTGAGGTGGTCTACGAGCATTCCCCGTGTCGGGTGACACAAGGTGCTCTGCGACGCCCCGCTGGGCGTCGCAGTGTCGCCACACAAGTGACCAAAATGCGACCATTTGGCGACGCGTCTTACTTAATCGAAGCACTGGGGCGCTTGGCTTATGTAATGCCAGTTTTGCCTGGCAAGAGCCACCACAGGTTTGAACACAGGAAAGGTGCGCGCGTACAGGGACCTGAAACAATGCAAGAAGGTGTTTGCAGGCTGCACATGTGTGTCATGGGCTTGTGTCATCAGCCACACCTGCGTGCGCCCCTCTCGCAGTTCATGTTTTTTGGGAACGGCAACTGGCATGCGGGCATCAAGGGCAACCACGTGAAGGGCCGGCAGTCTGGCATCAACTGCGTGCGCTTTGCGGACGGCAGCACCATCACGTACGAGCTGCCTGGGCTGATCGTCAAAGGTAGGGCCTGCTTGAGCCAGCCTCAGCTACGCGCTGTGCCCAAACCTGGATGAGATGGGCTGCATGCGCCTGTGCAAGGGAGCATTCTTGCTGCGGCCGCTGGCCATAGGTGACTAGCCAGAAAGTCCAGCAGCGGATCTGTGGCAGCCAGCTGTGTGTGGCGGCCTTTTGTGTGCATTGCTTAAGCTGCATGCATGTTGTCCTTGGCACACGTAACCTGGGGCAGGCAGGCTGTATATGATGGCCTGCTGGGCAACTTATGTTTCTATGTGATGGTTGGCTGCGAGCGGCCGGGGGCGCCTTGCAGCAAGCCTCCCCCTCCCAAAAACAAATGGCAGTGGCCAGTCCTAGGCCATGCAGCCTGCTCTGCAGAAGTGGCCAGTGCTTTTGCCGCTCCTCCCGGTGTGCAGGTGTGCTGTGGGGGCAGCGGTGCATAAAGTACGGCGGAGAGATGAAGTTTGTGGACAGCAGCAATAAGCTCACGTGAGTGAGGTGCACACGGTGCAGGCAGTGCTTCAATTCAGTAAGACGCGTCGCCAAATGGTGGCATTTTGTTCACTTATGTGGCAGCACGACGATGCCCGGCAGGGCGTCGCAGAGCACCCTGCGCCGCCAAATGGCGACACGCGGAATGCTCACAGACCACCCTGCGTTGCCAGATTCTTGCTTATTATTTCAAACAGTGTGTATGAAATAGTGCATGAATGCACTTCGGGGGTCCGGAGGCCCCCCCAAGCCAAGGACAGTTGAAAACCAGAACTCCCCTGCTCTTCCACTTTCCTGACCCTCCTATCTCCCAGCAGCGTCAGTAAAATCGCTGCGGCGGCGCACAATTTCAGTAGAAGCGACCTGTGTTGCCAAATGGCGACACACCCCAAACCTGTAATTGAAGCACTGGGTGCGGGTGCCGCCACCCCCTCCTCCGCTCTGCTGCGCTGCCATATGTGAGACCTCCGGTGGCCCCAGCGCACACGCCTCCGTGTCCACAAGCGCGCCCGCGTGTTGTGTGCACAGTGTGCCGTGCATGGCTGGCCGCCAAGCGCCTGGGCACACCCGCCTGCACCCCGGCGCGCGCAGTGCTGCTCGTTCAGCTCCATCGCCTCCCTCTTTCGTCCCGGCTCGCATGCCCTTCTCCGCTTGCCCTGCCCATCCTTGCTTGCCCATGCATTCCGCGGCGTGTGTCCTCTCCCCCGGGTGGCACTTGCGTGTCCTCTCCCCCCGGTGGCCCTGCGAGCCACATCTCAAGAGCCCCAGGCCGTGCCTACCTGGGCCCGCGCAGGTGCGAGGTGGAGGTGGACCCGCAACCACAGCAGTCATGGGCGTCCTCCTGGTTCAAGAGCAAAAAGGCGTGCGGCTACAAGCCAGACCTGGTGGGTGCGCATGCGCCGCATATGGTGCTGGTTTTGGTCGTAGCTCCCTGAGTGATGGATGGTGCACCCCCTGCACCGCTGGGCAGTCCGGCCTGCGCGTGTCGCCCCGTATGCTCCTGCCCCTGTCCCCTCGGTCACGCTGCCCTCTCCTGCCCGTCCGTTCCCATGTGGGATGTCTCAACATGCTTATGCCTTGCGCCTGAGGCCTGCCCTATTATGACAAATGGCAGCTGCCAGCCTGGCAGCATGCCTCCCAGCGCGCAGCCCGGGCCAAGGCCCTCTCGCCTGTGTGGCGTGTGAGGGTGTGCGGGGGG
>LFIK01003573.1_pt1 | contig 12621 bp, 9 predicted proteins | sample 643401 | NCBI WGS metagenome assembly LFIK01 (sample SAMN03777447, study PRJNA286221) | soda lake metagenome | biome: soda lake; feature: Kulunda steppe; material: water; isolation source: sample T5-Br brine of Lake Tanatar-5 | place: Russia: Kulunda steppe | collected 2010-07 | reverse complement strand
TGAGCAGCACAGCGCCCTGGGGTTTTCTGGCCCGCGCATTGACCTGATTCCCCATCAGCTGTACATCGCCGATGAAGTCGCCAATCGCCACGCGCCACGTGTCCTGCTTGCCGACGAGGTCGGGCTGGGTAAAACCATAGAAGCCGGTTTAATACTGCATCGCCTATTGTTGACGGGCCGCGCCGAACGGGCGCTGATCCTGGTGCCGGATAGCCTGACCCACCAATGGTTGGTGGAGCTGCTGCGACGTTTCTCCTTGCAGGTTACTCTGCTTGATGAACAGCAAAGCCAAGCTAACGGCAGCGAGAACCCCTTCGATAGCGGCCAGCTGATTCTGGCTAGCCAAGGCTGGCTGTTTGCCAACCCTGGCCGCCAGCAGCAAGCCCACCAGAGCCATTTCGACATCCTGATTGTCGATGAAGCCCATCACCTGGATTGGAGCACGGAGGGCAGCGGCCCCGGCTATCGCTGCGTGGAACAGCTGGCCGCCGACATTGACGGCTTGCTGCTGTTAACCGCAACCCCGGAACAGATGGGGCTGGAAAGCCATTTTGCCCGCCTGCGCTTGCTTGATCCGGAGCGTTACCATGACCTGGCTCGCTTCAGAGAAGAGGAGCACCACTATGTTGACGTAGCGGCTGCCATTGATGCGCTGGATGCCCTGCCCGGTAATCCCAGCACCCGCGCCCGTGTGGAGGCAGTAGCCGACGACCGCGACAGCCAGGCGCTACTCGCCACCTTGACACACCCGGAAGCCGACACCGCTCAACAGGATGCCGCCCGTGCCCAGCTGCGTGATGCTCTGCTTGATCGCCACGGCACTGGCCGGGTGATGTTCCGCAACAGCCGTCGCCACGTCGGGGGCTTTCCTGAACGTTATCTGCATGTGGTGCCCCTGGCAATGCCCTCGGCCTATCGTCGGGTGATGCGCCGCCTGCAGCGTGACGAAGATTACCTCGACGAACTGCTGATCGACACCGGCATGGATCACCCTGACGTTCTGATTTACCCGGATGCCATGTACCGGGAGTTATCCGCTGACCCCTTCCATTCCGAAGACTGGTGGCATATTGATCCGCGGATCAGCTGGCTGCTGGAGATACTCAACGATAAGAGTGAACAAGGCTTTGCCAACGATAAGGTACTGGTGATTGCCCATCAGCGCGAAACCGCTGAAGGCATCGCCGAAGGGCTGCGCGTGCTAGGCGGTCTCCATGCGCCGGTATTCCATGAAGACCTGACCTTGATTGAGCGTGACCGCGCGGCTGCCGCCTTTGCCGACGACGAAGGCTGCCAGGTATTAGTGTGTTCAGAAATCGGTTCGGAAGGCCGCAACTTTCAGTTCTGCCGCCACCTGGTAATGTTTGATCTGCCCCAGCACCCTGACCAGCTCGAACAGCGCATCGGGCGGCTGGATCGTATCGGTCAGCAGCACGCCATTGACATTCACGCACTCACCTTTGAAGGCAGCCCTGGGGAGCGTCTGCTGCGTTGGTACAACGACGGGATGGCCGCCTTCAGCGCCCCCACCGGTATCGGCAGCGACCTGTTTGAAACCTTTGGCGATGACCTGGCAGATGCCCTGCTGGACGATGAACGGCTGGATGACCTCATCCACACAACCCGCACCATGTTCACCGCCCAGCTGGCCGAGCGGGATGCCGGGCGCAACCGCCTGCTCGAACTCAACGCCTGCCGCCCCGCCCGGGCCAATCGCGTGATCGAGGCAGTGCGCGAGCTGGATGAAGACACTGCCTTGCCGCGTTATGTTGAGCGTGCGCTGGATATTTTCGGCGTTGACAGCCGGGAACTGGGTAAGGACCTGATGGTGCTCGAACCCGGCCAGCATATGCTGGATGGCCTACCCGGGCTGGCCAAAGGTGAGGAGGGCTTCACCGCCACTTACCGTCGCGATCTTGCCCTGGCCCGCGACGACGTCCAGCACCTTTCCTGGGAGCACCCGCTGCTGCGTGAAATGATGGGCCGGATAATTGATGGCACCATGGGCAATAGTGCGCTGGCACTGCTGCCTCACACGGCGCTACCCAGCGGCCGCTTACTGGTTGAATTAATCTTCCGTACCCATTGCCCTGCGCCCAAGCAGCTTCACCTGAACCGTTTTTTACCCCCCACGGCGATTCGCGTGCTGCTGGATGAATCCGGCACCAACCTGACCCCTAAAATCTCGTTTACCGGGCTGAGTAAGAACGTTCAAAAAATCAATAAATCCATGGCCCGAGAACTGATCAAAAGCCGCCATGATCAGCTGCGAGGATTACTGTTACAGGGGGAAGGAGAAGCTGACCGGGAGCTGCCCAGTATCATTGAAGCCGCCGAGACCCGCATGCGCCAACAACTCGACAGTGAACTGGCCCGTTTGATAGCACTGGCTGAACATAACCCGACAGTACGCCACGCAGAAATTGACGCCATCCGCGAGGAAAGAAACGCATTAAGCCAGGCCATCGACGCCACCCATTTACGCCTGGACGCGGTGCGCGTGGTGATTACTGCCGACCCGAAAAAATAACCTGCCTGCCACGCCCCACGGATGGGGCAGTTCAGTATGTTTTTGCCACAGACACTCACAGACGACACGGAAAGGGATAAGGTCAAACCCAAAACAAAAGGTTGTAAGGTTTTCGTCCGTGTTTTGCGTGAGTGTCCGTGGCTATCATTGCTATCTCGCTCACCCCTCAACTGTTGAGGATTGCCTCCAAGGCTTTGTCCAGGGTGGGGTACTGGAAGGTGAAACCTGCCGCTTCCAGGCGTTCCGGGCGCATATCTGCGCCTGTCAGCAAGAGTTGCGACATTTCGCCAAAGCCAAGCTTTAACACAGGCGCGGGGACTGGAAAGATCGCCGGACGCTTGAGTGTTTTGGCGAGTGTCCGGCTGAACTCCGCATTGGTGACAGGATGAGGCGCACTGGCATTGAAAGGCCCGGTCAGCGCTTTATCCTCCAACAGGAACAGCATGGCCCCCACCAGGTCATCGCGATGAATCCAGGGCATAAACTGCTTGCCATCCCCAAAGCGACCGCCCAGCCCCAGCTTGAAAGGCGGCAACATTTTTTCCAGCGTGCCGCCGCCGGTATCCAGCACCAGGCCGATGCGTAAGATTGCCAGGCGCACACCCAGGGCCTCGACTTCACGAGCGGCTTCTTCCCACTTGACACACAGGCGATGGGCAAACTCATCCTGGGGTGAGGTGTCTTCAGTCACCTTGTTAGCGCCCTGATCGCCGTAATACCCCACGGCGGATGCCGACAAAAGGGTATGCGGCAATGCCTGGCCAGTATCCTTGAGCTGTTCGCACAGGGTGACCAGCTGTCGGGTCGCCCTCAGGCGCGATTGCACCAACTCGTCTTTCTGGGCCTCGGTCCAGCGTTTGGCGGCAATCGATTCTCCCGCCAGGTTGATCAGCACCTCCGGCGGCGAATCCGAAAATGCCTGGGCGCTTTCTCGGATGTCACAGCCCTCCGGCAAACGCGAACGCACTTTATCGGGTGTGCGTGACACCACTTGCAGAGAGTGCCCCTGTGCCGCCAGACGCTGGCAGAGTCGCTGGCCAACAAAGCCGCTTCCGCCCGTTATCAATACCCGCATAGTGTGATCTCCTTTCGCAGCCAGCAGCGCTGATGCAATAAAATGTGATGTAACTTATTGTACGATACCTATACCACTCTGCTACACTAAAAAAAATTTTTATTGGGTAACTCCGTTACCAGCAACACCGTTACTTATAACAATAGTAACGCTACTACTGTGATCTAGGATACGTTACATGACCGTTTCGACCATGTCCGCCGCTGAAATGTCGTCTAAGGCGGTCGACAATGCGCCTCATCACACCGCCATCATTGGCGCCGGGCTTGCTGGGCTGGCCTGCGCCAAGGTATTGGCCAGTGCCGGTCAACCGGTCAGCCTGTTTGATAAGGCACGTGGCCCGGGCGGACGAATGTCGAGCAAGCATCGTCCGGAAGCGGTGCTGGACCTGGGCGCTCAGACCTTTTCGGTGCGTGATCACGCCTTCGGCGAGGAAGTAGAACGCTGGCAGGCAGCAGGCTGCGTCAGCCCGTGGCCGGACCATGTTTACCGCGCCAGCCCTTCAGGCTGGCAACCTCACCACGATGGCCAGCGGCGTTACACCGGCTCCCCCAGAATGAGCGCTATCACCCGTCATCTGGCTGAAACTTTAACTGCCCGCGATGTCGCCATACATACCTCAACGCCCATCACAGCTCTGATCAGAAAAGCTCAGGGGTGGTGGGTTGAAAGCAACAACACTGAATTGCATGGCCCCTATGGCCAAGTGGTAATCACCGCACCGCCGCCCCAGGCGGCGGTGTTGGTGCAACCCTGGGACCGGCCACTTTTCGAGCTCTGCAACAGCCTTCAGCAGCGCAGCTGCTGGGCTGGCTGGGTTGTCTTTGCGGCACCGCTGCCCGCCCCCGTGGGCGTCAAAAAAGACTGGCAAATGGCCAGGGTCAATCATCCTGCCTTGCGGCTGATTTGCCGCAACCAGACCAAGCCAGGGCGTCAAGAACAGCCAGAGAGCCTGAGCCTGCTGGCCAATCTGGAATGGAGTGAGTCCCATCTGGAGGCTGAACCGAAGGCTATTAGCCACTACCTGCTTGACGCTTTGAAAAGCCTTTATCCCGCGCCACTCTCATTGCCTGAGCAACTGGACAGCGGCGCTCATCGCTGGCGTTATTCTCAGCCCGATCAACACTCCCCCTTTCCTGAGCAAGGGTTTGCCAGCAGCGATACTGGTTTGGCCCTGTGTGGTGACAGTTACCGCGGTGGGCGGGTAGAAGATGCCTGGCTGTCGGGTCATCGGCTCGGGCTGTCGCTGATGACGCCTGAACACAACATGCCCGCTTCACCAAGATAAATACCCGTACAAAAAGTAAGTGGTTGTACATTGCGCAGATAAGTTGTACAAATAAGACTTGTATTATAATAGTCATTTATTTGCTTTATGAATTGGCGGCGTTGAAAATTGAGCCTACTTATCCCCGTGACACCGTGCATTTTACAAAAGATAACCAAGAGGCAATGGCGCCCATGAGCCACAAGGCGACCCATCCACCTGATACACCCTTATATCCTATCCGGGAAGTTTCCCGGCTGACAGGTGTCAACTCAGTCACTCTGAGAGCCTGGGAGCGTCGCTATGGCCTAATTCGCCCGCAGCGCACACCCAAAGGTCATCGTTTATATGCGCAAGATGACATCGCGCGTATTGAGCGTATCCTGCAATGGCTCAACCGTGGCGTACCGGTAAGCCAGGTAGGGGACCTGATTGACCAGCCAGAAACGGTTGAACCACCGGCGCCTGCCAGTGGCGACTGGGAAAGCCAGCGTCAGCAGTTGCAGGGCACCATTGAAGCGCTGGACATGGCGCGTCTCGATCCACTTTATCATCAGATTCTGGCGCTCTACCCCTTAAGCGTTGCCATCAACGAACTGTGGCAACCGGTTATCATGAACCTGGAAGCGCAATGGGCAACCAAGCCTGATGCATTGGTCCGCCGAACGCTGGAAGCCTTCCTGCGCAATCAGGTTGGCATCCGTTTGCACCATGCCAATCAGGCCACTCGTGGGCCACTGATACTATTGAACAGCATGCCAGATGACCCCGGCCCCCTCTGGGTGCTGATGGTTGCGCTGGTCGCCAGTGAACATGGTTACCGGGTGCAGATGCTGGATCGCAACCTCCCACTGGAAGATCTGCCTCAGGCCGTATCACGCTTGCATGCATCGATTGTCTTGCTGACCAGCGGCCAGACCGAGAGCGATCATTATATTCATGACCTGCTGCCTCAAGCGGCCCAAGGCTTGAATGTACCGATTGGCATATGCGGAAACATTGTCAACTTGCGTGGAAAAGACTTTACCACTGAAGATGTTCATCTGCTGGGGAATGACTTACCGCAAGCCATCTCGCGGCTGCGCCCCCTTCTGCGTGAATCCGGCATTCTCTGACAGTTCATGACTTGACCCCCACTCACCAGGAGACACCATGGCGCTGCAGCTGGTTTGGTTTCGTACCGACTTACGTATCCACGACAACAGCGCATTAGCCGCCGCCGCACAAAAAGGCCCCGTGGTGGCCATCTTTATGCATTGCCACGACCAGTGGCAAGCCCATGGTCATGGCGCCAACAAGCGGGATTTCTGGGTACGTGGGGTTGACGCCCTAAAAGACGCCCTGGCAGGCCTGAATATCCCTTTGCTTCAGTGCAACGCCAGCACCTTTGATCAGGTTCCCCAGCAGCTTGTCAAGTTGGCCAATGAAGTAGGGGCCGACAGCCTGCATTTTAACTGTGAGTACCCGCTTAACGAACAACGCCGCGATGACACCGTCAGCGCCCATTGTCAGGCGGCCGGTCTAGGTGTTTACAGCTACCACGATGCAGTGGCCTTTGCACCTGACACCCTATTAACCGGCAAGGGCGATTATTACGGCGTCTTTACGCCATTCTCAAAGGCCTGGCACAAAAACATCCAGCCTGAACAGTTGGCACTGCGCAACACGCCTGCCCCCCAGGCGCCGCTGAGCATTCAAAGCGATGACACGCTCATTGAACCTGAACTGAGCGTTCAAGCAGGGGTTACCCAAGGATGGCCCGCGGGTGAACAGGCTGCCCAGGATAGACTTGAACGCTTTTTGCGTTTTCGCAGCCGTTACTATCAATCCCAGCGCGATTTTCCCGATGTGCGCGGCACCAGCGAACTATCCGCCTACCTGGCGCTGGGGATGATTTCATGGCGCCAATGTATGCACGCGGTGCTCAGTGAGAACGGCAGCTTAAATGACGGTGACCCGGGTCTTGTTGCCTGGGTAAGCGAATTGATCTGGCGGGAGTTTTACCAGCATGTCGCCGTTGGCTTTCCCCAGGTCTGCCAGCACCAGCCGTTTCAGGCCCACACAAGCCGCCTGGCCTGGCGTGACGATGACGCTGCTTTTGCGGCCTGGTGCGAAGGGCGCACCGGCTACCCGATTGTGGATGCGGCCATGCGCCAGCTGGTCAACACCGGCTGGATGCATAATCGCCTGCGCATGATTACCGCCATGTTCCTCAGCAAGCACCTGCTGATGGATTGGCGCCGGGGCGAGGCTTTCTTTTTAAAGCATCTGATTGACGGTGAGTTCTGCGCCAACAATGGCGGGTGGCAGTGGGCGGCATCGACCGGCACGGATGCCGCGCCCTATTTCCGCATTTTCAATCCGACCACCCAATCCAGCCGTTTTGACCCAAAAGGCAACTTTATTGCCCACTGGTTGCCAGAACTAGAACCGTTACCCGCCAAGGCACGTCACGCTCCTCCACGGGACTTGTTGACTCAGCTTGAGTACCCAGCCCCCATCGTGGAGCACAAGATGGCGCGTCAACGGGCACTGGATGCGTTCAAGGCGCTGAAAGAATAGCCTGTCGCATCCTTGTTATATTTCATCGTTATGCTCAGCGGAGTTCGTCATGTCACAGGACACGGCGCTGGATGATTTTTGCGCCTTCTTCAACAAGCTAGACAATACCTGTACAGAAAAACTATACGAGGTATATACTGACGACATAGTATTCAGTGATCCCTTACACACCGTTAAAGGTCGCGGCGCACTAGAAACCTATTTTGCTGACATGTACGCCAACGTCACTGAGTGTCAGTTCCGTTATCATCACCGCCAGCGCCATGGGGCAACCGCTTTCGTGACCTGGACAATGCGCGTTGCTCACCCCCGGTTAGCCGGTGGCAAGGTGATCAACGTCGATGGCTGTTCACAGCTCACTTTCAGCCAAGATGGCCGGGTGTCACAGCATCGTGACTATTTTGATGCCGGTGCCCTGTTATATGAAAATATCCCTGTGTTGGGTGGGCTGATACGTTTATTGAAACGCCGCGCGGGATAAAGGCCGCGCCCCCAAGGAGAGTCTCATGAGCCGATGGTCAACCCCTCAGCGTATCTGGCTGACCGGTGCGACATCCGGAATCGGTGAAGCCGTTGCTAACAAACTGCTTGATGAAGGCCATCAGGTGGTATTGAGTGCGCGCAACGCTGATAAGCTTGCGGCACTGTGCGGTGAGCGCCCAAATGCTATTGCTCTTCCGCTGGATATCAGCGACCAGCACGCGGTTGTTGAAGCTGCCCAACAGATTGAAAACCGCCTGGGCGCCCTGGATCTTGCCCTGCTCAACGCGGGCACCTGCGAATACCTGGATGCTCAGGCGTTTGATATCGCCCTGATCAAGCGGGTCTTTGACGCTAACCTGTATGGCACCCTATATTGCGTGGACGCTGCCTTACCGCTGCTGCGCGCTGCTCGTAAGGAAGGCGGCCACCCGCTGCTGGCGGCCACGTCCAGTGCTTCTGCCTATGTTCCCTTACCGCGCGCAGAAGCGTACGGCGGCTCCAAGGCAGCGATTAGTTACTTTCTGGAATCCTTGCGCCTGGGGCTTGATCAGGAAGGCATCCGGGTCAGCCTGATCCACCCTGGCTTTGTCAAAACGCCGTTGACCGATCTCAATGATTTTCCCATGCCGATGCGTATTTCCGCTGATCAGGCCGCCGATGCCCTGCTCAATGGCCTGGCCAAGGGCCATCTGGATATCCACTTCCCACGCCGGTTCACCTATATTGTCAAACTGTTGGGCATTCTGCCCCCGCGTCTCCGCCACGCCATCGGTTTGCGCATGACGCGCTCGCAAGGAGAGCCGCAATGACCCAACCTTTCTCTTCACAGGCTAGCCCGCTTCAGGCCTCCCAACGGATTGCCGTGGTAGGCAGCGGGATCAGCGGCATGGCAGCTGCGTGGTATCTTTCTGCCCAGCATGAGGTAACGCTGTTCGAGTCAGCAGAACGCCTTGGCGGACACACCGCCACGAAGGATGTCGACGTGCCCGGTAAAAACGGCCCGGAACATTACGCCATCGATACCGGCTTTATTGTCTTCAACGACTGGACTTACCCGCACTTCCAACGCCTGCTGGAAACCCTAGGGGTCGCCGCCCAGCCTACCGAGATGAGCTTTTCGGTACATGAAACCGACCAGGATTTTGAATACAACGGCCATACCCTGACCTCATTATTTGCCCAGCGCCGTAACCTGCTACGCCCGTCTTTCTATCGGCTGCTTGGCGACATCATGCGCTTCAACCGTGAGGCTACCAAGGATCTTGACAGTGAGCGCCTGCCAGACGGCATGACCCTGGGGGAATACCTGGATCACAAAGGCTATGGCGAGGCTTTCCAACGCCGCTATTTGCTGCCCATGGGGGCGGCTATCTGGTCAGCCAGTATCAGTGACCTGCGCGCCTTCCCGTTGACGTTTTTTGTGCGTTTTTTCCGAAACCACGGCCTGTTATCGGTCAATCATCGACCCCAGTGGTACACCTTGATCGGTGGCTCAAGGCAGTACATCCCTGCGCTGACGGCGCCTTATGCCTCGCGCATCCGCTTAAATACGCCGGTCACGGCAATTACCCGCGATAGTGCTGGCGTCACGCTGACCACCGCAGACGGTAATGAACGCTTTGACCAGGTCGTATTGGCTTGCCATAGCGACCAGGCACTGGCAATGCTTGGCGACCCGACCGAGGCCGAGCGTGATGTCCTTGGCGCCATGCCCTACCAGGATAATGAGGTGGTGCTGCATACCGATACCCGCATGCTGCCGCGCCGCCGCCGGGCCTGGGCTAGCTGGAACTACCGCCTGGACCAGCGCGATGCTGGCGAGCGGGTTTCGGTCACCTATGACATGAACATCCTCCAGCGCCTGGAATCCGATACCACCTTCTGCGTGACCCTGAATGACAGTGACACCATTGATCCGAACAAAGTCCTGGGTCGCTACACGTATGCCCACCCCCAGTTCACGCTGGACGGTTACGCTGCCCAGGAGCGCCATGCCGACATCTCCGGGGTGGGTCGCACCCATTTCTGCGGCGCTTATTGGCGTAACGGCTTCCACGAAGACGGTGTGTGGAGCGCCCTGCGGGTGGCCAGAGCACTGGGCTGCGATGAAGCCGCTCCGCCGCCGACAACAGCGGATGCCCTGCCCGCCCATGAGCTGATGCCCCAGCCAGGTATTGGCGAGGGGGTAGGATGACAGCGGCGAGCCAGCCTCAGGCCTTGTCAGCAGACGGCACGCCCCGCTCGCGTATTTATCGCGGTACCCTGCGCCATCGTCGCTTTACCCCGCGTGAGCACCATTTCAGCTATCAGGTATGGATGGCCTGGCTGGATCTGGACGAGTTACCGGGCCTGTTCGACGGCGTGCCGGGGTTCAGTGCCCGCCGCCGTGCCCTTGCGCGCTTCCGGCGGGAAGATTATCTCGCCCCGCACGAACTGCCCCTGAAAGACGCTGTCCGCCAAGAATTAGCTGATCAATTGGGTGAAGCCCCTCAAGGACGTATCTGCATACTCACCCAGCTACGTACCCTGGGAGGGCTTTTCAATCCGTTCTCGATGTACTACGCCTTTGATAAACAGGATCGCCTGGTAGCGGTTTTGGGGGAAGTCACCAATATGCCATGGCGGGAACGCATCTGTTACGCCTGCCGGGTTGACCCTCAACGCCACAGCCATGGCGCCCTGTTTGCCAAGGATATGCACGTTTCGCCGTTCAACCCCATGGATATGACTTACCGCTGGCGCTTCAACACGCCTGGCGACAAGCTCTTGATACACATGGAAAACTGGCATAACCAACCGGCCAATGACATGCCTGCCCGCCAGTTTGATGCCACCCTGATGCTGGACGCAGCACCGGCGACCCGCCGCGTGCTGCTGTCAACCCTGGCCCGCCAGCCATGGCTAAGCCTGAAGACCGTGGCCGGCATTCATTTTGAAGCGTTACGCCTGTGGCTGAAACGCGTCCCCATTTTTGATCACCCGCAACGCAAGGAGATGCCGTAATGACCCGCTTGCGCTCGTCACGCTCCGCACCCCCCTCTATTGTTTCATCGGCGTCGCTGGCGGCGTCAACCGCATCTACCGGCCCAACCGCCGACAACGATCTTTCCCAATCAGGCCGTGAAGGCAGGCTGACCCGTTGGCTCAAGCCACGCCTGATCAAGCAACTGGATGCTATGCAAGGTGGCCAGATTACCCTGCTTGATGGCCAGCAGTCTTACACCCTCGGCCAGGGCGGCCCCTTACATGTCAGCGTCGTTATCCGCCACCCGCGTGCCTGGAAGCGCCTGGCCTTTGGGGGCACCGTCGGGGCCGCAGAATCCTATATGGACAATGACTGGGACGCCGATGACCTGGTGGCACTGATCCGTTTGTTCGCGATTAACCTGGATCAGGTCAACGGTGAAATGGAAAACGGCAGTGCACGCATTACCCGCTGGTTGCTGAATCTGGGCTACCGCTTCCAGCGCAACAGCGTGACCGGCTCCAAGCGCAATATTGCGGCGCACTATGATATCGGCAACGACCTGTTTGCGACCTTTCTTGACGAGGCTCACTGGATGTATTCCAGTGCCGTCTTCCCCTACCCGGACGCCAGCCTGGAGGAGGCCTCCACCTACAAGCTGGATATCATGCTCGAAAAGCTGGATGTCCAGCCTCATCATCACCTGCTGGAAATTGGCACGGGTTGGGGCGGGTTGGCGATTCATGCAGCTAAAAGTCGCGGCTGCCAGGTCACCACTACCACGATATCCGAAGAGCAGTACCAGCACACCGCTGAACGTATTCGCCAAGAGAGCCTGGAAGACCAGATCACCCTGCTCAAACAGGATTACCGCGAACTTACCGGCACCTTTGATCGGGTGATTTCCGTTGAGATGATTGAAGCCGTGGGCCATCAGTACCTGGATACCTATCTGGCCAAGATCGACAGCCTGCTCAACGCTGAAGGCCAGGCCATGCTGCAGGCGATCACCATTCGCGACCAGCGTTTTGAATCCGCCAAGCGGGATATGGACTTTATCAAGCGCTATATCTTCCCCGGCGGCTTTCTGCCCTCGCACCATGCCATGCTATCCAGCGTGATGCGCAAGACGTCGCTCAACATGGTAGCCCTAGATGAAATTGGCCAGCACTATGCCCGCACTCTGCGCGAATGGCGCCACCGTTTCGAGGCCAGCCTGGAGACGGTGCGCGCCCAGGGCTACGACGAGCGCTTTATCCGTATGTGGCGCTATTACCTGTGCTACTGCGAAGGTGGCTTTATTGAGCGCTCGATTGGTACCTGCCATCTGGTGCTCGCCAAGCCTCAAGCCAAACCGTCGCCGCTGACCGGCGCACCATGAGCAAAGCATCTGCGCCCCGCTGGCCCAAGCTAGTCTTCAACCTGGTAGGCTTTGAGGCCGGCTGGCTGCTATGTGTGCTGGGAGGCTCTTGGGTGGCGCTGGCCACTGGCCTTGTGCTGATTGGCGGGCATCTGCGGTTTATTGCCCGCCCTGGGGAGTGGCGCCTGCTAGCAGGCTTTGCAGGGCTTGGATTACCGCTGGATGGCAGCCTGACGCTGCTGGGCGGTTTTGATTTCAACGACCATACCCAGCTGTTCGGATTACTGCCACTGTGGTTCTGGATGCTATGGCCACTGTTTGCCACCCTGCTGGCGCATTCACTTACCTGGCTATGGCGCCTGCCCTGGCTGGCTGCCGT
>LFIK01003572.1_pt1 | contig 12623 bp, 13 predicted proteins | sample 643401 | NCBI WGS metagenome assembly LFIK01 (sample SAMN03777447, study PRJNA286221) | soda lake metagenome | biome: soda lake; feature: Kulunda steppe; material: water; isolation source: sample T5-Br brine of Lake Tanatar-5 | place: Russia: Kulunda steppe | collected 2010-07 | reverse complement strand
TAAGGAGCAACGATCGACGGACGTGTTGCGACGAAGCGTGGACGCTCTTCGTGGCACGAAGCTGACGTCGGAAGCCTGCAGCTCCTGTTTCTGTCGGGTGTCTCGATGACCATCGGTCCTTATCCTACGATTCGTTTCTTCACAAGGCCGCGGAACTTGAAAGGTTCGCTCTTTTTCTTCGGTGGATTAGCTGTAGTGATTATTGGTTGGGTCATCGTCGGGCTCCTGCTGGAAGGATACGGGTTTGTGATTCTCTTCAGAGGCTTCTTGCCCACAGTGCTGATGTTCTTGAAGAGGACACCGTACCTTGGAAGAGTTTTAGATTTGCCGGGGGTGAAAAGCGTGATCAATAAGATTGCTCCGGCACAGCTCCCAGTATAGGCACGCACACACACACACCTCACCTGCAATGTTATTCTTTACAATCTCGAGATTCCCAAAGCTAGTGCAGCCTCTCTTCTCCCGAATGGATCGTTGCCCCGCTATCTTGGTCAAGCGTGACTCGTTGCACCTCAGCTTCAGCCTTCTCCACTCTTGATTTCAGCATTTCCACTTCGTCAAAGTGCTCTCTTGCTGCGATGATGGAAGCTTTTTGGAGCGCGGCCAGTTCGCGGGCCAACCTCCCATCGCCTGCAGGCATGTCTTTCACGCTATCGCTGGCTTCCATCACCGCTTGTGAAAGGTTCTCTGCTTCCTCCAATTTCCTAGACAGTTCCTGCTCTTTCTCCTTGAAGTTGAATTCCATGTCTCGCATTCGTGCGAGCACCTTCATCACTTCCTGCACCGAGGCTGCCCGTGCCTTTTCCAAGGTCGATGTGTTTTCTTTCTCTGCATGAAGCATTTCTCGGACTTGATCCGCATCCGATTGGATCTGCTCCATTTTGGAGAGCAAGTACGCTTCTCTTTCGCTCCATTCTTCTCTTTCTCGCATTCTATCTTGTTCTACTGCCGCAAGTTTGCTTTGGGTATCAGCCACCGCCTGTTCCCTTTCCTCCAGCTCCGTCGCCATGTTTTCCATCTTTTCGTCCGCCCACTTCATTCTCGCGAAAAGACGTTCCATGACGTTCGAAACGCCGTCGGTGATGTCCGTGGCGGTCTCCAAGGCGCGTTGGAGCGTCCCAGCTTCTCCTTCCACGTCTGGCTCGTCCTTGGGCCTCGCAGCTCTCACGAACGCATGTTCGAGCCGACACGTCCTCGTTCCTGGCGGTCTTTCGATCCAGAACGCCTTCCTCCTCTTCCATCGGATCCGCTTCGACGTGTGAGCCGCCGCTCTGCTTCGCATCTCGACGTTCCGAGGTCCGCTCGACGACGTGCGTGCCATGGACATCGTCGAGGCCACCGCCGAGGTTAATTCGATCGTAAACTCGCGCCCTTCGATCCGGACGACCCGTCCCCGAACAGCCGTCCATCCTCCTCGTCGCGACACGCACGTATGGCCCAAATCTCCCGAACATAATCCCGATCAAAACGATCACATCGCCGCGGTCGGGCGAGGATCCCCGCGGATATCCTCGTCGGCAGACGTCCAATTTTGGCTCCGCATCCTGGGACAGTTCCTCGTTTCCTTCGGTTTCGGGTCGTGGCGTGCGGAGGACATCGACGTGTTCGGTCCACGCGTGGTGGATCTTCGTGGCTCAGGATCGACTGGACGAGCGACACACGTGCGGAGATGCGCATGGAAGCGACGATGCAACACGCCAAGACGCACACGAACGCGTGGAGCGCACGTGGATGCGTGCGTGGGACGCCCGTGGCCACTCACAGGAGGACGGCGGCGACGCGAGGACGCGCGAACGTGCAGGTGCGCGACGGTGGCGGCAGCGTAGGAACGGAGACGTGCCTGTCGCGGAGGAAAGGTGGGAGACGCGAAGCTGACGGATCGATCCGCACAGGTGCATGCGGGAAAGAAAGGGAAGCAGAGTGGAAGGACCTTGCCTGGACGCATGCCTGGACCCCAGCAACAGGTGCGCATAACGTCGCCTCGACGATCCCGTCGCGTGGGAAGCGTCTCGCGTGCGAGCCGATCCTCTGACGCATCGCTTGGATGTCGCTCGCGCGTGCAAACAGATGAGCTTGCCTCCGCTCGATCCAGATGATCCGCAGTTCGTGCTCTTCGTCAGATCGAAGCGTTTGCCTCAGTGGTTCCCGTTCAGCGTGGTATCGGGTGGCTCCCAAGCCAAATTACTGACCAAAGCCATGGAAAACGACTTTGGAAAGAAGTTGTATGGCAACACCCTCACGAAGAACATCGCCGGCGTGGTGTACAAGGACATGGACAACATAAAGAAAGCTGTGTTCAATCAGTATCCACGCCTGAAAGAAGCCAAGGAGCTCGAATTTGGGTACAAGATTAGAAAGGAAGAGAGCCTGCAAGGAACGTTTGGAGGATCTGGTGTGGAGCCAATTCCGCCTCAAGAGGAACTCAAGGGTGTGGTAGATAAGGTGAAAGATTTCTTTGCGGGGAACAGCTAGATGGCACGTTTCATGAAAAGCAATAAGCCGCGATGGTGGTAAAGAATCTCTGTTTCCACGATCTACTATGGCTTGGTCTACTCCTTATAGCATGCACAAGTTCCTCAACTCTGAAAACCACTCCCTACCTACAAGTCTCTATTCACCTAGTCTTTTAAACCACATTTTGGGGGTCATCTTGCCCCGCAGACTGTACAAATGTACTGCAGAACGCTGTCGTCTTTGCGTCGCAGAGCACAGCAACCAAACTCCAAAACAACCCCGTTGATGGCGACACAAACAACGGTGCTAACCCCTGCAGATCGCGCAATATCTGCGCGATGGAACTGTGACATGGGAAGTTGCTGCACATTTGTGCACCATTCGTTTTGCCCCGACGCAGCGACCCTACCGACAGCTCCCAGACCCAGCGGAAAAGCAAACAGCTTGATGGAATTCCGGTAGTAGTATTCTGGATGTTCCGATCGCCCCATCAAGGCCGGTTGTTTCAGGTATCCTGTTTGCCCATACATGAGCCTGCTTTGAGCGTTCAGCTTCCAGATGATGGCGTAGTCGAAGCCCTTGGTGTCGCACACCATGGCCAACCTATCCCTCATCTGCGACCTTTCAGAGGTCCCACAGGCCACAGGCGCCACCAACGGGCCTTGCCGATAAAAGTCTTCCATGGACTTTTGGAGGAGGTCGGCGACGCGCGGAGAACTCTTCATGCTTCTGTCTTCCACGCTGGAGGAGAGTTCTTCTTCTTTGCAGCCGTTGGCAAGCACGGAGTCTGGCGAGATGGCAAACCCCACGATTCTTTCCTCCGGCCGTTTGGACGAGACGTCCACGGCTGCGGTGGGTTGCTCCCACGACATCGTCTTCGGTTCCTTCCGCGCTCGGGTGGGCACGTCCCTCGTTTCTGGGACCTCCCACCAAGCGCACGTGAGGACCGCGTCGTGCCGGTCCGCCTTCGCGTGCGTGGTCGCGCGCCTCGTTGCGTTTCGGCGACGTGCGCTTGACGTTCTGCGGTGAGAAACGTGGACGTCCGTTGGTCTCACCGAGCAGGTCGTTTCGTGGATCGAGCACGTGATTGGTCCTGGGGCCCCGTGGGACGATCCGGTGCGTCCGGTCGACCCTTCGAAGGGATCCGGGGCCCGATCGGACGGTGGAGCGAGGACCAAGGAGTTCTACGGGGGCGAACGAACGGTGTGCAGGGACTTCGGGTGCGCATCGACGGTGGAGGAGAAAAGGAAGGATTTTCGAACGGCCAGGATGGATCGGTCCTGGGTTGGGGGGAACCGACGGTCTCGCACGTGGTCGCCTGGCATCGTCCGACCAATCGTCGTCCACCCGACCGAACCGAGGACGGTCGAAGGAGAAGATATTTTCGACACGAAGGACGACCTCGGAACGCCTCCTAGACGAAGGGGGAGATTCCACGAAGACGAATGCCCCCCTTTGTCCCCTCCGGTTCTGGAAGAAATCGCTCCAAAAGGGGGGCATTGCGCCAGCGTGCGGTTCGGCTGGGACAAGGGACTGGGCCCGTCCGTCCACCACGGATGGGACGGATAAGAACGGGGCGTGGGGGGTTCGTCGACGTGTCACGTGATCGAAGAGATCCAGCTGTCGCTTCCGGAATGGACGGGGCGGAAACGGGTGACGAGGCGACGAATCAGGGTCCGACGAAGCGGTGCACGTGCAACCGCCGTGCAGCGATGCTGGTGATCGTCGTGCGCTGCGAGCCTCGAGGAACACGTGGAGGTTGAGGCGGGTGGGGCAGCCTCCAGCGGTTGGGAAAAAAAGTGGTTGAATGGCAAGACGACGAAACGGGCCAGCGCTGCAAGGTAGACGTGATGTGTGGCGGATGAGTGGGGGCGTCGTCACGAACGTTCGGTTGGTCCAACGACTTCCACCAGCAACGATCGTTTGGAAGCGTGAAAGGTATCCCTTTATCGACACATGCACGATTTGTTGTCCGGCACAGGGGGAAGGCTACGCCACATGCATCTCCATCTTGCAACGTGCATCCTCGGCCCCACAGCTTCTCGAACGACACCATCCTCGCTTCAGAACGGGTGTCCCGGAAAGACACACCTCCCACTCATACATGCCGTCGTCTTCTCCCTCTTCCTCTTCTTGCACGTCTTTCTCTTCCTCCGATGCGTCGTCTCGCATCTGCACGCCATTTCGTAACGCCGATGGACCTTGTCGATCGTCTTCCGTTGCGCCGACGCGGCTCGGCCTGGGACGTTGGCAGGGAGGACCATCGATAGAGAAAAAACTCCCTCCACCGGGACCGGTTCTCCCGGGGTCTTAACATCGATCGAGTTAACTTGACGTGTGCATCGCAGCCTTTGGCTGGGACGGGGTCGGTCGGCATGCGCATCACAACATGCCACAGCGAACAGACATGGCCATCTCTCATCCCATCGATCGTTGGAGCATCGATTGGGATTGGGATGGAGAGGGACTGAAGTTGCACTGGAATTGCAAAGAAGAGGAAACGACGGAGGAAGGAAGCGAGGCAGCTGTGGACGTGAAGGAACCACCGCTCGAAATCGAAGATCTCCGAGAGCAATGTCGCATTGTTTGCACCGAACTTGGTGATCCAGTACGCCAAGAAAAGGAACCGGAGCAGAAAAAAGGTACCGACGTCTGCATTGAGCATGCTTCTTTCGTCAATTGTGAGGATTCGGATTGCCCGTTGGACAAACGGAGGCCTGCAACGACGCCGGAAGCCAAACGTAGAACAACTTCAGCATCAACCAAGAGAAGCTGCAGGACAGCATCGGGTACAAGCAAGCGTTCTCATTCGACTAAGCCAGATGCTAGGATCTCATATGTTTCCAACGAAGTACAACGCATGCTGGCAACGCTGGACCAGGTGGAGAAAAGTAGCCATCTGGACAGGGATTGGCAAGCACAGATGGATGCACTCAATTCATGCAGGCGGCTCCTAGTGTACAAGAAAGAAACGATTGCGAACCACTTACATCGCATAGTGGTTGCTGCGTTGCCTTCCGTCAATAGTCTTCGTTCAAATATTTCCAAACAAGCCCTGGTTCTGTTCACAGAGATGTTCAGCTTTATTCCCGTTGAGATGAATCGAGAGATCGAACTGGTCGCCCCCGTCTTACTCCAAAAAGCTGGTGACACATCATTCCTTGGACAGGCAGCCGATGAAGCAATCAAGGAGATGATCAACAATTGCGATGATGCACAGGTTATTAACTCTTTATTGAAGAGTGCTGCACAGAGGTCATCCTCAGTGCGGCTGAAAGTCGCAAGCCACCTGGAGCACTACATTGTAAAAAAAGGACTCACCACGTTGTTGCAACAACCTGCTCTATTGAAGGCAACGTTTTTGACCATTGCGAGCATGATGGGCGAAGGAAATCAGTACACGCGCACAATGGCAAAGAGATCTCTTTGGTTCATCTCCGATATACTAGGGAGCAGCGGTACATGGGACGAGCTGCTACAAAGCATACCAAATTCTAGCCATTCCAATGAAGTGAAGCGGTTCTTCAAAAGCGCTACAGGCCCTCCTGAAGTGACTGCACTGAGCTTGGCACTTGGGAGCAAGAAGAGCTTGCTCCACGCAACCACAAAACGAGCAAGGCAAGCATCCAATAAACAGCAACTTTGGAAGGCCAGATAAAGAATCTAGAAGAGTTTCAGAGGTAGTCTTCTATGTTGTACTCCCCATCTTCAGAATCCAAGCCTTTCTGTGTTTCGCCAAGGTCCATCTCGTACAGATCGTCATTCTCAGTCAATGCGGATTTTCCAGAGTTGAGAACCTCATTGAAGTCGTCGTCAGTGTAAGGTACATTGTTCTCAAAAATTGCGCTCTGCATCATTTGAGGATTGATTTTCCAGTCGGGATTTTCGCCGCCAAAGATGATTCGTTTGATAGGAATCGAATGTTCCAACATCCCGTTCAGGGTGTTGATGAGGACATCCAGTGCAAGCTCGTCTGCTGTCCCAAGGTCGAACCAGCACCTAGCCCACTTTCCATTGTACTCAAACTCAGACATACTGTGAAAAAGGGCAGCAGGAGCTTCCCTAGCCACTCTCTGATTGTATTTCATGTAGCTTACATCCTCTTCCTTTTCGTAGACTTGAAGGTTCATCGAATTAAAGGCTCCCAGGCGCCCAAGCAGAAACCAAGACTTCACGACTTCCTCCAATGCCTCCCTTTCCGTCGATCCCAGCACTTCGTCCAATTCCCACCAGACCCATAAGCTGAAATTGTCCACCTCCCGAAATTGAACCTTGACAACGTCCTCGTCATCATCGTCGTCTGCTGAATCGTCGAACTGCGCCTCGTATTCTTCGCGCATTTGGGAGATGAGTCTCCTCTCCACTTCCCTCGGATCGTCCTCGGCGCCACGTAGCAGGTCGGCGAGCTCAGCATCCTTCTCCGCTTCCTTCAACCAATCTTTCAACCATTGGGGAACCTCACCAGGTGTGTAACCGTCCCCTCTTGCATCTCGAATACGCAGCGACTCGGAAAACACGAGGTGAGCTGGCACGAGCTGCCCTGCCGGCACCAGCTGTTTGACGCGTCGAAAGGCTTCACGCGTGTCTTCGCTCCAGGATTCTTCTTCTCCTTCCAAAGCCGGCGGCATGGGCACGGGACGGTTCGCCTTGGGTCTTGGCCGCTTCCCAGCACGCCTTCGCCGCTCGCTCAGCGAGCCGCCATCGCCGGCCGCGCGCGGGACAAACTTCGTCCTCGCAACGCGCATCGTGGCGGTCGTCGTCTACCACGTTCTTGAATTTTATTCCAGTTTTAACGAACCTTCAGCTCGAGGTCGGTTCCAGGACGGCCTTCCTGTCCAAGGTCGCCCGTTCAATGGCATCGATCGAACGTGCTCGTGTTCCTCCCATTGTCAGGTCCGAGGCCAGTCACGATTTCTTCGTCCCAGGGGCTTCAGGAGCACCTGCCACGATGCGCTGCTCGTAGTAGCACGCCAAAGCGTACAAGCAATGAGGATGGCGATGTAGCTCCACCGAAGGAACTCTGTCGACGGTGCCGTCGGGCCATTGGAGGCGTACGACAACGTCTTGCTTTTCCGGACGAACCCAAGCGGAAATTTGCGCCTCGGAGAAGCGTTTGTTGTCGGCCAGACGGTCGTCGCGACGTGCGCCGTCCTTATGTGCAGCAGGTGCTGTGCTCTGACTGTGCGGACCAGCGGGTGGTGTGGAAGGACGGGCGGGTGCTCTTGCTCCCACGGCAGCAGCGCCAAGATCGTCCCACGCCTTGGCGGAGATGTCCATCAGCTGCGCGTCGTCTCGAACGGGACGAACCGGGACCTGGTCTAGGAAGCCATACCGGTCGTTTCCTTGGTCGCGTGACTCTTGATTCTTCTCGTTGCGTTCTTGAATGGATCGTGCAAGAGATGCGATCTTCTTCCACGCCGTCTTGTACGTGATGGTTCCTTCCGCTGCCTCCGCGGCGGTTTCCGAGAGTTCCCGTAGAAATTTCGAGAACGTATCTGCGTCGACCTCGGATGCCTTCCTCTTCTTCGCACCACAAGGAAAGCCGTCGGAAGGTTCTGATTCTTCGTCCTCGGACCTCTGCCTTTCCGGTGCATATGCGCTGGCGAAGTTGTCGAAGAAGCTGTTGGTCTTTTGCGAAGCTTGCACTGGAGGACTCGCACTGCGGTTCTTGAGCAACGACCTGTACCTGTCCACAAACGGAACTTGACCTTGTCGTTGTTGAGACCCTTGAACCCCTCCAGTTTCCAGCAAAACTTTTGCTTTCGGTGATTTCACGCGAGGAGTGAGTGGCAAGGATTGGGAGGCGGAACGTTTCTTCCCAGGCTTCGCCTTCTCCGCGTCGGCTTCGGCTTTTGCTTGGTTTGCCATCTTCTCCTCGAACCTGCGTATGAGTTCATCTCCATTCACGCAGGACTTCCGTATGTCCGACGCTCGGTAGTAGTCTGCTTCCTCTTCGGAGAAGTTTCGAAATTTCACCAGGTAGAACTTCTCCCGTCGTCCTTTGCGGCTTCGGACCTCGCTCCCGATGATTTCTTCGACCTCGTAGGTGTCCTGGTTGATTTCTTCCACCACACGTGCCACGTCTTCGTTCTTGTCGCGTGCAGAAGCTCGCGTGCGCATGGTGGCGACGCGTGGACCTGGGACAGCTGCAACCAGCGAAGCACGAGCGCAGCACGACGTGTGTCGAATCGAAGCTCGAAGACGTCCTGGCGGACCCACGCGCCTGCACGGCTCCGACAGCTGACGACATATCCCGACGAGGATCCTGGAATCTATGAGTGGTGACTAGGGCACGTTCCACTCGCCTCTGCGGGGAGCGGTGCATGCACCCGAGGCGAAGCGGACAGGTGGAGGGCACTGGACCCACGAACGGTCACTTTTCAAACGGGGTGGTAGGTGGTCACCGCTGGCGTCGAGGAGAGGTATACGAAGCCTGACGATTCCTCTGCGGGTATGGCATGTTCGGCCCTGCTGGGACGAGGGGGGAGTGGAACGGTAGAGCCTGGCGTCCTTGCTGTGAACCGAATGGAAGAGTCACCAGTGAAAGCAAACCAGCTTGCAGGTGTAGACATGCAATTCACCAAGGAGTGAGCACCTGCGCTACGTGTGGTGCTCACAAGAGAGCAAGGAACGATGCACTGTCCTCCCATGCACGAGAGAAGCGTTAGCGTGTCCAGGACGTGCTTGGAATCCTAGCCGGCAGGACTCCCGAAGCGCGCAAGAAGTTGAAAAAGTGAATACTTTCATGACAGATAGGACGTCGAAACATCACCGTTTGCTTTCCAGAGTTGTGCTTGATCGGTCGGCTTTGTGGGACACTCCTACGTAAGATTTGACAAATACCATAAAGGATGCGCACCGCGTCACCAATAGCGAACTCGTTCCATGCCTACAAGGCAAGATAGGTCTTTGATAGACAGGACAGCCTTGCAGAACACCCAGAGCAGGCTGGAAGAAGCTGGCATCGGTTTTGAGACGATGCAATCGAGCAAAATTCTGGAGTTTGGCGTCCTGGATGATGGAGAAAGATACTACTTCTGTGCGGCAAAATTTTAGTTATTTGTACATGAGTGTGGGTTGGAGGGGACGACCCAGTCCTGTGGCTGCGTTGTTCCCGCAGGCACCAGCTGCGAGCACAAGGCAGAACGGCACTTGCATGCCAGGCAGATGCCTTCTACCCTCCAGCAAGATCGCTGCTTGCAATGCTCACGTGATTTTCCAGCCAGACGGGAGTGGTGCGGGCATCGGTCGCCAGACTTTCTTCATGGTTCCTCGAATTTTTTTCTTCTCTCCTCGCTGTTCGCCCAACCACGTGAAAGTTCCCCAAGCTTTGCCGCGTTTCCCGTCCACTTCGGGTTTGACATCCATCACCGTCCAGTACGACGTCTCCGGCCACGTCACTCGCTGCACTTTGCTTCCGATCCCATGCTCGGGCAGCAGCCGCACCACCTCGTAGACTGCGCTCGATCCGCAGGAGCAGCAGGGTTCGACCACGGTTTTCGCACGTGTCAGCCTCCTCTTCGGCTTCGAAACCCGGTTTCGTCGATTCCTACACGCTCTTCCGCCCTTCCTTCCTACTCACAGTTGCGCATACTCCTCTTGGTGAGGCACTGGAGGATTTCCCGCGCCGCCATGGCCGTGTTTCGCGGCCGTCCAACACGCGCCTGTCCGGCGCCACACCACGGCCTCGATCGAAATCTCGCAGATAACATCGATATTCCACCGAACATCTCAATTCCTTCGATCGGTCGGACGGGTTCGACCGGATCGACGTTTCCAATTAGAAGGAGATTTGTTCGGTTTCGATAAGGGATGGAATCGAACGATCGAAGGAGAGACGGTCCACGTGATGGCGCACCGTGCGATGGCGACGGCGGCCAAACATGCGCCGCAGACGCGCTCTCGCGCGTCCGCGGGATCCTCTCGGTCGACGAAGGACGTGCCTGCACGGGTGATGGAAGCTGTGAGGCGCACGGGAGCGGCGGTGGTGCCTGCGGTGGCGGTGCGTCGCGAGTGGAAGGAGGACAAACCGTTGACGTGGAACGGAGCTGGGAATCCGCGTGCGCGAGCGTACGAACGCCTCCTCGCGGTGTGCGGGACCGACTCTCTTTCTCTGGAGAGATTCTCGAGCATTGGAATGCGCTCGTGGTGAACGAAAGGCTGACCTCGAATCCTCACGTCGTCGTCCCTTGTGTCTTGTGCTTTGGGTTTGGACCTTGGCATTCCACTTTGGTTTGCAGAGCTTGATGTTGGTCATGCCATCTGGTGCTTTAGCCGTGGAAACGAGACCACCGATGGATCTTTCCGAGTACATGGGTCGCTTGGAGGTGAAGCAATCGACTGCTTCGCTTAGCGAGACGACCATCAAGCGCATCTACTCGGCGTACATATCGCTTTTCGCGGTGGGCTGCGTGTATTTTGCGTCGACGAACGACGAGTTTTACGACTCGCCTGAATACAGGGACAAGGGGGGAGACGGCACACAGAACTGGTGGTACGTCAAGGCCGAAGAGGAAGAAGTGGCGGAACGTGCGAAGCTCTTGGACTCCACTTCCGACGACGACGAGTCCGTTCCGCCATTGGTGGGTGCGGCGGACGGTTCGGAGGAGGGTTCTTCGTGACCCCTCCACATCGTTCTTTCTTCTTACGACGGAGGACGCTGCACGCGCACCGTCTTCGACGTGTGCGCACCTCCACGCCACGTTGTAACGTCGCACGTCCGGGTGCATCTTCCCACTCCTCCCACCGTCTTTTCCCAACTGACCCCGTCGACGTTCCCTTCTGTCTCCCTGCTTGAAAGGGAGGCGTTTCGGGTCTCTCACCCCACCCACCCGATGCCTCCTCGCGTAAACCCTAGTCGAATTCACCTTCCTGCCCCCTCTCCTCCTTCCCTCTCTCTGTGTGTCTCTCAGGCGGTGGCTGTGGGGGTGGAGGTGGGGGAGGGGTGAGCCACGTGGGAGGTCTCGATCGAAGCGATGGGAGGTGTGTCGGCGGAGGGCATGGCGGAAGGCACACGCGTGGCGGTGGTGGGAGCAGGCGCAGCCGGACTCACGGCGGCCCTGCTGCTGCAGAAAGGGAAAGGAAAGAACCAGGAGGAGTTCCACGTGACCCTGTTCGAAAAAGAGACGCGGACGGGAGGACATGCGCTCACCGACACCACCCACGGACCTTGTCCAGTGGACTTGGGATTTCAAGTCTACAACCTCACCACCTATCCGCATCTGGTGGAGATGTTCGAAATGCTGGGAGTAGACAGCGAACCGAGCTGCATGTCCTTCTCCATCAGTCGGAGCAAAGGATGTAGGACCAACCGTGAACCAGCAGGAGGAGACCGAAGGAAGGATGCCAACCCATCCGAACCATCGCGCTTCGAATGGGGAAGCCTGGGCCTCAAAGGACTCTTTGCAGACTGGAAAAATCTGTTCAATCCTGGGTTCTACAGGATGATCCTCGATGCATTGAGGTTCAAGAAAGATGCAGAAGAAGTGCTTACCGAAGCCCATGCCTCATCCCCATGGGCCAACGAGACGCTGGGAGAGTTCCTGCAGCGAAAGAAGTACGGAAAGCTGTTCATCGATGCATATGTGGCTCCCATGTGTGCAGCCGTCTGGAGCGTGCCTGCTGCAGAGGCCCTCGCCATGCCTGCTGGTCACCTGATTCGTTTCTGGAAAAATCACCACCTCTTGGATGTCATCGGTCAGAGACCCATCTGGAGAGTAGTCAAAGGCCGGAGTAAAAGTTATGTCGATGCCATTGTTGAAGAGCTGAGAGATGTCAGAACTGGAGTGGAAATCGTGCGAGTGAAGAAGTCGGATGACAGGGCGAAAGGGAACGTCTGCCTCCTTACCTCAGATGGACAGGCGCTATTTTTTGATCATGTGATTCTTGCAACGCATACCGACACTTCGCTGCGAATTCTCGGGGAAGATGGCGATAGGAAGGAAATACTTTCCATGCTTGAAAAGGATACATACGCATGGACAGTACAACGCATCTTGCACAGCATTACGTATCAGGATAACAACGTTTATCTCCACGGGGATAGATCACTCATGCCAAAGCTGACGAATGCCTGGGCGAGCTGGAATTGCCTATCAGATGTAACACCAGCTTCAGAGGATAGGAGAGAAGTTTGTGTCACGTACTGGCTGAATCACCTACAGCTTCTT
>LFIK01003571.1_pt1 | contig 12624 bp, 10 predicted proteins | sample 643401 | NCBI WGS metagenome assembly LFIK01 (sample SAMN03777447, study PRJNA286221) | soda lake metagenome | biome: soda lake; feature: Kulunda steppe; material: water; isolation source: sample T5-Br brine of Lake Tanatar-5 | place: Russia: Kulunda steppe | collected 2010-07 | reverse complement strand
CGACCATATCCGCCGGCACCCGGTGGCCAACCTGCCCTACGGCCTGCAGAAACGGGTGGAACTGGCCCGGGCGTTGGCCATGCGGCCGAAAATCCTGATGCTGGATGAGCCGGTGGCGGGCATGAACCGGGAAGAGAAGGAAGACATGGCCCGCTTTATTCTGGACGTGAAGGAGCACTGGGGCATGACCGTGCTGATGGTGGAGCACGACATGGGCATGGTGATGGACATTTCCGACCAGGTGTATGTGCTGAACTTCGGCCAGCTGATCGCCAGCGGCAAGCCCACCGAGGTGCAGGAGAACCCCGAAGTGATCCAGGCCTACCTGGGCTCGGGTGATGTCAGCAGCCTGCGCGAGAAGCTGGGCGCCGGGAAGAGGGTTGCGTGATGGAGTGGTTGTTCTTTTTCGAGGTTTCCCTGGCTGGGCTCGGTGTCGGCGGCCTGTACGCGCTCACGGCCATCGCCTTCGTGCTGATCTACAAGGCGACGCGGGTGATCAACCTGGCCATCGGCGAGATGCTGATGGTGGGCGCCTACCTGTTCTTCGGCGCGGCCGCCGGCCTCGCCCTGCCCTGGTGGCTGGCGATCATCGCCGCCCTGGTGGGCGGCGGCATCCTGGGCATGGTGCTGGAGCGCGGCGTGATCCGCCCGCTGCTGGGCGAAAACCCGATTTCGGTGTTCATGGTCACCATCGGCCTGGGCAGCATTCTCATCGGGCTGGTGGAGCTGATCTGGACGGCCAACCCGCGCAGCCTGCCCAACTTCTTCCCCACCGACCCGATCTTCATCGGTGACGCCTTCCTGGCGCCGAAAACCTTCTGGAGCTTCGTGGTGGCGGCCATCGTGATCGCCGTGTTCCTGCTGCTGTTCCGCTTCTGGCGCGGCGGCGTGGCGCTGCGGGCCACCGCGTCGGATCAGGGCGCGGCCTATGCCATGGGCATCAACGTGCCGGCGGTGTACAGCCTGGCCTGGTGCCTGGCAGGGGTGATCGCCGCCGGCGCCGGCATTCTGCTGGGTTCCATCAGCGGTATTTCGTCGGAGATGGGCTTTTTCGGCCTGACGGTGCTGGTGGTGGTGATCGTGGGCGGCCTGGACAGCGTTCTGGGCGCGCTGATCGCCGGGATTCTGATCGGCTGGATGGAAGCCATCGCCGGCGTCTACCTGGGCGGCCAATACGAACACCTGGTGACCTTCATTCTGTTGATGGTGGTGCTGCTGGTCCGGCCCTACGGCCTGTTCGGCACCCGCGAGATCGAGCGACTGTAATCATGCGCATTGGATCCCCCAAGGAAAGCTATATTGCCGACGAGGCGCTGTTCCGCACCCGCACCCAGTGGGTCTGGTTCGGCATACTCCTGGCCATGCTGGCGATCTACCCCTTCGTCGCCAACATGTACTGGATCTTTCTGCTGTGCCTGATCTCCATCAACATCATCAGCACCACCGGGCTGAACATCCTCACCGGTTACACCGGGCAGGTGAGCCTGGGGCAGGCGGCGTTCATGGGCGTGGGCGCCTATACGGTGGCCTGGCTGGACAACCACACGGGTGCGCCGTTCTTCGTGAACCTGCTGGCCGGCGCCGTGATGGCCACGGCCGTGGGCCTCGTGGCGGGCCTGCCCAGCCTGCGCGTGAAGGGGCTTTATCTGGCCATTGCCACCATAGCCGCCTCGTTCATTCTGCAGTTCATCTTCATCAACTGGGAAAGCGTCACCCGCGGCACGCGCGGCATCAACATCGATCCGCCCCGCTTCATGGGCACTGAACTGGATAACCCGGACACCTTCTACTGGCTGGTGGTGCCGCTGATGGTGGTAATGGTGATCCTGGCGGCCAACCTGTTCCGCACGCGGATCGGCCGTGCCTTCATCGCCATCCGTGACCGGGATATCTCGGCCTCGGTGCTGGGCATCAACCTGCCCTTCTACAAACTCATGAGCTTCGGCATCGCCTCGTTCTACGCGGGCCTGGCCGGCGGGCTGTATGCCTATTTCTTCGGCGCCATCAACCCGGAGAGTTTCCCGCTGCTCATGTCCATCTTCTTCCTCGCCGCCATCATCGTGGGCGGCATGGGCACCATCCTCGGCAGCATTCTGGGGGCCATTTTCATGACCCTCACGCCCGAGGTACTGCGCTACGGGGTGGATATCGCCTCCCCGTTCATCGACAACGCCTCGCAGATCCTGTCGCCGTTGCGCACAGCGGTATTCGGCGCGGTGATTGTCGGATTCCTGTTGTTCGAGCCCCATGGGCTTGCAGAAATCTGGCGTCGTATACGCCGCTTCTTCCACTTGTGGCCGTTCCGTACGTGATCGGCAGGAGGCTTAGCGAGATGGTATTCGGAAAGCTTGCACGTCAAATCATGGTGCCGGTGGCCGCTGCAGCCCTGGCCCTGGGCTCCGCGTTCTCGGCCAGCGCCGAGAGTAACAAGGAAATCGTCATCGGCGGCTCCATCCCGATGACGGGTGTGTTCGCCTTCGCCGGCATCCAGTTCGACCGCGGGTTCCGCGACTACGTGAACTGGATCAACGAGCAGGGCGGCGTTGAAGGCCACCGCCTGCGTTACGTGGGCGAGGACACGGGTTACCAGCAGGACCAGTCGGTGTCCGTGTTCCGGCGGATCACTAGCCGCGAGGACGTAACCTTCTACTTCGGTGATTCCACCGCGTTCCAGCAGGCCATCAACCGCGAACTGGAGCGGCGCGACATCCTGATGACCGGCGCTTCCTTCGCCTCCGAGCTGAACGACCCGGAGCGCTATCCGCTGCAGTTCATGCTGGGCCCGGATTACAGCGAGCAGGTGGGCATTCTGCTGCAGTACATCGCGGACGAGAAGCCCGGTGCCCGGGTGGCCCTAATCCACTCGGACACGGAGTTCGGCCGCGATCCGATTGCCTTCGGGCAGCGCAGAGCGGAAGAACTGGGCCTGACCATGGCTGCCACCATCGTCACACCGCCGGGGGCTGCCGACATCTCCGCCGCCGCACTGGAACTGCGCCGGGCACGGCCGGATTACGCCATCTTCCACGGCTACATCCTGGCGCCGATTCCGGACTTCATCCAGCGTGCCCGCCAGATGGGCATGGATACCCGCTTCATGGGCACCTTCTACACCATGGACCAGGGCATCATCGACGAGATGGGTGACGCGGCCGACGGCTTCCTGGGCGTGATGCCGTTCCGCTATTCCTATGACGAGGAAGGCCCGGCGCCGATCATGGATGCCATCCGCGAGCAGCGTGACGGCTACATTCCCGTGACCTATACCCAGGGCTGGATGGCCGGCATCCTGTTCACCACCATCGCCCGCGAGACCCTGGCCGCCGGGCGGGAGCTCACCGGAAAGAACATGCGTCAGACCCTGGACGAGTTGGAGGACATCGACACCGGAGGCATCTACGGTGTGCCGGTGCACTTCCGCGGCAACTCCATCCCGCTGGCACGCATCTACCAGGCGGATATGTCCGAAGGCCGCATGGTGCCGGTCTCCGACTGGATCGAACTGGACTGAGGCGTTTTCGTGAGCCAGAACGTTCTTGAAATCAGCAACATCGAGGTGGTGTACAACCACACGGTGCAGGTACTCCGGGGGCTGTCGCTGACAGTCCCCCGGGGGGAGATCGTGGCCCTGCTCGGCTCCAACGGAGCCGGCAAGTCCACCACGCTAAAAGCCGTCTCCAACCTGCTGACGCTGGAAAACGGCGAACTCTCCGCCGGCCGTATCACGTTCGACGGCGCGGACACGGCCAGGCAGCCGCCCCATGGGCTGGTGCGCAACGGCCTGTGCCATGTGATGGAAGGCCGGCGGGTGTTCGAGGACCTGACCGTGGAGGAAAACCTGGTGGCCGCCGGCTATGCCATCAGCGGCCGCAAGGACAGCAAGGGGCTGAACTTCGACCTGGTGTACGAGTACTTCCCGCGCCTGCATGAGCGCCGCAAGGCCCTGGCCGGCTACCTCTCCGGCGGGGAACAGCAGATGCTCGCCATCGGCCGCGCGCTGCTGGGCCGCCCCAAGCTGATGCTGCTGGACGAACCCTCGCTGGGCCTGTCGCCCGTGCTGGTGGAGGACATTTTCACCATCATCGCCCGCATCAACCAGGAACAAGAGGTGGCCATGCTGCTGGTGGAGCAGAACGCCAACGTGGCCCTGGCCCTGGCGAGTTACGGCTACATCATGGAATCCGGCCGCGTGGTGATCGACGGCAGCACCGAAAAGCTGATGGGCGACGCCGACGTGCGCGAGTTCTACCTGGGCATGTCCGGTGCCGGCGGCGAGGCCAGGAGCTACCGGGACATCAAGCACTACAAGCGGCGCAAGCGCTGGCTATCCTGAACCTGTGGAACCGAACAACGCCCCCGACGGAGGGATCATGACGCCGACCGAGCTTCCGAACCTGACCCTGCCCCAGATGCTGCGCGAGAACGCGCGCACCCGCGGCGATGCCGTGGCGCTGCGGCAGAAGGACTTCGGGATCTGGCACCCGATCAGCTGGAGCGAGTACTACACCCGGGCCCGCCACTTCGGCCTTGGGCTGCGCGCCCTGGGGCTGGAGCCGGGTGGCCACGTGGGGGTGATCTCTGAGAACCGCACCGAATGGGTGATCGCCCAGCTCGGCACCGGCATCGTGCGCGGGGTCACCGTGGGGGTCTACCCCACCAGCCCGGCGCCCGAGGTGGCCTACGTACTCGGCCATGCGGACGTGGAATACGTGGTCTGCGAGGATCAGGAGCAGACCGACAAGGTGCTGGAAGCCCGCGCGGAACTGCCCAGGATCCGCAAGATCATCGTGGCCGAGATGAAGGGCCTGAGCCAGTACGACGAGCCCGACCTCCTCTCCTTTGAGCAGGTGGAGGAACTGGGTGCGCAGCTGGACGAGGAGCAGCCGAAGCTGGCGGACGAACTGCTGGACGCCCAGCAGCTCACCGACCTGGCGCTGATGATCTACACCTCGGGCTCCACCGGCAAACCCAAGGGGGCGATGATCAGCTACCGCAACATCCGCGAGGCGGCGCCGGGCATCATCGGCCGGCTGGAACTCACCGACAGCGACAGCGTGCTCTCCTACCTGCCGCTGTGCCACGTGGCCGAGCAGGCCACCACCAACTTCGCCCCCATCTACCTGGGCATGCTGGTGAACTTCGGGGAATCCCTGCGCACCGTGCAGGAGGATCTGCGCGAAGTCGCGCCCACCGTGTTCCTCGGCGTGCCGCGCATCTGGGAGAAGATGCACTCGGCCATCCACATCAAGATGCTGGAAAGCGGCCGTCTGCGGCGCTGGATGTATCACACGGCGATCGAGCGCTGTGCACCCTTCTGCTACAAGCACGCGTCGACGCTGAGTGCGGGTGAGAAACTGACCTACTGGCTCAGTTACCTGCTGGTGTTCCGCGCGCTGCAGAACTTCATCGGCTTGCGCAACTGCCGCGTGTCCATCACCGGGGCCGCGCCCATTGCCCCGGATATCATCCGCTTCTTCCGCACCATCCGCGTGCCCCTGCTCGAGGTCTACGGCCAGACCGAGACCACCGGCATGGTGACCGGCCACCGCGCGGAACGCATGGTGCCGGGCACCGTGGGCGAACCCACCGTGGGCACCGAGATCCGCGTTGCGGAGGACGGCGAACTGCTGATCAAGGGCGGCATGGTATTCGAGGGCTACTACAAGAACGAAGAGGCCACCAGCAGCACCATCGTGGACGGCTGGCTGCATACCGGCGACGTGGTGGAACTGCACGACGGCCTGGTGAAGATGGTGGACCGCAAGAAGGACATCATGATCACCGCCGGCGGCAAGAACCTGTCGCCCTCGGAAATCGAGAACACGGTCAAGGCCAGCCCCTACATCAAGGAATGCATCGTCATCGGCGAACGCCGCAAGTACGTGGCGGCGCTGATCCAGATCGACTACGAGACGGTATCGAAATGGGCCGAGGAGCACGGGCTGGCGTACACCACGTTCCGCAGCCTGGCGGAGAATGAGCAGGTACGGCAGTTGGTGGAAACGGAAGTGGACAAGGCCAACCAGGGCATGCCGCGGGTGGCGCAGATCAAGCGACTGGCGCTGCTGACCAAGGAACTGGATCAAGACGACGACGAGGTCACGGCCACCATGAAGATCCGCCGTTCCAACATCTACAAGAAGTACAGCGACCTGATCGAATCGCTGTACCCGGAGGCCGGCGCCGCCTGAACCGCAGAAACTACCAGCCCGGCCTGCGGCCGGGTTGGTGGCAAACGCCTGCGGCGTTTACCACCCTACGCCACGGACTCCGCAGTCGAAGCGATTTGTTGTTGCCAGATCCGTCGCCGTTGCACGGTTTCATCGCCGAACAACAACCCCAGAGCCGTGAGGCGCTTGAAGTAGTGCCCCACATCCAGTTCATCGGTCATGCCGATGCCGCCGTGCAACTGGATGGCCTGCTGTCCCACGTAGCGGCCGGAGGCACACAGCTGCGCCTTCAGCAGTGCTGCCGCCTCGCTGTTGTCGAAACCCGGCCGCCAGCGTGCCGCGGTCAGGTCCAACAGGTTTTCCGCCTGGGTGGTGGCGATGTACATATCCGCCATGCGGTGTTGCAGCGCCTGAAAGCTGGCGATGGGCACGCCGAACTGGCGCCGGGTGCGGGTGTAGTCCACGGTCCGCTGGAGCAGGCTTTCCATCAAGCCCACGCCTTCGGCCGCCAGCATCAGGCAGGCGTGCTCCAGCACCCGCCGCAGCAGTGACCCGCCACGATTATTGTGCGTCAGCCGTTCCGCCTGGACGGACCGCAGCCTAACCCGTCCGGCCCTGTGGCCGTCCATGGTGGGAAACCCGGTGACGCTGAGGCCATCGGCCGTGGCTGGCAACAGGAACAGTTCGATGCCATCCGCGTCAGCGGGGCCACCAGCCACGCGGGCGGACACCACGAAGTGCGTTGCCTGGGGCGCGTTCAGGACGGTGATCTTCTCCCCGTCCAGGCGCCAGGTGCCGCCGGATTCGGTCGCGCGAAGCGCCACCCAGGCCGGATTGCCGCGGGACGCCTCCTCTTCCCAGGCCAGCACCGGCAGCGCCTCACCGGCCACCAGCGACGGCAGCAGCGCGTCCCGCGCCTCGGCGGCGTCGGCGTCGGCCAGGATCTGGCCCGCCAGGCCCACCACGGACAGGTAGGGTTCCACCACCAGGCCGCGCCCGAAGCGGCGCATCAGGCCCAGCGTGTCCAGGATGGAGCCACCCAGACCACCATGTTCTTCGGCAAACGGGATACCCAGCCAGCCCATCTCGGCAAAGCGGGCCCAGTGCGCGGTGGAGTAGCCGGGGTCAGCGGCCACCAGCGCCTGGCGGGCATGAAAGTCGTACTGGTCGCGGATGAACCGCTCCACGCTGTCATCCAGCATGGTGCGCAGGTCATCGGTGAGCAATGCCATGGTCGCGGTCCCTCTCTCGGCTACTGGCTGAGCAGCAGCTTGGCGATGATGTTGCGCTGGATTTCGTTGCTGCCGCCGAAGATGCTGGCCGCCCGGTTGTTCAGATACTTGGGCATCACCGTCAGCACCTCATCCGGCCCGATGGGCTCCACGCCGCTGCCCACCGTCAGCGCCTGCAACTGCAGCGTCAGTGCCGGTGTGCCCGCCACGTCCACGGCCAGCTCCGTGATGCGCTGCAGGGTCTCCATGGACGTGATCTTGATCATGGAACTCATGGGGCCGGATTCGGGGGACCCCTTCTCCAGCGCCGCGAAGCGCACCTCGGTGCCCTCCAGCGCCGCAACCTCCACCAGCAGGCCTGCATAGCGCTGCTGGAACACCGGATCATCCACCAGGCGGCCGCCGAAGCCGTCGCCGGTTTCAGCGGCCAGCCGCCGGATCGCTGAGAGCTCATTGCGGAAGTGGGTGGCGAACGACGAGCTGCCGCCGCGTTCGTGCTCCAGCAGGTACTTGGCGACGGTCCAGCCCTGGTTTTCCTCGCCCAGGCAGCTGTCCAGCGGCACCTTCACGTTCTCGAAGAACACGTCACACTGCTCGGGGAAACCGTCCAGGCCGATGATGGGCCGGATGGTGAGGCCGGGCCGGTCAAGCCGGTCCAACAGGAAAAAACTGATGCCCTGCTGCGGCTTGCCCTCCGTGCTGGTGCGCACCAGCAGGAACATGCGGTTGGCGTGATGGGCGTAGGTGGTCCAGGTCTTGCTGCCGTTGATCACATAGTGATCGCCGTCACGCACCGCCCGGCAGTTGAGCGAGGCCAGATCCGAGCCGGCGTTAGGCTCGGAATAGCCCTGGGCCCAGAAATCTTCCCCGGAGGCGATGCCCGGCAGAAAGCGGCGTTTCTGTTCCCCGGTGCCGAACTTCATGATCGCCGGCCCCACCATGGCCAGCCCCTGGGGCAACAGCCTGGGCATGCCGGCACGGCGGCACTCGTCCTCGAAGATCTGCTGCTGCTCCACGCTCCAGCCCGGACCGCCGTATTCCCGGGGCCAGGAGGCCGCGGCCCAGCCACGCTCGTGCAGCAGCCGGTGCCAGCGCATGGTGGGCTCAAAGGGCGGGAAAAAACTGGTCATCTTCCGGCCGGCCTCGAGAATCTCGGCATCGGCGGCCTGGGCAATGAATGCGCGCACCTCCTGGCGGAAGGCGCTCAATGCCTCGGCATCGGATACATCAGGATGGGGATCGGCCACGCCTCAACTCCAGTATCGTACCTGTTACCAGGCCTGACACTACTGGAGCCGGTAGCCGGCGGCATCGTCGGAACTGACGAATTTCAGCCTCCGTTGGTGGCCTCACGCAGCGCGCTGAGCACGTCCTCACGCGCCACCACGCCCACCAGCCTGTTGTCCTCCACCACCGGCAGGCTCTTGATGCGCATGTCCACCAGGCGCTGCAACACGCGCGTGCAGGGTGATTCCGGGCTGACCGACACAGGGCTGTGGGTCATCACCTCGGATACCGGATGCTGCATGATGTCGTCATACCTCGGCACGATGGCCTCGGGCCGCAGCGTGAACGCCTTGAGCACGTCCATCTTGGTCACCACGCCCTGCAGCTGGCCGTTTTCGTCCACCACCGGCAGGCCGTTGAACCCATGCTGTTCGAACAGGGCCTGCGCCTCGGCAAGCGTCGCTCCGGGACGCAGGCTGATCGGGGAGCGAGTCATCACGTCGGCGACGCGGTATTTGACGAAATCGTACATGCGGCCCTCCCCTGGCAGGTTTGACGCTGGAATCTGGTGCTGATCCCTGAGTGTACACAGCCGGCGAGGGGCTTGGCGAGCGAGTGCGTTCGGGAGAGCGTCAGCGCGAAGGGCGATGATAGAACGGCGCGGCAGTTCGACGGTAACCGGGCCCTGGTCGATCAAGCCTCATCCGTCGGCAGGCAGTTCCAGTTATCAAGAGGAACCTCTATCCTGCCTAGCTCAGCCGCCAGCGCTACCCGCGTGTTACGGTTCACAGGAAAAGCAACGGCAAGACAAACGAGAGGAGTCAGCGATGAAACACGCCCAGGAGTTCTACATTGACGGCAAGTGGGTTGAGCCCGCAGGCAAAAAAACACTGGATGTCATCAATCCGGCCACCGAAGAGTCGATCACCGCGATTCGCCTCGGCAGCACCGAGGACGTCGACCGGGCGGTCAAGGCGGCCAAGAATGCCTTCGAGACGTTCAGACAGACAACCGTCGACGAACGCATCGCACTACTCGAGAAGATCATCGAGGTTTACAAGTCCCGCATGAAGGACCTGGCCAAGACGGTGTCGGCGGAGATGGGCGCTCCGATTGGCCTGGCCAACGCAGCACAGGCCCCGGCAGGTCTCGGTCACCTGATGTACACACTCAAAGCGCTCAAGGAATTCCCCTTCGAGGAGAAGGTGGGTAAGGCGCAGGTGATGCGCGAACCTATCGGCGTCTGCGGGCTGATTACGCCGTGGAACTGGCCGCTGAACCAGATCTCGGCGAAGGTGGCGCCAGCCCTCGCTGCGGGCTGCACCATGATTCTCAAACCCTCCGAAGTCGCGCCGCTGAACGCACTGATCTGGACTGAGATCATGGATGAAGCAGGGGTTCCGGCGGGGGTATTCAACCTCGTCAACGGCGACGGGCCGACGGTCGGGGTGGCGATGTCCTCGCACCCGGAAATCGACATGATGTCGTTTACCGGCTCAACCCGCGGCGGTATTTCGGTTGCCGAGAACGCCGCAAAGACTGTCAAGCGTGTCACCCAGGAACTCGGCGGCAAGTCGCCGAACATCATCCTCGATGACGCCGACTTCCAGAAAACGATCTCGCGGGACTTCTTCGGCATGTGCATGAACACGGGGCAGTCGTGCAACGCGCCGACGCGAATGCTCGTTCCGGAAAACCGCATGGAAGAAGCGGCGGCGATCGCCAAGGCGACGGCCGAACGCATCAAGGTCGGCGCGCCCGATTCCGAGAACACCGATGTTGGCCCGCTGGTTTCGGCGGCACAGTTCGAGAAGGTGCAGGGCCTGATCCAGAAGGGCATCGATGAAGGCGCGACGCTGGAGACCGGGGGTCTTGGACGGCCCGAGGGATTGGACCGTGGCTACTTCGTCAAGCCGACGGTCTTCTCCAATGTCCGCAACGACATGACGATCGCCCAAGAAGAGATCTTCGGCCCGGTCATTTCGCTGATCGGCTACAAGGACGAGGCCGATGCAGTAAGGATCGCCAACGATACCATCTACGGGCTGTCCGCCTACGTCAGTTCCGGGGACCTGGAGCGGGCGAAGCGGGTAGGCCGGCAACTCCTTGCCGGTCAGGTTCATCTCAACGGCGCCGGCATTGATCCGGGGGCGCCCTTTGGCGGTTACAAGCAGTCCGGCAACGGCCGTGAGTTCAGCCGCTGGGGCATTGAGGAATTCCTCGAGACCAAGTCGCTGCTCGGCCATAATCCCGGCTGACTGTGACCAGGCGGATGCTCCGTCCGGAGCATCCGCCGCGCCAATTGCTCAGTGCCGACTCAACGCGGCGCCATGCGGATGGCGCCGTCGAGACGCACGCTCTCGCCGTTGAAATAGCCGTTGGTGACCATGACTTCCGCCAGTTCCGCGTACTCCTCCGGCTTGCCCAGCCGTTTCGGGAACGGCACGGACGCCGCCAGCGCCTGTTTCACGTTTTCCGGCGCACCGTTCATCAGCGGCGTGCTGAAGATACCGGGCAGGATGGTGTTCACGCGGATGCCGTCGTTCATCAGATCCCGCGCCATGGGCAGTGTCATGCCCACCAGGCCGGCCTTGGAGGCGGAGTAGGAGGTCTGGCCGATCTGCCCGTCCTCCGCCGCTACCGAGGCGGTGTGGATGATAACGCCGCGCTCGCCGTCTTCCAGCGGCTCCAGCGACAGCATGCCCATGGCGGACTTGGCCGCGCAGCGGAACGAGCCCACCAGGTTGATTTGGATGATGCGGTCGAACTTGTCCACCGGGAAGTGCTTCGGCTCGCCGGTCTGCTTGTCCCGGCTTGCCGTCTTGACCGCCAGGCCGGTGCCGGCGCAGTTCACCAGAATGCGCTCCTGGCCGTTGGCCTCCCGCGCCTTGGCGAAGCCGGCGTCCACGTCCGCCTCGGAAGTCACGTCCACCTTGCAGAACACGCCGCCCAGTTCCTTGGCCAGGGCTTCGCCCTGTTCCTCGTTGAGGTCGAACAGGGCGACCTTCACGCCGGAGGCGGCAAGCCGACGGGCAGTGGCGGCGCCAAGGCCGGAGGCACCACCGGTGATCACAGCACTCACGTTGGAATCCAGTTTCATCGCTTCATCCTTTTGATTGGTCGGAATTCATCTTCAACGGGCCAAGGGCCGCCCCCGGAGAGCACGGTAACGCGGCTGTCGCGCCACCGGCATCGTCGCAAAGGACGATTCCCGCCCGGGCACGTGCCAGCCGCCACACGGTCATTCCTCGAACGGCGGCTCCCCCGTCCAGTCGAAGAAATCGGGCATATCCGAGGAGACCTTGTTGGGGTACGCGGGTGGGCGCTTCTCCAGGAACGAGGCCACGCCTTCCTTCGCGTCGGCCGACTGGCCGCGGGCATGCACGGCGCGACTGTCCAGCCGGTGGGCTTCCATCGGGTGCCGTGCGCCCGCCATCCGCCACAGCATCTGGCGGGTCATGGCCACCGACACCGGGGCCGTGTTGTCGGCGAATTCGCGGGCGATCTCCCGGGCCGCCGGCAACAGCTCGTCCGGCGCATGCAGCGAGCGCACCAGCCCACGGTCCAGTGCTTCCTGCGCAGGAAAGACGCGGCCGGAGTAGCACCACTCCAGGGCCGTTGAGAGACCGACCGCCCGCGACAGGAACCAGGAGGAGGCGGCTTCCGGAACAATTCCACGCCGGGCGAAAACGAATCCGAAACGCGCCTCGGTCGATGCCAGCCGGATGTCCATCGGCAGCTGCATGGTGACGCCCACCCCCACTGCCGGACCGTTCACCGCTGCAATCACCGGCTTGAGGCTGCGGAAAATACGCAGGCTCACCAGCCCGCCGCCGTCCCGGTGGACGCTCTCCTCGTCCCTCTGCCGCTCGTAGTTGAAGGTGTCGGCACCGCCGCCGAGATCGGCGCCGGCACAGAACGCCCGGCCGGCACCGGTGACGATCACCGCCTTAACGGCATCGTCCGCATCGGTCAGGTCGAACGCCCGGATCAGT
>LFIK01003570.1_pt1 | contig 12628 bp, 17 predicted proteins | sample 643401 | NCBI WGS metagenome assembly LFIK01 (sample SAMN03777447, study PRJNA286221) | soda lake metagenome | biome: soda lake; feature: Kulunda steppe; material: water; isolation source: sample T5-Br brine of Lake Tanatar-5 | place: Russia: Kulunda steppe | collected 2010-07 | reverse complement strand
TAAATGGGCGTATTGGCTCTCTACCTTCTGTCTGTCCCCTCCTTGTCTAGGTGGTATGTACGCAGCACACAATGTCACGTCTCTGTCAGTTGAAAATAGTTTTTTGTCACACCGAGCCCACACAGTTAAGTATATGAGCTTATCAAAAAAATCGATAAGCTCATATACTGCAACACAAAGTGTTAGCTCATATTCAAGGTATCTCTGTGACATGGGGACGTCAGGCCCTTGGCCAGGCAGCCAGCGCCTCTGGGAATACTCTGGGCTCCACTGGCAGGGAGGAAGTTTACAGTCTATCAAAGAGAGAGATCCAGATCCAGTCACAACAACAAATATCATCCAACCAACAAAGCGCAAATGGACAGGGACACTGATTTGGCTATGACACTAATCTGGCATGACAATCTGTTAGATTGATTAACAGAAAGAAAAGAATAACTTAGGGGTGGGTCTTAAGTTGCTGAGCATGGCTCAGCTGGTATTGACCTCTATTGGACTCCTCTGTGCTTGCTCTTCCTCTTGGTCTGGTGGATGTTTTTGTCGAGCTGGCAATGTCCAGCAAGCCCAGCAGTCAACCCATCTGCCTGAAGGTCTAAACCCATTGTAACATTGTAACTTAACTTGGTCTGGTGGGAAGGGAGACAGGCCTGGGCTGCGTGCTTGGGATCTGCTTGAGTGGGTGGGTATGTCTGGATCGTTGCCCCTGGTCTTGCTGTGTGGAAGTTTGAGTGGGGTTTTCCAGGTGTACTTCTTATCTCCCTTTTCGGACATTATGGACTATTTTTTGGCTGGCGAAGACCAGCAACAAACCAATCAGCCTAACGATCTGGCTGGCGGTTAACCCTGTTTAACTTTATCTCACCAGATGTTGAAAAAGATGTGGGAGGCTTCTGAAAAGAACCATGTGCTCTGTTTGTGTAAACGTTCAACCTTCTAAATTTTTTTCTCTGTACCAATTGAGTCAGTATGAGCCCTGAGGGGTAGCTCACTATGAGCTTTATAGATTATTCCCATCACTCCAATCAGGATGGTATGTAGGCTCATTTTGTGGCATTGCTATGCACCGGCATGCTTCAATCAAATTCCCTGTTCAGTTGCTCCGATACGCGAGTTTTTCCTCGAGTCGTGTGTTATCACAATATTTGACTTCAACCATGATAAGCTCCTAAAGCAGGCTTAGGGACATAATAGTGTTTGGCACCAGGCGGAGCGCTTCGCAGATGAGTGGGATGCCTTGAGAAAGAACTGAGCAGAAGCAGGACAAAGCACACACGGCAAAAAAGGAACGCCATCCTCTGGCATCATGCGTGGCCTGCCTTAAAAGGCAACTTGATGCAGTTCCATAAATTCATTACTGTACCTTACAATTTTAATTGCTTATCCACAGGTTCTTGTCACATATTAATCTAATAAACTACAGGATGTAAGGACTCACATGAGCATTGGCTCAGTGCGCGAGCATCTAAAGCCCAATACCAAGCCACAAGAAACACTCCAATCACCTGCCTTCAAGCAGGCACTAGCATTTCACGCCAGCAACCCTTATTCATTTGGACCCCTCCTTCTCTCCCCTCTTCTCTCTTTCCTTTTTCCCACCAAACAAATTTCCAAAGAAGCCATCCTTCTTCACCTCTTGCTCCTCGCCTGCTTTTTTCCCTCCAAAAAATTTTAAGTTAAGTTTCAAAGCTTCCAATTGCTTCTTTGCAGCTCCCATGCTTCCTGCCAAGAGGCCCTCATCATCGCGCAGCTCTCCTTGCGCTGCATTCAAGCAATTGCAGGCCATAGGTGCGTTAAAAAACGGCTGCCTCTCTCCAACCATGCTTGCTGCAAAAAATGATCTGTACAACTCTTGACATTGGAATAATCATATTTGTGCAGCCCTGCTCGAGTATGTGTGCGCGCTTGCGCTTGTTTAAGATGCAAGCGCATGTGTTGATGCATGCATGCTTGCTTTGTGACAGAAAGGAATGAGCAATCAACCTCCTTTCATCATCAGCATCATCAGCATCATCAGCATCAGCATCAGCATCAGCATCAGCATCAGCATCAGCATCAGCATCATCATCAGCATCAGCATCAGCATCAGCAGCATCAGCATCAGCAGCATCAGCATCATCATCAGCAGCAGCAGCAGCATCAGCATCAGCATCATCATCAGCATCAGCATCAGCACCAGCAGCAGCACCAGCACCAGCAGCAGCAGCACCAGCAAGGAGCACATTTTCAAAATGATCAACATGTATACTACAATCTACATGGCATGCACATGGCAATATGATCAACATGTACACTTCAATCTACACGGCATGTACACACGCAGGGCATGTGGTAGTTGTTTGTTTTTGAGTCCGTCATTTCAGGGGGTTTAATATGGTGCAACAGGACAGTGACGCTGGTGAGTTGGAGCAGGCAATAAAGGAGGGAGCCAGTTGGTATAGCACAGCATCAAAGACATTTTCCAGTGCCAGTTGCTTACGCTGCTCAAGCCAAAAACCACGAGACAACTTACAGCTGGCGTGCAACATCCCCTCCGGGTCTTGCTATCAAGAAGAGTGTGCACGGACATGATACGCGCGTGTTTTCCACACATTATATTCACACATACACACATTTGCATGCATACACGTACACTCTATTTTCCTTTGCCTCTGCGCATGTATCTCACTCCATAGGCATGTATTGCATCTCATTTCCATGTGCAAACAAGCGCCCTACATGGACACCTAGCAAGAGCCACTCACTCAGATCAAACGAGGCAGATGTTTGCTTCATGGATGCCCCGCCTGCACCGCCCGCACCGGTGGCGTCATCAAGACCACCCTCACCCTTCGGGCCTACACACACCCGTCAGAGTACATAGCTGCGTGAGCGGGCTGTGCATGTCATCTAAGCCCAGACTTCACCCCACAAGGAGTAGAGCTGCTGTTGCTGCTGCTTTCATGCACCACAAATGTTCTTCACTTCATGATCTGTTTATGTTAAGCACAGTTTGCCAGCTGTTTTAATGTCTAGAACACCGGCCAGTCCACCAGGACCTTGGCAGAATGTATCTGTTGAGCGATCTATGTACGATGACTAAGCCTCACCTTCATTTAAGCAAGCAGGTCCAAGCTTGCCATTGTTCCACTCATACAGTGCAATTCCGATGGGGCCCTCAATGTGCTGCTGAACCTGCATCCAAGGGGCAGCAGCACCCTCAACACAACTGCTGCCACCGCCGTAGACACTGCGTTTTCTCAGTGTGGGACCAGGGCTCCAAACTCATAAGGTATCTTATACAGGCATCAACCCATCATTGGGCCCATTAAGTGGCACAGCGCTGGGCATCCACCTCTCCTTGACATGATGACTTGAGGAAGATGGATAGGCACCTTCTATTAGGCACCACAGCTGTTGTGCAAGCGCATCTTGGCAGCCCTTTCCACTACGATCTCACCTTTTCCATGAACTTGAGGACACCAGGTGATGTGGTGTGCTTGGAGAAGTGGTCTATGCTCTCGTAGCGCTCCCACGTGTGGAAGGTGCCCTCATCAAAGTTGTCCTTGGCCACCTGGAACAGGATTACGCCGCTCTTCCTGTCCCTTAGCGCCTCCTGGGAATAGGTATCCACCTGATGTAAGAGCCTCTCCACCTCCGCCTGTGCAGATTAACAACAACGGAGCAAGTGTCGGTATTCCGAGTCCACTGCGAGTGAATCGCTCCGATACGACAGTGGTACGACAGCCCCTCCTCTCACACCCACCTCTGAACCCTTGTTGGCCTTCAAGGTCTTGCTGCAGCAAATCTGCTTCCCTGCTCTCTGCTTGACTGCGTTGCAGACGTGCAAGCGTCCCCTGCCCCAAGATACCCCTGCATGCCTGCTACGTTCCCTCAGAAATTGGGGCGCCCTGTTGTGAGCTGCAAGCATACTGGTCTTGTAGGACTCAGCTAATCCGTGGATCCAACAGTAGATAGTTCCACGAGCCGAGCCTTGTATTTATTTAGCTATTAAGAACTAAAAAGGTAATCGTACATCAGCACATCAGTGTTGCACATGTTTGCCCAAAATGTGCCAGCAGTAAATAGGGGCACTTGCCAGCAGGCGTTCAATAGGAGTACCTCAAGGATACTAGACAACAGGAGAATATGTAAGTCTGTAGCTGAGTGTCTTCTTTGTAGAGGCAGCAGCCGGAGCGGTGCAAGCACACTGATTAAGGTTAGTGCTCCCACGTTCCTTTTATTGCAGGCATGCAGCGCATCAGGTGTATGTATTAATTGTGTGTGTATTATGTGTATGCGTTATGTGAATGAATTTTGGGGGGAGGTGCGTGTTTGGGTGGGAGTGGAGGTATTGGGGGGGGTCGTGTGCGCGTGCGTGGGTGTGGGCATGGGTGGGTGGGTGCGTGTGTTGTGTGTGCAGGCACGTAGTTCTCAACTTCATGAGCAACACACCTAGACTCTTTAAAGAGCTATGCATGAGATCAATGCGTATGCGCCTGCACACAGATATGTGGTGTCACGAATGTAGAGGATGCACGGATGGCAGTGGAGGCTGGGGCAGACTTTGTTGGTATGTAAGGCTGAGATGGTTGACATGCTATGCTTTATCTCAGCAACGCAGAAAATGTGCTTTATGGACGTCCTGCAATGGTCATGTATAATTTGCACCAGCAGGCTCTCACCTTGCGGGAGCACTCAAGAGTTGATCGGTCCCAAGCCCGACGTTAATCTTTAGATCTTTGTGTGGCCTTTGCACAGACAAAAGCCGCGCTGTACAGCCCTTTCTGTGCTGATTCTTTGCTTATACATTTGTGTTTGGTTCCCCCTTCTTGTCTGTTTTCATACTCTTGTGTGACCTTAGCAAGCCCATCTGTGACCCCACAGGCATGATCATGTGGCAAAAAGCCAAGCGGGCTGTCAGCATTGACACAGCTCGGAGCATTGCCAATGTTGCTAGGGCAAGTGGTGCACAGCCAGTAGGGGTATTCGTGGATGAAGATGCGCAAGCAATCATGGAAAGGTGAGACTATTATTTTTGATTGAACTAGGCTGTTTACCTGGTCGTGGCAATGCACTTCCAAGCTAATGTTCCTCAGCCATCACATGGTTTGCAAGGCTGAAAGCTGCCAGCAGGGCAGTTCATGCGCCAGTCAGCAAGCGAAGGCTGGATAGTTGTGAAACCCATTGTCAAGATCTACCAAAAGCGGCCCTCTCTACCACACATTTACCACCAGATGCGCACAGTGCGGAATTGATGTGGCTCAACTCCATGGAGATGGAGCAAGGGCTGGCCTGGCTAAACTGCAAGCCAGCGGCTTGCAAGTGGTATATGTGCAGCATGTGAGCCCTGATGGAGAAGTCCAGACAGCTCTTCCTGCAGCACCTGTGGACTGGGTGTTGCTGGACGGCTTACAGGTACACACCTGGCATCAATTGATCTGAGGCTTGGTCACCTGTTGCAAAGACCCTTTGTTGGGACAATTTGGACCCGCAAGGTTTACGACACAGTGGTCTAAACACGTTTCCCTGGGTTGCTCCCATAGTCGCCCCCGTAGTCATCCAATCCCGCAGCACAAATCCAGGAGTGTATGCTCAGGCAATTTTTCGCATTGTGCTCTGCACTGCAAGGGAGGGAGCGGCGTCGCGCTGAATTGGGCGCGCCTTCAAGCCCCACAATATGCAAGCAAAGGCTGGCTCCTTGCAGGGGGACTTAACCCAGAGAATGTGGCCACAGCGCTCAGCATGGCACAGCCTGGAGCTGTGGACGTGTCAAGTGGCGTGTGTGGACCAGACGGTACGGGAGGCTGCAGCTGCTCCTTGAGCATGGCTAAGATCATCCTGCCTGATCCTCAATTTCTATGGTCTGCACATTAATGAGTCCTCAGTTTCTGTGGTGTACTCATTCATGGATAGGTCTGTGCATCATTGGTGCGTGGGTGCTCTCCCATGTGAATACTTGGACCCATGCAGATACCTGTAGCTGCTTGTGTTTTCGCCAACTTCTTAATAGATACAGGTGTACATTCAAGCGTATGTGTGTGTATGTGTGTGTGCATGGGCATGTGCATGAGCGCGCGCACGCGCATGAGCATGCCCATGCTGGCTACAAGAATGGCTACAAAAACGAGTGCCAAAAAGAGTCCAGGCAGGAATTTGAAGAGCTAGGCATCCTAATTGCTGCATCCTTATCGCTGCACTGCTGGTATAGGGCACACATACTGCAAGCCATGCTTGTCTTCAAGTTCACTTTCTGTGCTTGGTGGACTGCCATTGTTTAGCGCAGTCCACAAGACCCATCCCATGACCAGCATCCAAGCCATCCTTGCAGGATTGGGAATGCTATGTGCTTGCAGGTTTGAGGAAGGACTCGAGAAAGATCCAAGCCTTTGTGGCAAGCGTGAACCAGGCTTCTTCGTAGCTCACTGCAATGAGCTTGCAATGCGGTTGTGCATGTCATGACATGCAACCATAATGTAACAGGTCAAACCTTGCTACGATGGCCCATCTTATTCTGTCTCCAAGTTAACAAGTTGGATTAACCGCCAGCCTGGTCGTTAGGCTGATTGGCTTGTTGCTGGTTTTTGCCAGCCAATGACTGAGATGAAATGGCCGAGTTTGTTGTGCTGTTGAGGGAGGAAATCAAAGACTATCTGACTAGGCAAGGCATTTTGCACAAAATATCATTTGACAAAGAAGCCTCCACAAAGAAGGATCGGCAGAAAGTTAGATTACATAGTTGTATCTGCCGAACAAGGGCAGCTGAGCTGCAACTTAGAGGGCCTGCAACCGGCAGAAAGGGAGAAAAAGGTGCGGACACTTCTCTCTGAGAGAATACACAAGTAACAAGCTAGGATTAGTCGCCAGCCTGGTCGTAAGGCTGATTGGTTTTGTTGCTGGTCTTCGCCGAGAGCACACAAACAAGTCTCAACAGTGAAAAAGAACATGCTGTCATGCTGAGAGACTGCTGCATCTTAACCGGACTCCCGGCATAGTCATAACAGCTATTAAGGGGTGTCACAGCCTCACAATTCCTCAGAGGCATGCAAAATGTCCAAAGCCCAACATGTTTTAGCCTGGGGCAGCAGCAGGTTAGGCCTAAATACATCACCATTGCGCAAAAACCCTGATCTCCAAACCTGACAGCCATACAAACCAGCGGGAACTGCGTATACCTTAGCTAGCCAAATGGAAGCAAAGGATTTGTCGCATAGGGTAGCGTACGATAGCATATAGGATGCGTATACGATGAGCTGCTGCAAGCATTGGTGTGGCTGCATGCGAGGCAAAAAGTCACGCCAATGTACCTAAAGTCAGAGCACTTTTAAGCAGCCCCTGTTAAAGTCAAAATGGGCACCTGAGCATTGCAGTTGAAGTTGAAATGGATCACCTGGTTTTGCATCAAATATTTTTAAGAGTGTGCATAGACCACAAGCCTGAAAAGCATGTTCTGCAAAGTGTTCGTGGCATTAGCAACTGCCAGACAGAAGCACAAATCACAGATGCGTACTGGAATAAATTGGATTAAGATTGAGAAATAAAAAATGAAGCAGCTGTAGTTCAATCGATAGTACGGGCACGATCATGCAAGGCCTCCCTCCTTTCCTCGGCGGGGACAGTGGCCATGGTGGGGGGGGCCTGGAAGATGTGAAGGTTCCAACTGATGAGTTACTTGGTGGGAGGCCGCCGAGTATGGGGGGCAGAGACCTGGCGGGCCAAAAAGAAGATGTCCTCCGCCACCTCGGTCGATTACTAGTACTGCCCCTGCCCGCGAATCAGGATGGGAAGTATCGTACGCCGGTCGTGACCCTGCACAACACTGAGGCCAGCAATCTCTACAGCCTGCTGGAGCGCACGCTACGGACCGAGTTCTGCGTGGGGGGTGAAAGGTTTTGGAAGGTAAATTTTGACTCTCGAACGTCATGGGCATCGGTGCTCCTTGTGTCGGGCCAGGAGCGCTTTAACGTGCCATGTCAGCCAGGAGACTCAGCTGCTGCTGAGTCTTGAGTGGGACATGCCTGTTTGCGTCCACTTTGCCCTGCCCTGTCTGTGCCTTTGCGGTGGGCCATGGTACTTGTAGGGTGATGAGCTGGGCAAATGGATGGGCACCCCATTGGCTGGTCTGGCCGAAATGCTGGGCCATGTTCTCTAAGCTGACAGCCCGCTCACGCGACAACCCATGCTGCCCCTTGCAAGCATGACCAGTCCACACCATGAGAGACTGATCATGCCTGCTATGCTGCTGTGCTACTGGCGCTGCTGCAGATAATTCGGGCTGACCAAAACTTGGACACGTGGCGGCCGCGGGTGCACGGAATCCAGCTCAAAGCCCTCATGAACTGCCGCTTGCCAGAGCTCCCAGAGGAGTATGCAAATGTAGAGAGGGAAATTACGGCCATACAGAATGTTTTAAGGGTGAGACAGCGCTCAGGCAGACCCCTGCTTAGGGCCAGAGCGCGAGAGCGCACTCAAGCAGCTGCGGCACAAGTTTCAAGGGCTTTGTCAGCAAAATAATAGCATGCAACACAAGGTTTCCTTCAGCTCATGTGACTGCCCTGATGAAGCCCTGGCTTATCGAGGTGCAATGTTGTGCATCTGTCATGCTTAAGAAGGGTGCATGTGTGTGCCTGCCCAAGCTGCTGGCTTGGTGTCCCTCAGTGCTGTTGTGTTTCGCATGCTTGCAGCCTGATGTAACGCCGCAGATGTTTGTAGCCGAGCTCCGCAACTTCGTTGCTGGCGTGGAGGTGTGGTGGGAGGGCCGAAATGCTCGACGGCCTGCAGGGGACCAAGGAGCAGCTGCAGGTGAGCTCATGGCCTGTTGCTACTCTTTTAGGTAAGATGAATGGTTGGGTGGAAACATGACTTCCTTGCTTGTTCAGATCTCTTCTGCCTGCTGGTTTCTCCCCAGTTGAGTGGGCCTGCCAAGCGTGATCAGCTCCACGGATGTGGCCAAATTCAGGAGTGTCGCCTCACCACCTAGTTCCATGGCCATTGCACAAACCAGCACTATCCTGGTTTGGAAATTTGCAGTCCATGCCAAAGTCAAGTGTTGATATCTCCATGGAAGGAACAGCATAGTTCCTTCGAGCAGAGAGTCTGATAAGAAGAAGGCAGACTGCCTGCCTCCTGTCTGTGTTGCGTCTGCTCACCATTTCATGAGATGGGAGATCTGTGCAGGCATGTTCGGTACTAAGCCTTATTGGGGGTACTGTTTCTGAGCCATTTGGGCATGTGCTTAGAGCGCTGGTCGTCTCCTGTGGTCCGCCAGCCCCTTCCATGCGCTCCAATGCGTTCCTTCTACCGTGCAGGCGCGGTGAAGCGCTCATCTGCTGCAGCAGGCAACAACTACTATGTTCCGCCAGGCAAGCAGCAGCACAGCCAAGGCCTCAGCCGCAGGTCTACAGGTCTACCAGGTACAAGACTGGGAATGTTGCGCGTCCTCTTGTGGAAGCATTTTGGTTGCTTGCCTTAGCTAGCTTTTGTTGAGCTGAGAGTATGCTTCAGCCCAAAGACCCAAAATGCTTTTCTTTGCTTTTGCCCCGCTCGCTGTAAGCCCGCCGCGGCTTTTCAAAGGCCTCCAGCCAACATGTTTGGGCCTTCGTAGATTCATGGCCTAGGCCTCCGCCTGCTTGCTGACGCTGATTCACTTTTATTCAATGTGGGGTTGCATGCCCTGCAGCCGCAGACAATGGATTGGTGAGCGCCCCCCCCGTGGAAGCGCCCATGCCAACAGCTGGCCCATCAGACCTGAGTATGGTAAGTTGTTGCAAATAGTGCTTGAGCATTGCCATAAGGAGGAGGTGTTTGGCTCAAGGCTCAACCGCTAAGAAAGAGCGCAGCACTCAGCAAGGCACCATCCCAGGCAATGCGCAGCAACCCACTCTCGTGCCTCGAACACACTGTGCGCCTGGTGTGCGCATGGTTGCACGGGTGCGTGCTGCGAGATCTTGAACCTGTTGTCACCTGCTGAATGCTTCATGGATGCCTTGATACAGTCATCGTGCACTGGTGCAGCCACCAAGCATGCTTGCAGCCACTGTGCACTGATGCCGCCATTTTGCACTGGTGCAGCCACCGCGCAATCATGTCACCATCGTGCACCGATGCCGCCATCATGCACAAATGCCGCCATTGTGTACAGATGCAGCCAGCATGCACTGATGCAGCCAGTGTGCACTGATGCAGCCACCTTGCCTGTCCCTTGCTGCCACAGCTGATGCGGGGCGCGGCGCCCTACCTTCAAGCCATGCCCATACCCAATCTCCCTGACCTCCCGGGCCTAGTAAACCTCAATGTAGGGGGCAAGAGCTACGCCTCCACCTCTCACACCCTACTGGCCGCCCCCAACTCCTTCTTTTGGGAACTGCTGATCCCAGGGCCGCAGGTGGGACGTGTCTGCCTTCGGGCTCCTCCACAGTGTGTGTGTGCGCGCGCGTGTGTGTGCACGCGCGCCTTCCTACAGGCTCCTTCAGCACTGCCCTGTGCGCATGCACACACACACACACACGCACACATGTACACACATATGTACCCAGACACACCATGTTTGCATCTTTATGGATGGAATGACCATGCCGAGCAAATGTCATTCCTGTTGACGAAGGTCACTGTCTTCCTTGTCAGCAGTAACTTTTCCTGGTGGGAAGGCTGTGGTTCCACAACAGAAAGCTTGGGGGATGCAGTGTTGCTGTGAAGTGCCTGCTGCCTACATAAGGCCTCGAACATTGCATGCATCAATGACATAGCCCAACACCTGAGACAGCAGCAAGCGGGGTTGTTCATGCTGAGGTCTGCTGTGCATGTTGTCCCTGCCAAGGTTCGCTGTGCATTCTGTTCATACTGAGGTCTGCTGTGCATTTTGTGCATTCACCCTGCCTCCTGTATACAGGGCGAGCAGCCTAACCCGTTGCGGAACCAAAATGGAGAAATCTTCATTGATCGGAATGGCAAGGTGTGTTTGGGCGGACTGCTGCTGCTGCTGCTTGTATTTGCTGCATGTACGTTGCAGCTTTGCTGGCAGAGAGCTTGCACAGTTTTTGGGTGTGTTATGATGCATGCAATGATGTTCGCAAGGAAGGAGCCAAATGCCTTCTGCTTTGTAGGTAGAAGCTAAGGAAAAAGAGGCTGCAAGTGCATGCCATATACACAGCTATGCCACACAGCTTCCATTGTTGCCTACATGTGACCTTGCCCGCAACTAGTGTGGTTCCGCTGACAGCCGCATTTGTTGTTGCCTTCAAGCAAGGCTCCCGCTTTGGCTCAAGCACTGTGGCTCGCAAACCGTGCCTCACAAACCAGAGCTTGAAAGCATCCCTCAATAATCTTGGCTCACACACCAGTTTTGTGCGTGCCTAACGACACCATCATGACTGATAAACCATGCGCAGCTCTTCCACTACGTGTTGGAGCACCTTCGGTCCATCGCCAATGGAGAGCCCACCTCCCCTTTACCTGAGGATGCCAAGTGAGTGAGGATGCCAAGTGAGGATACCTGAGGATGTCAAGTGAGGATACCTGAGGATACCTGAGGATGCCAAGTGAGTGAGGATGTCAAGTGAGGATACCTGAGGATACCTGAGGATGTCAAGTGAGGATACCTGAGGATACCTGAGGATGCCAAGTGAGTGAGGATGCCAAGCGGTGTCGACTTTTGCAGAGATGCTGTCCTCTTGCCATCCTGTGCAGCACGGCATGATCGCGATCTGTGAAGCAGTGTGGTGCAACGCAGAGCAGCGGTGCCGTACTGCTAACAAGGCAGCCATGTCAAAGCCATGTGTTTCCTAGAACGCACGGCCCCTGACTTTGGCCCATGCGTGCGTTTGTCATGGCAGTCAGTGCGAACTCTTGTTTAAAAGGCTGGTTGATCTTGCAAGTATGTGCTAGTTGATCTTGCAAGCATGGGAAGTCTGGAGCTGGTCCGAACATGGCACCGATGCATTGTTTGTGAACTGGCACCTTTTGGGCCGTACAGATGCTGTGTTGTAGAAAGCGGGTTGGTCAAGTGGTTAGGACTCCCTGTGAGAGAACATGTCTCTAGTCCAGTGGTAGTCGTTTCCTGCCAGCGAACATGTCTCTGATCCGATGTCAGTTCCTCCCTGTCTGCATATAAATTTTTGATCCCATCTCCCTGTCAGCGAATATCTTCATCACCGCCTAACCCTAACCCTATTCCATGCCCTGCCGAGGTGTGCATTGACTCTGCACGTAAGAAACTTACATCTCCAGGGTGTGTGCACTTAGGAAAGTGTGTACCGTCAAACGGCACTTCCAGGGAGTCTGCGCATTCCTGCAGCGGCTAAATGAATGTTTGCAAATTCTTTAGGGTGCGCCTATACAAGCGTTCTTGCCTGCCATGCCCGGTTCAGCCACGGCCATGGGGCGGTGCAGCGGGCCTGTGCAGTTGTCACCTGTAGCCGTTGCTGCCCCTTTGCATCCCTGCTTGCCACGCATGCCTGTCAGCCGCCTTGCGCATGTCTATCTTCCTGCAGCGAGCTGGCGTCCTTAGCGAGAGAGGCCGAGTACTTTGGATTGCCATCCCTCTTGGAACGCATCAGAAACACCGCCATCATGCCTCAGGTGGGCAGCAGGTCCAGGTGCAATCTCATTATGTGGGATTATTGTTGTTGTTGTTGTTGTTGTTGTTGTTGTTGTT
>LFIK01003569.1_pt1 | contig 12629 bp, 16 predicted proteins | sample 643401 | NCBI WGS metagenome assembly LFIK01 (sample SAMN03777447, study PRJNA286221) | soda lake metagenome | biome: soda lake; feature: Kulunda steppe; material: water; isolation source: sample T5-Br brine of Lake Tanatar-5 | place: Russia: Kulunda steppe | collected 2010-07 | reverse complement strand
CCCCACGTCCTTCCCCTACGGCTCCGGCGGGCGGCCCAAGGGCATGTCGCTCAAGGCGTGGGCATCGCTGCTGATGCGGCGGTGCCCGCGCGAGCGCCTCGCCCACAACGTGTACCTCAACCTGGACATGTTCAACATCATCCAGCGCCAGGAGGTGCGCTGGGATCTGACAGATGGGGTGCGCTGTGCGCGGAGGCATGGCACATTGATTCACGCTCCAACATGCCACAACTACATGCAGCACCACCTCAATCGCCTTGCTGCAGTGTGCCCTGTTGTACAGCACAACTCTGTCCAGCACGAGTGATTCACACCTTGTGCCTGCAGCACACGGGCTGCGGACACCACCCCACCACCGCCGGCGTTGCGTGACCTGCGCACCCTTCAAGTGAGCCCCCTTAGCGCAATCCATGCAATGAGCTCTGCACTCTCCACGCAGGTCAATACGCAAGCCAGCGTGCAGATGAAGCTGGCGCCGGCCGACATGGCCAGCATCGGCCGGCTCACCATCCAGCAGCAACAGGCAGCAATGAAGCTGCTGAAGACGGGCTACCGCGGCAAGCACCTCCAGCGCAGCCTGGCTGATTCCGCCCCAGGCGTGCGCACGTTGTTCAAGGTGGGCATGGCAAGCATGCGCTGTCTGCCTTCATGTGCTCCTCACGGAGTAGGGTTCTTGTCGGTGCCAGAAGGGGGGGAACATCCTTGCAAACAGGTTTGACAGCTGCAGCGGCCCGGCGTGGCCTGTACATCTCGCTGTCCAACTGCTTAACCACTCGCACCCACCGTCACTCGCGATGCCTGCAGGCGTTCAAGGTCGTGAGCGCGCGCGTCTTCGGTTCTCCCCAATCGTTTGCCGCCTTGCGATCCCGCTCCAAGGCCTGCTGGCACGCGCTGGGGCCGTGGACGATGATGGTGAACCTGAATCCGTCGGAGCTCAACTCCGCGTTTGTCTTTGAGGTGGGCATTCCGCGCACTGCACCTGTGCAGCTGCGCCTGTGCTCAGCTCTGCGTGAGGCATGGCCTTACCAGGATTGAAGATCGTGAAGCAGCTGCCGTCAGTGCTCCTGTGCTCCACGCCAGCTTTTGAGCTCCCGCATTGGGTGAAGTGGGGAGGGGGGGCAAGTGATGAAAAGGGAAATGTGTGCATGCCAAGGTGTGCCACTACACATCCCGCGAGACCCTGGCCTCGCTTGATGCACGTGTGCAATACAGACGCACACCCACTCTCACTTCCACCTGCACCTGCACAGCTCTGTGGGCGCGCCTACCGCATGGACCAAGGCAGACCTGCTGAGGACAGGCCCGACGTGATGGAGCGCCTGCGCATCATTGCCAAGAACCCAGTGGCGTGCGCTCAGTTCTTCATGCTCTTCCTCAAGGTGAACCCACGGAACTGAAGCACAGCGGCATCATCAAACCCTGCCTCTCAAGAGCCACAGTGGTGCACCTGGCCATCCATATCACACGGAGGGATGCACGATGATGCTGGGTGCAGCAGCGACGGCTGATCTCTGATCCTCCTCTCCCCCCACTCCCAATCCCTGCAGGCCTTCATCAATGTCTTTTTGGGCTGGCCGGAGGGCTGCAACGAGCAGCAGGACCGCGACTGCCTGCTGGGCCCTACCCTGGGCTACATGTTCAAGATTGAGGCGACGGGCCGCGGAGGTGGGGCAGAGATCAAGGGCAGAGAGGCACGGCCTGCAGCGTTTGGGTGGCCCTGCCTGTCACCTCGTTCGTCAACACATGGCAGATGAGGACCGTGCAGTGGGGCCGTGGTGGTGCGGCTTTGTAAGCCTGTGCGTACAGTCACAGTTAAAGGCCTGTCTGTACATGCCTGCCCATGTGCGCGTGTGCCGTGTGCCTGATGCACCTGTACACCATTCCACTGAGCCGGCCGCCCCCGTCGCTGCCCATACCTCAGGGCTACACGCCCACGGGGTCATCACGCAGCCCGCCCTGCAGCCTGGACGACTGGAGACGCTCCTGGCGGCCGACAGCACGCGCGAGGTGATGCTGGACTTCCTGGACACCGTGATGACCCAAGCTTTCCCCAGCGCCCCCACACCCAGCCCGGACGACGTGAGCATGGCGCAGTGCACGCAGCTGCCCACCAGGTGAGAGTGGTGCCTCCGGGGCAATGGCAGCCAAGGACGTGCGTCTCATGTGCTCCTGCGCTGCCGCACCCCCCCCCCGTTGCAAGCTGTCCGTGCCAAGCGCTGCCCCCTCCCCCGCTTGAAAGCACGCTCTGCGCAATGCATGCACTGGACTATTGTCCTGAGCCACAGCGCCGTGCCTCCCCTTCCTTCCCCCCGCGCAGCGCTCTGGAGCCCACCAACGCCCCCGCCCTGGCGCAGCATGTGGCGGCAGCTGCACATGCGCTGCAGGTGCACAAGCACACCAGCACCTGCGCCAAGGGCAAGTACGGGGCCAACGACCGGGAGTGCCGCATGGGCCTGCCGCAGCCGCTGCAGCCAGCGTCGCGCGTGGAACATGGCAGCACCATCACCCTCCGCCGCACCCACCCCTTCCTCGCCTCCTACTGCCCAGCCCTGCACCTCGCCATCCCCACCAACCATCAGCTGTCAGCCTTTTGCGAGATCGGCCGCTTCCAGCGCGACTTGCAGCTGTGGCGTGAGCAGCAGCAGCAGCCTGGCGGCAGCACAGCAGCATGCCCAGCCCTCCCCACCCTCGAGCAGGCCGCCTGCGACAAGGCGGAGTACAGCTCAAAATACTGCAGCAAAGCAGATGGGCTGGACACCAACCGCCCCTTCCTGAACAGCGCGCACGCCAGCGCCGAGCGTGCAGCACAGGCAGCCCCAGCGCGCACACTCGCGCAGCAGGGCCGCACCCACCTTGCACGGGCGGTGAATCACATCAACGCCTCCGTCTGCTACCCCGCCACCCTCACATCCCTCCACAACCTTGGCGCTGGGGACCACCTGCTGTCACACAAGGTGCAATTCCATCCCTATCACGCCTTCACCTCCAGCCTCCCATGCCTGCCCACAGAGCCCCCTTCCACCACCCCACCAGCAGCAGCGGCAGCAGCAGCAGCAGCAGCAGCAGCAGCAGCAGCAGCAGCAGCAGGAACACGCAACCAGCAAGGAGCAGAAGCAGCAGCAGGGGAGCCAGCAACAGCAGCAGCAGCAGGAGCAGCAGCAGCAGCAGCAGCAGCAGCAGCAGCAGCAGCAGCAGCAGCCGCAGGGGCAGGATCAGCAGCTGGAGACGCCGATGCCCGCCCAAGCCAGGTCACCCTGGGCCCTGCGGAAGCAGACGGAACAGTGCGCATCGTGCAAGCGGGCGCTGACTACAGGCAAGTGGCCTCCCCTCTCGGCCTAGGTCCCTTTCCAGCAATGCAAGCGACTGCGCTCATCACTGCCCATCAGCGCACTGGACCAATCGACCCAGCCTCTGTACACCTTGATGCGACATGCACGCAAACACCCCGGCGCGCCGCGCCTTACGATATCACCTCCACCAAATTCCCCCCACCCAATTCTTGATCTTGTGCAGGCACCGCAAGGGGCTGTCACAATACAGCCCGTACCTCTTCAGCGCGTTCTACAACAAAACCACCCAGGACGACGCTTTCAGGTGAGATCCACGAGCAGCATCCCTCTATCTCCACCCGTGCCAGCTTATTCACACCCCAGCATATTGGTACAGCGCGTTGTCTCTGCGTCCCTGCACGGCGCCCCATCCCCCAGCTGACGACGCACGCGTGATGTGTCCCACACCCCCCCCCTGGTCGCGCATGCACACACAGACAAACACACGCGCATGTGTGCACACACCCATCTCACACGGGCGCAGGTCTTCCTCCGCGGGCAAGCGTGGCCGTACCCCAACCGCGCGCCATGCGCTGCTCCCAGGGCACCCCCAGGCGAGCACACACATGCTGCGGCGGCGGCCATTCCCGTACCTGCCCCAGGCCGGCGAAGAGCTCCCAGGACACCCTGCTGAGGACGCGACGAACACAGAGCGTGAGGCATACGCACGCTTTGTAATGGCGAATTTCGTCAGCGACAGGTGGGTCCAGCCCCAGCAGCATGTCTCCGTGCCCACAGCACCAATGCATGAATACAGATGAGGGAGGGTCAAAGGGACGGTTGTGCGTGTGGCGACTAAGCTTCCAGGATACAACCCCTGCCAAGCATTGGTCAAGCATGCGCTCATTGCCTACGAGCCCCCCGACTCCGACCGGGTTATAGCTGGCGCTTTGAACGGCGCAATGACATGCCACCCTCACGCACCCCACCCTGCGCGCTGCCTCTGCCACAGGGACCCGCTGGTGAGGGAGCGGCCACCGACCGCGTCCTGGTGGCATCAGTACACCGAGTGGCGAGCGAGCGCCGCCAGCAGCCGCAGCGGCGGGCTGGCGCTCAAGGTCCTGCACCACATCAGCCAGCTGGCAGGCACGCGCGCACGCGGCGAGCGCGCTGCCCAGCTCCGCCGCCAGCAGCAGCACCTGGCTATGCAGCTCACAGCGCTCGCCCCCGGCGCCTCCCCAGCAGCAGCAGCAGCAGCAGCAGCAGCAGCAGCAGACGACAGCTGCGACGACAGCGACATGGAGGCTGCGCAGCCTCGCTTTGCTGCGGAGGAGGAGGAGGGCGCCGCGGACGTGGATGGGCTGAACAGCATGCTGGAAGGGGGGGTGCTGGAGGCGGGCGTGAACTCAGCAGCGCACGCAGCTGCCATGGACCACATGCGCAACAGCCTCAGCCTCCTCGCGGGCAGCACGTTCAAGAACGCCCCCGCGGCAGCGATCACCGCCACCCGGAGCCACCGCGCAGCAGCCATCGCTGCAGCGTCCAGAGCAGCACGCCTATACAGCCCACCCATGCAAGGCAGCAGCAGCAGCAGCAACAGCAGCAGGGGCAGCAGCAGGGGCAGCAGTGTCAGCATCAGCAGCGGTGGCCGCACGTGGCGCCTCGACGTCGTGGGCGCGCCGCAGGGCCTGCCGCAGCCCTCCAGCGCTGGCCCCCCCCCCTTCATCCGCACCACGCGGCGCCCCGCCATCCAGGAGACCGCGTGCCTGTTTGGGCTTTCGCCCGACCAAGCGCTGCCCTTTGCCGTGGCCGCGGCCACCATCGAGCGCGCGGCAGCTGACCCCAGCCTGGAGCAGCCCCCCCTGCGGATGGTCATCGTGGGCAAGCCAGGCACAGGTACAGGGGAGGGTTGCCCCACCCTTGCCCGGCCAGCACCCTGCCCCCCGCGTGTGCCCGAGCGCACACGTGCCTCCGCCGGCCATGCATGCTTCCCTGCCGCCTGATGCCCGCCGCCCCTCGCGGCGACCCAACCCCGTGCCCCACCCCCCCTCCTCACCACCCACACCCGCTCACCTCAGCTCTGCCCGCCCCAACTCCGCACGCACCTGCACGCCACTCCACGCAGGCAAGACGCGCCTCCTCCGCGCCATCGAGTGGCATGCCCTGCAGTGCGAGTGGTCAGACAACGTCGAGAAAACGGCGTACACGTGGCGCGCCGCCAAGCAGCTGGACACAGCCATCGCGACAGGCGTGTCCACATGCCAGCTGTTCGGGCTGGGCCGGCAGGACAACGTGTCGACAACTGGGGATGCAGCACAGCGCAGGCAGCAGCGGCTGGGGGGGGAGCAGCAGCGGCTGATCATCGTTGATGAATTTAGCTTTGTCAGCCAGCAGCACCTAGCAGGCATGGTCAGCGCAGCAAGCACGGCGCGCAGCAGCGAGCAGCACACATTCGGGGGGCACCACCTCATCATGTGCGGCGACCCTTGCCAGCACAAATGCGTCTCGGGCCGCCCCCTCTGCCAGTCCCCCAAGCAGGCGTCAGCAGCGGGGCCCGCATGGGCAGGCCTGGAACAGCAAGACTGTGCTTCAGTAGAGAAGGAAATGGGCGGGAGGCTTGCTTTCTGCGGTTGGGCAGCAACTCGTCTTTGGCTGCGCGTGTAGGGGCGGATAGCGGGGGTGGGTTGCCCGGATTGAGCCGGTAAAGCCTCAGTTTGTGCATTTTGGCGGTATAGGGCGCTCACGTTCCTCTTGGCAGATGATCTCTGCAGGATTGTTGGCTGGTTGTCTTGCTGGGGCAGTCTAGCTTGAGTGAGATGGGCAGACAGGCCCGGCACACTAGTAGGGCTTCTGTTCACCTTACGGTCATCAAAGGGGAGGTTCGGGTTTTTGTCTTCGTATCGCTGGAGCTGGCTGAGTATCTCAGGGTCAAGTATGTCCTGGACTACTTGCAGATTGCTATGTGTGTATGTGAGTTTGATATTAAGTATGGCTGCAAGCCTGCTCAGGGCTATGATATGCCTTGATTGTGTGGGTCCAAAGCGGTTTGTTTGGTCACAGCCATCAATCACGTATGAAATCCCTTGAGGGTCCAGCTCAAGGAGGTCCTGGAGGCCATTTATATTTAGGTCTAGGAGCTGGCGCATAATGCAGGCTACCCAGTCCGCAAGGTCGTGTGGGATGAAGCTAGCTCCTGTGATGGAGGTCAATGCGGCAAGGTAGGGCTCGTCTCCGTTTAGCACGAGGTGCAGCTTGCTCGAGTGGACACTCAGGAGCTGGCATGTGGTTGCCGTACAATTTCATTTGTAGGCTCTTCGGAGTTGCCGTGCCCTGGAAATTGTGTGGTCTTGCATCTTCCAAAAGCTCCTCAAGCTGTGCGTTTAACAGTCCGCGGGTAATGCCTCTATGGCGGGCTGAGTTGTGTTCTAGGCTTGTGATGAGTGCCTCTGCGGTGCGTGCGTGGTATTCTACGGCAATTGAGGGGCTGCCCATTCCAAAAGCGGATGTGTCTTCCATGATCATTGCCGAGAGAGCAGGACGCATGAACGTCCTCGCCTTCTTCACGGCTCCTACAATAAGGGTGTCCCATTTTTTCAGTTGTGCTGCATCACGGTGTGACTGGGAATGCGTATGCCAGGCTCAGGATGATAGCTGTGGCAATGATGGACTGAACTTGTCGCGCTGAGGCATATGAGGCAAGGAGGCCATCGAGTTTGGTCTGAAGGTTTGAAGTCATGCGCTTGAGCTGGTGGGACCAGTCAAGGTCCATTGTGAGTTCCACTCCTAGATACAGGAAGGACTCATTCGATTCTAGAGATTGGGCACCTTGGCCTTGGATCATGACCTGGTCAAGCTGTGTTTTGAGTAGCTTCCGGCACTGGCTCTCTGGGGCTTGCCCATATATGCCAGATTTGGCAGTGCCATGCAAGATGCCTGTCACTTTGGTTTTGCTGCCAGATACCTGTAGCTTAGCCCAGTTGGAGTAGCGTGTGATTTTGTCGGCTTGTGTGTGCAGGTCGCTGATGTTGCCGGTGAGGCAGGCCAGGTCGTCGGCAAAGGCGGCACTGCTCATATTGTTACTTAAGTGGTTGGCCTGTGCGGTGCTGGTGGGAATGCAGCTATGAATGTACCCCTTGCTTCCCACGTGCAGCCATCTGAGCATAGGCTCCATGTACAAGAGGAAAAGGAAGGGTGAGAGCGTGTCGCCCTGGATGGTGCCACGCTCGACCGGAATTTGTTTTGTGAACCCGCCTGTGGGTAGTTTAATTTAAGTGGTGGCATGTGTGTAGAGGTTTTTGACCGCATCAATCGCGTCTGTGGGGAAGCCCAGGTCATACATGATCCAGAGCATCTGGTCGTGGTCTGTGGTGTTGAAGGCAGACGTAAAGTCTACAATGAGCGCGTACAAATTCTTGTTGTACAGTTTGGCATCTTCGAGGGCCATTATAACATTCTGGAGCTGGTGGATGGTGTCCTTTTGCTTGCGGAAGCCCGCTTGGGTGGAGCTGAGCAGGGAGTTTTTCACAGCATATTCGTACAGGGCATTGGTTATTAGCCGTGTCCACAGCTTGTACAAGGTGTTTGCCAGCCCAATGGGCCTGTAAGAGGACAGGCTAGTCTCTGGTCCCTTCTCCTTGTTTATCAGAGAGGTGTTGCTTGTCTTCCAGACCTGTGGCGTACAGCCTGTGGCCCACATGACAATGAAGAGCATGCGTATGGTGCTGCGCATCTCTGGGGGGAGCAGGGTGAGGAGCTCATTTACAATGCCATCCGGCCCTGGACATTTATTCTTGCCCAGCGCACTGATGCATTCATGGAAGGCTGCTTGGTCGAGGATGGAGGAGTGCAGCCATTGCCTGGTGCCCTTGTTTTCATCCTCCATGGCGGTGATAGTGGTTTGCAGAGTGAAGGGATCAGAGGGTTTCCCTGCTCCTGCCCTATACTGGAATGGGTAGTCTCGGGGGTGGTCAGGTGTGTACAGACCAGTTTTAGGTCCAACCGCACTGAGGATTTCAGTGTAGGACCTTTCAATGATGCGTGCAATCTTTGCTGGCTCAGTTTCGATTTGTTTGGTTGTTGGGTCCTGGAGCGCCTTGAGTCCAGCACGTTGTTGGCTTGTTCTGCCCACGGCCTTGAAGTTTTCTTTGTGTGCTTGCTTGGGCTGTTTGTTAATCTTTTTCTGCTGGGTGCGGCGTGCGGTGGCGTCACACTCTGAGTTGTACGCTTTATCGATGATGGCAATCTGTTCCTGGGTTTCCTTCTCGATTGCCTTAAGCTGCTGGCGCAGAGGCATACTTTTGTGTTCGTCCGTGAGCATGGATTGGAGGCTGTGTCCCAGCTTGTGCAAGTCCGGGTTGCCCTGGTTCTCACAGATGAAGTCAACAATGGTGGTGGCTGCTTCTACATGCATACCCGCCATATGAGCCTTCATTGCTTTAACAATGTGCAGCTTCTTTGCTAGCTTGCTCCTGCGTTTGCCCGTCGTGCGGGTCATGAAGTGTGTGTTGCTGCCTGTAGCCACTGGTTGTGTGGCACAGACTCTGAGCGCGGTTTGATGGGCAGCGTGGATCATATCGGTAAGGGCAAGTGCGTGGGCCTCCACCACTTCTTCAGCTGGCCTGCCACTTAGTTCTTTAAGCCTAAGAACATCCTTAGCGCTAATCCCCCTTGTATCTAGGCTGTGCATGAACACGCAGGCTTGATTGAAGGAAGGGGTTAGGGAAGAGAGGAGGGCCTCTAGCTTCTGAGGGACCCCACTGCTTGTGTCTTTGAGAGCGTGTGTGAGCAAGGACTGGTCTCGCTCACTGATTGGGCGAGTGAGGGCCCGCTGTTTGGGTGGACACTCTAAGCTGGGTACGATGGGTATGGCCAGCTGAAGCAGTGCGGTGGGTAGTGTGGCAATGAGCGGGGTGTGGTCACTTATGCTTCCCAGGTCGCAGACCGTTGCTTCTTTGCAGCTGTGCGCAATGGCTGTGGGGAGCATGATGTCGTCAATACGGCTGTGGCCATACTCAACGCATCCACTGAACGTGCCATGAGACATGCTGTGGATATACGTCCATGGTCGGGGGCTGCCATGGTTAGGAGCACCCAGTGGTGAAAGCCCTAAGCCTGACAGAAAGGCTCGGTACTGGGCATCCTGACTGTAGAAGCGGTTGCTTGACCGATCGCTGTCGTAATAGGTGGCGTTCATGTCGCCCACCATCAGGGGAATGCAGGGGCTACATGACATGATGGTTTGTCTCAGGGTCTGTTCCATGGAAGCCCTCTCTGCAAGTGCGGCATGGTCGTGCCCGGCGGGCCAGTAGGTCCCAATGACAAGGAGGCGTGAGCCGCCTGTCTGGAGCTGTATGCTAATGTGTCGCCCGTTTGGGTCTGTGTGTATGAGTTTTGCCTGGGCGCTAACCGCCACGTCCTTACGGATGCATACCATGGTTCCTCCGGTGGTGCAGGGGGCAGACCACCACATGTAGTCAGCAAGCAGGTTTCCAAGCCATGGTGTGTTCCTGTTGCTCTTCTTGTCGTACCTTCTTATCTCTGTGAGGATCAGGATATCAGGTTTGTGTGCACTGATTTTCTCTCGCACCTCGCAGCGTGAATTGAAGAGGCCTCTCTGAATGTTGAATGCAAGGACTTTGAGGGCCTGGACGCTCGTGGCTGGCCTGACGCTTTGGTTTGTAGTTCGCGGTGCCTACGGCGGTGCTTGACGGTGGGGGTGTGTGGATGGGGAGCGGAGGGGCACTGAGGGCTCCTGGTTTAGTTCGAAGCTCTGCGTCAGACCTTGCATATGGGTGGCAGTGGTGGTGGCGTGGGTGTGGGGATGGAGCGGCGCAACCTCATCCCCGAGCCAGAGGGGGCTGGCCCTAGTGGAGGGCAGGTAGGAGATGCAGTCCCCTCCCTTTATGGCAATGATGCGGGCTCCTTTTAGACTTTGTATTACGGAGGCGTTAAGCCGGATAGGCCGGTCTAGTTCGGAATCTAGTAGGTACCAGTCGCCATTAGGGGTACGCCGTAGTACAAGGGCATGCTTGTTGTGGATGAGTATGAGGGCATGGTAACAGCTCCCCTGGCCTGTAGGCAGGCTGTGTAGAAGGCCAGGCGAGGCGTGGTCAGCATTCAAGGAAGGCATGACGTCGGTAAGGTGGAAGCGGTGGTTGGTGGTAGGCCAGGGGTAGCGGGACAAGAAGTGATTGATGGCATCAATTGAGAAGTTGCAAGTTGAGGCTGTTTAGTGCCCCTTGAAGGAGACGCTTTGTTGCGGGATTGAATGGTGCGTGGGCGTGTGAGCTCCCTCAAATTGGGATGAAGGCGTGCGCTCTAGGCCATCCAGGTGCTGCAGGACCTGGGCGCCGGTGCAGAATGGGTAGCCATATTCAGAGCATGTACCAAGCAGAAGTGCTTTTCCTGTTTTTCCAGGTAGAATGTGGGAGGGGGACAGGTTGCCCTTGTCCCGCCCTTGTCAGCGGGCGTGGGGGCCCTCCCTAGCTTCAAGAGTGCGGGCGGGGCTGCTACGCCTAGAAATTCTAGGCGTTCGGATGTGAGAAGGTGAGGCTCAGACCTGAGAGAGTCCAGCAGCCACCAGGTGCTGCTGTCCTGCGGGCAACGCGTCAGTACTAGGCTGTGCCCCCCCCCATTCGTAGAGTCGCGGCGGCAGAGGAGGGCGTTGCAGTTGTGTTTGCTGGCCAGGGTGTTTAGGAGTTCAGGCAGGCATTGCCCTGCTGTGTACTCCACTTTAACGAGCTCGTAGTGCTGGTCCTCCTTGAGCCAGGCGTCAAGGAGGTCGTCGCTGAAGCCTGCTGTGGGACTGTAAGATGCGTCCCACATTTCGCTGTCCCCTGGGGGAGCACTTAGTCTTTTTGAGGCGCAGAACTCCTGGAGAGCTTCTCTGGTGAGGGCGTGACAGCCCAGGAGGTTGTTCATGGCGTGGACCTGGCAATCGTGTGTACCGGGGGCTTGCGTCCCATCAAAGTATGGCCTGGAGTTCACACCCACCTGCATGCATGGGCCACATTGGGTGGCTGCGTTGGCCTGGGGTGGGTTGCCGGGGCTCTGAGGCAGTGCGGGCTGCTTGGGCGGATGTGGTGCGGCGCGCATGCGTGCGCGCGCATGGGCTGCGCATGGGCGCGCCCCCTCTCCGCGATGTGTGGCTGGGGGGGCTGGCCTCCCTGTGGCTGTCCTTCTACTCTTACATGGGGCGGGACTGGCGCGTTGGCCGCTGCCGTTGTTTTGAAAAATTTCGCCAGCGTTTGGGGGGGATTTTGCGTGCTGGGGGTGGCAGGCTACTTGCAAGGCGTGGGGGATGGGTGCACTGTGGATGTCGGTGTCAGAGCGGGTACGGCTGTCGCCCTGCTTGGGTCTTGCTGCTGCACACATCACGGAGCGGAGGGTGGAGTGTCCAGTGGGTTGAGAAGGAGCAATGGGCGGGTTGGGCAGCAGCATGTGCGTCGCGCATGCGTACATGTTCCTCTCCGTGCACGCAAGCTGTGGCTTGCATAAGCTGGAGGCAGGGTGGCAGGTAGCATGCAACTGGTGCAGGCTGCCAGGTGCTGCTGCCTGCTGCTGTGGTGTGAGCGGTGGAGAGGGCACGCTGGCACGCTTGCATGGGCATGCAAGCGCGACGACGACTGCAAGCTCGTACGGCCTGCAAGAGAGAGCTTTGAGAGGGGTGAGAGTGGCCCCAAGAGCCACAGAGGCCCAGGGGGCCACGGGGGGGGGAGGGGTGCAGTATGCGTAGGCCCTGGCCTGCAACAAGGCCAGAGCCCACAGTGTGGCGGACTGGGCGGGCGGCTTGGGATTACGGGGTGTGCCAGTGGTTGCATTGGACCTCTTTATCCCATATCGCACACGCTTAAGGGGAGGTATCCACACCAGCTCCGCGAGTGCGCCATTGACGTGTGCTGATGCAGGGTGCAGCAACAGCAACACGCGGGGGGGCGTACCTCGCGCAGCCAGGGCTCTGGCTCAGTCAAGAAGGCACTGCCCGTTGCTGAGCAGCATCCTCGAGGCTCAAGCCAGAGCTGCAACCAGTGGCAATAAAAACTTGAAGTGTTACTATGTCTAAGCAATCAATGATAAAGGAGCCCTGGAACCAGAGGCGGCAGCCAGCTAGGTGTACGTTATTTGTGTTGCATTTAGTTGGGTAAAAAAAATCAGAAGGACGCACACGAGTGCGCCCGCCCTATCAGCGCGGGAAGAAGAGCACCACTCCCGCTCCCCCACTTTCCAGAACCTCAGTCAGATAATGGTGCATGGTCTGCCAACCACAGCCATCGCAGAAACAGCGGATGCCGATGCTGCTGTATCTGCAGAACATTGTTGGCGGGTGTGGCAGCCTACCCACAGGCACAGCAGCATGAATTG
>LFIK01003565.1_pt1 | contig 12633 bp, 8 predicted proteins | sample 643401 | NCBI WGS metagenome assembly LFIK01 (sample SAMN03777447, study PRJNA286221) | soda lake metagenome | biome: soda lake; feature: Kulunda steppe; material: water; isolation source: sample T5-Br brine of Lake Tanatar-5 | place: Russia: Kulunda steppe | collected 2010-07 | reverse complement strand
TTAATCATTCTGTCGCAAGCTGTCCAAGCAGCTCAGCTCACGTTTGAAGACTATTTCATGGCTGACCTGAACATTGAGCCGCTGAAAATTGTCGGCTACGAGGGCCTCTTTGGCACGATAATGATGATGTTTATCATGCTCCCGGCTGTTTATTTTATTCCAGGGTATGACACGGGGGGTCGGCAGGAAAACACATTGGATACACTCACAATGATATGGAAAACTCCTGCGCTATCTACTATTATCATTGGTGATATGTTTGCACTCATGATGTACAACTTCGCTGGGATGTCGGTGACAGACCATTTGGGAGCTGTTTTCCGCACGCTGTTGGAGACAATGAGGACATTGGCAGTTTGGGGTGTTGATGTTGTGTTATATTACTCGGGCACAGGGGTGGGAGAACCAATTGATAAATACTCTGTCATTCAGCTTCTGGGTTTCGTGGTCCTCGTCATTGGGATGCTGGTGTATGGAAAAGGAGATGACAAGGCGGCACTTGAAGAGATGGAGAAGTACTTGGCTCTGGAAGGCGAAGAGGAGGCACCCATACCAGCAGGTGAGGTACCAGAGGAGCACGTTGAACATACTGAAGCAGTTCCAATGTTCTCGCCATATACGGCCAAGCCTACAATGAACATTGCAAGCTACAGTAAGTCGCCAGCCATAAGCTCCTCCTACATGGCTCATAGTCTTACTGGAAGCTTTGGGGCAGGCCACTTTAGTAGCCCTCGCTATGGCCTTCATCACACTTGATTCGATGAAAATCCGAAGCTTTCTCGTCAGCTGCGTCTTTCGCGTCACAAGCCACAATACAGGTTGAATTGGCAGTTGTGATAGTGTGCTAGCCATGTCAATACAATACAACCATTTTGCTACATGGGATAGCTGCAGAGTCCTGCCGTTCCTGCCATGACCAGTAGAAGTGCAGGTGCTCTTCACTGTGTTTCACTGTTGGTCCCCAGAAGCAGTGTTTGGGTTTTTATTCACTGTTCTGGACCCGATTTCTCAAAGAGGTGCAGTGCTGTAGGTTGGAAAAGCAGACCAATCACTGAACTTCTCCAACGTGCTGCTTGCATGCTTCGACCAGCCTAGGTACGATGTAGGCAGAAAGTATCGGCATAGGGTAGATGACGATGGCACAGAGTTTCTTTCCCGTCCCGTTCTCCTGAACCCTGACCAAAGCGAATCCATCGCTTTGTTCGGGATCGGAGCGGTGTTCCCTACCGTAGATAAGCGGGGGGTGGTGTCTATGCACCTCATACCGCATCGTGCCAAGCACCACCCCTTCGGCGATTGCTTTTTCTCGCGAAGAGAAGGCTTTGTGAACATCTTGGAGCTCTTTTCGACTGGCGTGGAGGTTCCCGCACCGCAGTTCGCCCATCTCGTCCACCACGGCCCATTCTCTGCTCCCTTCCATGGCCTTTTCCATCGCTTCCTCCATCCGTCGTCGCGCGCCAACGCGCGTTTGAACCAAAGGAAGGTGCAGCAAATGCCGCACGTTGGTCTGGTCCCGCCAAACCACAGCCAAGGAATGGCATCGATCCAATCGGTTTCGTTGAAAAGGAAAAGGGTTCGGTTCAAAAGAGAAACGACCCCAATGAACGTCACATCAAACCGAAAGTTCCGATTCGATTGCACCCATCTCAAGTTCCACAGAATCACGTGGCCAACAACCACGGTCCAAGCAACCGGCCTTGGAAATGAACATGAGATCCACCCGCCAAAACGTCTCAAATTGCAACACGAGTGTGCACCGTTCCCTAGATCGTCAACGTGAGCGTGTGACGGATGGTAAGGGGTTTAACGGCTCTTTGAGGTGGCGGAATCCGTGACCCCCTTGACCCAGCTTTAGGCAATGTATTTTCTAGCCCCTTGAGAGTCCAACACTTGCTTGCCATCATCGGTCAAACGTAGGAGCGTACAATTTCCCCTTGGATGGATGAATGAGAGAATATGCGACTTTTTTAGGTTTGGTCCACCGACTGACGCACCTTTTTAAGCATGGAATCACATTGCACAATGCAAACCCCTCCACCAATGTTGACGAATGATTCCCCAAGGACCCATGCCTCCACTTGCCAATCATTGAATTGGAAACCGCCTGCCACGTCCTTCTCATTGTACGAACGAATGCTCTTCAGGAGAACGGGTGCATAGTTGCACACCTCGTATTTCATCCGCCATCGATAGATGTGCTCTACCACATGGGATGCCTGAACCAATGTGCCAATGATTCGAACGAGCAGAAGCTTCCTGCGTTCCTGCCGCACAACGGACGAGGAGCGAGGAGGATCCTTCCCTCACCTTTCGAAAAAGCACACATTCTGCCCTTCTGGGATCTCTCCTTCCTCTGCGGCACGTGCCCTCTTTCGCTCCGCTCGGTTGGGAGGCTCACGTGGGTCCGTCTTTCCCGCTGTTCGTGCCCGTTGTCCGGGGAACGTCGGTTTCGAATGGACGGTGAACTGGGTTCGATTGGGTTGTGACGCCATGCTCCATCGGTTGTGATCTTTTCGATGACAGGAGATCTTCGACAGCACCAGTGGACCAAACCGACGATGGAAAGCACGTCCATGCGCGCGTGCTGCGGATCTGCACGTGGGACGAAAGGCGCAGAACGGGATGGAAAGAGATCGAGGAGAGATCACAGACGTGCGTGGGTGCGACAGGCCCTGCAGACGGAGCTCCCGCGCGAGGGAGAGCACGTGCATGAGTGGAGGAATCCGTACCTGAACCAGGAAGGGAAGCAGGAAGCGAAGGACTACGATGGTGCAGCGAACGTGATCGTGGTGACGAAGAGGGAAAGTCGAAGGGAAAGAACGCACGCAGGACCAGCAACGGAGATGCAAAGAGCGAGGAAAATGCGTTGGGAGGGGAACAAGCCCACGAAGAACAAGCACGAACCGAGCACGGAAGTTCAGTTGGAAGGATGGAACCAAGAGGAAGACGCCTATTGCTCCGATCCCGAAAGAGGTTTATGGACATTGGGCATGGATCACAATTTACTCACCAAAGAAGAAGAAGTGCAACTCGCAGAAAGAATACAAGCCTGGTTGAACGTGGAGAGGACACGTTGGAAGTGGAAGGAAGACAGTGGAGTCTGGCCAGATGAAGAGACACTTGCTAAAGCGCTGAACTCGGAGGTGGAAGACGTAGAATTCATCGAGACCGAAGGGATTAAGGCAAGGAAGAAGCTCATCCTGTCCAACATTGGGCTCGTGAGGAAAATAGGCAGGCGTTTTGAGGGGTTCTATATGGAACCGGCAGACATTGTCCTGGCAGGGATCTCTGGGCTCTGTCTGGCGGCCGACAAGTATCAGCCTGAAAAAGGCACAAGATTTTCCACATTTGCGTTTTGGTGCATACGAATGAAGATGAGGAAGACCGCAGAAAAGGAGTCAAAGGTCATGAAAGTTAGCAGTGAGTTCTGGCTGCTCATGCCAAAGATCAAAAGCACGGCTGCGGAACTGGAGATCAAGCTTCAACGAGAACCAACAGTGGATGAGATTGCTCAAGAACTCGGCTTGAAGCCTACCAAGGTCAGATACATTCTAAATGCTAGTAATTCGCACGCATCGTTGGACAGCTCTGTTTTGTCTCACGGTGATGGAGATGCATCACTCTTGAGTATGCTTGCGGGCACCAAGGATGACGCATTTAAGCTAGCACAAGCCAGGGAGGCAAGTGAGATGCTCAACAAGGTATTGGACGTTCAACTTGGACATAGCCTGGTGTCCTCTATCATCAAGCTGCACTTTGGCATAGGGGTGGCCGATGGAAGGGGCATGCGTGTCCAGGAGATTGCCCGTGAACTGGACATTGGACAGGAAGTCTGCAGGTGCTACCTGTACAGTGGGTTAGAGTATCTTAGGTCAAAGTCACACCTGTTTGATTTTGTTGGGGAGGAATTGCCCTGAAAAAATGTACATACGCGGTAACCCTATGTGAATGCTGCAATAAAGTTTTGCTGAAAGGTAAGTAGACCATCAGGAAAGGGGAAAGCAAGCAGTAGAAGTCCTCAGATCACTATGGTGTAATCCAGGCCATTGTAAATTATTGTCCTTGCCCCGAAATTAGGATTTTCAGTTTCTCAGGCTGCAATGGTCTAATAGCTGACTCAATGCAGGAGAGGCAGGACTGAGCGCCGCTATCGTTGCAACGCCAATTCAACTCGATCATTCGTAACTCCCATAGCAAAGGATGGAAAGCTCCATCGAGCTGGTAGCTCAGATGGAGCGAAGCCCCAGAAAGCTAGCACATCGCTGTACGTATGAAACGTTGCACAACTGTGTAGAGAAAGAAGGCGAGTACTCACTTTTGTTGGCATGATCCACCCAGGCAAGAGTTGTCGTCTTCACGGAAACCTCAGTCGCATTCATTTTTTATCTTGTCGAAGCAACACAAGCCCCGCAGAGTTTCATATCATCTTGTGACGTTTGAGGCAAGAGCCACATGACGAAACATCAAGAGTTGTGAAGGAGTTCACCGATCCTCAATCTCTGCCCTTGCAAACAAAGCACGACAAGCAACCAAGTAGCGAAGATCAGTGGCACTGCATACTAGCCTTTCTTCAAAGTCCTCCCCTGCAGGAATTTTGGAGACTGACCTTGCATAGAGAGCCTCGAGCCATTGGGTAACGCTTGTATAGGTAGCTCGAAGCTCTGCCACAAGAATCCTTGCAAGTCTGGCGATGCCTATGATTGCTTGGTCGACATCTACTCTGCAAGCATCCCTCGCGCCAAAGCGAACGGTGGAGTTATCTGACACTTCTGACATCCGGAATACCGGGCGATGTTGCTGATGAAGTGTCTTGAGCAAGCGTTCTTTCTTATTTTCGACAGAAAGGTCAGCATCCGCACCAACTTGTGTAATTGCGCAGTCAGCTACTTCTTCTTCCAACATCCGCTTGTCAAGCCCCTCATCCACAAACATTGCAACAAGGGCAGGGAGAAAAGCAAAGTTTCCGTCGTGATGCATTGGATAGTAGCAACCCCCTGTTGCCTGGGCCATCGCAAGGAAACAGTTACGAGTGGGGAGATGAGTCACTGCATCACGGAGACCAACACAAATAAGGGGAATCCCAGCAGCCTTCAATAGCTCACACTGTTCAAACCACTTAGAACCAGTGGGATCACCCTTGGGGAAAGAGTCATAGAATCTCATACGATCATCGATCTCCTGGAGGAAGGCTCTCAAGTCAGTTTCTGCTTGAGAAAGTACAGTCTCTGAAGTGGAGGTCTCCAGAAGTTTGGCAGCTGCATGGGCTCCGTGTCTCAGAGATTCAAGGAGCTCCGATCTTTTCGATACTTCGGCGTTGCTGAGAGCTTCGTATCCATGAGGTGGAGCATCCCCGACAATGAGGGCTACACGGGCGCTAAAAGGTCGCCAGCTCGATGGCCTGGCAGCAAATGCTAATGCCTCTCCAAGGGCTTCCGGATAATCTCCTCCTCCATCACAGTGTGCACCCTTGATAAAGTCAATGACTTTGTCAAACTCATCTGTTAAGGGAAGGACACTGAGTGCCTCAGATGAATCGTCCTCTGGCCAATGGTCCCTATAAAGAATGACACCAACCTTAAGCTTCAAGCACAATGGAGAGGATTTGACCACTGCGATCATTTCCCTGCTATACTCAACCAAATTATTCAGGTCCCGTCCCATCGATGCAGTGCTGTCAACTATCAACTGCAAGTCCACCGTCCCGACGGTAGGGTATTTGCTTGCACGTGCAAGAAGTTCAGTGTCATAGTATGTTTGGGACCTTGACTTGGTGCTCTGGCCCCCTTCGGTGAACAAGTGCATTCCTTCAAAGGTTTTTTGCACCTCGTGGCGAAAGGGGCTGCCATATATCTCCTTCTGACCAACGGAAACAGATATTTCATATTTTCCTGGATTCTCATAGATGCTCTGCACCACGTATGTGCCATCTTGATTTTCTCGTGAGGGAAGCTGTGCGATAAGCTCACGTCCTCCTGATTCCTCTCGAAATACTTCAACATTTATGCTGGAGGAACAATGCAGGAGTGGCAGTCCATTTGTTGAAATTGTGTAGATCGTAAAAGTACAGGGAAGCCCAGCAATGGAGCTACCAAGTCCCGAACCAACGGCGTAGCTTGTCTCTGACGAGGGGTGGGAGAGACCCTCGGACGACTCGAGGCCTCCAAGTTTCTGTCCACCTATTGCCAACTCGGCCGATGCTAAGAACATACTGCTGCAAGAAAGATGTGCACCAGATTGATACAGTCGGAGCATTTTCATCCGGCTGTCAATTGCAGTCTTTACCGTCAGTTCCCGGATCTCGTAGCCCAAAACTGTAGCCAATAGAGTGACGTTCTTCCCCCCTGACCTTGAGCGATGGCTCTTTGCAATCAATCCCAAAAGAAACTGGTTAGCACCATCTCTAGTCAAAGCATTCACATCAAAGTCCTTGCCTGGCAGAATAACTTCAGGAGCTTCATAGACCCTTGGGTTAGAGCCCAATTCTATCATTAAAGGATCAATTGCCGACTCGAGAGCAGCTACAGAGGCAGTCATGGCTTCCAAATCTTCCGCTAGGTCAACAATATTGCTAAAGCCCTTTTTTTGGGTAATCATGAATGTCTTGTTAATGTGCTCCATTTCGTCGCAGATCTTGGTTCGAGCCTGCTCAACTGCATCTGAGAATGGAGGATCAGTATCCTGTTGAAAGTATTCCAGCAGTGCCAGTTGTTCGCGGTCCAGACACATACTGATCTCCTCCTGTAATTGATCATTAATGTCATGAGCTTCAAGATTTTCGACATCACGGATACTACGCTCGAGTAAATCCAACTCTTTGTCCTCGATGACTCACGCATCAAATGCCTGCTGTAAGAGTCCATCTAGCGTCTCATCTGCTTGCCTTTGCCATTCCTTGAATTCTTCCGTCATTTTCAGCTCTTGGTCCTTTAAGACATGCAACTGCTTCTGTTCTGTAGCTTGCTCCAGCTGTGAAATTAAGGTCCCAAACTTACCATGGAGTTGCTGTATAAAGGGATCGCCCAAGTCCTCACGTGCACCCCGTCGTTGTAGATTGTGCTGAGGTGCTACAGCGAATTCCTTGCTCTCTACTTCGAACATGAGCTTTTCCACATCAACCACTTGGAGCTGGAGGGGTGTGAGTACTTCGGCGATTTCAGCTTCGGTCTCCTCAAGCAATCTCTTTGCATTAGCAATGGCATCCATCACGTCATGTTGACTGGCACTTTCTCTATCAAGGGCGCGGTGCATGAGGCCCAGCGTATCGCGCAGCGTCCTGAGGTACGACTGGGTTGCCCTTCTCACCTCCTGGACAGCTTCTTGGTCCTCCCTGCGGAAAACGTCGATGTTTGCCAGTGTGACGGGTTCAGCCAAACCCTGTGTTACGTTGAGATGTCGGGCATGAGGCGAACTCGAAAACATGTTGGCTGCAGAATTGCTTCCCCATTCGAATGACTCCATCTTCGCTGACGTGCCATCATTCCCAAACCGTTTCCTAGGGGCATGTGCGTTACTCTGTAGCTCTGTGAGATATCTCTGTTTCCTGTCCCATCCATGATCCAAACCAGGCCTGTGCCTGTCTGTCTTTCCATTTGCTGTCCATTGCTCGGCTGGGTCCTCGAGGATCGGTCCGGGAGGAGGCAAATAGAAACCATCGTCCCTCCTCGCGTTTCTTGGTGGTGCACGGGACAGCTCTTGCAGGTATTGCTTCTGCTTTGCGCGTCGGACGTCCGGCGCCAACACCAGACGTCCAGACTTGGTGGGTTGCAGCTTCCTTCCTTCGTCGATCACGGGAAGCATACGATCCTTCGGCAGCTCCAGCACCGCGCCACGTGTTCTAGCTTGTCGAGAAACGCTTTCACGGTACTGGTCCTGCCGCTGGCGACGTGCGTCGCCTTCGTCGCCATCGCCTGGCCAAAGTCTCGTCGTTTCTTCGACATTGCCACGACGGATCTCGGCTTTGCGGTTCTGCGCCTTCCGCTGCGCTTCCAGGGACAAGCGGTAGGCTTCCTGACGCTTCCTTCGCAGCAAAGTCGCGCTGTCTTCCTCCTCGAACGCGCCGTTTTGCGCCGTCATGCTTCGCCGCGGCGACAAATGCCGACACGCGTCGACCGACACCGACCTCCGCGCGACTTCCGAGGACCTTTGCCGACGAGGAGGTCGGTGAGTGTCCCGTCAATCCTCTGCGGTGCAGGGTCAATCTCGTGGAGAAGGGGCTTCGTTCCCCTTGGTTCTGGAGCCACGTGTCAGATGACAGAGATGGACAACTGCTTGGCAGATGATCCAAGCAAGGAGGAAGAAACTTTGTGTGCGAATGAGAAAAGCCATGAAGGAACAGCTTCTTGTGGAAGAGATCAACACACCCGCGAGAGGAGTCCGCCATGCGATTACTTCCCACACTTGAACCCAAGCACTCCATCTGCTTCAGAAATATTCTGAAGAAATCCTGTCCAGCGCTCTCAAGGAAGTCTATCTATGAAAATAGGAGGAGAAAGCATCTGTCTAGGATAGCGAGTTGAATGTGGGATCGGTATGTCTTTTTATTTTGCAAGGCCATCGTGGAGAAACATGTTTGGCAGTAGGTGCTTCGTTGGTGCATTGGAAGTACCTGGGTGAAAGCAACTTCTATTGCTCAGGTAGTTTTCCAAACTCTGGCCTATCAACGGCAACTTTGCGTGCACATTGTTTCAATTCACCTGAAGTGTTTCATCTGTTCTTGGATTGCGGGCTGACCACTTGTTTGACCTTGTGGTCATCGCAAGAACAATGCCACACATTCGAGTCCTTAGTTAGAAGCCTGGTAAAAGCCATGCCTTTTGATACTTGGTTTTTCTTGTGTTTAATACACGTCATCCACCCCCAGAACACCCTAGGTACCCAACATTGTTATGATCGACGCAATATTGTGGGCGACGAACGCCCAAAAAATTTCATTGTGGATCCCCGGCCTGACCTAACTCCATCTTAGTGCAAGGTTAGCACAGGCCTGCCATGTCATTGAAAATCCCAATGCTGTGGATTTAAGAACGAGTTCCAGAAAGGGCTATTGGTCTGTCATTGCGACTATGCTTTCCTCCAAATCCTCAGATTGCCCATCCTCCAGAACTTCTCCCTCGCTCCCCACTACGACTTGCCCATCTAACTGTAAATCTACAGTGGCCCCTTCCTCATCAGCAAGTTCATCTACTGAATCAAGCGGGCAAGCAACGACGGCACTCTCATCTGAATGGTTTTGAGCAGGCAACTCGTCCAGTATTGCAGCTGCTGGCTTGATAGGTGGCAAAACAATTTGGCCGTCCTTTGACTGTACTTCTTCTGCGGTGGGTTGCTGAAGTGAGACAAGGCTGATACTGCCTTCATTCAGTGCCCTGGCATTGGCAAGAATACATGCTCGCATTGCTTCTGCAACATATTTAACATCATCCGTTCTAACGCCGACATCTTCCAAAATAGAGGCACCGAGGGATATGGCGATTTCAGTGGTTTGGGCCACTGTGTGCGTAGCTCCAATATCTTCTAGCTCTACAGAGTGCGCAAGGTCTGCCGCACGCGCATATATTGGGACTTGGGGGAATGCTGCACGTATCGACTCCACAGCTCTTGTTGTAACCTCCCGCTGTGAATGAAGCACAACAAAAGCACGAGGATTCAGCACGCCTGCTGCTTTCAACACATCAGACCTGGAGCCATCTCCAAAATAGACTGCAAAGCCCTTTTTCCTTGCGATTTTCACACGTGGGATGTTCAAATCGAATGCCACGTATTTGGAAACGCCCGATTGCTCAGTACCTCCATCCTGTTTCGTACTCGGAGACAGAGGAGAGGACAAGAGATTCGCGAGCACTTGGCCAACTGGTCCAAAACCACACAGTACGACGGGAGATTCCAGAGCAAGCTCTATAGAATCAGGCTTTTGCATCGCATCGGCGGGGACACTTCCATCGGCTGAAGTCCATGCATCGTACTTATCAGCTACAACGTGTCCTATCTCTGCCAGAGCTGGGGTCAATGCCATGGAGAGCACGACCACAATGATTAGCAATTTGTTCAGCTCTGAAGGTAGAATCTCCAACTGGTTGGCAAGGCTGAGCAGAACAAAAGCAAATTCTCCACCCTGAGAAAGCAAGAACCCAACTCTGATGCTTTCTTTCCTGGTGAGGCCAACAAGTGGCCCAAATGCTGCTACCGTTACTGTTTTAACAGTGATAAGCCCAGCCAAGAGCACAATTGCTGTAGGCCATTGTTGAATGAGCAAGTTTAGGTCTATTGCCGTTCCAGTTGTAAGGAAGAAAAGGCCGAGCAGCAGCCCTTTGAAAGGCTTGATGTCAGCCTCTATTTGGGTCCGAAAATTTGTCTCGGCCAAAAGTACTCCCGCGAGGAATGCTCCTAGGGTGTCCGAAAATCCAATTGAAGAGGTTAGAATGGAAGTCAATGAAACCGTCAGAAGACACAGTCCTACGAAGGTCTCTGGACTTCGGGCATCAGCAACATATTCAAAGACCCGACGAAGGACAACCCTTCCTCCAATGGACAGCGCCCCCAGCCCAAAAACTGCCTTGAGAAGCACCACACCCAGCACTGCGGCTACTGACTGATCCCCGCTGCCTGTTCCATCAATGAGTGGTAACAAAACTAGAAGAGGCACAACAGCAATGTCTTGTAAAAGAAGGATGCCTAGCGTCGCCGAACCCACCTTCGTGGGAAGCTCCCCTTTTTCTGACAGAAGCTGCAGTACAAAGGCGGAGGAGGACAAGGACAGTGCAGCACCAATCACGAATGCTTCATCGACACTCCGTATATTGACCAGACTCGCCGGAGCACTGGTCACTGTAGTCAGGATGCGGGTTCCTAGACCGTTTCCTGCAGGAAGTTCGAAGGACATGAACGCAAGTGTGCTCAGAGCCACTTGAACTGTCCCTAGACCAAATGCATATTTCGCCAGCGTCTTGAGCCGATCGAACGTAAGCTCCAATCCCATCTCGAAAAGAAGGAAAAGCACTCCCAGCTCTGCGAGAGATTCAATGTCTTTGTAGTCCTTGATGATTCCTAGTTCTGAGTACACGAACCCGCTCAGCAGAAATCCTAGGATTGGGCTGACCTTCAGCGATTTGCACACAGGCACCATCACGACCGTCGTGGAGAGATACAGCAGCAGATCGAAACGCAGTGATTCAAGAAGGCTGGACATGCTCTTCACTTTGACGCTACTCCTTCTACGTCCGTTTTCCCACAAACGCATCCGACCTCGACCGTTTCCGGAAGTTCCGAAGGAAGCTTCCGACACGTTGGTTCCGGGGACCTGCCTCGTCGTTCGACACGCGGCTACGGCCTTGTTTCGTACTGTTGGCCTGACGACGTAGGATGATCTCGTCCCATGCCACCCTAGATTCCTTCCCGCCACCCCCATTGTCTTCCTTTTGGCGTCCAGGCGCGTGGAAAGGCGCACTTCCATGACGTTCCATGCCGACGTCATCGGTGTTCCCAAGCCAGAAACACCATTCGCTTCGTTTCGAAGGACGTCCCCTTCTCTTTCGGACGAACGAACCCGACGGTCTTTCCTTTCAACCGGGAAGTGAACCCGGGTGCAGTAAGGAGAAGCCTCCCAACTGTTCGGGTTCGAGCGTGGAGGGGGAGCCACTGGGAGGGGACGCTCGCTTCGGCACACGGTCGCTTGGACGCGATCGTCCGTCGAAGATGGGGTGACAAAGGACGATGGGAGCGCGTGCTGTCGAGGATCGAGGCGGCGGTGCACCCGGTGACGAGGCGGCGCCGGCAGAGCAGAACGACAACACCTCGCACGACAGCTGCACGTTCGTCGCATCTTCCGAGCGAAGAAAGGAGGCATCATGGCAAGCAAGGCGTTCGAGAAGCAGCTGAAGGCCGCAGCCAAGGCTGGAGGGAAGCGTGGCGTGGAGCTGGAAGGAGCCAGGGACATGGGCGGCCTGGACTTCTTCTGCACCACCATCGAAGAAGCGGATGGAAGCTTGGAGCTGCTCGTGGCCGCACAGGACGCGATGAACGAGGAACCGGACGAGACGGCGGAAGAGCGTAGGGGAGGAGCTGCACCCATCGGGAAGATGATTTTCTCGGCCGGCAAGGACACCCTGGCCATCTGCTGCGACGTTCCCGAAGCACAGCTGGAGAAGGTCAACTGCAAGGACTGGCTCGAGGCGGTCTGCAAGGCCGTCGACGGGACCGTCGTCATGGCACGCGACATGAGGGGCTGGGCCATCGCATTTGCCGATTCGTCCAAGAATAGGTTCTCGATCAAGATGAAGGACGACGCTCTGGCCACCGCTTTCGGATACCTTCGCGAGAAGGGTGCCATTCCTGAGTTGGACGACGGATCCGATTCGGACGATTTCATCCTGGGCGACGACGACTTGGGCGACATGTAAATTTTCCTTCCGTTCACACCGTTTGGACACCCACGTTTCTCCTTCCCACGTCTTCTGCGACGTCCTTGGCCGCACCTGCCTCCTCTTCGTCTCTTCGGCCTCGCACGGTGTCGGTGACGTCGAACCCGAACCAGACTGGGACAGATCGAGGGTGAGCCTCTGAGGGACGACAGAGGGAGAGAGGGGCAGTGAGACCGATGCTGTGACAGGGACAGAGGGAGAGAGGGAGAGGGAGAGA
>LFIK01003564.1_pt1 | contig 12634 bp, 17 predicted proteins | sample 643401 | NCBI WGS metagenome assembly LFIK01 (sample SAMN03777447, study PRJNA286221) | soda lake metagenome | biome: soda lake; feature: Kulunda steppe; material: water; isolation source: sample T5-Br brine of Lake Tanatar-5 | place: Russia: Kulunda steppe | collected 2010-07 | reverse complement strand
TTCCCAACGACGCACGTGGACTCGACGAGTGCAACGACGTCCATGCGTCCTTCCACGACGTCGCTCGAGCGCACGTTTGGAACGCACGCGCGTGCGATGAAGGCGTCCACGTGGACCAGGAAGACGAGGACGGACCTGGGAGGGTGCGGCAGCGGATGCGGAGGCGTGCGAAGGAACGGAAACAGGAAGACGTGGTGCGAGACCCGTCCGGTGAAAGCCAAGGTGCTGGCTCGCGCACCCAAGTCGTCGTTCTCGGACGACGATGGATGCTACGTGCGTGGTGCAGACGGACTTCCGCTCGAAGCCGAATGGTCGCCCATCTGCGAACATCGCGGACTCGCACCGGTCCTGTACGTGGAACAAGTCATGAGCACGCCAGCCAAAGCGTTGCACGAAGACATGACGCTCGAAAAGGCGCTCCATTACTTCATGAAGGAGAAGATCTCCGGATGCCCGGTGGTGAACGACCAAGACGAGCTCGTGGGCGTGCTTTCCATGACCGATCTGATCTGGCACGAAGCTGCTGCTGAAGCGCACGGGACCAAGCACTGGGCAGAAGAAGCGGAGAATATCCTTCATGGCACGGTCAAAGACGAGATGAACCGCAACTTGGTGACCGTGGGACCGTACGAACTGGTGAGCGAAGCGGCCAAGACGATGTTGGCCAACCACGTGAGTCGATTGCCGGTGGTCGTGCAAGGAGAAGGAGGGGCACTGAAGATGATGGGCATCATCACGCGCTTGGACGTCATGCGATGCATGGCTGCCACGCTGGTGGACGACGAGTGAACGGTTCCACGTCCACTCCCTCCAGTACTCCTGCATGGACGGACGAGTGCACGTCCATGGGAACCGCGAACGACACGCACACGCACGTGAAATAAACCGTTGGATTTCCACCACGCCTTGCGAAGTTCGGAAGCGTCATTCCGTTTCCTTCGATCCACGCGGCGCGTCGTTCGGTAATCATGGACCTTCATCGTTGCACGGTTCTGCCACGTGCTTGACGACGTGCTGCTGGTGGCAAGGTGGCAGCAGGTCCTGCGTTCCATCTCCGAGGCTCGTCCCAACCGACTGGACGCGACGTGTGGACCAGGGGAGGAACTTCGTCGAACCAGGAGGGACCTTCGCGACGACAGACGGCCTTTCTATCGTCCTTTCCTCCTTCAACGCATCCACGTCGCGGCGTCTCGCGTTCCATCCACGTTGCGACGCGCAGATCCTCCAAACGTCGTCGACGGTCCGCAACGCCCGATCGAACCCTAAACCCTCAGATGGGTCGTCGTGGCTTCGACCCGGTTCGTCGATGGAACCGTGTCTGTGTTCGAACCCTTCGTCTTCGAAAATGCCCCCCTTTCTAGACCCGGGTTCGAATCGGATCGAACCGAAATCGAACCCGACAGCACGAAAGGAAAGACGCCGGTTCTGTCGTTCTATTGGTGGAAGAAAAGGTCGAGGCTCGGGTCGAAGGAAGAATCGTGGATGGGAAGCAACCAAGAAGACCCACCGATGCATACGCGAACGTGACAGGTGCGTCCGAGGGAAAAACACGGGCGCCATGCGACAGTACGAGAGACGAAATGAAATGCGCGTCGCAATTCCTCGGTCACATGCACACCAACTGATGTGTTGGTCCATGAGATATTGCGGTCGAAAGCATGGATGGCTTTGCTTCGTGTTGGTCTACTAATGTGTGGGAAGTCGTTTGTCGGGGAAGAACTGCTAGTGGGAATTACAACAAGCCGACATTGGTCGATCCATCCTTGTCATCCAAATCGAAGCGTATCCTTGGCAGATGGAGACTACTGCACGACGTTCCAAAAAACAAGGCACGTGATCATTCTTGTGTTTTTGAAACGCCTACTAAAGAGGCAAAATTAAGGCATGATGCCACCGTGTTCTTCCACACCGCCCATCTCTTGTGCGGACTTAAAACATAGCGTTGCCACCCACAAGGGTCGATTTCGTTTCAAGCTTGTGAGTTGCGACGTCGAAACACGATTGGTACGAATCGAACACCAATACTACCCTCTAGATGGTGGGGCTAGAATCTCGAGATTTCTTCTAGATGGATTGAGGGCTACTTTGTTGGCGATTGTTCCATTGGCAAAATTCAAGACGTTGTGAAGCGTGCTTGCTTTGGCTTGAGGCAAGGAAAGCCTTGATTTGCATGAAGCAACGAGAGGATTCTTTCGGCGTTGTCCATGGTCGTGAGTCGTGCGTGGTGGGTAGATTGCTATTTTTTTCTTCATGCTTCGCTTTGTAGACTTCTTCTCGACGAGAGAGTCTTCCACTTGGTCCATTGTTGACCGGTTGTTTGATTCGGACGATCTCGTTCGCTTTGTAGACACGACCTTCCCATCCTCGAAACCTAACTATACCCTGATTTCCAATGGGCGCAAAGATGGCTCGGTTGGCTTTTCCACGCTCGATTGTGAGGCATGTGACTGTTCCATCTTCCTCTTTCACCTTGTCCGAGCATCACATGCGCGGGTTGACATTTTCTCCAGCCATTCCCTTCTTTCGACCGATCCCCTGGTTGGTAGAATCGACGACGTGGGATCGAGGGATTCTTCTTTTTCCTTCGCATCTTTCGTCGATTGGATTCGTGGCGTCGGCATTTCCATTGGCTCTTCGCTCGACGGTGGATGCACCGGTGACGTGCATCCTTATCGGGTTCGCTTAGGGGGTACGGTGTCCAGGTGGGGTTCTACGGATGGCACAGGGAAAAGCAGGGACGGAGGGCACGACCGTACCATCCCATCGTCTCAATTCCAAACCAACTCTGCGATCTTTCTCACCTCATCCGTCGTATTTGAGACGCTCGTTGTCATCGCGCGTCTCACTTCCCGTTTTCGAATCCAGGAGGTGTGAACCGTTCCGGTCGGTTTTGAGACGGTCGAATTCGTTCGGATCGACGTGGGAGGGGGGTCGATCCTTTGTTTCGACCTTCTGGAAGGTTCGTCGAAGCACGAACCAAAGCACGACACACCAGTTGCATCCTCATCAGAACCACGTCGCATTCGTGGATCGGTGGTGGTCACGCGTCACACGTGCACGTGCGAAGAAAGGAAGGGAACATGGCGACGATGCAAGCGGCACGCACTGCCGTGGGACGTACGACGTGGAGGGGAAGGAACCAATGGGAAAGGAAGGCGAATCGAAACGGTGTCCACACCTGCGCAGCATTCACGCTGGAACCGCCGCCGTACGAACTGGTGCGTGCTTCTCTGGATGTGCCGAGTGCATGGGAACGCGTGACGTAGATCGAAGTGTGGCTGACAATGGAACGGACGAATCGCAGGACGCGCTCGAGCCGCACATGTCCAAGAGCACCCTGGAGTTCCACTGGGGAAAGCATCATCAGACCTACGTCAACAATCTCAACGGACAGGTCGAAGGGAAACCAGAAGAACAGCTCACCTTGGAAGAAGTGATGAAAGCAGCCTGGAACGACGGAAATCCCACACCCATGTTCAACAACGCTGGACAGGTGTGGAACCACGACTTCTTCTGGCAGTCCATGTCGCCCAACGGGGGCGGCAAGCCCACCGGAAAGCTCCTGGAGAAGATCGAGGAGAGCTTCGGATCGTACGATGACTTTTTGGCCAAGTTCAAGGCCGCGGGTGCACCCGGCGCAGTCTTTGGCTCCGGGTGGGTGTGGCTCGTGGAAACAGCCGATGGGAAGCTGGCGATCCGTCAGACACCCAATGCTGTGAATCCGCTCGTGCAGGGAGAAAAGTGCCTTTTGACCTACGATTGCTGGGAGCATGCATACTACCTGGACTTCCAGAACCGTCGCCCGGACTACATTGGCACCTTTGTGGACAAGCTGGTGAACTGGGACAAGGTTGCGGAGCGTCTGGGTTGATTGCAGAGCTGGTTGTTGTAACGAGGAAACCCAAATTTTGACAACTGTACATACACACAACGGTCAGATACCTCATCCCTTCGCTTCGGGCAAGGATCCAATCACGCCCGCGCACTGGCTCTCCTGAGCGATTGCGGGATGGTCATGGGATGTGTACGCATACCACACCAACATCGTCCGCCATCATTCCTGCGTAGCGGGCTCGCCATCGCCCTTGCGCGATCTGCACCAAGTGCTCGGCTATGTTGTCCTTTCCGCACTTTGAAATTTTGTACACGACCTCTTCCACCGTGACGACGTCCCACAAACCGTCGGTCCCAATCACCACAATGTACCCCTCATCGTCTTCTGGATTGTGATCCAGGTATTGTACATACACGTCTGGAACGTTGCTCATGCCATACTTCTTCAAAACGACGTCCCCAAACGCTCGCGAAATGGCTACGCCGGGTGCTTCTAAACACCCATGTCCATTCAAGGCCGTGGTGAAGCTAGGCGGCCAGAGCCTGTTGATGTACGGTTCATTGGGGGCATTGTCCACGATGCCTCCCGCCGCCTGTATCCTGTGTCGTTCTATCGGATGTTCAGGCTTGTGCAGCTTTGCCATGATGCTGTGCGAGAGGCAGGAGAACTTCCCTCGCTTGTCCTTTCTCTTCACTTTGACCAGCAAGGTGCTCGAGTCTCCAAGCGAAGCCAAGACGAGCTTCCTGCCTTCTACGACGATCAACGAGGCGGTGGAACCGCTGCATCTCGCATCCACGTTCATCTCTCGCGTATTCAAGGTCGCCACGTACTCGTGGCTGAAAACAGCGTCCACTTTTTCCATCGCGTCCGGCAGGATTATGTCCCATGCGTACTCGTTGAGTCCCGCATGCGTGCTTTTTGACATTTCCTTTCCTTCCTCTGGCACTTCTGTGATGAGGACCGTATTGGACGATTTGACTTCTTGCGCCAGCACCAGCGGGAGCATGTCCCTTGCGATCTGGGACACGTGGTGTCCCATTGGTCCGTGTCCGTCAAAGACTCCGAACAGGTGCAGACCTTCTGGATTTTCCAAACCGACGGCTTGATGAAAGTTGGTCCAGGTGAGGATGGAATCTTGATTCACGGGCTTGCTCCCTTTGGCCAGTCCGGAGGAGGCTCGTATGCCTCCATCTCCATACACGAGGGATGGCATGGTGCACCTGCACTCGTGGAAGAGCGTTCGGTAAAGGTTACGATCGAGCTGCAGCAGCACGTGATCGAACACCCACGGCAGCTTCTGATGGACGGTCTTGGTTTTGGTGGCTTGGAAGGAGAGTTCTTCGGCCATGGTTTTGACGCTGATGGTGCACGTGGTTTCCACCTTCATCTCCATCTCCACGTACGCTTGGTACTCGTTCCTTCCATACACGCTCCTTCCCGCTGCGGTGGTTTCCATTCCTTGACGTGCATCGTTCCCTTGTTCTTCGTTCCATCCGTCTTGGTTGTACACGCTCTGTCCCGCCGCACCTCTTCCCGGCGGCATCACTTGGTACGTCTCCTTCTCATTCTGCTGCTTCGTCTCTTCCTCCTCCTCTTCTTTCGCAACGGCAGATGCGCTGCATCCCATCGCGTGTCCAAACCCCTATCCACCACACACAACACAACACAACACAACACGACGAAGAGAGGACCACACGATCCCTTCCCTTGGTTTTGTTTTTACGCTTTTTTTTAACACGCACCCCTTCGTCGTTCGTCGAGGGGTGAGGGTTCCCTTTCGAACCCGAGGGAAACCCCTTTCGAACCCGACGGTGAACCCGAAGCGATCTCGGTTCGAAAGGGTGGGGACGAGAAGGGTCCACGTGAAGGAAAGGGAGGTGGGGTTCGTCGGAAGGAAAGATGGATGCGTCTGAAACACTCCCCCTGGCTCGAGATGGAAAGGAAGAGGTGGATCGGAGACCAGTAGGGTGGAATGCCACGTCGAAAGGGAAAAGCACGGGTAGACGTCGGAGGGAGACCACGCCACCGTTGGAGGAGCATTTCAGACGACGATCCAGCCCCACCCACGTGATCGATTCAGGGGTGGCTGGATGCCCGGGCATCGACCGGGGAAAACGTCCCCCCTCTTCGTCCTGGACCCACCCCTCCGACCCGTATCGCGGCGCACGAAAAGCGCCCAAACCGTGTCGGTGGACACGAATCCCACGTGGCACCCATGGGTACGGGTCCACCGTATCGACGCCTCCAGGTCCGGCGGAGGCGGTTTCGAAGGAGGCACGGACGTGCGACGTCGATCGGAAGCGCCTGCGAGACGCATTGTGCAACGCGAGTTACGCACCGACACGTGTTGATACGTCGCCGTTGTCTACCCACGTAGAGGAAGGACACCTCACGACGTCCGTGCGACACCCGTTCACGGCCTTGGACGTCTTCGGACCACCTCAAGGTGCGACGTCCGCTGCGACGCGGTCCACGCGCATCCTCTCTTGCACGTCCGTCCGAGCACCACGCACGTGCTTGTTGTTTCGTCTGCGTGTCCATCCGCAGCCTCGCACAGACGCGTGCGTCGTCTTCCATGCGCTCGTGAAGCACACCTGCGGTTGCCGTTCCCAGTCACGAAGCGTCTCGAACCTCCCTTTCGAAAGGAAACGCTTGAAAGGGAGAAAGGAAACCGTGAAAGGAAAGGGTGCGGGTTCGAACGAGGTCGAAAAGGAGAACGACGACGATGGCGGCGCCATGCGCGTTGCGTTGGGCCGTCGGCGACGAGAATGGCGTCGTCAAAGGTGCGTGGAAGGAATGGAAAGGGTGCCGCACGACCTAAGGATGGAATGGAAGAGATGGAGTGGAAGAACTGACGCGTCTGTGGATCGAATCGACAGTGCTGGCGGCGGCACCAGAACAAGACGGAACGAACGTGGTGAAGAAATACGGCGATGTGGATCGCAGTCGAGGCGTGGAAAAGATCCTGGCCATGCCCGTGGTAGGCGAAGATGACTGTCGCATCGTCGTCGGCCGGAAAAACGGGACCGTGGACGTGCTGGAAGGACAAACTGGAGCTGTGGTGGCCACCTTCGAATGCGACAGAGGAAGAAACACCATCTCTCAACATGCTCGAGTCAGAGGCATGGCAATCCTCCAGGAACATCAGAAGATCCTGGTGTGTTCCAGGGGTGGAGGGGTGGCAGTGCACAACACAAAGGACAGCTGGGACAGGGATTCGGGATTCGAGTTGAAAGGACCAGTGGATTGTGCACAAGTAGATCGAACCCACACACGCTTGGCCTACGGGGGAGAAGGAAGGGAACTGTCCGTCGTAGATCTGGAACGCCAAGGCAAGGAACCATGGCGTGCAAAACAGCCGGAGCCGAACAAAGTGGGCGTTCGGCCAAGGGCCTGGTTGTCTGCCATAGATTTTGTGGGCAGGGGACCTGACTTGGTGCTGGTGGGTACCGCCGACCACGAGGTACGGTTGTACGACACAAGGGCGCAGAAAGGGCATGTGATGGCCCTGCCATTCGGCGAAAGCCGAGTGACGAACATCGCCTCTCAACCTGATGGATCGGTGGTTTGGTTGGCCAATGCCATGGGTAACCTGCAGAAACTGGACATGAGAAAGCATCTGTTGGAAGCCACTCTGCGTGGGCCGTGTGCGAGCATCCGTTCTCTCTGTCACCATCCTGAGAGGATGCTCCTGGCCTCTGCAGGTTTGGATCGCTTCTGTCGGATCCACGACACGGTCTCGCGGAAGACCCTTTACAAGTCTTACCTGAAGAACCAGTTGACGGCGGTATGTTTCTTGCCTGAACAGGATACCAAGCCCGTGGACGAGGAAGGAGATCGAGCACCCACCAAAGCACTGCACGGACGATCGAATCCGTCCACGGATCCATCCGCGAGGCCTCCAGCAAAGAAGAAGAAGAAGGGAAAAGGTCACTAAGGAGGCACATCGTGAGCCTTTCCAACCACCAAATAAAGCTCCACTCGTGCCATCCATGTTGTTCCTCTTGTGCTTTCCTGTGTCCCTCGACGCCCGAGAATGCACCTCCTCCATCGAGATCTCTTCGATCCCCGTGGAAAGGTATCGAAAGGTCATCGATACCTTCGTCGAGGGGTTCCTAACGTCGGAAGGACGAGATCGATTCCTGTTCGACCTCGTAACGCTTTCCATCGACGACTCGAAGCGACACGACATCCGACGCACGAAAGCGGCGGAAAGCGCGCAACAAGTCGCTCGAAGGAGCGTGACAGAGCTCGAAGAAGGTCTCGAGAAGCCGGGCGGATTGGAATGGCGTCGACCGCTGGACCAGGCGGAGCGCTGGCGCCGCAAATCTTCGTGAAACTGCAGTGTGGCGACGAATATCCGGCCAAATGCACGAACATCAGGTGCGTTTCCATGCATCGAAACGAAGTGGTCGGTCGATCCAGCCGAAGGAACGTCGACGATTCCCTCCACATGGCGTCGCACGAGGGATGGGAACCAACACGTAGCTGACGAGTCGAACCTGCAGAGTTTCATATGACGAGACTCTCACAGACATCAAGAAGAAAGTGGAGAAGAAACTGGGCGTACCTGCGGAAAAGATCCAGTTCTTCTGGCACAAGAAAGAACTGGTGGATTCCGTGCACGCGCAGAAGACTTTGTACGAGCTGGACATGCACACAGGTTTCACCATCAGTGGGTACGATATGAGGAAACCACCACATTACTTTCCAGGAGTGGTGAAAGAGGAAGACGGGAGCTTGAGGATTGTCACTCCCGACTTTCCAGTCAAGGGATGCGACAACGTCAAGCCGCACACGAAAGGATACCTGGCATTCAACGGCAAGGATGTGGAAGATCCTTCCCTCCTGATGGAAGAATAGGGTCAAGGTTGAATTGGTGCAAACAAGTGCTCCTGTGCACGCACTCGTTGCACGGAGAGATGCGCGATGGTGTTGTATTACGGATTCTCCACTTGAAGTTCTACGTCCCAACCATCCCCTCCTGCTTCTTCGTCCGTACCCCCAGCCTCCACTTCTGCTTCTGCTTCTACTCCATCCAAGTTGGCCGATTCCAGGAGACTCTCTACACTGTGGGTATCGGAATGCTCAGCTGGGTCCACCCTCTCTGGACTACCCGCTCCCTCCGCATGGGACCCACTGTCTGTCCTTTCAGATTCCTCTTCTCTTCCGGAAGGTGGAGATTGATCATGGATGTCCTCCAGAGATGCTTCCGACTCGTCGGTGCTGTCGGCCTTGGAGCTGGTGGGTGTGGCTGTGTCTGCTCTCACTGCATCGTTTTCGGTGGACGTAAAAGCATCCTTTTCGACCACATCTTCCTTCTCATCTGGTGTGTCTTCCTTGTACCCTTGGAGGAATTTATCTGTGATTTGGAAGTAAATGTCCCAGAACCGTTTGTCCGACATCTTCCTAGGGACCAGCCTGTACCTGAAATCGTTGAGTCGTGGTGATGCTTTGAGGACTAGCAAGGCGTGTTTCTCTTGCCAGTTTGTGAGTGAGGTGGCGGAGCTTTCCGCCATGGGATCTTCCCGCCTGCCTGCTTCTACGGCATCTTGCTCTGGAAAATCTCGAAAGGTTTGCAGCGTCAATTCGTCCAAAAACTCGAGCAGTTCACCTTGGATCCCATACTGGACACGTTCTTGTTTTTCTTGTTCCTGTTCTTCCTCGAGGTGCTTGTTGTCCACTCGCAACGTTTCCACCCGGGTGACCACTTGCTTGAACGTCTTCTCTGCTGCATCTGCAGTGGCTTTGGTGTTTTCCTTCACCTCCGTAGCGAACTTCTTGGCAGCCAAGCTCGCCATTTCCGCTGCTTCTCGTGCCGAATCCTGGACGCGTTGTGCAGTCCTCTGCAGCCAAGCATCCAGAGCGAACGACGGTTTCGCCGATGCAGATGGAGCGGTGGTCGAATCTGGTGCGTCCATCTCGACGGTCCTTGCGACGGTGCGATGGACGCCTTCCTCGACACCGCGTGGCGTCTTTGGCGATGCGCAGGCACGCGGATGTCGCAGGCGAGCGCGTCGGCCGCGCCTTGGTCCTTCGAGGATGTCTCTTGCAGGTCCACGAACTCCCTTCTGTTTCCAATCGAAATCGAAGGCAGTAAGAGAGCCTTTTCCTTTCAAAAGGACCCTTGAAAGGAGATACCGGAGGGTGGACGCTAATATCGATACGTTGCGACCAGAGATCTTCACAGAAAACACAGTTGTGAACAAGAGGCGAAGGAAGGCCGGGGGTGGGAGAACACAGGGTTGTGAGGTTCGAGGGGAAGAGGTGGAGCGTCGCAGAGTCGAACCGTCGGCGATGGACGAGCGCGAAGAAGAGCTGCATCGATGCGCACGCACGGGAAACCTTTCGAGGATGAAGTTCTTGATGCTGGAGAAGAACGTGGACGTCAACTGCGCCGATCCAGTGGGTAGGACGGCCCTGCACCGTGCCGCCATCGCTGGACAAACCAAAGCCGTGGAAATCCTGCTGGAAAACGGCGCGAAAGTGGACCTCAAGACGAAAACAGGAGAGACGGCGTTGATGTTCACGTGTCTCAACCTATCGAAAGACACCTTCGAAACGCTCCTGCGAAGTGGTGCCGATCCAAACCTGGAAAACGACGCGAGAATGACCCCGAAGCGACGCTTGGAAACCAGCCTCAATCCCAAGGCGAAAGAACTCTACCAGATGTTGCCCACGACAGAGGACGAAAAGGAAGAGAGAGGAATTCTCAAGACAGAGGAAGAAAACCGTCCGCAGAAGGACAAGGAGTCCACTCCACGTCCCGAGCTCGTGAAGATCGCTCTGCCGCATCCTACCGTCCACAAAGGACTCGCAAACCTCCTGTTGGCCAAACTGGAGCAAAGTGATAACCCACATGAAGTGGCGAAACAAGCGCTTTTGGCCATGCAAGAAATCCTGTATGACCTATGCCTAGACAACGTGGATATAGATTTGGACACAGAACTCTCGGACAGCGAGTGTGAAGGGGAGACATCCTTGCGCTTGCTGTCCAACGGGGGATTTATACCCCGGGACAGCCTGCGGAAGCTGGTTCGCTGCATGTCCTTGCTCTGGGACATCAACAGGATCCGCATCCTGCAGGACCGTGCAAAGGAAATTATCAAGAGCCTAGATGAAATGATTCAATGGGCCGTTCAATTTCATTGATCTTTGCTGTCGTACTTATGCAAGGACTTCAGAAAGCCGACGTTGCATCTTGTTCTCCCTAGGGGGAGTGCTAGGCTTCTTTGTGAGCAATGGAACCTCCTGCACTTTTTCCAAAGATCTGGAGTGGAGGAGTTCCTTCTTACTTTTCTCAAGCATAGGTTCTGGTGCGCAGCGCTGGCAGTCTGGGTGAGACCCCGCTCGCTCCAGAATTTTCTGGGTGTCCTCCTGGTGTTTCAGTTTGTCTGGTCCTTGGTAACACTCGAAAGCAATATCAATCGCATGTTTCACCTGAGCCATGGTGTTCCCGTTCTGCACAGCAGCCAGGATGTGTCCAAAAAGCTGATCTGGCATGTCCGAAACGGCCAGGAAGCTGACCATCAGGAGCTCTTTCTGCGCAAGGTCCAATCCTGGGGAGCTCATCACGTCTCCGTAGGCATGTAAGAGCATCCAATCATGCAGCGTTTCGTCAGCCTCGTGCATGATTTGTTGCACTCGATCTGCCCGGCTCTTGTAAACTTTCTTCCACGCATCTCCTGGGAGACCGCCCACTTTGCCGGGAGATGACTCTGGAAGCTTCCCTGCTCCCTTCAGCACAAGGAATGCTTTCAGAGCAGGTCCATATCCTGCAGACCTGCACACGTTCATTTTCCGATACGGTCAGTGCACAAGCTTGGAATTTCCGCGCGGGCATTGTATCGCTGTACACGCACATCACCAATTGTCTCAAGGTGGACCTCAGCTCTCCAGGGGTTGCACCTGCCTGGATTGCGTTTTCTGCATATCCTGCGAAGAGGTACAGGGAAACAGGTCAGTGTCGTGGTCTTCCATTGGCAGTCACTCCTTCGGCCGTTTCTTCGTTCCATTCCGAACCTGGCAATATCTTCCACTTCTTGGCATCGGCCATGCAGAAAAGTTTCACCAGGCACTCTTGTTTGGCGGACAACATCACGGCGTCAGGTGTGGTGATCCTTCGTGGCAGCGACGTCTTCCTGTCCTTTGCCCGATCACCCTTCAGGTAGGTCCCTGTTCCTCTGCTCCAGAAGGACACTTATCCTGTCGAGATCCGACACGGCTCATCGGCGGAGCCATCACACCCGCCTCCGCCTTGCCACGTGCCCGCCAACGGTCCCGGGGGGTCCAGTTTCTCCCCGGTCCACCCGGCGATCGAGACCTTCCCCGGTAGATATCGATTCAATCGGGTCGAAGATATCGAAGAAGACTACCGAGGATCTCGATGGGACGGAGACCGACCGTCCAGATCCACCCCAAGGGAGTTTTTTCTCTCCAGACCTGGCCTCGCCATCCCTCGAGTTAAGTGGGTGTTCCCTCGCTCCATTCGTCAGGAAGGGAGAGGACAGCTCGATAGTTTAGTTCGAGTTAAGGCAGCGATGGAGGCGGCCAGGCGACGCGTTTCGTCCTTGTGCGACCAAATTTGCGCGAAAGAGGACGTGCACGTGCAACCATGCGCGTTGCAAGAGGAAGGGATGTTGCGTGGTCACGTGGCCGTGGTCACAGGCGCAGGGAACGGGATTGGAGCCGCCACCGCCCTCCTCCTGGCCCAACACGGTGCCCAGGTGGTCCTTGCCGACGTGGACCGAGACAGTTGTCTGCAGGTGGAACGCAAAATTCGAAGCTCGGGTGGAGAAT
>LFIK01003563.1_pt1 | contig 12636 bp, 10 predicted proteins | sample 643401 | NCBI WGS metagenome assembly LFIK01 (sample SAMN03777447, study PRJNA286221) | soda lake metagenome | biome: soda lake; feature: Kulunda steppe; material: water; isolation source: sample T5-Br brine of Lake Tanatar-5 | place: Russia: Kulunda steppe | collected 2010-07 | reverse complement strand
TATCATGCAGCCATGAATCTGAAGGGATATAACCTGCATTCATTGTGGCAATTACATTTAAAGGTCCCGGTTTATCTCCTATCCGTTTTTTTATCTCTTCAATATGAGGAGAAAATCTACGATTAAACCCAACGGTTACCGTTTTTCCGCTTTCTACAACTGCCTTTTTAATATCATACAACTCTTCCCGAGTCATAGCTAAAGGTTTTTCAACAAACACATGTTTGCCTGATTTCAAAGCCCTTATTGTCATCGGAGCATGTAAATTATGCCGGGTTGTAATAAGCACCATCGATACATCATCATCCTGTAAAACAGTGTCAAAATCAGTTGTACTATTCTCAATCTCATATTTTTTTGCCAGTGTAGTAGAACTCAGTCCACCGGAACTCACAATATATTTTACAGGTACATCTGCTTTTTTTAAAGCCGGTAAAATAAACGACTGTGTGTAATTTCCGGCTCCCACAATTGCCATCACACCTTTTCCCTTCTCAATCCTATGCTTGGGAAATGACACGATTCTCCCCTCTTTTTGGCCTTCATCGGAAGCCGCTTCTTTCTCCGGATATTCAAGAATAGAAGCAATGGAAGAATTTCCATCCATGTTACCATATATATTCAGATAATCCTCAAGCTTTACACGCTCAGTGATTAGCGATTGCACATCCAGACTGCCATTCCGGATCGCCTCTAATATTGCTTCAAAATTCCGCTTTTCTGTCCAGCGTACAAAAGGCAACGGATAGTCATTTCCCTTTTGCTCATATTCTTCATCATAGCGCCCGGGCCCGTATGAGCAACTCACTTGGAATGTCAATTCTTTTTCATAAAAATCGGCCCTATCGATATCCAGCCCCACAACACCCACAAGTACAATTCGCCCGCGCTTGCGACACATATTGGCTGCCTGTTTGATTACAGCACTGGATTGCGTGCTCGCCGTAATAAGTACCGCATCGGAGCCTACTTCACTCGTAAACTCTTCCATATACCGTACGGGATCTTGTTTTCCGGAGTTGACGGCGGTAATACCCAATGATTCAGCGATCTTTATCTTATCTTCGTCCAGATCGAATCCTACTACCTTGCAGCCGTTAGCTTTTAGCAGTTGGCATGTAATTAAACCGATAAGCCCCAAACCGATTACAGCAACGTTTTCTCCCAGTGTTGGTTCGACCAACCGAATCCCCTGTAGTCCTATAGCTCCAACTACAGTAAAGGAGGCCTCTTCATATGAAACGCCTTCCGGTATTTTTGCCACTAAGTTTTCAGGAACTGTAACATATTCAGCATGATTACCATTGGATATTACGCGATCACCTTTTTTAAAATCAGTAACTCCCTTTCCAACTTCCACCACTTCACCAGCCTGGCTGTATCCAAGTGGTAAGGGAGTGCCCAGCTTACGAAATACAGCTTCTAACGTTGGCTGTATTCCATCAGTCTTCATCTTATTGATTACATCCTTAATTCGTTCGGGCTGTTGGCGGGCTTTATTCAATAAATTTGCCTGCCCAAAGCTAACCAGCATTTTTTCCGTACCTAATGAAACAAGAGTACGGTGAGTTTTGATGAGTACCTTACCGGAACCAACTCGCGGAACGGGAACGTCTTCTAAAATAGTGTCGCCGGATTTAAGGTCTTGTATGATTTGGTGCATGCTTTCTAATATTATTTAATTCAATTCTGATTTTACTGCTCTAAATTTACCATTTGACTCTCTTGGTATTTCAGGGACATAATTAAACGACACCTTAAGATTTGGGCTTATCCAATCTTTAACTTGTCCCAATAAGTGATCTTCTGTATCAGAAGTATACCCTTTTCTTTTTACTATATTGATTTCGATAGAGCCCAGTTGTCTTTGTACAACCTGGGCTTCTTTAATTTGATCAGTATCTTTAAATAAATAATCAAATCGCATTATTCTCTTACCCTCAGGTGTTACCACATAATCCTCTACTCTGCCCTCTATTTTTTTTAGTACCTGAGACACTCTACCACATTCACATTCAAAATCATCACTGCCCCAGACTCCCATATCTCCAACTTCGTACCTGATAAACGGGAAAGCTTGATTGGCAAACCCTGTGCAAACAATTTTTCCGCGTAAATCTCCATTCTCCAGTTCCTCCGATTCTACACACTCCAAGATTCCAAATTCAAAATCAATGTGGTGATTAAAGTATTCACATTGAGAAGCATTTCCGGCACCTTCTGAAAAACCGTATTGATCAGTCAAAATTGCCCCTGTTACTTTTTCAATATCTACTTTTTGATCATCATAAATATTTTCTGCACCCAGAAAAATTACTTTTGGTTTGCTTTTCAATTCAATCTCTTTTTCTAATAATAGAGAGCAAAAGTTATGAATAATTGAAGGATACCCAACCCAAAAATCAAATTTATTATTATTGATAAAAGAACATATATCATCAATAGTATCATTTGTAATGACTTGCATACTTACCAAAGCTTGGTTGAAAGCTTTATTCCATCTCCAGTATGGAGGACAAGATTGTTCAACCGAAACGACCGGGCGACCTGTAAAATTCAAATGTTTATCACCATAATTGAATCCAAATCGAGAGCGATGCCTCCACCAAACAGCCCATTGAAAACTTAATGCTTCTTTTGTTGAATAGAATTCAAGACTTTTACCGGTTGTGCCGCTAGTTTTAATCTGTATTAAATTACTTTTTGAAAACTTCTCATTTAAAAATAATTCAGGACTTTTATTAATGATCTCTTTCGTCAAAATTGGAAGTTTTTTTAAGTCCTCCTTCGACTGTATATCTATAGGTTTTAAATTTCTTTCATCGAAGACTTGTCGATAGTAAGGAACATTATCATAGGCATTCTTTATAAGCTCACTTAGTTTTTTTGTTTGATACCCTTCAATCTCATTCCGATCAATATTATCTGTTTTATCTAACAAATCTTGATAATAATCGAACCATTTGCCATATCTTTTTCTTTTTTCTTTATAACCATACAGACTGCAGGCTAAATTTTGAAGAGACACGGGCAAATGTTTATACAACTTTTCTACATTCATAGATAAAATTCTTTATGAGCTCATCATCATAAACATTTGACTGTTATCTTCAACTGTATCTTGAACGTTTTGAGATAATATTGTTTGTCTTACTTTCTTTTTCCTCATATTTATTATTTCCATATTCTCATTACATAAAAGTTCAATAATCATGATAAATTTTTGTTTTTGATCTAAGGAATATTCCCAGCCAAGATCTTTTTTTTCTAAATCAACCCAAGGTGTTTGATCACTAATTAAAATTGGTGTACCTGCCATCATTGATTCATAAATAGCATGACCAAAATTTTCACCTTTGGTGGGCAAAAAGAAAAGATGATATTTACTTAATGTATTAAGCACCTCTCTATTATTGATTACGCCTCTATAATTCACTTTAATCCTTTTTGGTAATTCAGTCATTAGCTTTTGACAATAGTTCCAATATTTATTGTCAGAAATACCACCATAAATATCGAAAACAACCTCACTTTTTTTTATTTTGGATAGTACCTGTAAAGCATAATCCAAATTTTTTTTCGGAGAAATTCGTGACAAGAAAACTATTCGTAATTCACCTTCATTTTTATCGACAACAGGCAAATGGTCTTGAGTGATTTTTTGAGGTAAATTTGAAGCTAAATGAATATGGTTATCTGAAACGTTGAAATATCTTTGAATCTCTTTCTTTTCACCCTTATTCGTTGCCTGCCATTTAATGCCATTGTGAATTCGTAATAATCGAGCAGCTCGAATAAAAACTTTTTTCTTAATTGTTTTTTGATCTAATGCTCCATCGGAAAGTTCTCCTCTTGGAACTAATAGTATTTTTGACGGGTCTATTCTTTGTAGATATTTCAGAATAAAAATGGGAATAATCGAAAACCATGGATTTAAAAAACTGTTCAGATATACTACATCATATTCTGTCTCTTTTATTACTTTATATAAATGTCTAAAATTAAGATCCTCTTTTTTTAAATAGTAGACATAGGCTTTACCTACTTTATTCCAGTCATTAAATTTTATCCCGTCATAAGATTCATTTTCAAACGAATCTCGATCTAAAGTTATAATTTTAAAGTTAAAATCTCCCCCCAACCACTCTACTAAATTTGATATTGAACGTATTGGCCCGCCTGCTTTATATCCCGGTAAATAAAATTGATTTAAAATTAATATGGTCTTTTTCTTCAAATCTATTTCTTTTGTAAATGAAACAAGAATGCTAAAACAGCAATTAGTAGAATGGATACTCTATTCATAGTAAATACAGGAGCTCCGAAACCGGCGATCAAAATAATAAATAGTAAGTAGAAATAACGAAGTTCAATTGAGATTTTTGTTTTACTAATCACAATTGATTTGTATACAAGAAATAGAATAAATAGTACATAAATTGAAACGAGTATTAAACCTCCATAGGCCATCATTTCCAAAAATGCGTTATCTACAATAGAAATTTTCGCAAAACCATTTCCAAGTATGGGGCTGTTATACAACAAACCTTTAAAGAGCACTATTATAGCACCTTCTTCACCTCCACCGGTAAATCGTCCCCCGGTTGCCATCGATACCATAGTTGCAAAATCATCAGCTTGAAGAAATGATAATACTCTTAGCAGTCTATCCAATCCCTCCCATTCTATTAATAGTACTATACTGAAAATAATTGGTAACATTGTCAGACTTGCAATTGAACCAATAATGTATTTTTTATTTATCGAATATGATTCAATTATTTTAATTACCTGTTTAAAAATAAGCACCATAAAAAGAAACAAAATAAAAAATATGAATATCTTGGATACCGATGCTATTCCCCCAATTATAAGTAGTGCCAGAAAAGTATACTTGAGTAAGTTACTTTTAAAATGGTCGCTGCAATAGTACCAACTATATATTGCGATGGAATAACCCACTCCTGATTCCATTGGTTGGTTAAATATTCCGGAAAACCTAAAATTAGCTAAAGCTCTTGTAGCAACAGTGCCCCTAACTTCATCAACAACAGATGAATGAAATGGTGATAAAAATGAGATATCAAATGTTACAATCGTATAGACAATCAATAAACTGTGGATCGAAAAAAGAACTACGATCAGTTTAAGTGAATAGATATATAGCTCACGGATTGACTCAGAATCCATTTTACTGATTAATATCAATACGAAGAGGAAAACTGCAAATGGTTGAAATGTATTTTCAACCTCATTAATGTAGCTTAAAGGATTAATATTTTGTATTAATGAAGATAAGAGCGTCCAGCTGAATAATGTTAACAGAAAAATAAAGAAAATTTTTGTAGAAGTATTCAGTCGAATAGATGGAATTAGATATAGCAACACCGGTAATAATGAATAGAGGACAACGTGCTCCATGCGTATCGGCCCTGCTACATATGGGCCAAACAAAGATATAAACAGTAAAGTCAGCAAGATGTATGCAAACTGTTTATGTCTTATCATTACGTACACTTCTATGCCTTTTTTTCCGAGAAATTATCTCAGAATATAACGTTGAGTACATATCAGAAACAGTTTCGATGGAATATTTTTGTTGTAACCGCCGGTTTAAATATTCTCCATAATCAGATATGCTGAAATCTTCTGCCAGAATACCTTTAATCAATTCGCTTAGTTTTTTTGTATCTCCCGGAGTAAATTGCCATTGTTGTCCCATCTCACCAAGCATATCAGAAACTTCACCGACCGGTGTGGCAATAACCGGTAAGGAATACTTCATAGCTTCAAGAATAACGTTGGGCATTCCCTCACGATCTGATGCTAATAAAAAGCAGTTTGAACTTTGCAGCCACTCTTCCACCTTATCCGTATGTCCGATGAACCGAATTTGTTCATCTAATCCATAATATTCAGCTTTATTTTCTAATTCACTTTTCAAAGGACCATCACCGGCAATTATTAACTCCCACTCAATATCAATATTTCCATGAATCATACCGAAAGCCTCAATAATATCTCCTGTTCTCTTCTGTTCACACAATCGAGCTACATGAATAAACCTGAACCCCTTGCTTTGTGGAATAGACTTATCTGCGTCTTTTTGATTACTTATTTCTATACCATTTGGAAAATGGAATATTTTCTCTCGTTCATAGCCCAATTTCAAAAGACTCTCTTTTGTACTGTTTTCAAGTATGACAAAAGCGTCTGCTGATTTAAGAGCAGTATTAAATAAACCGTTATTAATAAAGCTTCTCCCTTTTGTGGTTAAATGTTCATTGGGAAACTTAAAAACCACAACGAACCCAATTAACTTTGCCAAAATTGCAACAATGCATCCAATTCTGCTGGGTGTATGAATATGCACTACGTCAAAATTGTCCTTATGGGTTAGTAAGTACCTCCAATAACCTATTATTTCAGACAAATAATTGCCACCATCAACCCTTGTGATCTCTACACCGTCTTCAACAAGGTCCTCTTGGTGGTGAAAGTCATGTAACCTGGTAAATGCATTTACCTGAACTCCATGCCTTTTTACTAAACATGATGCCAAAAGGTGAGCTTGCTTCTCCTTCCCTCCTAAAACCGGTGGCGGATAAAGAGCATCGTACATTATAACGTTATTGCCTTTCATTTAAATCGCTTCATTTTAACGGACAGTAGCAACAATGAATACTTTTTAAATCCACTACGGTTGAATAAAGCAGATAATAATAAATACCAAATATAGGAAAACCATTTGCTTTGGTCTTTGCTTAAAAGTGCATATGTGTTTATGACCAAATGATTATGGATCCGGGCTTTGGAATTATTTTCAAGTTTAATTTTGAATTTTTCACCAAAAAGGGATGCTGCTTTATGTTTTCTTGTAAAATCTGCTGTGATCCTGTCGGAGCTACCGACTCTGATTGACACCAATATTTTATCAGATATGGTAATTTTCCCATAATCCGACAGCCTTACATAAAACTCGTGATCCTGTTTAGCAGGAAATCTTTCATCAAACCCTCCGGCTTTTAAGCCATATTCACGTTTAAAAATAAAGGTCGAAAAGCTTCCGATATAATTACTATATAAAAGTTTATCTTCAACTACTTTATCGTATTTTGGTTTATAAACCTCTAAAACCGTCCCTGTCTTTACATTTATAACTTCCCAGCCACTTGAAAAACCGATCGCATCCGGCCCGTAACTATTTATATACACATAAATTTCTTCCAACTTGTTTTGTTTCCAAACATCATCAGAATCAAGCATTGCCACCCAATCCCCACCGGCCAGATTAAGCCCTGTATTTCTCGCACCTTGAGCTCCTTTTGTTCTAGCATTCAAAACATAGTTTACTCTTTCATCTCTATACTGCTCTACTACTTCTTTTGTATTGTCGATGGAATGATCATCAACTACTATTAATTCAAAATTGGTATAGGTTTGGTTTAAAACGGAATCTATGGCATCTGCGATTAGATGGGCTCGGTTGTAGGAGGGAATTATTACACTAAACTTCATACTTGAGGAAATTTCAAGTTTTCTATAAAATCCTGATACTCTACAAATTTTTTCCCTTGCAACATATCGACAAATAATCTGGTCTCAGCATTTACGAACTCGGTTCCCAATTTTTGATCAATATAATTTTCATAATATTCATAACCACCGGGGCGTGGGGTAAATTCTCCAAAATATAACTCATCGTTTTCTCCAGAATGTAAAAAATCGATTCGGACAAAAGGTGCTGGAATCTTTTTACTAATATTGCATGCGTAGTCAATATATCTCTGTTTTACACCAACACCTGTGAAACTTCTTTTTTTGTATCTATCTAAGTCTATTATACTGTTGCTACTATTATCCCATACACAATAACGAACCGAAGGCGGTCTCTCAATCTCAAGTATCAAGGAAACTTCTCCGTAAAAACAGAAGAATTTAAAATCTCGTATTTTATCATTGGATGAGAGTATAAGTTCTTCCGTGATAAAATTTTCATCTGATTTTTTTAATTCACTCTTCATTTGCTTATATGGTACCTCCATTCCTTTTTGAAGGTCATATATTGAAGATGTATTTATAAACTTATAAACCCCTTTAGAGCCGGCTCCTCGAACAGGTTTGATTATAGTATTGTCAACGAAATTTAACTCATTATATGAAACATCTTTTTGTACGGATAGAGGTCGTTTCAACCCTAATTTATCTGCAAACTTATTTCCAACTATTTTATTATTGAGAATCCATTCAGGCGTGGCTGAACGTTTATTTTGTGCTCTGTATGATCTGGCATTGAGACTGTTCCTAAAACTGACTGGTATATCGTAATTTAGGGCTTTTATTTTATTATTAATCGGGCCACTTAAAACCGCTGTATCAAAATCTTTATAAGCGGTCTTTAAAAGAACTGAGAAATCACACCTTCTAATTAAATACCTAACTACACGAACAGAAAAGCGTCTTAATATAAATATATACTTGATTAAATATTGAAGCATAATATATTTAACGTTTCACATTTAATTTATATTTCAATAATTGACCTACTTCAATACCTTTAAGTATAATTACAACTGTAGAAACTTTAATACCATTAATAAATCCCTTTTTATTTATGGCTTGTATGCACCTAAGAATTATAAGTTTAATAGTGCCAAGTACATACTTCAATGAAAATTGCGACCTATTCTTGTTAAAATCACCCTCCGTTGTTCGTTTCTTTTTTGTGATAAGGTCTGAAATTGAAGGTCTAAAAGGATGCTTTACTATACAGTTGTCACAATAGATTAACTTTATACCATTTTTATAAGCCCGTTTACAAAATTCAAAGTCACCTCCGGATTTTATTAAGTCATTAAAAACTCCTATTTCACGAATCACTTTCTTACGCACAAATAAATTTGCAGTAACAGAAACTTTTTTCTTCTCAATATTACGTTTTTGATTAAAAGAGAATAGCTCTTGGTAGTGTATACTTCCATTCTTCTTATAACCATTTGGTATAAATTGTACAACTTTACCACCAACCAAATCAACATCAGATTGCCCTTGTAGTAAGTTTACAGCACTTGAAATCCAATTTTCATCAGGAATGCAATCAGAATCAGTAAAAACCATAATTTCGCCATTTGCTCTTTTAATACCTGCATTTCGTGCGGCATAAGAACCAGATTTAGCCTCTGAGATAATTCGAAAATTCTCCGGGAAACTAAGATCAGGTGGAGAGTCATCAGGGTCATTATTAACAATGATTACCTCAAACTTATCTTGAGGATAAGCTTGTTTGGACAAAGCACCTATACAAATTTTGAGTCGCTCCCAATCGTGGTAGGTGGGGATTATTACTGATACTTTAATCAAATAAATAGTTGGTTTTAAATTTCATAATATATTCGACTAAATATATTAGCTTTAAAATTTATCATTAAGTCGATTTCATCCGGTTTTTAAATGTGCCCCAAATAAACGCAAAAGACATAACGGTCCTTACACTTTGAGCTACGATATATAACTTCCAAAAAGATATATCCTCAGTACCGGGATATTTATGATTGTTTTGAATCATTTTTTCAAGACTTGATGCCTTAACCGGAAGAAATGCCTTCAGAAACTTTTTACTTAATGAGACATCTTTTTTTTGTTCAGCCTTAATCAATGGCTGGTGGGAACCAACACGCCATTGTTTCCTTAAAAGTTCTTTAAATCCTCTTGCAGTTTTATAAACAGTCGCATTTTCACAAAAAGACAGACTATAACCTTCATTTATAGCTTTTTTAGTCCAGCGAACATCCCCACCGGACCTAAGACCTTCAGGAAATACTCCAACTTTCTCTTTCAAAAATAATTCTCGTTTAATAAAAAGATTTGCAGTTTTTGCCACCTGCTTTTTTTCAATTGACTTCTGCATTTTAATATTAGTGAGAGAGTCATAATATTTCGCGGCAGTAATGTTATCATTAAAATCGAATAGTACATTCCCCCCAACCATATCTGTACCTGATTGGTCCATACATCGTAAGCCATTTTCCAACCATTCAAGCAACGGCTTACAGCTTGCATCCAACAAAGCAATAACGTTTCCTCTGGCTTCTTCGATTCCCCTATTTCTGCAAGAATAAGGACTATTTAGATATTCTTTTTCTTCAAAAAGCTTGACAAAGCTAAATTCACGGGCTACTTCTCTGGATCTGTCCTCGGATCCATTATCTACAACTATCACTTCAAATGACTCTTTAGATATTGTTTGATTCCCTAAACGTTGCAAAACTATTCGGAGATCACCTTCATCGTTATAGACGGGAATAACTACAGAAATAAAGGTCATTATATTAACCTTCTAAATTTAGTGTATAGTTCTTAAGTCGCGTCGCTTCATAAATTCTTGCCGCTGCAGTAGCCTCATCATATGTTTTCCCTTTAATCATCAAATTTTGTTCAAAATCAAAACATTCAGTTAACTGCCACTCAACCCATTTAGTTATTTCATTATCATTTAATGTTGCGAATGTTTCAAATGCATATGCAACTTCAAAACCGGAAGGATTATATGGGAAGCCATATTTACTATCAGGTAACACTTTCTTAAAACTATCAGATGCTGCGTAATCTAATGCTCTACTAAGTTTCTTGGATCGGAAAAAAGAGTGATCGGGCATACTATTTTTCAACATTGCAAATGCATATAAATTAAAACCATGATACCCAACTGATTTCATCTTCATATAATCTTTTTTTTCACGACTCATTCTTATTTTCTTAATAAATGATATCAATTTTTTATCTTTGCCGATTAATAGAAACTTCCCTTTATGCTTAATACATCCATCGCTATATAACTCTAGGTGTCTATCCAAAAAATTTAAAAACGAAATAACCTGCTCTTTAATCACTGGATTGTTGTTGGATAATAATCCTCCAGCTGCTGCAAACCATAGTTGATGATTAAAGGTCTTATCAAATCCATTATTACTGCCATCTACATTCTTACGTACCCAGGCAACGGCATTTTTATCATATGGATGCATCAAGAAAACCTTTTCAGCGAGATCCCTGTACTTCTTTTCTCCGGTTATTTCAGTAAGGGCAACCAGTGCCTCAATTGTCCATGCCTGCCCAACCAACCCATTCGCAAAATCTTTTTTTGGGTTTTTACGACAGTAAAAAACACTATCCATCGGTCTTGCTTCTTTTGATAAAAGATAGCTACCACATTTAATTGAGGCATCCAAAAATCGGTCTTCATCACTTATCTCATACGCCTTCAAGAAAATCAAGCACCAATGTGCAGTATTTCGAACAGGTGTTTCAGGATCTTTATAAGGTCCATTGTGGCCGGAAGGCATTGCTCCCGATTGTATCTGCTGAAGCAAGCCCTTATTTGCTGATTGAAGTATTATATCGTTTAATGTCATCTATTTCTTTCTCCTGTACTGTTTTAAATAATATATTCCATCGGGATGAACCATTCCAACTTTGGCTGGTATCTTTTTAATTGACAATATTTTTGCGATGCACAATCTGTGATTACCACCTGAACCATGTATTAATTCACCATTTTTACCTATACAAATTTCAATTTCACCTTTGCCCTTAAAAAAAAACCTGCGCTTGCCAGAGAGCTCCTCTTGTGTTTTGAAGTATTTTTCTTTTTTTACTTCTTCAAAGACTTTATCTAACAGCCTATACCTTTCCTTTAAATCACTTAGATTTTTACAGCCGTCAACTTCACCTCTCTTTTTAATTGTTTTAAGTTTCGTTTCAAATCTTCCGGTTTCACTCCAAGGAATTCCTTTCACCCAGTGATTATAACAATCTTTGTATACTTCTTTATTTTCGATAACATCGACATACTTGTACCAAGTTCCTTCATAAACTTTACCACTTTGTGAATGTCTAGTCCCAAAAATATCTTTCCGAGATTCCTGACTAATACTGTATTTAATTTCGTTAACAGGAACCCATATTCTTTCTTCAAACAACGGAGCATTTCTGCCATATTTTATTGAGTTTTTCGCATAAATAAAAAACGACTTTAAACATTTCTTAATTATACCCCAAAAAGATTTTACCATAGGTATTTCAACTTAATACTCATATTTATTTTTTTGCAACCCTGTCAATCAGGCTAACAACCCTTTTGCAAGAATTAGCATCTTGATAAGCATGTATTTTATCCTTTATTTTTATTCTTTTCACTTCATAACCATCCTCATACACAATTGCCTTCTTCATTTCACTAATAAACATCCTAAAACTATCAACATTTGGTCCGGGTAGATATTTAAAATAATCATATAAAAATCCATTTTGCTCTTTAAACTCATTATAATCATAAGGAATAAAGATCATAGGTTTTTCAAGCAACAGAAAATCATGATATAAAGCAGAATAATCAGATATTAATACATCCAGAAAGGGCAATAGCGTATTTACATCAGCAAATTCATCATGCATACATAATCTGATATTTGGGCTTAAGTTCGATAAACCTCTAAGAAATTCTACTAAGTTCGTACTCTTTTCAAATTCATTTCTGTGAGGTCTCAATAAAAGTAACACATTATTAAGCTCCACAAACTCTTTTAATTTATTTGGATCAAAATCATCAAAAGGGAAAAACCGTGTTCTATCTCTACC
>LFIK01003562.1_pt1 | contig 12636 bp, 11 predicted proteins | sample 643401 | NCBI WGS metagenome assembly LFIK01 (sample SAMN03777447, study PRJNA286221) | soda lake metagenome | biome: soda lake; feature: Kulunda steppe; material: water; isolation source: sample T5-Br brine of Lake Tanatar-5 | place: Russia: Kulunda steppe | collected 2010-07 | reverse complement strand
CCGATCAACCCGCAGCTCCTCCGCCGCATCGAACACTGCCTCGTCGCGATTGCCCGAGTAGTACCACATGGCAATCTTGTCGCCGGCCCGGATCTGCTTGCCGGCCAGTTCGGTATCACGGGTCGCGGTACGCCGCATGTACGCCAGCGGCGTCTGCCAGCGAATGATCTCGGCCACTGCATTGGGAATGAGATCGGGCCGGGCCCGCAGCTTGCGCAGCTCCTCCGGATAGCGGTTGAGCGCAAGCACGCCACCGCTGATGGAATTGCGCGTGGTGTCGTTGCCACCGATGATCAGCAGGAGCAGGTTGCCCAGGAACTCCATGGGCGGCATGTCGCGCGTCCGTTCGCCATGGGCCAGCATGGACAGCAGGTCGGGTGCGGGTGGTTTGCGGCGCCGCTCGTCACGCAGGCGCGTGAAGTACTCCAGACACTCGTAGAGCTCCTCGAGCGCCTGATCACGACTCTCGACCACACCCGTTTCAGGCCCACCTGTGGCCACATCGGACCAGCGCGTGAGCTTGCGACGTTCCTCGAACGGAAAGTCGAACAGCGTCGCCAGCATCTGTGTGGTCAGCTCGATGGACACCCGGTCGACCCAGTTGATCGGTTGATCTTCCGGCAGATTGTCCAGTATGGCGCATGCCCGGGCGCGAATGGTGTCCTCGAGCTGCGCCAGATTGCGAGGTGCCACCACTGGCGCCACCGTGTTGCGCTGTTCATCATGGCGGGGCGGATCCATGGCGATGAACTGGCGCAGCGGGAAGTCCTCCCGCTGGTCCACCAGCACGATGCTGTCTTCAGATGAGAACAGGTCATGGTGGGTGTCCACGTACATGATGTCGGCATGGCGGGTCACGGACCAGAACGGACCATAGTGACTGTCCGGGTGGTAATGCACCGGATCTTCCTGCCGCAGACGTTCGAAACAGGATGAAACAGCACCCGTTTCCCACTGATCCCAATGGGTTACGTCGATTTCTTCAAGTGGAACATCCCATGCATTGCGCGGTTCCTGTACTTGCGTGAGGACATCACTCATGTCTGCCTCCCCTGGATAACGGGCTTTGCGGCCGCAACCGGCCGACACTGTATTTCATCCCAGCCTACTGGCAGTCGCCAGCCGTGCCCAGTCCCCCTCGAAGCCTCAAGGAGACAGTGATCAACTCGCCCCAGAGTGATCGGGACATCTCTTGAGTTGCGAACCGGTGGCGATCATCCAGCTTCCGACGGGCTGTCAGCGTCGATCCAGGAAGTAGGAGACATGCCCCAGATACTCGTATATCGCCCGTTCGGTCTTGCGCAGGTGAGTTGCTGCAGGCAGCCAGTACCGAGGGTGCTCACGATCTGCTGCCAGGACCTTGTGTCGGGTCGGGGCGGCAACGGGATCGAGTCCGACAGCGCGGAAGTGACGCATGGCGCGCGCCATGTGCGATGCGGACGTGACCAGGATCACCGTGCTGCCGCCAGGCAGGTAATCGGCCACGGCACGGGCCTCCTGATGGGTATCGAGCGGATCCGGGAATACCCGGATGGCCCCGGCGGGCACCCCCAGCCCCAGCGCCAGCGTCTGGTAGCCGTAGGCCGCTGGCGCGCCTGCGAATGCTGCGCCCCCGGTGAGCAACAGCTCCGCCGAAGACAGCTGCCGATACAGGCGCACACCTTCCACCAGCCGGACCACAGCCGAATCTCCCAGCTGTGCGGTTACAGGCAGATGTCCTTCGGGACGGAAGCTGCTGCCGAGCACCACCACGTGCGCTGCCTGCGGATGACGGGCAGCGTTGAGCAGAGGATCGTGGCGCTGTTCCAGAGGGGCAAGCAGCAGATCGGCAAACGGCCCCCAGGCTGCCAGCAGCAGCCAGCCCACACCGGTAGCAACCGTGATCCGACTCGCGCGCGGACGCCCTGTTGCCTTTAGAATGAGTGCTGCCAGCAACAGGATCAGGGTCAGGACCGCAGGCAGGCTTGATGCTGCCACAAGCTGCTTGATCACGGTCATCTGCAAGGGCCTCCGAGACTCGATTTTCTGCCACAGGGTTCAGGTTTTCGCATGGAATGTGCTGTCGCCATAGAAGAAACCACCCGCAACCTGCTCATGCTGGTCACCTGGTTGCCCAGCCTGTTTGCTGCCGCCGCGATCTTCACGCTGACCATGCGTACGAAACTTCTGGCCAGTGGCCTGCAGCGGACACTGCTGTCATTGCTGACCGGTTTCCTCACCCTGTTCGGCACCTGGGGACTGCTGCTGGCCATCGGTGGCCGCATCTTCTGCTGACGGCCCACTGCCAAGCTTCAGGCCCACCCATGCAGCCAGCACAGCCAGCACCAGCGAGCCATAGAGGTTGATCAGGGCCAGTGCGGGCAGGCCTTGCGATGCCTGCAGCCAGGCCACCGCACTGAGGACGGAAAAGGTGGTGTAGCCACCAAGCACACCGGTCAGCAGTCCCTGCCGCCAGTAGGTGGACAGTGGCCAGCGCCCGCTGCCCAGCGTCACCGCGTGGATCCACCCCATCAGTCCGGCGCCACTGACGTTGATCAACGCAATCACGAGTGCCGGGGCGAGCAGTTCACGAGCCAGGGCATGGGCCTCGAGCTGCAGCCGCAGAGTGCCCCCCAGCGCACTGCCCAGGCCGATCACGCAAAGGGAAACCGGATCCAGTCCTGCGACCAGCTTCATCCCGCCAGCCCCCCGGCCAGCAAGGCACCACTGCCGGCCGCGAGCAGGCAGGTCGTGGCACTGCCCAGCACGTAACCCAGGGCGGCACGTTCACGCCCCTCGTCAACCAGCAGCACGCCCTGCAGGGCGAACGCGGATACTGTCGTGTAGCTGCCCAGCACGTAAACGGCCACCACCTGCATGGCAGGGGGGGCGCCAGCCATCAAGCCGGGCAGCAGCAGACCGAGCAGAAAGGCACCAGACAGGTTGACTGCCCAGGTACTCCAGGGAAACTGTTCCTGCAGCAGGGCGGCCAGCCATTCCGACATGGCGTAGCGCAGCATGCCGCCGAGCGCACTGCCCGTCAGCATCAGCCACCAGCTACCCGGCAGCTCCGACACGACTCAGATCACCGCTTCGATCAGGCGCGGGCCGCGCCCGGCCAGCGCACTCTGCAGCTGATCGTTGAAGGCATCGACCGTGTCAGCCCGCGAGGCCTCCACCCCCATGCCACGGGCCAGCGCCACCCAGTCCAGGTCCGGATCGGACAGATCGAGCATGCTCATGGCCTTGGGTCCGGGGTTGTGCGCACCCACGCGCATGAATTCGACCTGCAGGATTGCGTACTTGCGGTTGGAGAACACCACGACCGTGATATCAAGCTGTTCCCGGGCCATGGTCCAGAGCGCCTGCAGGGTGTACATGCCCGAGCCATCGGCTTCCAGCGCCAGCACCTTTCTGTCCGGGCACGCCACGGCCGCGCCCACCGCAGCGGGGAGTCCCTGGCCGATGGCGCCGCCGGTCAGGCCAAGCCAGTCGTGGGGCGGACAACCGGCCGTGGCGGTCGGGATGGCGAAACCGCTGGTGGCGGCCTCGTCCATGATGATCGCCTGTTCCGGCAGCCAGGCACCAATGGCCGCAGCAATGGCCTCCGGCACAAGCGTGCCGCCACGATGCGGTTGCGGTCTCCCGGCCGGTGCTCCGGCAACCTGTCGAGGAGTGCCCAGACGGTCGGCAAGCTCACTCAGTGCAGCCGCGATGTCGCTCTCCGGGCCTGCCAGGCCGTGGACCTGACAGCCCTCGGGCACTAGCTGGCTGGGCTTGCCGGGGTAAGCAAAGAACGACACCGGCGGGCGGGTGCCCACCAGGATCATGTGGCGCATGCCAGTCAGAGTCTCGGTCACCTGTTCGCCGAAGTAGGGGAGGCGTTCCACCGGGACCACGCCCGCGCCGCGCTGAACCCGACCGACGAAGGTATCGGAGAACAGCCGACAGCCCGTGGCGGCGGCGATGCGTCCGGCCTGGGCCAGGTTCTGCTCGGTCAGCGCAGCACCGTTCAGCAGCAACATGGCAGGCTCGCCCGACCCAAGGGCCGTTGCGCTGGCCTCGATGGCGGCATCGGTAATGGGTGCCGGAGCCGTCGGCGGCAAGGCAGCCGCAGGGCCCGCCGGCGCCGGATCCCAGGCTGTATCCGCAGGCAGGATCAGGGTTGCGATCTGTCCGGGTGAGGATCGCGCCACGCGCACGGCCTCGGCACCGTCGCGAGCCACTTCGTGGGCAAAGAGACTGGTATGCACCCAGGCGGATACCGGCCGGGCAATCGACTCGATATCGGAGGTCAGCGGCGCATCGAACTGGCGATGATAGGTCGCATGCTCACCGACGATATTCACCATGGGTGTGCGTGCACGACGCGCATTGTGCAGGTTGGCCAGCGCATTACCCAGGCCGGGACCCAGGTGCAGCAGGGTGGCCGCCGGCATCCCGGTCATGCGTGCATAGCCATCGGCGGCACCGGTGACCACGCCTTCGAACAGCCCCAGCACGCAGCGCATGTCCGGATTGTCGTCGAGCGCGGCAACGAAGTGCATCTCGGACGTGCCCGGATTCGCGAAACAGACTTTGACGCCCGTATCCACCAGCGTCTTTACAAGGCTCTCGGCACCGTTCATGAAACTCTCCTCCCGATTGATGACTTCATGCTAGCTTGCAAAGCCAACGGAAGCGATTAGGCTGCGCAACGTAGCCAGATGATCAGGAGCCTTGAACATGCAGCAATATCAGACCGCAGGCCCGGGCGAGCCCCTGGTTCTGGTGGAGTCCGAGACCCCGAACCCGACCGGCACTGAGGTGCTGCTGAAGACCCGCGCCTGCGGTGTCTGCCATTCCGACGTGCACCTGCACGACGGCGTCTTCGATCTCGGTGGCGATCGCAAGCTGCCGGTCGGTCAGGCTGGCATGACGCTGGGGCACGAGATCATGGGCGAGGTCATCGCGGCAGGCCCGGACGCCGATGGCGTGGCAGTCGGCGACCTGCGAGTGGTCTATCCCTGGATCGGCTGTGGCGAATGCAATACCTGCACCCGCGGCGACGAACACCTGTGCCTGGCCCCGCGAGTGCTCGGCATCCAGAAGGGTGGCGGCTTCGGCGACCATGTGCTGGCTCCGCACCCGCGCTACCTGTTCGATTTCGGCGCTGCTGATCCGGCACTGGCAGCAACCTATGCCTGTTCCGGACTGACCGCGTACAGCGCGCTGAAACGAGTCGGCACCCTTGCCCCCGGCGACGAGGTGGTGATCCTGGGTGCAGGCGGGCTGGGTCAGATGGCGATGCAGATCGGTCAGGCCGCCTTTGGCCTGAAGCCGATCGTGGTCGACATCGACGATGCCAAGCTGGAAGCCGCGCGGGCGCAGGGCGCACGTGCCGTCTACAATTCAGGTGATGCGGATGCGGCCAACGCCATCAAGCGTGATACCGATGGCGGTGCAGTTGCCGTGCTCGACTTCGTCGGCTCGGAGGCTTCGGCAAACTTCGGTCTGGGGGCCCTGCGCAAGGGCGGACGCCTGGTGGTCGTGGGCCTGTATGGCGGCCAGCTCACCTTCCCGCTGCCATTCTTTCCGATGATGGCACGCATCATCGAAGGTAACTACGTGGGCAGCCTGCAGGACATGGGCGAACTGATGCAGCTGGTCCGTGACGGCCGCGTCGAGCCGATCCGCATAGAGCGTCGTCCGGCTGCAGATGCCGGCAGCATTCTGGCTGAGCTGAAGGCCGGCAAGGTGCAGGGCAGAGCAGTACTGGTCTACGACTGAGGCACTCACTGGATCGGTAACAGCTGCCGGGCCAGCTTCGGCAGCGCAGGCAGGAGTACTGCATGGCCAGTCATGATTATGACCTGTTCGTGATCGGTGCAGGTTCCGGTGGCGTGCGCGCTGCACGCATGGCCGCAGCGCGCGGTGCCCGGGTCGGTATTGCCGAATCCCGCTACCTGGGCGGAACCTGCGTCAACGTGGGGTGCGTGCCCAAGAAGCTGTTCGTCTACGCGTCCCATTACCGGGAAGATTTCCACGACGCTCAGGGGTATGGCTGGGCACCGGTGACGCCGGAGTTTTCCTGGCAGCGTCTGCGCGATAACAAGAATGCAGAGATCGAAAGACTCAATGGCATTTACGGCAATCTGCTGAAGAATTCGGGCGTCACCCTGTATCAGGGCAGCGCACGCTTCGTGGATCCGCATCGCCTGGCCATAGCCGACCAGGTAGTCAGTGCCCGGCACGTCCTGATTGCCACCGGCAGCTGGCCGTTCGTGCCGGATTTTCCAGGGCGCGAACACGTGGTCACTTCCAACGAGATGTTCTATCTGGAGGAACTGCCGGACCGGGCAGCCGTTGTCGGCGGAGGCTACATCGCCGTGGAATTCGCGGGCATCCTCAACGGGCTCGGCGTGGACACGACGCTGATCTACCGGGGCCCGATGTTCCTGCGCGGCTTTGATGACGAAGTTCGCGAGTTCGTTGCGAACGAGCTGACGCGCCAGGGCATTCGGCTGCAGTTCGACACTGACGTGACCCGGATCGACCGACGCCAGGACGGCAGCCTGCGGATGTCCCTTGCCGAGCACTCCGCAGACAAACGTGAGCCGCATGCGCTCGATGTCGGGCTTGCCCTTTATGCCACCGGCCGGCGTCCCCTGACAGAGGGCCTGGGGCTGGAGCACGCGGGCGTGGCATTGAACGACAACGGGGCGGTGCAGGTGGACCGCCACCTGCGGACCAGCAGCCCGCATATTCATGCGCTGGGGGATGTCATCGACCGTTATCAGCTGACGCCCGTAGCCATCGCCGAGGGCATGGCCGTTGCCCAGACCCTGTTCGGCGATGCCCCTGCTGAAGTGGACTACGAGGGCATCCCCACGGCCGTCTTCTGCCAGCCCGAGATCGGCACGGTCGGACCGACCGAGGCGGAAGCGCGCGAACGCTACGGGCGCATACGGGTCTACCAGACCAGCTTTCGGCCGATGAAGCACACCATGACCGGCAGCGAGGAACGCACCTTGATGAAGCTGCTGGTCCGCGATGATACCGATCAGGTGGTGGCTGCCCACATGGTCGGTCCCGATGCCGGCGAGATCATCCAGGGGATTGCCATTGCCATCAAGGCCGGCGCCACCAAGGCCCACTTCGACGCCACGGTGGCCATTCATCCCACTGCCGCCGAGGAATTCGTCACCATGCGAGAGCCGGTGCGCTGACATGCTGGCACCGCTTGCAGTCGGGCAGGTGTTGCGGAAACATGCAGCACACCACAATTCAAATACCAGCATCGAGGGCGTTACATGTCCATGAGAATCACCTTCGAACTGAAGGACGAGGATCTCGACTACTTTCGCAGGCAGATGAAGCGGGTGCGCGAATCAGCCACCGCAGCGCCTGAGGCGGAGGTGATCCAGAAGGCAACCGAATCCCTGCAGGCCGTTCGCGACAACAAGAGCGCACCAGTCTTCGTGCAGGATCGGCTGGAGAAGGTCGAGCGCCTGATCCAGATGCTGGCTGACGAAGAGTGGGCACTGGAAGAAGGCGAGCGCAAGGATGTGGTCACGGCCCTGTCCTACTTTGCCGACCCGGAAGACATCATCCCGGACAACATTCCAGTGCTGGGCTATATCGATGACGCCATCATGATCGAACTGGTAGTGCGGGAGCTGATCCACGAGATCGAGGCATATGACGATTTCTGCTCCTATCGCAAGCTGGCACCCGAAGCTTCGCGAGAGGAGTGGCTGGAGTCCAAGCGACGCGCCCTGTTCTCACGCATGCGTCGCCGTCGACAGGGCGTGAGCGGCGGACGCCGCCAGACCCGCTTCCGCCTGTTCTGAAACATCGGACCCTTGCCGGCAGGTTGCCCACGCTGCCCGGCCGGCCAGGCCGAATCAGGCAGCAGCCAGAAGCCGGTCAGCAGCGGGGATCGTTGCTGGCGCACCCCGGAGCGCCCGCCATGCAGGCGGCGCTCCAGGCAAGCCGAGGTCAGCAAGGATCCGATTCAGTGGTCCAGCTTCACTGCGCAATTCAGGCAGAGCGCCTGCAGCTGCTGGCGGTCCTGCAGAAGGCGCAGCAGCTGTTGCTGTTCTGTCTGCGGCATCAGCAGGGCCAGCCAGCTGGCACTCTGACCTGACATCAGCCAGTCGGTGGCAGTGGCAAGCATCCGGCTCTGCAGCATACGCTCCAGAATCAGCTCGCGCGAGCTGCGTGGAGGCTCCAGATAGTCCACCTCCCAGGTGTCCAGGCGAGCCAGTTCAGCGGCACTGTCCAGAGCATCATTCAGCCCGCCGAGCGCATCTACCAGATCCCGTTCGACGGCGTCGGCACCGCTCCAGATGCGTCCTTCCGCGAGCTCGCTGACGGCATCCATCTCCAGGCCTCGGCCGCGCGCCACCAGCTCCCGGAACTGGCGATCGGCGGCAGCTACCCGCTGTTCCAGAATATCCGCCAGCTGTGGCTGGAGAGGCTGCAACGGATTGCCAGCTCCACCGAGGCTGTGAGTGCGCACACCATCCGAGTGAATCCCGAGGGCAGCTGCCGAATCCTCGAAGGTCGGCAACAGGGCATAGACACCGATCGAGCCCGTTATGGTTGCCGGCTCGGCCAGGATGCGGTCGGCTGTGGCACCGATCCAGTAGCCTCCGGAAGCCGCAACCGCGCCCATCGAGACCACCACAGGCTTGCCCGCCACCTGCAACAGTTCCAGCTCGCGACGGATGAGTTCGGATGCAAAGGCACTGCCGCCGGGCGAGTTGACCCGGAGGACGACCGCGCGTACGTCATCGTCCTTGCGCGCCTCTCGCAATTGACGCAGGGTCTGCTCGCCAACCGCGACGCCCACCGGCTGCTCGCCCCCCAGGATTGCCCCTTCAGCCACGACCACGGCAATCCGCTCCGACTCGGACGGTCGGGTTCTCGGCCCAAGGGCACGCAGATAGTCACGATGACCTATCTGACGGAAAGACAGGCCGTCGTCGGCCGGAGCAGTGCGCCCGATCATGCGTTCGATGGCGGCATCGCGTGTGAGCAGTTCGTCCACCAGACCTGTTTCCAGCGCCATCCGCGCCAGGTCCCCGTCGGTGCGACGCAGGTTGTCCGGCTGCGCCTCTATCAGGCCATCCAGCTCATCTTTCGACAGGCCTCTGTTGCCGGCCATGCGACCACCGATGGCCGCCCAGACACCGTCCAGCAGCTGGCTCGCATCCGCTCGTGCTGCCTCGGACATGCCGTCCTGCAGGAAGGGCTCTACCGCCGACTTGTAGTCGCCCTGTCGAAATACGTTCATGTTGACTCGCAGCCGCTCCAGCGCCGAGCCGAAATAGGTGGGTTGCAGCGCCAGCCCCGTGAGCAGGATCTGGCCCATGGGATTCAGGTACAGCTCGTCGGCATGGGTGGCCAGGTAGTACTGACTCTGGGTCAGTGTGTCTGCCTTCACGACCACGGGCTTGCCGCTCGCATCACGGAACTGACGGATGGCATCGCCCAGCGCGATCAGGGTTGCCGGTGGCGCTCCGGGAAACTTGTCCAGATCCAGCACCAGGCTGGTCAGTCTAGGGTCGTCCGCTGCCGCCTCCAGCGCTCGCAGCAGACTGCGCATCTCGATCGGACGTGGTGCGCCCTGACCGGACATCAGCAGGTCGGTCAGATCCAGCCGCGGGGCCTGCTCGACAATCGGCGCATCCAGCCGCAGTACCAGTGCGCTGTCTTCCTTCACTCGCACCACCTCGTCACCTGCGCTCAGGAAGAGCATGACGATGAAGACCAGCACGACGACGAAGATGATGTTGGAGATCATGGCCCGCAGGGCCGTGAGGACCCGGCCGAGCCGGCGGAAGAACCCGATCCGCTCGCGAGGCGGTTGCGCCATGCGTTCAGTCTCCTGACAGGAAAAGTCCCAGTCTAGCAGACCCGAAGGCAGGTTACGGTGCCTGGTGCCCCCTCCCGATGACCGCCATCAGCCAGTGAGCCGGACATCCACGCGCCCGGTGCCAGACCCGCCAGGGCGCGCAAAGTCAGGGCGCCCACCTCCTGAACACCCATGCCACCCTGCCGTTTGTGGTTGAGCGACGGCTGTGGTGAAGTTCAGGCCCGACGGTTTGTTTCTGCCAGCAACATTCAGAGGAGTCACGGTGCGATGGCCAGCAATATCTATGAACAGGATCTGGATCCGGTGGCAGCTAATCATGTGCCACTTTCCCCGCTCTCGTTTCTGGCCCGTACTGCCGACATCTACCCGGATCACGCGGCGCTGGTACATGGGCGGCGAAGGCTGAGCTGGTCGCAGGTTGCGCAGCGCTGCCGTCAGCTTGCGGGTGCCCTGCGCAATCGTGGCATCGGCAAGGGCGATACCGTAGCGGTGCTGGCGCCGAACGTGCCGGCAATGTTCGAAGCCCATTTCGCCGTGCCACTTGCCGGTGCGGTACTCAATGCCATCAACACGCGCCTGGATGCAGCAGCCATTCGCTTCATCCTGCAGCACGGCGAGGCCAGGGTGCTGCTGGTGGACACGGAACTCGCCACAGTTGCAGCCGATGCACTCGAGGGCATCGACCACGAAATCCTGGTGGTGGATATCGACGACACCATGGCCGAAGCCCCCCAGGGGCCGATCGGTGCCATCGAGTACGAGGCACTGCTGGCCGAAGGGGCGGAGGACACCCCGTGGAGACTGCCGGACGATGAGTGGGATGCCATTTCGCTGAACTACACGTCAGGCACGACAGGAGACCCCAAGGGTGTGGTCTACCATCATCGTGGTGCCTATCTGAATGCGGTCAACAATGCCATGGTCTGGGAGCTGGGACAGCACCCGATCTACCTCTGGACACTGCCTCTGTTCCATTGCAACGGCTGGTGCTTTCCCTGGACCCTGGCGGCGGTAGCCGGAACCTCGATATGTCTGCGCGCGGTGCGCGAGGCCCCCGTGTACGAAGCTCTGGCAGAAGAGCAGGTCACACACTTCTGCGGCGCACCGATTGTCCTCAACACCCTTGCAAACGCTTCCGAGGAAGTACGTCGAGCGCTGCCGCACAAGGTTCGGGTGATGACGGCCGGCGCTGCGCCACCGGCCAGCGTGATCCAGCGCATGGAGTCGATGGGTTTCGATATCACCCATGTATACGGTCTGACCGAAACCTACGGTCCCTGCACGCTGTGCGCGCCGCAGCATCACTGGCATGATCTTGACGAGGACGAGCTGGCTGCGGTGAAGGCCCGTCAGGGCGTCGCCGGGCACATGCTGGAGGGGCTGATGGTGGCGGACCCGGAAACACTGGAACCGGTGCCGCGAGACGGCGAGACCATGGGCGAAGTGTTCATGCGCGGCAACAACGTCATGAAGGGCTACCTGAAAAACCCTGCCAGTACCCGCAAGGCATTTGCCGGCGGCTGGTTTCATTCGGGTGATCTCGCGGTTTGGCATCCGGATGGTTACATCCAGATCCGCGATCGCTCGAAGGACATCATCATTTCCGGAGGCGAGAACATCTCCAGCATCGAAGTGGAGGACATCCTGTATCGCCACCCGGACGTGCTGGAAGCCGCCGTGGTGGCATGCAGTGACGACCACTGGGGAGAAACTCCTTGTGCCTTCATCACTCTGCGACCCGGCGCCTCGCTGGAACAGGACGCACTGATTGCCTGGTGTCGGGAGCAGATGGCCCACTTCAAGGTGCCGAGGCACGTGATCTTCCGCGAGTTGCCGAAGACTTCCACGGGCAAGATCCAGAAGTTCGTGCTGCGCGAGCAGGCCGAACGACAAGTTCACGGACAGCACTAATGAGCCTCTGGTCCGGCGCCGAACTGCAACGCATCCTGGACGCGACCCGTTCTGGCCGGACACCGGATGTGACCGGCATTGCCATCGACTCGCGCACCCTCAGGCCGGGAGACCTGTTCATGGCGCTGGATGGTCGCCCCGACCCACGCTATCGCGGTGCGGCGGGCAGTGGACGCGATGGTCACGACTTCGTGGCCGATGCAGCGCGCCGCGGCGCCGCAGCAGCAGTGGTATCGCGGCCGACCGGCGTGGACATCCCCGAGCTTAAGGTCAACGATGTCTTCAGTGCCCTCTGGGCACTGGCCCGGGCCGCAAGAGCGCGCTACCGTGGGCCGGTTCTGGCGCTGACCGGATCCAGTGGCAAGACCACCGCGAAGGGCATGCTGCAGCAGGCCATAGCCGGCAGCCATGCCTCCGAAGGCAGCTTCAACAACCATCTGGGTGTGCCGCTGTCCCTGAGTCGACTGCCTGTCGACGCCAGTGCCGCGATCTTCGAGCTGGGCATGAACTCTCCTGGCGAGATACAGCCCCTGGCGGAACTGGTCAGGCCTGACGTGGCGCTGGTGCTCAATGTGCTTCCGGTACACCTGGAAGGACTTGGCACCCTGGCTGCCATCCGCAGGGAAAAGCTCTCCATTGCAGCAGGCCTGGAGCCTGATGGCACCCTGGTGGTGCCCGCCGAACTGGCGAGCCAGGGCGACCTGCCGGAGACACCACGCCGGCTGACCTTCGGCCGTGACGCTGCCGACGTTCAGCTCATGGACCAGCGGGCCGAGCCCGCCATTCGGCTTCCCGATGGAACCGAGTTGCCACTGCAACTGGCGACCGATGGCCCGCATCTTCGCTTGACCGGCTGCGCGGTGGCAGCGTGCATGCATGCGGCT
>LFIK01003561.1_pt1 | contig 12637 bp, 9 predicted proteins | sample 643401 | NCBI WGS metagenome assembly LFIK01 (sample SAMN03777447, study PRJNA286221) | soda lake metagenome | biome: soda lake; feature: Kulunda steppe; material: water; isolation source: sample T5-Br brine of Lake Tanatar-5 | place: Russia: Kulunda steppe | collected 2010-07 | reverse complement strand
GCATGACGCGGCTCATCGGACCGAAATTGGCTGTGCCTTCGGTAACGGCCGGCGGGGCGGTCGAGGTGCCGGCGCCTTGGATCTGGATGTTGACGTTGGGGTAGAAGCCTTGGAATTCTTCGGCCCAAAGGGTCATCAGGTTGTTGAGGGTGTCGGACCCAATGCTCGACAGGTTGCCCGAGATGCCGCTGACCGTGCTGTAGTCGGGGAGGGCGGGATCGACTTCGGTCTGGGCAAAGGCCGCCGTCGGCGCCATGGCGAACACCGCGCCCAGCAGAATTTTGTTCAACATCGTTTTCGCTCCGGTTGCCAACATAGATTGGCGATTGGGATCGCTTGAGCCGTGGCCAAGCGTCTTGATGACGAGCGGGACAATAGGCGCGCTCTGTTACGCCGTGGCGGCAGTTCCATGAAATTTTTGTTACGGTTGATCGTCTCGGTTGGGCCTCCTTGCAGCCATTTGAGATGCCGCCGCGCACTGATTCCCGACGGCGGCTTGTGATAGGATTCGGGCATGTTCCGATTCGCCACGACGAGATTTGCGGATGAGCCTCTTCATGAAATGTCTTGGCGCAGCAGCGGCCCGCCGCGCCGGCTTGATCTTCCTGGCATCGGCCATAATCTGGCTGGTTCTGACGGGGGCCGCGGCGGCGCATCTCCTGGCCGGGATATTGGTGGCCGGGTCGGCAGCGGTGGTTGCGGCGGTCGGCATGCCAGGGCGAGGGCCGGATCGAACCGGCCAGGAACGCCGGGTACCGCTGATTCTACTAAGGGGTTTGCTCTGGCTGCCCGGTTTCCTTTGGCGGGCGTTCGTCGGCGCCTTCGACGTGGCCTGGCGGGTGCTCAATCCGCGTTTGCCGATCGCGCCCCATTTCGTCGATATGCCCACGACCATGCCTGAGGGTCCCGCCCGGGCGGTCTATACCGGGGCCATCAGCCTGACGCCCGGATCGCTTGGCGCCGGCAGTTTTGGCGACCATGTCCGGGTTCATCTTCTTTCGGACGACGAGGGCTTGGCCCAAGGTGTGCGCGATGAGGAAACGCGCCTGCGACATGTAACGGCGCTCGATAGGCCGCTTTGATGACCACATTTCTCTATGTTGTCGCGACTGTTTTGCTGGCCTCGATCGCGGCCGGATTGGTTCGGGTCCATCGCGGGCCGGGGCCGGGGGATCGGATGATGGCAGTGCAATTGTTCGGAACCACGGGCATTGCCATCCTGTTGATCCTGGGGGTTGCCACCGGCGAGGGGGCGGCGATCGATGCGGCTTTGATTCTGGCCCTGCTTGCTGCGGTGGCGGGGTTGGCGCTGGCCCGATCGGGTCTGGCTTTGACGCAATACCTTGATGCCCGGGACGGCTCGGCCTCGATGGAGGCAGGGACCAAGAAGGACGCAAATGAGACGGGCAAACCGGAGATAGGGCAATGATCCACGCCGCTGCCATCGTGTCGCTGGTCATCGGCGTCGGTTTTTTCATTGTCGGAACGGTTGGCATTCTGCGTCTGCCGGATCTGTTCAGCCGATTGCATGCACTGACCAAGGCCGACACCGTCGGTTTGGGATTTGTGGTGATCGGCCTTTGCCTGCTGGCGGACGATGGGGCCACGATCATTAAACTGGTGCTGGTGTGGGGCTTGGCGCTGGTTTCGGCGGCGACGGTCGCCCAGTTGATTGCCGCCCGTGCCGGCGGTGAGACGGAAGAAGACAGCGGCAAGAAAGGCACCGGCGGAGGCGGCCTCTAATGCCGATCGATTTTTCCGACGGCCTGAGCGGCGGCGGGACGGTTCTCGATGCCGCCATTGCCGTGCTGCTGCCCATTCTGGCGTGGACGGCGCTCGCCCATCCGCGCGTCATGGCCGGTGTCATGCTGTTCATCACCTATGGCATCATCTTGTCGCTTGCTTGGTTCCGGCTCGATGCGCCGGATGTGGCGATTGCCGAAGCGGCGATCGGCGCCGGATTGACGGGTGTCTTGTTGATCGGAACCCTGGCGACGCTGCACCGGATTGGGCGGTCGGCAGACGGCCCGGTCGAAAGTGGACTGCGGCGCGATCCGCTGGACAGCACGGAACCGCGCGGCAGGACCGAACGCGTCATCGGCATGTCGATCGTCGCGGCGCTGGCGGCCGGAATCGCCGTCGTTACCATCTTGGGCTTGGCGGCGATTCCGGCTTTGGCGCCCCAACGGGCCGGCCCGTTAGCGCTGTCTGAACTCGAGGTGACCGGCTTGGGCAATGCCGTCAATGCGGTGCTGCTCAGCTTTAGGGCCTTGGATACGCTTCTTGAAAAGGTGGTCCTGATCATCGCGCTGTTGGGTGCGGTCATGATCGCCGCCGGCCGCGACCGGTCCGCCGCCGACGCCGAAGGGCATGGCTATCACCGGGTTCCCGCCGACAGCGACGGGCCGCTTGGCCTTCTGACCGGTTTGATCCTGCCGGTGTCGCTGGTCACGGCAGGGTATCTGGTGGTCGTCGGCGCCGATCTGCCGGGCGGCGCGTTTCAGGGTGGAACGGTTGCTGCCGCCGGGATCATCGTAGCAATACTGGCGGGCCGGTTCCCGCATCCGGCCCCCAGTTCCCGGCTGGTTCTGGCGACCGGGTCGGCCGCGATCGCGGCTTTCGCCGCCGTGCTGGCGATAGGATCGGTGGTGGGGCCCGGGATGGCCGGGGTTCTGGTTCTGGCGGGTGACCAGAAGATCGTCATCATCCTGGCAGAGGTCGCCCTGACCATCGGGATCGCCGTCATTTTGGCCAGTCTGGCGCTGGGCGACCGCAACCGGTGGCCGCAAGGCGGAGCCGCCTTGGACAATAAGGACGCCGCCCAGCGGGACAAACAGGACGAACCGGCGGACATCAATCGAACCGAGAAAGGACCGTAGCCGCTCATGTCATTGTCGGTTGCCCTTTATCTTCTCAGCGGATCGGCGCTGTTTGCCATTGGTCTTCATGGCCTGTTCGCGCGTCGGCATCTTGTGCGCCGGATCCTTGGTCTGAACATCGCCGGCGGCGGGGTCTTCATGGTGTTCTGTGCTGTTGCGGCGCGCGGCGGCGGTCCGCCGGATCCGATTCCGCAAGCGATGGTCATCACCGGTCTCGTCGTCGCGGTGGCGGCGACGGCGCTGGCGCTGGCGGCCGTGATCCGGCTGTATCGGGAAACCGGGCGGCTGACCCTGGATGACCCCGCCGGAACCAGTCGCGGGTCAAGCTCTGGGTCAAGCTCTGGGTCAAGCTCTGGGCCAAGCTCTGGGCCAAGCTCTGGGTCAATTTCTGGGGGGCCAGCCCTAAATTGATGATGACCGCGACGATCTTTGCCGCCGGCAGGGGCGGCATGGCCGATGTGCTGATGGCGGCCGTAATTCTGGGACCGATTCTCGTCGCCACCCTGTTCGGCATAACGCCGCGTCGATGGTTGCCGGCCGTGGCGTGGGCAGGTTTGGCGGCGATCGGGGCAGCCTCGGCGGCCCTGGCGGTATTGGTCGGCGTTGGTGTGCCGGGTCTGCCGTCGGTTGGCGGCTGGCCGGCGCCACTGGGGATCGCGCTGATCGCCGACGGTCCGGCCGCCGTCCTGATCGTCATGACCGCTTGCGTCATGGCGGCGGCCGGAAGCTATCTGTTGATCGAGGATGGCCCGCATGCACGGTCGGCCCCGGTTTGGGGGAGTTTTTTCTTTCTTTGGGCCGGTTTGTGCACGCTGTTCCTGACGGCGGATCTGTTCAATGCCTATGTGGCCCTGGAGATTACCGGTCTGGCCGGGGTGGCCCTGATCGTGCTCTCCGGGACGGCCAAGGCCCTGACCGCCCAGATCCGCTATCTGCTGATCGCCACCGGGGCGTCGTTGATCTATCTGATGGGGGTTGCCCTCATCTATGCCGTAACCGGCCGGCTCGACGCCGCCGGGATGACGCCGGACATGCTCATGCCCAATGGCGGTCTGGCCGTCGTCATGGTGGGGCTGACACTGATGACGCTCGGCCTGCTGATCAAGATGGCGGCTTGGCCGGTTCATGGCTGGCTGCCACCGGCCCATGCGGGCGCGATTCCGCCGGTCAGCGCCATATTGTCGGCGCTGGTCGTCAAAGCCGCGGCGATCCTGCTGCTGCGGCTCTGGGCCGGACCTTTCGCCCCGATCGTGCCGCCCGCCGCACCGGTCCTGATCGGCCTGCTTGGCGCCGGTGCGATTCTGTGGGGGTCGGTTCAGGCCCTGCGCCAATCACATCTGAAGCCGATCATCGCCTATTCGACGGTGGCGCAGCTGGGCTATCTTCTGGTGGCCGTTCCGATCATTGCCGCCGGTATGGCCGCCGGAACCCCGGAGGTTGCCTCGGAGGCATGGGCGGGTGCGCTGATTCATGCGGTCTCGCATGGGTTGGCCAAAGCCGGGCTGTTCCTGGCCGCCGGGTCGATCGTCGTGGCGGCGGGCAGCGACCATTTGCGGGTATTGCTGGGTGCAAGCCGCACCATGCCGGTGGCGATGATGGCAATCGCCGTGGCCGGGGTTTCGATCATGGGCCTGCCGCCCAGTGCCGGATTTTTGGGAAAATGGCTGATGCTGCGCGCTGCGATCGGCGCTGATGCCTTTTTTTGGGCGCTGCCGATCGTCGGCGGCGGCCTCTTGGCAGCGGCCTATATGTTTCGGATTCTCGCCTTCGCGTTTCGGCCGATCCCTCAGGGGCGGGCCGAGCCCGATCCCCGGCTGCGGCGGCCGGGCCTTGAAATCGTCGCCCTGATCATGGGTCTCCTGGCCGTCGTTGTGGGGCTTGCGGGCGGCGGGATGATCGAGATGCTTTCGGCTGACCCTGGTTGGGCTGACTCCGGTATGGGTCCGGGGGCGCATTGATGGCTGATGCTGCGTTGCCGCTGTTGCTGATCGCGTGTTCGCTGGTGCCGGCGTTCGCGGTTTTCGTCATCGCGAAATCGAATGTCCGCGCCCGGTCGGCGTGGACCATGGGCGGGGCGACGGCAAAGCTTGTCCTGGTCGGTTTGGCCATGCTGGGGGTTTATCAGGGCCGGGTCTTCGCCATCGAGTTTCCAATCGGGCCCGGGATGGCGCTGTCGTTCCGGATCGATGCCCTGGCGCTCTTGTTCATCAGCTTGTCGGCGATTCTTTGGTTCGTCACCACGCTTTATGCGCTGGCCTATTTGGCCGGTGCCGAGAACCAGCGGCGCTTTTTCGGGTTCTTCAATCTGTGCGTTGTGTCGACCACCGGCATCGCGCTTGCCGGTACACCGCTGACATTCTTCGTTTTCTATGAACTGCTAACGTTATCGACTTATCCTCTGGTGGCCCATAACGGCGACAGGGCCTCGCTGGCTGCTGCCCGCAGCTATTTGCGCTATACCATGGTCGGCAGCGTCGCCTTTCTGATCGGCGTGGTCTGGCTGGAAGCGCTGGCCGGCGAGGTCATCTTCGGCGCGGTCGGCCAGTTGGGGCCCCTCATGCTGGACCATCAAGTGGCGCTCACGGTGTGCTTCGTGCTGATGGTCGGCGGGTTGGCTGTCAAGGCCGCGATGATGCCGTTTCATGGCTGGCTGCCGGGAGCCATGGTCGCGCCGGCGCCGGTCAGCGCGTTGTTGCATGCGGTGGCCGTGGTCAAGGCCGGGGCGTTCGGGATCGTGCGGGTGATCCTCGATGTTTACGGAATCGAGATGACCGCTCAATTGGGGGTCGCGCTGCCCTTGGCCGTCGCGGCCTCGGTCACCATCATCGGCGGCAGTCTGATTGCTTTGACGCAGCGGGAACTCAAGCGAAGACTGGCCTATTCCACGGTCAGCCAGGTTTCCTATATCGCTTTGGGCGTTTCGCTGCTGGGGCCGATAGCGCTGGTCGGCGGTTTGGTTCATCTGGTTCATCAGGGCTTGATGAAGATTACGTTGTTTTTCTGTGCTGGAACCTTGCAAAAGGAATTGAAGATCCACAGCATCGAAGAGATGTCGGGCGTCGGCTGGCGGATGCCCTGGACGATGCTGGCCTTTTCCGCGGGCGCGGTCGGCATGATCGGAACGCCGCCTTTGGCCGGGTTCGTTAGCAAATGGTATCTGGGCGCCGGGGCGATCGAGGCTGGGCACCTATGGGTCGTCGGCGTCCTGGCCGTCAGCACGCTGTTGAATGCCGCCTATTTTCTGCCGGTCCTCTACGCGGTCTGGTTCAGGGCGCCGGGGCGGGTGTGGCCCGACCCGGTCGACCATGGCAGCTTGGTTGGGATACCCTGGGAAGCCAAACCGGCCCTGGTGATGCCGGCCGTCTTCACGGCCATGGCCGCGCTGGGGGCGGGGATCCTCGCGGCCTTTGCCGCCAGCCCGCTGGAATGGGCTCTGCTGATCGTCGAGCGGGAGTACACCTTGCAATGACCGCTGCGCTCCTGCTCGTGCTGACACCGGGCCTGCCGCTTTTGATGGCGATGGCGGCCATCGTGCCGTCCTGGCGGCCCCCTGTCCTGCGTCTCGGATGGGTGGCGCCGCTGCCCGCCCTTGCGGCGGTGGCCGTGGTTCCCGATGGCGGCGGCATCGTACTTCGCGATGTCCTGTTCGGCACCGGGTTGGTGATGACCGAAACCGGCCGGGTGGTGCTGGGCTTTACGGCGGTGTTGTGGCTTCTCTCCGCTTTGAACGCGACCGCCTATCTGTCGCCGTCCTCGCCGCGCTATCGGTTCGCGGTTCTATTCCTTCTGGTCATGGCCGGCAATTTCGGCCTCTTGATCGCCGCCGATTTGGCCAGCTTTTATGCGCTTTTTGCCCTGATGTCGTTGGCGTCCTACGTGCTTGTGGTCCATGACCAGACCGCCAAGGCGATCCATGCGGGCGCCGTCTATATCGTCCTGGCGGTCATCGGCGAGACGGCGTTGCTGATCGGCATGCTGCAGGCGACCGTCGCGGCCGGCGGCATCGATATCGCCGCCATGCGTTTGGCGCTCGATCCGCCGGGTGAGCATGCCGCCGTCTTCGTGTGCTTTGCCGTCGGGTTTGGAATCAAGATGGGGCTGTTCCCCCTGCATGTGTGGCTGCCTTTGGCGCATCCGGCAGCGCCGGCCCCGGCCTCTGCCGTTCTGTCCGGCGCCATGATCAAGGCCGGGCTGTTCGGCATGATCACCTTTCTGCCGATCGGGCTCGACCCCTGGGTCGCGGGCGGTGCCGCCCTGATGGCCATCGGTGTGTTCACGGCCTTTTACGGGGTGGCCTGCGGCGTGGGTCAATCCGAGGCCAAGGCCGTGCTCGCCTATTCCAGCCTCAGCCAGATGGGGGTGATGGCCTCGGCCCTGGGGGTCGGCCTATTGGCACCCCAAGCTTGGCCTGCGCTGCTTGCCGCCCTAACGGCCTATATGCTCCATCACGGTCTGACGAAGGGCGGGTTGTTCTTGATGGTCGGCGCCCGCCAAAAGGGGGCGGTGAGTTCCGGCAATCGGGCCGTCTTCGTGGTGGCGACCGTATTGGCGGCTTTTGCTCTGGCCGGTGCGCCGATCAGCAGCGGGGCGGTGGCCAAACTGGCGCTGAAAGCGGCGGTCGAGCAAGCGGCGGCCAATTGGGCGATGACCCTTGTTACGGTGTTGTCGTTCTCGGCCGTGGCGACGACGGTGCTGATGGTCCGGTTTCTATATGTATTCGCTCCCTGGCGGGCCGGGGACGGGGATGGCAAGGCGGGGCCCGGTGCCCGTGCGATCATGATCGGAACCGCCATCCTGTCGATCCTGGCCGGTCAAGCGGCGATCTGGTGGGTTGCGCCGACTGGGGCGGCCGGGCAAACGCTTTCCGGTTACGGCGCGTGGCAAAGCGGGTGGCCGGTCGCGCTCGGTCTGGGGGTCGCTCTGGCCGCTGCCACCGGGGCGCGACGACTGACGGGTGTGCCGTCGATACCGCAAGGCGATCTCTTACCCGCCCTGACCCGGCCCGCCGTCGATTCCTGGTCCTTTTCGGTTGCATTGTTCGATCGTGTGCGGCGCGGGATCGATAATGCCGCCGATCGAACCAAGGCGTTCTTTGCGGCTCTTTGGCGTCAGGGCGTGCGCCGTGAATCGGCATGGGAGGAGGCCGTGAACAGCGCCGTCGGTCAACGGGTGCTGACCGCGGTTCTGGTCGTGGCGGTCGCGGTGGGCTTGCTGGTCGTGCTTCTCGTTTGACGAGCGGATGGCGGCGAGGCAAGCCAAGTAGGATAGGCACAGACTGGGCAGGTGGGGGTTGCATGCGCGACTGTTGCGGGATAACACTATGGCAAGTCTGTGTTGCAAAAAATGCAGGCATAATTGAGTATTGCAGAATCCGGGGCATCTATTGATTGTGCAACGGGGTGTTTGACTCCACCGGAAAGGGCGGTAATGATGCGCACCGAGTGGCCCGAGTCGACGGTGCCGGGGTTTACGCCGGTAACCGTTTCAGATTTGGGCGGCTGACAGGGATGCATTCGGAACTGCTTGCCGGCTCGCCAAAATGAACGGCGCTCGGTGGGCGACAATGCAATGAAGCAAACGGCAGGAGGATACTGACCATGAAAAAGATAGTTACGACATCCGCGATCGCCCTGGCCACGACCGGTATGGTCGCGCTGGGTTCTGTCGGGCAGGCGAATGCCCAGCAGCAGTTCATCACCATCGGCACCGGCGGTGTGACCGGCGTGTACTATCCGGCCGGGGGTGCAATCTGCCGTCTGGTCAATCAGGGCCGCGACGATCACGGTCTGCGGTGCTCGGCGGAAAGCACTGCGGGGTCGATCTTCAACCTCAACGCCATCTCGCAAGGCGAATTGGACATGGGGGTTGTCCAGTCGGATTGGCAGTATCATGCCTATCACGGTTCGGACCAGTTCGAGGAAGCGGGCGCGAACGAAGACCTTCGGGCCGTCTTCTCGCTCCACCCCGAGCCGTTCACCGTCGTGGCGCGCGCCGATAGTGGCATCGAGCATTTCGAAGACCTGCCGGGCACCCGCGTGAATGTCGGCAATCCGGGTTCGGGTCAGCGCGGCGTCGTTGAGATGCTGTTCGATCTTTATGGCTGGACCTTCGATGACCTTGAACTGGCATCGGAATTGCCGTCCCGCGAACAGGCCCAGGCGCTGTGCGACAACCGCGTCGATGCGATCCTGTTCACCGTCGGCCATCCCAGCGCTTCGATCCAAGAGGCCACCACTACCTGTGACACCAACGTGATCCCGGTGACCGGCGAGATCATCGACACCCTCGTCGATGAACAGCCGTTCTACTTCCGGGCCACGATCCCGGGCGGCATGTATGACGGTACCGACGAAGACGTCGAAACCTTCGGTGTTGGCGCGACCTTCGTGTCGTCGGCCAATGTCCCGGCGGAAAGCGTCTATGCCGTGGTCTCGGCTGTGTTCGAAAACCTCGAGCAGTTCACGGAGCTCCATCCGGCGTTCTCGATCCTCGAGGCCGAAAGCATGTCGACCGAAGGGCTCTCCGCCCCGATTCATGATGGCGCCATGCAGTACTATGAAGAAGTCGGCCTTCGGTAAGGCCTGATCCAAGAATGGGGCGGTCGTCGGCCTAGGTCGGACCGCCCCATTTGCTTTGGTTCTGTTCCTGTTTGAAATGCCCGGAACGGGCGTGATCGCGAGGCAAAGCGTCGATGGCCAGGCAGCCTTCCTCCTCATCATCAGACCGTCGTGACGCCAATGGCGAAGCCGTTGGGGACGAAAACGTTCCGGATGTCGAAAGTCTTGTCGCCAAGGCCGATACAGGCGCCCGGCAACCGACGGGCATAGCGGCAAAGCTCGTTTTCGCAATCGCGTTCCTTTGGTCGGCGTTTCAACTTTGGTATGCGTCGCCGCTGCCGTTCTATTTCGGCTTCCTGATCTTCAACGACGCCCAGGCCCGTGCTTTGCATTTGGCCTTCGCGTTGTTTCTCGCCTTCACCGCCTATCCTGCAGCCATCGATTCGCGAACGGGGCGAAAGCCGATCCTGGCGGCGATATATGCCATTGCCGCCATTGCCATGCTGCTTGCCGGCGTCCAGCAGGTGATGAGCGGCCAGACGTTTGGCTTGGCCTTTATTGCCGGCGGAATCACGATATTGGTTGCGGCTTGGCCGTTGATCCAGCCGTCGACCACCACCGAAATTCCGGTCGCCGACTGGCTCCTAGCGGTGATGGCATCGGCCTTCACCCTGTATCTCTTGATCTTCTACCGCGAATTATCGCAGCGGATGGGTGCGCCCATCCTCCTGGATATCATTACGGGTGTGTGCGGCCTGTTGCTGCTGATCGAAGCAACGCGGCGGGCACTGGGGCCGCCATTGATGGTTATTGCCATCATATTCCTTGGTTATTCCTATCTCGGGCCCTTGATGCCCGACATGATCGCCCATCGGGGCCATTCCGTGCAGCGTATCCTGACCCATCAATGGATCGGTCAGGAGGGAATTTTCGGTATCGCGCTCGGGGTCTCGACTCAGTTCGTGTTTCTGTTTGTTCTATTCGGGTCGCTGCTCGAGCGGGCGGGCGCCGGCAATTATTTCATCAAGGTCGCGTTCTCGCTGCTGGGCCATCTTCGCGGCGGTCCGGCGAAGGCGGCCGTCCTCGCTTCCGGCATGACCGGCGTGATCTCCGGATCGTCCATCGCCAATGTGGTGACGACGGGGACTTTCACCATTCCCCTTATGAAGCGGGTCGGCATGCCGGCGCACAAGGCCGGTGCGGTCGAGGTGGCCTCGTCGGTCAACGGCCAGATCATGCCGCCGGTTATGGGGGCTGCGGCGTTCCTCATGGTCGAGTTTGTCGGCATTCCTTATATCGAGGTGATCAAACACGCCTTCTTGCCGGCGGTGATCTCGTATATCGCGCTGCTTTATATCGTCCATCTCGAAGCCTTGAAGATGGATCTGCGCGCCTTGCCGAAACGGACGATCCGGCCTTTCTATATGAGCATGATCATGCTCGGCATTACGGTGGCCAGTGTGATCATCCTGTCGGGCATCGTCTATTGGGGCATCGGATGGATCCGTGACGTTCTCGGGCCCGTTGCGAGTTATGTGATTGCCATTGGAATCCTTGCCACCTATATCGGACTTCTTTGGTATGCGGCGCGTTTCGATGAACTGGAAATGGACGATCCGAATGCCGCGATCGTCTCCCTGCCGGAATCCGGGCCGACGATAAAGACCGGGCTGCACTTCCTTTTGCCCGTCGTCGTGCTGATCTGGTGCCTGATGGTCGAGCGGCTGTCGCCGGGCTTGTCGGCGTTTTATGCCGTCGTCACCATGATTTTCATCATGGTGACGCAACGGCCGATCCTGGCCTTCTTCCGGCAGAACAAATCCGTCGGTCCGGAAATCGCGCTGGGCTTTCGCGACCTGGTCGAGGGCATGGTGATTGGTGCCCGCAACATGATCAGCATCGGCATCGCGACGGCGACGGCCGGCATCGTGGTCGGTACCGTGACGCTGACCGGCATTGGTCTCGTCATGACCGAACTGGTCGAATTCCTGTCCGGCGGCAACATCATCATCATGCTGGTGCTGACGGCAATGATCAGTCTGGTGCTGGGCCTCGGCTTGCCGACCACGGCGAACTATATCGTGGTGGCCAGTCTGATGGCGCCGGTGGTTGTCGATATCGGTGCGTTGAACGGATTGATTGTGCCCTTGATCGCGGTCCATCTGTTCGTGTTCTATTTCGGCATCATGGCGGACGTGACCCCGCCGGTTGGGCTTGCCTCCTTTGCGGCATCAGCGGTCGCGCGGGCCGACCCGCTTAAGACCGGTATTACGGCATTCTTCTACAGTCTGCGGACCGTGGCCCTGCCGTTCATCTTCATCTTCAATCCGCAACTGCTGTTGATCGGGCTGACCACGACATGGGAGCTGATTCTGACCATCGTTTCGGCCACCATCGCCATGCTTGTTTTCGCCGCTGCGACCCAGAACTACTTCTATGTCCGCAGCAGGTGGTACGAATCCGTCGCGCTGCTGTTGGTTGCCTTCACGCTGTTTCAGCCCGGCTTCTGGATGAACATGCTCTATGACGAGTATGATCAGTTACCGCCTGATCGGGTGGTGGAAATGGCCGAGGAAAAACCGGCGGGCGGTCATATTCGAATGATCGTTGGTGGCATGGATTTCGATGGCAATGAGGTGACGCGTACGGTGATGCTGCCGGTTGGCGATGAAAGGCCCGGTCAGGAACGGCTGCAGCGTGCGGGCATGGACCTGATGATCATGGGCGATGACGTCAATATCATGAATGTGCGCTATGGCAGCCAAGCCGACCGTTACGGCGTGGATATCGGGTGGGATGTCTTGGCTGTTCTGGAACCGGCCGAGGGTCGGCCCGCCAACCAGTGGATGTTCATCCCCGCTTTGGGGCTGCTGATGGGAATATTCCTGTTGCAGTGGTTCCGGTCCCGGCGGCCGCCGACGGAATCGGGTGATGCATCTGGTGCCTATGCCAGTGCCGGATAAGGCGGGCACAGGGCCAATCGGTGGGGGTCAGGGCTGCTGCAGCCCGGTTCCTCACCGTTTCTTTTGGCTATCCGTGCCCGTTGCCTATCCGTGCCCGTTGCCTATCCGCGGGCGGCACCGCCGAGATCAAGCATTAGCGTATGGACCTGAGCCTGATCGTCACGGCGGCTGCCACCGGTTATGGCAGTCAGGGTTTCGCTCAGATTGGGATAAAGCGGGTCGTCGGCGACACTGCCCG